>WNGP01000286.1_pt1 | contig 38405 bp, 42 predicted proteins | sample 5407671 | NCBI WGS metagenome assembly WNGP01 (sample SAMN13153381, study PRJNA577476) | soil metagenome | isolation source: 40 cm soil or saprolite under Garry oak tree replicate 2 | place: USA:California | collected 2016-06-15 | reverse complement strand
ATGACGACATAGCGTCTCTGGTGGTCCTGTGTTTCAACCTCTACCACTCGCACCTTCTCCGCCTCCACTTCAACCACTCACTTTTGAGTCATCTCCTCTTACTTCTCATTATACTTGCCTTACTAAATCGTAGCCTTCGGTATAATTGTTCCATGACGTAGAAAAGAGGCTCGCAAAGTATACTTCGTCTACTGTGTTGCCCCTGGTAAAACAGCATCGAGATAAGCAGGATTATCGGCACAGTTTTCCTACCCACGTGGTATATTATCGGCAGAGCTGGCCGAATTATCTGGCCAAAAACTGCGCCGATAATGGAACTGTGCCGATAACAGGGAGACGTCATGTGGAATGAGATTGCTGCCTGGCAGGAGACGCTGACCCATCGTCCTGATCTGTCTGCCAAAACGGTTGCTTTGTATACCCAGGATGCTCGTCGCTTTGCCACCTGGCTCCAGAGTGAACATCCTGGTCTGGGAGTAACCGAGATCACACCCATTGATGCCAAAACGTATCGTGATCACCTGCTCGCCAAACGCTTCGCTCCCACGACCATCAATCGTGCGCTCATCAGCCTGATGCTCTTCTTTGATACAATTGATGGCACGAATCCCTTTCGCCACCTGACGATGGTTGATGTGATTGAACCTGCGCCCGTCGCCCTCTCAAAGACCGAATGGAACGCGGTCAGGCAGTGTGCAGAGCAACTCGTTCGTCGCGATCACGGACTGGCATTAGCTCTCGCTACTCTCTTCCGCTATGCAGGTCCCCGCGTCTCCGAAGTGGCTGCGCTCCAGATTCCCGATGTCCAGGTCTCAGCACGGCGCGGTTTGCTCATCATTCGACGTGGCAAGGGACTCAAACATCGCGAGGTCCCGCTCGTCCAGGAAGCCCGCGAACCGCTCGATGCCTATTTCGACCACCGCGAATATCTGGCTGAACGCTGGCGAGAACGAGCAGCGATCCGGGGAGAAGCAGTTGCGGCCTGGAGTTGCTGGCCCGATGGGCATCTTTTTCTCGGTCAGCGTGGCCCCTTAGCTGAACGCGGCATTCGTGAGATTATTGCCAAGCTTGGTCAGGCCGCCAAACTCTCTTCCCCTCTCGGCCCTCACGATCTGCGCCATACGTTTGCCAAAGCACTACTTGACCCTGCCGCTTATGGCCTGGATCGCCCTCCGATGCCACTTCCAGCGATTCAGCAATTGCTCGGCCATGCTGACATTGCGACGACTACCATCTACACACGGGTCTCTGCTGATGATCTTGTCCGAATGATGGGCACATCCGAAGCATACTGAGACAAAACTGTGCCGCACTTATCTACTTTGCGGCTACGAGGCCCCTTCCTTAACACAGGGCCATCCAACAGGATCATGGAGAGCATCCTCATGATGGTTTCCTCCAACTACCACGCGGAGCGAGTTGGATGGGTTGTCCTACCGATGGTTGTCCTCTCTGTTGTTCACTCTGTTCTGTTGGACCACAGCAGCCTTCGTTCCCACACCCACAAGATGCTTTTGGCGATTGAGCTTCCGCGCTCATCACCGGAGACGCACCTGCTCGATTAGGAAGCTTCTGGCGCAGCAAACGCGAGGAATTGGCAAGAATACCCAGATCGGGCAACGATTGGGCTGCCGCTGCCAGAATTGGTGGCAAGATGCCAAAGGCCGCAAGAGACAATCCGACGAGATTGTAGAGAATGGTGAAGGAGAGATTCATCTTCACCACTCGTATGGTTCGCTTGGCAATGGTAAAGAGATCAGGCACCAAGTTCCAATCCTCTCGCATGAGAGCGGCATGTGCCGCTTCCAGGGCAATATCGGTTCCCATGACGCCCATAGCAATGCCGACATCCGCCTGGGCCAGTGCTGGTGCGTCATTGACGCCATCTCCGACCATGACCACAGTTCGTCCCTGGGACTGGTACTCTTTGACCACACGAATTTTGTCTTCTGGCAAGAGGTTGGCTTGGCTGGTGATGCCAAGGGCTTCGGCTTGTGCAGCGGCTGATCTTGCCGTATCGCCGGTCAGCAACTCAATGTGCTTGATACCCAACGCACGAAGCCGCGCAAGTGCGGCAGGCACCTCTGGGCGAATGGTATCAGAGGCTGCCAGCACCCCAATGAGCTTGCCATCTCGTTGCACATACAGCAGCGTTTTGCCTTGCTGCTCAAGCGCCTGTTGTACTGGGGCAGGAGCCTGTTCCTGCATGAGGCCCGCATTGCCGATGGTCATCGTCTTCCCAAGAATGCGTGCTCGTACTCCTCTGCCTGGGATCGCTTCAAAGTGTTGTGGAGCGATCAGAGCCAATCCCCGCTCTCGCGCCAGGTGTCGCACCGCTTCTGCCAGAGGATGTTCCGAGTCCCGTTCGGCGCTTGCTGCAAGCCGCAGCACCTCCTCTTCCGAAGCCCCCTCAAGTGGCACGACATCGGTAATCTGGGGGCGTCCTACCGTGATCGTCCCAGTCTTGTCAATAAGCAGCACATCAGCCCGCGAGAGGACCTCCAGGTATTTGCCTCCCTTCACCAGCAGGCCACGTGAGGCTGCCGCTCCGATGGAGGCCAGCATTGCAATGGGGGTTGCCAGGGCAAAGGAACAGGAGCAGGCGACCACGAGCACGGCTGCGGCGGCGAGCGCGTTGCGACTGATGAGGAACGTGAGCACTGCAATGGTTGCGACAACCGGCAAGAAGTACGCCGAAAAGCGGTCTGCAATGCGTTGCACGGGCGCACGATGGGCCTCGGCTTCTTCGACCATCGCGATCACCCTCCCAAAGGTGCTCTCGGCTCCGACATGTATTGTTCGCACACGAAGACTCCCAAGTTGGGCAATGGTGGCCGCAAACACCCGACTGCCAACGGTCACTTCCGCAGGCATGGACTCTCCGGTAATGGTCGCCTGATTGATCGTGGCCTGTCCACTGATCACCTCGCCATCAACGGGGATGGTCTCTCCTGGTCGAACCAGCACGGTATCTCCTGCTTGCACGGACTGGATCGGAAGGACCGTTTCCACCCCATCTCGTTCCACTCGTGCCGTCTGCGGAGCAAGCGCACTCAGGCGTTTGACGGCTTGCCTGGAGCGTTCGGTGGTGAAATGCTCCGCATAGTCCCCCACGCGCATAAAGAAGACGATGACGACTGCGGTCGGCCATTGTCCCACTGCGAGCGCTGCCACGACGCCAAGACTCATGAGGGTATGGGAAATGACCTGTCGGCGCAGTGTGGCTTTGATAACATTCCAGAAAATGGGATAGCCTGCGAGCACAACGAGTCCCCACCCCAGATACCAGGGGATCAGATCCGTCACCCGTTCAAAGAGGCCGAGCCACTCACCCGCGATGACCACCAGGAGCACCGCCCCAAAGACCAGCCCAAAGAGTGTGAGCACGGGACGGGTAAAACTGCCCAGAGATCGAGAAGATGTTGCCTCTTGCCCCCCATCCTGCGTCTGGACAACACGGTAGCCTGCTGCTTCAACCGCTTGATGAAGCTGTGCAACAGTGACCAGGGCAGGATCTATCTGCATGATGGCTTTTTCCGAGGAGAGCAACACCCGTATCTCATGAACGCCAAGAAGCGTGGAAAGGGCGCGTTGCACATGCTGTGTGCATTCGGCGCAATCCATGCCCGAAATCTGCAATTCCAGCGCCTGGTACGCCAGCCGGTATCCAGCTCCTTCAATCGCCTTGCGGAACGTGGAGAAGGAAGCCGCTGCCGGATCATAGCGGACAACCGCCTTCTCCGAGGAGAGATACACCTGGGCCTCAGCCACACCCGGAAGCGAGGCAAGCGCGTGTTGGACATGGGTGGTGCATTCGGCGCAATCCATGCCTTGTACCGGCAGTTCGAGCGTTTGCAGTTCATCAGGCATCGCAGCACTCATCATCGGCTCCTTTCGCTTCAAATCCTGGATGCTGCTCGGTGTAATTGGTACATTCATACATACCGCGTGCAATATCGCGAACGATCTCCTCGGTGATACGAAACAGGTCTGCAATTTTGGGGTGACTCAACTGGTAAAAGGTATAGCGACCAGCAGACTCGGAAATCACCAGATTGCAGTCAGATAAACAGCGAAGATGGTTTGAGACATTCGTGCGCGACAAGCCTGTCTTTTCCACAATGACATTCACGGGAAGTGGCCCTTCTCGCAGCGTCTCCAGAATGGAAAGACGAGACGGATCAGCAAAGCCACGATAGAGCTTGGCTTTCAGCGCAATTGCCTGCGCTTGTAATGTGAGCATAGGTGTTCTTCCTAACGCGTTAATAAGTCATTACTTAGTGACATATTAACGCATAAGGAGAAAGAGTGTCAAGCTGCCCCTGTGCTGGCTACTTGGGACATCCGTTCAGAAAATAGCCACAATAAGAACGAGAGAGCATGTCTCCATTACTTGCAGATGTAGGTGAGACAGGGTACAATCGAAAGGTGATACCAAGTGCCCACACGACGACTTAACACATCTACCCATCTTCGCGAAGGAGAAGCTCTTTCTGTGAACTCTGTTCTTTCTTCTCTCAAGCGGCTGATTCGTCTCTGCTTGGACAGACTCCGCATGTGCTTTGTTCGTTGGACGAGACCGCTCACTCCCTCATTACTGCTGGGAACCATTGCCGATCTTGGGAGAAGCAAGTCCCAGCTCATGGCAGAAAACGCACTCTTACGCCACCAGCTCATTATGCTCAAGCGGCAAGTGAAACGACCAGCATGCACGAAGGCAGATCGGCTGCTCCTCGTCCTCTTGGCACGAATGGTCCGGATATGGAAACAAGCGCTCTTCATTATCCAACCAGAAACACTGCTGCGTTGGCACCGTCAGGGCTTTCGCCTCTTCTGGAAGCAGAAGTCAAAGACAACGTCAACACAAGCGAAGGTGTCAGCAGAGACCATTGCGCTGATCAAGGAGATGGCAAAGCACAATCGGCTTTGGGGAGCGGAGCACATCCGTGGTGAATTGCTCAAGCTGGGTATTCGCGTGTGCAAACGTACGATCCAAAGGTACATGCGGCGTGTGCGCCCGCCTCGATCAAGGGGACAGAACTGGAGAACCTTTCTCCGCAATCATGCAGGAGAAATTTGGGCGTGCGATTTCCTCCAGGTGACTGACCTCTTGTTCCGCTCGCTCTTTGCGTTCTTCATCATCGAGCTGAAATCACGCAAAGTGATCCATGTTGGAGTGACGCGCTCTCCAACCGACGCGTGGACTGCACAACAACTACGGGAGGCGACTCCGTATGGACACACGCCGAAGTATCTCATCCGTGATCATGATAGCAAGTTTGGGCCCGGTTTCGCTCGTGTTGCGGGAACAAGCGGCATCAAGATCCTCAAAACACCCTATCATGCACCTCGCGCCAATGCGATCTGTGAACGCTTTCTCTTGAGTGTGCGGCGAGAGTGCCTGGACCACATATTAATCCTCCATGAGAAGCAGTTGCATCGTGCCCTGCAGGCCTATGTCACGTATTTCAATGAGGCACGACCACATCAAGGCATCCAGCAGCAGGTTCCGCAAGGGAAAGAACTTTCCCTTCCACCAGATCAGTGTGGTGATCGGATCATCTCGGTTCCAGTTCTGGGTGGGTTACACCACGAGTACCGAAAAGTGGCCTGAGCGCTTCAAGAGACAAGCTGTAATACCTGAAGAGATTGAGTCCCGCATACCATTGTGTTTTTGAAGTGCCTGAAAGAACCTTCCGCCCTCTCGTCTCTCACTGAAGGAGAGGATGAACAGCGCATTCTTCTGCATGATGGATGGAAACACACGCAATGCGCTTGCATCCCTTCATCGGTGCATGCCACAGCTCCGAGAAAAATGAGTAAATCAAAGCAAAATTATCGATTTTGAGAACGGATGTCCCAAGTAGCCAGCACAGGTCACAGAAAATATATCCACTAGAGCAATTGAATCCGCATCTCTTGTGCTTTTTTGAACGGATATTCCAAGTAGCCATTACAGGAATCAACGCTATTAAGAATCAGCGCATCCAAACCTGAAAACCGCATGCTCAGGTGATCTTGAGCGAGTTGTCAGCCGCCTGTGAACCACGACCCGGAGATTCAGCGGATGCGCCTGCCTCCTGTCCCAGGCTGTGCCACCAGAACCTGCGGGAGGGCCAGTTTGCTCAAGAGCTTCCGGCCTCCTGGCTTATCCGCCGCGAGCGACAGGCTTCACACAGAACCGTTCGCATCACCTTGAATGGAGCGATCCACGATGCGATATCCGAGACTGGGGAGCGTTTCGATCACTTGAGGTTCTCCGAGCTTGCGTCGCAACCGGCCAATGGTGACCTGCACAGTCTTGGTGAACGGGTCTGCGTTCTCGTCCCACACTTGTTCCAGCAAGTCCTCTGCACTGAGGGTAGCCGGTGCCGCTCGCATGAGCGCCTCCAGGACGGCGAACTCTTTGGCTGACAGATCAATCTGCTGCCCCTCACGCGTTACGCTATGTCGCAGGGGGTCAAGCTCGACGCCTGCCGCTCGCAGGATACGCGGGTGCGCCCTCGGCTTGCGTCGGGCGAGGGCACGGACCCGGAGAATGAGTTCGGGGAAGTGAAATGGTTTAGCCAGATAGTCATCGGCTCCGAGGCTGAGACCAGTGACACGATCCCCTGGAGTGCCGGCCGCGGTCAGCATCAGGACCATCACCGGCTTGTCACTCTCGGTAATCATACGGCACACGATGTCGCCATGGAGCCCAGGGAGGTCCCGATCGAGAATGACGACATCATAGGAGGAAACATCGAGTTTGGCGGTCGCCTCCAGGCCGTCGTAGGCGACATCGACGGCCATACCCTGGTCGCGGAGTCCCTCAGCGATATCGTCGGCCAGGCGCCGAACATCTTCCACGACGAGCACTCTCATGTCAGATCTCCTGGTTCGCGCCTGCGCCTGGCATGAGGCAGCGTAATGACGACCTGCAGACCACCCTCAGGCCGTGCATGCAGGCCGAGCGATCCACCATGAGCGGCGGCGATCGCCGTAACGATCGAAAGACCGAGACCAATACCACCGTCCGAAGCCGTCCGGTCGGCACCGAGGCGTCGGAAAGGCTGACCAAGCTCCTGGACCTTGCGTTCGTCAAGGAGCGGCCCGTCATTCTCCACCACCAGATAGGCGGCTGCGCCATCGCCCGTAATTGCCACCCCCATGAAGCCACCAGGCACGTTGTAGCGGATGGCGTTGTCGATGAGGTTCTCTACCAGGCGGGCCAGCAGGGTCCTGCTCCCGATCAACTCAGCGTCGCCCATGGTCTGCCGTACCTGGAGGCCCCTGGCGGCTATGGCACTGCGGCGCGTGGTGAGCGTGGCGGAAACGAGCTGGGGCAGTGACACCCTCGTAAGGCCGGTCAGGGTGCCCTGCTGCGCGCGGGCGAGGGCGAGGAAACTCTCGACGAGCCGATCGGCCTGGTCGAGCCCCTCGCGGAGTTTGCCTGCCAGGATGGTCACCTCTGGAGGCACGGGACCAGGCTTGCCGACCGCTACGTCGATGGATGTGCGCATCATCGTGAGCGGGGTTCGCAGCTCGTGCGCGGCGTTGGCAACAAAGCGCCGTTGCGCGTCAAAGGCGGCTTCCAGGCGTGCGAGAAGCCCGTCAATGGTATCCCCGAGATCCTTGAGCTCGTCGGGTGGTCCTGGCAGGGCGAGGCGTTCGTGCAAGTTCTTCTCAGAGATCTGCCGGGTGGTGGTCGTCATGGTCTGGAGTGGTCGGAGCACGCGACCGGCGACCACCCAGCCGAGCACGATGGCAATCACCGCCATGATGGAAAGGGCGATCCCAGACTGGACCAGAAGCTGGTGCAGGTCGGCTGCTGCCTGAGCACGGAGCAGTTGAGCAATAGGGTCGGTGCCGCTTACTTTGCTCGGAGTGCCTAAGCGAGGAGCGGTCGGTTGTGGAAGCAGTTCGGTTGGAACAGAGACTAGACCAGTGATTCGCTGCGCTACCAACACGTAGTTTATGGCGAGCAGGCCGGCGCCCGATGCAAGGAAGAGACTGCTATAGAGGAGGGTAAGGCGCAGGCGTACCGTGCGCCGGGGCAGGGGGAGCTTGAAACGTCCCTTCCACGGGCGGATCGGACCTCTTCTCGACCTCTTCAGGTCCGCTTTCCCCACATGCCAGCCAGTTCGAGATCTGGCACCCAGTTGTTGAGTGGAGTTCTTGAGTTTCATACCTCACCTATTCTAGCAAGCTTCCCCTGGTTTGTCCATCAAGAACACGACAGGGCAGAAGGTCTCTGCTCCGAGAGGGCAAGCAAACCGCGATCAAGCGGTTGGCCCGCGCGGAGCAGAAAGGCGGCAGCCCAAAGCCCTGGTTCGGAGGGAGCTGAAAAACTTCTTTCCCACGCCTCTCGCAATGCGAGATTATGAGCGCAACAGGTTTATCGCCTTCTCAATCTCAGGATCGTGTCCAGCCAACAAAGCCGCTGCTGTCAGCGGGACATTGTCATCGGGCGCTACCCCGATCCCATCAATGGTTTCTCCATGCGCTCCCACCTCGCTGAACGAGGGAATAAGGAGAGAACTTCCATCATCGAGCAGGTACACCCCTGCCGGGCCTGATACCCTTCCTCCAGTTCTCGTCCCAACAATCTTTCCTAGTCCCAGGTCTCGTACCGCTCCGGTAAAGGCATCACACGCTGAGACACATCGGCGGTCGGTCAGCACCACCAGCGGCTGATGCAGCAAGGGCACGGTGTAACTGGTGGAATTAGCCGTGTGCTTGCCATCCTGGTCAATGTCATAACTCCAGATTTTGTTATGGACGAACGCTCCCAGCAACTCCGCGACCCCCTCTGGGGCGCCTCCGCCGTTGGAGCGTAGATCGAGAATGATCCCACGCAGGTTTTTCCCCAGGTGCAATCCCTGGATGGCCTGTTCCACCAGCGTCGCGGCATTTGGCAAGAAACCGGCCATGTGGACATAGGCAATCGAATTGGCAAGCACACGCGCCGTGACAATCGGTGGAGGAGCATACAGCGCCGGTTGGAGGCTGACCGTCCAATGCTGTCCCGTCGAGGGGCGCGTGAGCGTCACCTGGACACGCGGCGCAGGTGTCTGGAAATCCTGTGGAAATGCCGGGTCGAGCCAGGACATGAGACCGGAATTGAACTGATCGTCCGCAAACGGAGCGATCCCATTCACCGCGGTAATGATATCGCCGGATCGTAATCCTTTGAGAGCAGCAGGCGAATCTGGGTCAACGGAGACCAGGAAAAGTGGAGGCTGCGCTTCAGGCAAAGCTGTCCCATCAACGGAATCTGCCGAGGTTGTGAAGCCTAAGCTGTAGGCTGCTCCGTGAGGAAACTGTTTTCTGAGGCTCTCAGGAAACGGAGCTTGCCTGATCCAGCGGGTATGATCGTTGTTCAGGCTCTGCACCATCCCCTGCATGATCGCTGCTGCGAGAGCCTGCTGGAGGCTGGCATCCTGAGGCAGAGCAGCACTCACCTGCTGGTACATCGCGCTGAACGCGTGCCAATCGCTCTGCCGGTTGCCGGTGAGCGCCGGGAGCATCGCCGAGGACTGATCTCTGCCTCTCCGGAGCAGTTCCTGGATGAGTCCGCTCAATGCGCCGTTGAGTAGGGTGCGATCATCGAGGGTTTTGCCGGTTACATAATGGTCAAACAAGCACCAGTAGGCTTGCTCGATGGTGGTCAGTGTCGTCGGCTTGAGGGGAGGAGGCGGCTCTCCGTTGGCTGGTGCGCTACATGCCGCCGGCTCCTGGCTAGACGTCGGCCCTTGCCCTCCCGTGCCTGTCTTTGCGGTTCCCCCAGAGGTGCAAGCGCTGAGCACGCAGAGAAACAGGGCGACTCCCAGCAGCACACGCATCCTTCCGCAAGGAAAATGGCTGTGATGGGACCTCATAGTGTGCTCTCCTTCTTTGGTATGCAAGAAAAACGAGATGGTCGTCAAACGGGACATGAGAGACGAATGAAATGGGCGGTTCCAGTAGGTGCCCATCGGCGCCGTATGCGTCTGCTACCACAATGCGAAGAATATCTGCGTCGGAGGCGACTCCAGCAAAAAAGCGGCGAGCTCGGCGCTCGTTCGGAGCAGGATGGCGTCACCACTTGGCGCCTCCCGCCTCGTCATCGGCCTCACGCTCCTGGTCCCACCGCGAGCTTGCCATCGCTCATGACTCCCACGCGCTGGGCGCGGCCCGCAAGGGAGGGGTCGTGGGTCACCAGCACCAGGGTGAAACGATGCTCATGCCAGAGTCGTTCCAGCAGCGCGAGAATCTCGTCGCGCGTGTCACCGTCAAGATTGCCCGTAGGCTCGTCGGCGAGCAGTACCTTCGGCTCCTTGACCAGGGCGCGGGCGATGCCAACCCGCTGTTGCTGCCCTCCGGACAGCTCCGAGGGCAAATGTCGCGCCCAATCGCCGAGACCCACAGCTTCCAGGGCCTGGGTGGCACGGGCGCGCCGTTCAGCAGAGCTGACCCGTCGCGGGACAAGGGCCGCCTCGACATTCTCAATTGCCGACAGGGTGGGCAAGAGGTTGAACGTCTGGAAGACGAACCCGACGAAGGCGGCACGAAACTCGGTGAGCCGGGTCTCGGGCAGCGTGGCCAAATCCCGGTCATCGAAGTTGACGGTGCCCATACTGGGGCGGTCCAGACCGCCAAGAATTTGCAGCAACGTGGTCTTCCCGCTACCGGTGCGTCCCTGCACAGCCAGCCACTCGCCATCCTCGATGACCAGATCTACACCTTGCAGCGCGCGGACCGTGCGGCTGCCGTTCTGATAGGTCCTGGTGACGCTCGTGAGCGTATACATTGGTTCCTCCTTGGTTTCTCTTTACTCGATCAATGACATCCTCGCGTGAAAGTCGCGCCTGGGGCAAGGCCGATCATGCTACCTGGGAGAGTGCCTCTGCCGGGCGCAGTCGGGCCGCCCGCCAGCTCCCAAACGCGCCGGCAGTGAGCGCACCGGCGATCGCCAGTGCCACCGCCAGCACCAGCGCATTGGCAGTGACCGGGGCGACCAGGTGCACGATAACCGTGCTGGTGCTGCCCGGTGCCGGCTGGTGCTGTATGCCGCTGCCGTTGAACAGGGTGTTCTGTGCCGGGGCGGAGCCGGGGTTCTGAGCGACGGTGGCCGAGAGGGGAGGAGCCACCACGTCCACCAGGGCGGCCCCGCCGAATCCCAAGGCGATGCCCAGTACGGCCCCGACGACCCCCACGATGAATGACTCGGCCATGACCTGGGCGATGATGCGCCTGCTGCGCCAGCCCAGGGCCTTGAGCGCGCCGAACTCACGGACTCGCCGAGCTACCGCCGCCATCGTCAGCAGACTCGCCACCGCGAACGCTGCGATGAGGACTGCGATCGCCAGCCAGCGGCCGAAGTCGCTGATCAGACTGGCAGCGGTGGCCAGTGAGCCACTCACCGCGCTCGCCAGGCTGCCGGAGGTGGTCACGGTCGCCGAGGGCAGCAGCTTCGCGATCTCAGCCTGTACGATGGGGACAGCAGAAGCGCTGGCGGCTGCCACATAGATCGTGTTCACCTGGTTCCTCAGATTGCTTACTCCCGGACCCATCCCTAAGGCCTGGGCACGCGCGAGGGGGATATAGACATCCGCGGAGCCGCCGCCCTGAGGTTGCCGGACGATCCCGATGACTGTGAAGCGCGTCTGGGCAATCGTGATCGTCGAGCCAACGGTTACTTTGTTCGCCGTCGCGTAGTTAGAGTCCACTACGGCCACGTTCGAGCTCTCATCGGAGGCTGCGAAGGTCCGTCCCGCGCTGATCTCGCCAGAGCCGAACGGGCCAAGCCCCAGATGAGCCAGATCCACCCCGTCGACAGTAAAGCTGGTCGGCGCGGGCAAATTCGTCGGCGGCTGCCCGCCCGGACCGAGACTCCCCTCTGACGGGATGGTCAGTTTCATATCCGTGAGGGTGAGCCCACCAGCGGCGGCGGCCACAGAGCGCAGCCGGGATATCGCCTCTACCGATGAGATGTTCAACGGGCTAAGCTGCCCGTTGAGCAGTTCGTCTACTTGCTGAGTCGTCGATCCAGGGCTGAAGGCACCTCCCGTATGGGACCCAGGGTGCGGTGCCTGGGTCACCGTGATGTCGGTGCCGATCCCGTAGAGTCCGTGCAGCACAGAGCTCTGGGCGTTCTCAACCCCGGCGGATGCAGCAGTCACCGTGACGACCAGGCCGATCCCTACGGCAAGTCCTAAGGCGATAAGGATCGCCTGGCGCATCCGCAGTCGCAACTCGTGTCGCAGGTACGTCAGAAAGAACATGGAAACCTCCTCTTGAAGAGCGTGAATAGAGTTAGCATAGAAGTGTTTGCCATCAAGCAGGCCGCGGCCATCACGGAGCACCGCCTGAAGACATCGGCCCCGCTGATACCTACGAGGGCGGCGCAAGGGACTTGCAGGCTTGCAGCCCATGCTGGAACTGTGGCGAGGTCGGATCAATCCCGCTGCCCGGCCCGAACACCGGCCCGTTGCCGGTCGGATTAGGGAAGTTCGGCACGCCATGGGACCGCATGCACTTGGCGAAAGCGACGGTGATACCAGAGGTAGATCTAGTTCCTGATGACGGGCTGCTGCCCGGGGTCGAAGGCCGGCTGCCTTTCGCCGCTCCCGATCCCGGCAAGCTGCTAGAACAGGCCACAGCGAAAAGAGCAAAGCCGACGACGAGCACAGTGAGCAGGTTCCTTGCCCGCTGCAGCCGGCTTCTCGGTCTGTCGCAAGAGCCGTCGACGTGGTTGGGTGTCTCGTTCATGTCGTCTCCTTTCCAGTTCGACAAGAGCGTCAGGGTGTCGTGCCACTCCCTTTCCGACGGATCGAAAAGAAGATCCCCACTCTTGCAGCATCGCGTTTGAGATGCGCAAGATCACCGCTGGAGCGAAACCCTGATCGTGTGTCTGAGGAGAGTGTAGGAGATCGCCGGTAACAGGGTGATAACAGATCTTGTTACGGTCCTGTTACCCCTTGTTGGTGACACAGGGCATATCTTGGCCGCACAAGAGATGATTTGACGAGCATGATATGAAACGACATGCAGCTAAAAAACGCTAGAAGCAACTGCTCAACAGCCGTTGGTACGGCGGGGTCTAGCATTGAGTCAGGCGCGTTTCCTTTGGCACCAAGGGTGAACAGTGGTGAGAGATACCCGGAGATATGTTTGAGCCACTTGAATGGACGCCAACAGTATATGCCAGTGGTAACGTCAAGCTGGGCATTCCTACGGATCGGTCAGCCAGGCTGAAATATCTGGGTTGGAAGACGAAAGAGGCATGTGAGCGGGTTCGGCGTCTTCAGGGCTTGCCCGATGACTTTGCCTTGCCCAATTTCACGGGGCAGGGGCGATTAAGGCCGCTGGCAACGGCCTTCCCTTGCTGTTGAGGGGAGCCATAGCTAAAGCGGTTTGGGAGGCCGTGTTGTCGGAGGTGGTGTCATGAGTGAGCACATCGGCATGAGCAGATTTGCGCTCTCGGTAGGCAGGGCGGATGGCGCGTTGGAAGCCACCAGTTTCCAGGACTTTGGCGCGCAGCACTTCAAAGCTAAAGCCTCTTGCGTTCCGTTGTACCGTTTTGATCAGTCCGTTCAGGGCCTCGGTGTAGGCATTGGAGATGGGATGATCGAAATAGGCAAAGATCGGTTCATACCAGTTGCTTACAGCAGTCAGCAGTGGTTGAAAAGTAGCTTCCAAGTGAGGCGGGATGCAGGCTTTCCAGTCTTGATAGGCGGCTTCTGCCTGTTCACGGTTGCTTTCCTACCAGATATTGAAAAAGCGCTCTTTGAGCCAGTAGGCGGCTTTCAGATCAGGAAAGTTCTCCGTCCAGCTTTCCAGGATTAGCCGTTTGCTTCCATCCAGATCGCGGTAGCGATGCAAGAGAATGTAGCGGTCATGCATCAGCCCGCGCCGAGCGGCCTCGGAAAGTTCTGCTCGCAGGCGCTTGCGTACCGTCTCAAGGCATTCGTTGGCCATTTTCACCACATGAAAGTGATCGATAATCACTTGCGCGTGAGGCAAGACGAGTTGCGCAGCGTCGTAATAGGGACGCCACATGTCGCAGCAGACCAGGGACACCTGTTCGCGCCCGCTCATGCGGGACAAAAAATGGATCACGGTGGCTTTGTTCCGGTCACGCAAGAGGTCAATGATACAGCGGTTGCCGATATCGCTAATGACGCAACGGGGCTGGTGGAGCAGATGCACTTCGTCAATGCCAATAGTGGTGCTGATGGCTTTGGGCGGCAGTGTCGTGTGTTTTGTGTACTCCTGGAAGACACGGCGGACGGTTCGCTCATCGATTCCCACATCATGAGCAATGCTGGTAAAGGGGCGTCGGAGCGACTCTTGAGCCAGGTAGAGCACCAGGCGCTTCGTCATGGCGTGGATTTCATTCATGTCGGGAAGCTGTTCAAAGAAGGTTCGCTTGCAAGCACAGCACAGGTAGCGGAGCCGTTGCACCACAATGCCCGTAGGCTTGCCTCGGATGGGGATATCCATGAACAACTGTGCTTTGACTTCATGCCGGTGCAGGTGAGAGCTACCGCAATGCGGACAGCACAAAACCACCGCCGTGGGTTCGGCGGTGATCTGGTACCGATGCGCGCTCTCTTCTACACTCAGAATACGCCAGTGTTCCCACCCCAGGATGTTCACGGACTCTCCCCAATGGCCCAGGTCGTTGAGAAGGCATTCTTCCCTGCGGTGATAAATCCGGTAAAAGAAGGAAGAGAAGGAGGACGATCATCATGGTTTCCCACGCGATACGCCGATTTTGGGACGATGTTTACTGTAGAGCTATCCCACGCGATATGCCGAATAGCCTGATTTTCATCCTGCGGCGATTGGCTATGGATGGCGAACCAGTTTTGTGCGAGAAGGGCACAAGTTGTGCTCCCCAATATGTCACATACCAGAGAGGACTATGTAGAAGCGCTGAGAGGCAATGGGTTCAACATTGTTGAGGTGATAGACATCCTTGTAGGCGAGGTGCCGGACGGGTATTTGCCAGAAGGGTTCGCGCAGAGGCATAGGGAAAAGTTGTTTGGCTTGCTTATTCTGGCCCAGAGAGTCTAAATCAGGCTGCCTTTGCATCATCTTCTGTGGGAATCACCGCGTGAACATCACTCTGGTTTGACACCATGAAATGGGCCGAACAGGCTTTCTCTGATGAGTTGGGGTAGCAGAGAGGGAGGCTCTTGGATGCCGCTCGCTTGGATATCCATTGAATAGGGTGAGTGTGGCCTATGCAAAAAAGGAACAGACAATCGAACCAACAGAACTCTCAAGAGATGCGAACCTTGCTCAATGAAAAGCAGTGGAGGCAGTATCTTGCTATCGAAGCGCAAAAGAGAGGAAGTGTGACAGAGGTGGCCAAGAGTGCGGGAGTTTCCAGAAATACGGTGAAACGAGGATTGCAGGAACTGGAAGCCGGAGACCTCTATCGACCAGGAGAGCGCCTTCGGAAGACGGGCGGCGGAAGAAAGAAAGAGAGAGCGCGCGATGCAATGCTGCAAGCCGACCTGGAAAGCTTGCTTGATCCTAAAGGCGATCCGATGAGTCTGCTGCGATGGACGGCCAAGTCTTTAGAGCAATTGGTCCAGGCTCTCACAGCCAAAGGACATCAGATCAAGAAATCGGCCCTGGCCGATCTGCTTCATGAGATGGGTTTCTCGTTGCGTGCCAATAAAAAGAACATCGAGGGGACCTCCCATCCCGATAGAGATGCTCAATTTCGCCACATCAAAGAGCAATGCCAGCAGTTTGAGCGGCAGGCCAACCCCTGTGCTGGCTACGTAGCATATCCGTTCCAAAAACAAGAAGGAAACCGTCAAGCAGGAAACTTTCATGCCACCTATCTCATACGTTAATGATACTGGTGGCGAAGTCAAAGAGTCCATCTCAGGCCGCCTGCTTCATGGCCCGTTTGAAAGGAGAGGTGCGGGTCTGTTCCGGCGCTTCTCCTCGCAGCCAACTCATCAATTGAATGACTTTGACGGCGGCAGCAACGGCCACATGGCCCAGATGGGTTTTGGGCAGACCGATATAGCGCGAGCGGCGTAAGCCCATCGCGCGCACTCCTTGCGAATGGGTCCCCTCAATGCCTGCTCGATGGCGATACGTGTCCTTGAACTCATCCATCTCCTCGCGCTTGCGTGCTGCAAGCAGCGCCAGCATCTGCTCTCGGGGGTGCAAGGTGAGCGTGCGCCGAGTCGTTCCGGTACAGCAGGCTTGAGCAGGGCAGACCTTACAGTCACTTTGAGAAAACTTTACCTTGATGAGCGATTTGCCTGCATCTTGGACCGGGGTCCAGCTCGAACTCGTTCGGCCCTGTGGGCAGGTAACGGTCTCCGCTTCCCAATCGATGCCGAAGTGCGTGAGGTCATATCCAGTTTCCGCTTGATACCAATGCGTTTTGAGCGTGGGGCCAACCAGGTCCACGCTATAGCCTGATTGACTCCGGACAAGATTGGCGCTCGTGACATATCCGGCATCGACGAGATGGTGCCTTGGGAGGAGCTTCTTTTCGGCCAGACCGGTGTGGATCACGGAGAGCACCCCCTCATCGACTTCTAGGAGCTTGGGTCGTCTCGACATGGGTGATCAGTTGCGGAGCCAGATCACTCGCAGGTTTGGGTGAAATGCACCTTATAGCCGACCCACAAGGTAGTGCGTTTCTTGCCATATCGTGCGTCCTTGTCATAGGGGGAGTTGATGAGCTGGGCCGCAGGGAGAGCTGGCTCTTGCCGCCACTGCCCACCTTGGTCGAGCGGTTCAAACTGTTGCTCGAAGACTCGTGCGCAGCGTCTCGATGGCAGGCAGCGTTTTCATCCAGTCGGCAGTGCTGGCAGCATCCAGCGCATGCAGGAGAGTCCAGCCGTCGGGTTCCCACTTGATTGGCATAGTGCTTCCGCTCTTCCTCCTCGCTTTCAGCAAGCGTTCATGTTCAAGTCGTTCACCATAGCGCTCAACCCACTCAGCCGGTACGTAGGCACGCACCCACTCGGGGGCGACTTCGGAGAGCGCATTCAACACGTAGACCATGGTCTGAGCGACGCATAGCACCCGGTTGAGTGCGCGAATCTTCGCCAGGATATGGGTTGAGTCGGTACGCTGCCGTCCGCGGGCTTTGAGCCACCCACCTTCTCGGCAGCGCTCCAAGAGCAGATCTAATAAACGCTGCTCGGCATTGCCCGCGACTAGGCGAGAGCGGAACTCGGAGAGCACGGTATGGTCAAATCCGGGATCGCAGAGGTCCAGGCTGAGGGCGTATTTCCACGCGAGCCGGTCACGCACGGCATCAGCAGCCTGGCGATCGGTCAAGCCTTCCAGAAATTGGAAGAGCGTCACCAGTGCCAGGCGCCACGCAGCTAAAGCGGGTTGGCCATGGGGAGGAAACAGGTCAGCAAAGGCCTCATCGGTGTAGATCGTTCCCAGCGTATCACGCAACTGCATCAAAACATTTCCCCGTGGAAACACGGCGCGAGCCACATGAGCGGTTTCTTCTGGAACTGGTGGAATTGGGAGAGCTTTGAGCAACATGGATCACCTCCTGGAGGAGCAAGCAACAAACTGTTCATCGCCTCCATAGTAATGGATGAGGTCTAGTCACTCCTTTTTGACTTCGCCACCAGTATCGTTAATGGCAAAGAACCAATACAGCTCTCATGAGTGCTCGAATTTGGTACGGATATGCTACGTAGCCAGCACAGGTAGGCGATCCGATATACTGGAATCCCTGAGCATGGAAAGCACTCTCCGTACCCTACAAGCATCATAGCATAGCGTCCCTATCGTCATCCCAGCTCCCCGCGAAGCGATTCCCAGGGACATATTCTCATCGCTTTCCGCTCACTACGGGCAGCAAAAGAACCACTGGGTATGGAGCAGTGATACCGCTTCTGATGAAACGGATTTCTTGGCGTTTGCACTGGCCTGTCTGTGACTAGTCACAGATCTCATGGATGTCAGCCTGCAGCAGGCAAAACCCTGTTCGAGAGGATGTCATCAGAAGCGCCAGCACCTATGCCAGATAGCTGACCCCTTGCTAGCCACCAAGAATGCAGCGACGAAGACCGAATGTAGAACTGCCGCATTCGGGACAGAGGAGTGCGCCGATGTTTGAAGGATTGAATGCCATTCCCTGGGCTGAGCTTCAGCATGCCTACGGCTCAGCCGAGGAAGTACCCGTATGGCTGCGCCAGCTCGCGTCGGACGATGAACAGGTCCGCCAGCGAGCGATGGGCAGGCTGGGAGGATCTCTCGAACACCAGGGAGGGATTTACCCAGCGACGGCCTACGCCGTGCCGTATCTCATCGCCTTGCTCGAGGAGCCAGCGAACCGGGGGAAATATGAGATTCTTGGTTGGCTTGCTGCCTTCTACCGGGCCTCTCCGCTTGATGAGAAGATGTGGTATGGCGAGGAGGGGACCGAGAGCTATGGTGCGTGGGGGGGAATGCCTCGACACATTCCATACAAGGATACCCACGCGACAATCGAAGCGGGCATGCCACTCTACCTCAGGTTGCTGGATGCCCCCGCTTTGATCGACCGTCTAGAGGCAGCGCACCTGCTGATCCACTTCTTTGCGCGAGCGCAAGACCTCTGGCCAACGCTACAAGCGGCTCTCGAGCGTGAGCCGACGGAGGCGGGCCAGGCTGATCTGGTGCTAGAGCTGGGTCGCCTGGCTAAACAGCTTCCGGAAAAGCAGTCATTTTTCCTAGAACGCTTCCAGACCGCTCAGAGTGAACTGGTCCGCTTTGCAGCGGCGCTCGTGGTGGCGCGGCTCGCCAAAGCAGCCACACCAGAGGAGGTTATGCACCTCCTGGTGCGGGTGATGTTGGAGGCGCCATCCTCGCTTGATCTCTATCTCCGATTCCCCTGTGGGGGAACCTATCCCTGGAGTGCGGCCTTGTGGGCGTTGTCCAATCTGGGACCAGCGCGGCTCGCGGATCTTGCGCCAGTGCTGGAGGAGCGTCTCGCCAAGAACCGGGATGCCTATGTGCTGGAACAAATGTTGATCGTGCGCTTGTTGCTCTTCATCGTCTTTGCAGAGCCAGCGCACCACGGCCATCCCGCCAGGTCAGCAGAAGCGCTCACCGCCCAGCAACGTCAGAGCCTGCTGGTGCTGCTGGAGCAAGAGCAGTTGTGGCATGATGGCAATTTCCTCGGCTTGCTCAGAGCCTATGGCGTCCCAGCCACCCGGAAGGGTCAGTCAGCGTATCTAGGGCGAGAGGCATCAGCAGAGCTTACCACAGCAGAGACGCCCAACCCGTGGACACGTCGTACCGAGCACTCGAGCAAAGTGCGTGCAGATCGGTATCACGAGGTACTCAAAGCGGCCTTTCCGGACGTGTTTATCTATAAATACGGAGGGCCAGGGCTACAACGCGAGGACAGCCAGGAAGATGATGTGATGGAAATCAATGATGGGCTGCTGTTTCGGTTTCCCCGGCACGCCGAGGCGATGGAGGCCATGGAGCGAGAAATCGCACTGTTGCGGATCCTGCTAGATCATTTGCCGCTACCGATTCCGAACCCTAAGCATTCAAGCCAGGGCACCCGTGAGGTAGGACGCGCCTTTATGGGCTTTGTCAGCTTGCCTGGCAAGGCCTTCTCGAAGGGCTTGCTCGAGTGTGTTGACGGTGAAGAAACCGTCCAGCACCTCGCCGAGCAACTTGCCTCATTCCTCTGGGCGCTCCATCAGTTTCCCCTTGCTCAAGTGGCTCACCTTGCGCTGCCACCGGCCCCGAACCGTAAAGCGATAGAAGCGCTGTATCTGAGGGCGCGCGAAGACCTCTTTCCGCAGATGCCGCAAGATCGGCAAACACAGATCACTGACCAGTTTGAAGCCTTTTTGGGGACGCCTGAGCTGTTTGTCGTGACGCCGGTGCTGGTGCATGGGAATTTCGGCCCAGAGACCGTCCTCTACGCGGCGAAGGAGCGCCGCATCAGCGGCGTGATCGATTTCAGCCACGCGTGTCTGGGTGATCCAGCGCTTGATTTTGCCCGGCTCGTTGGGCCAGCGGGCTATAGCGAGGATTTCCTGCAGCGCTGGGTACCCATCTATCCTGAGCTTCCGGCGCTGCTTCCACGGGCAAAGTTCTACGCAGTCGTCGTGAATGTTGAAGAGGAGGTACGCCAGCGTGGGGAGCAAGAGCAACGAGCGGCAACCCCTTCTCCCTTCCCAGAAATTGATCGGATTTTCAGAGAAAGTCCCAAGTTGCGGGCAGGTGAGGATGAAACACCGATCGGTGGCTATTTCTAGTAAAGCATAGCTCACCAGTCTACTGGTATGGGAGCTTGCCGCTTACCCAACTACCGATGCTTTGCTCCCTTCCTGAGGATGGATAACAGGGGTGAGGCATCGTCTGCCTCACCCCTTTGATGAGGATAGGCTTTTCTGCTGTTCAGTACAACGCGCTGGAAGCTCTGTCCAGCATGATTGTTCCTGTTGGTCTGGTCGCAAGGCATGTGATTTTACCCAAGATGTTGCGATAGCCAGATGGTATGTATTGCAGGGAAAATAGGAAGCATAGTATCGCAACATCCACGAAACCCTGGGTAAAATCACACAGGCTTCCCACCACTAGTTTCTCGTGTCCGGGTTACGAACCCAATCTGCCTTGACATGCATCGAATACTGTTGGGATTTACCTGAATGCTCGAATGCATTTCCAGACTTGCCAAATTTTGAGTGGAATGTTCGACAGGCATCCGATCTGGAAAAGCCATCCAAACATTCGGGCCAATTATGCTCAGGATTGAGCGCACTTGCACCCTGCCGAAATTACCAATTGACAAGAAGCAGAAGCCGCCCCACAAGCGATTTCTCGATAGACGAGTGGGGCTCTACCGGCGTTTTGTGGGAAAAGCCTCTGCCCCATAATATGGCGTTGCCCTTTTACCTCATGTGTTTCTCTCTCCTTCCCATGCAGGTAACGGGCAATTTTGTCATCAAAACATGGCACAGATTCTTTGAAGTCCGCTCCAGAAGCGGCAGGACTGCTTGCCGGCATAACATGGCGTGGATGCGGGACATGGGTGTAATGGTAAATGCCCCGAAAAGTGAGCAGATTTTGCCCTCAAAGGTGAGCACTTGCCTCGAAGAGTGAGCAGCTCAACCATCGCCTAACAGTGAACCCTCTCCCGAGGCGGTTTGCTCATCTTGAGAGTTGTAAATTCAGACAGTCAACGTGGAGGACATCTCGTACAAAACCCGCATCATCCCGCATGGGAAACGGGGAAATCGTGGGAAGAACATGTCAGCAGCCCATTAACAACTTTCCCCGGGATGATTGCTTGTTCCTGCTCTTTGCGTAATGTTGGGCAATCTAAGCGGAGGCGAGCAGATTCGCCAGGGCCTCGCGCGCCCCTTCATGCCCCTTGAGGGTCTCAATCAGAGCGGCCCTGAGCGCCGCCGCCAGGAGGATCCCCAGCATAGGAGTGGCCTTGTTCCCCGCTCTTGCCGCTAGCTCACCCAGCAAGCGCGCGATAGCGTCCCCCACATCGCGCGGGTCTGGCTCAGTGAGAAGCTTGCCAGCCTCAATGCGTAACGCGCCATCATAAGCGGCGAGCAGGGCCGCTTGCACCGCCCGCTTTGGCTCAACGCTCTCCGCGGCTGCCTCCATGCGGTCTATGATGCGGCGGGTCATGTCATCGCGTAGGAGGCCATAAAACGCCATCTTCGATTTGAAGTGATGATAGAGGGGGCCAGTAGTAACGCCCGCTTCAGCGGCGAGGCGATCAACATCGATCGCCTCATAGCCATGCTGACTGAAGAGCCGGATGCCAGCGCGAATAAGCTTTTCCCTGGTGGTGCCTGGAATCGGGATATCATTTCGCATAGAAAATATGTGCCAAATCTCTTGACAAGAAGGATATATTATCGTTATAGTAATTATAACGTTGTTATGGAAACGGTGTCAAGCAAAGCAGAAAAGCGGAAGGAGTACACATGCTATGGATGGTCATACGAGCTTTATCATTATGCCAGTCCACGACCTGAAGAGCGCCTTGGCCTTTTACCGTGATCGGCTTGGATTGCTTGAGGCATGGAGGGAAGGGGAAGGCACAGTCGCGTTTCAGCTCCCCAACACGGACGTTCAACTGCTGGTCTCTCTCGTCGAAGAGGATTCTCCGTTGACTGCCGGGCCCGGGTTTACGATCTCTTCAACCGACGAGTTCTATGCCGCGCATCAGGGGAAGCTTGACTTTCTCAGTGCGCCCGTGGATATTCCCCCTGGTCGCCTGGTCATCGCGAAGGACCCGGCGGGCAACACGCTTCAATTCCTGAGCGTCAGGCCCTCGGAGTAGGCAGATGAAACAAGGGAAGATAGTGATAAAACGCGCTCCTTAAGAGGACGTTTCTATGAATTCTTATATGTCACTCAATGACAGCAATGAGGAGGATTATGTTCATATGGTTTCTCGTGAGAAACGTCTCCGTTTCCGTGATCCAGCGCTCAACTTCTTCGTCCGAGATGTCGTGAGAGCAGTGCATTTCTACACCGACCTCTTGGGTTTCACCGAGACATTCCGCACACCAAAGGATGGTATTCCTGTCCATGTTGAGATGCGCCTTGGTCAATTTCTGTTGGCCGTTACGTCGGTTGATGCAGCATTGGCCGATCACGGGCTGGTCTTGAACCCTGGCCCACAGAGTGCAGAACTGATTGTCTGGACTGACGACACAGATGAAGCCTATGTGGCACTGGTGGAGAAGGGAGTCGTCAGCCTGAGCGCACCTCACGATTTTCGTCAGTCGCATCGCGTTGCCTGGGTTGCTGACCCAGAAGGAAACCCTATCCATATTGAGGGCCCATTACGCAGAAAGGAGTGAGTAAAGCGGACCGGCAGAGCTACATTATCTGGTGAACGAGCGTGAAGCAAAGGCTCGATTTGAGATCAAAACCAGATACCTCAACCACGTAATGTAGCTCTCCCGATTTGAGGACCTCCCTGTTTCTTCGGCGCTGCTGTTACGCCCTGGCTTTGTGCCTGCGGCGCAGGATGAGTAAGAAAGCCAGCAATCCGTAGAGGGGGAGACCGCCAATCAGCCAGCCGAGCCAGAGGGGAATGGCCGGTGGAGCGGTGGCCAGGATGGGCACCGCTGTCTGGAAGGCACCAGCGGGGCCGCTGACGGTGATCTGCAACATCCATTCGCCCTGAACGGTGATCTCCGCGTCACCCTGCACACTGTTGCGCACTGCAGGGTCGGAGCTGAAGGTTGCACGCACCGGAGTGGCGGGCACGTCCGAGGGATCGGGCACCGACGAGATCTGATAGGTGAGCGTCCCCTCCACGGCCTGAGTGGGTGCCACTGCGAAAGGCAGCGCGTAGCTGGCGTGAGCCGGATAGGTATAAAGGCTGACTTTCAGCCGGTAGGGTCCGGCCTGGGTCTGGACCACGCGGGCCGGAGTGCTGCCGTGGGTGGTCGCCAGGATCGAGTAAGTGATCTCGCCGCCTACGGCCAGCAAGGCCAGCACGCCAAAGGCCAGCAGGAGCATCTGGAAAGATCTGGGCATGGCTTATTTCTCCAATCCGCTGAGCGACTCACTGACGGTGCGGCCAAAAGTGATCCCCAGCCAGGCTCCCGCGGCTCCCAGCAGGGCCGTCGGCAGATAGCCAGCCAGGCCGACCTGCAGAGCCAGAACGACCGGCAGGTAAGGAGAGATGCTGATAATGGGGAAGAGGCCGGACACCAGCGCGCAGACGATCAGCCAGAGGGTCTGCTTGCGGCGGGACCACTGGCGGCTCCGGGAGCGGCGCTCAATCAGGTTGATCAGGAAAGCCACCAGCACAGGGGTGAGGAACCACTCCAGCGCAACCACGGCGGTAAAAGGTGGCTGCTCGCGGTAGTGTAACTGCTCTACACTCTGCAGCCAGTCTGTGGCAGGCTGCACGAAACCAGCCATAATGCCGGCCAGCAGCAGATAGAAGCCTGCGACCGCTGGAGCTGCCAGGCGCCAGGGAATGACAGAAGAAGCGGTGACAAAGGTAAAGGCGATGAGCGTGCAGCACAGCAGAGGAAAAACGTTGATCGCGCCGACCCCGAAATTGATCAGATTCCCCTCTTTAAAAGCGTCAAACAGAAGCAGCGTAAAGAGGCTTAAGAGCGTCGCCAGAGCCAGCGTCGCCCCGACGTAGGCTGCCCGGCGCAGACCCGGCGCACCAGCTTGCTCCGCCAGATGAGCGGCGGAGAGCAGGAGGTAGGTCACTCCCAGGCTGACCAGGCCCATACTGGTCACAAACATAATATGGAACGGGGCCCAGATGGCCACGTCAATGCCATAGAGCGCGTGCCAGTAGGCGTCCAGGGGGAAAGCCACAGCAGCCAGCAAGGCAGCGTAGCCCACGATATACGCGCCCAGGGGCGCCCGGAAAATGGCGGCGAAGCCGTAACCCTGCAGCGCCACAGTCTGATTACGGCGAGACCAGAGCGTCTCAATCAACACCAGCACCAGGCCCGCCACGCCACTGATCGTCACACCGGTCAGCATCAGAATATGTGGGGGAATGAGCGTGCGATCGCGTCCAATATACGTATGCCATTGAATATCCCAGCAGGTGCCCTCCAGAAAAATGATCGTCCCCAGTGAGGCCACCAGTCCAAACGCCAGGCGCAGCGCCGAAACCTGCCGCAGCGAAACAGAGGAACCTGGCAGATCAGCCGAAGTGAAACGTGTATCAAGAGCCTTAGCCATGCAAGAACAGTCCTTTCATCGTATCGAGATGAATCATCGATTGATGGTAACACAGAAAAATGGAAGACTTTTCAGTAACAGCATCACTTATCACTTTAGCCAGAGTATCAGGGATTCACGCCACTTTGCACGGTTGACCATTTGATACTCTGACGCCCTGTTCCTGCGATGGTGAAGCAGAGTCGTCGTCCGTCAGGCAAGTGAGGTTGAGCTGGCGATCATTAAACGGGCGCAGCTCAACCCAGACCGTTTGCTTCCCTTCAGTCACGCGGCCTGGGAGGCGGAAGAAAGGGACGAGCCGGTGCCACGTCGCGTGGGCATACGTCACGGGAAACCAGCGCTTCCGTACCCACATCCCCAGATTCGCAGGGTTGGAAGCAGGTTCGATCCCGCTGCGGCGGCCAACAGGAGGAGACCACCAGCCCCATCCTCCCACGCACCTGGCTGATTTTTCCCCCCGGCGGGTCGCTCTTGTGAGCGCCGCCCGGACCCGATTGAGATGGGTCACTCTCACCCGCACCCCCACCGCTCCTCCAGCAGGGCTTGGACCGCTTTTCCTGACGCGTGCGGATGGTGCTGGTAATACCTTTCCAGCCAGGTACGGACCGCACCGCACACGTTGACGGCATGTCCCTGGCGTCTGTCGTGCCAGGCCGCTTCTCCGCCCGTCGGCATCCGAGGCCTCCGCCGATACGCGGTCGCCCGACTCATCTGGACCCCTGCTGCCTGCACCGCTTCGCGCCACGAGTCCCGCCTCGTGCATGGCGCGTCCCACCTGCATGTTTGCCGCGTCTTGATCAGCTGCTTGCATGGAGGTCTCCTTCCAGCAGACGGGGCATGCATCATGCAGCGCTTGGCATGCAACACCCCAGCTGGAACAAAGCGCGCGGTAGCAGATGCTGGCGAGTGCCACCAGCCGCCCAGAGGCCGCACAGCGGCGAGCGGAGCGCCGGGGTCCTCGCCGACCTCACGTCGGCTTTGAGCACCACCGGCCTCTGGCGTCTGCTCGCGCTGGCTCAGCGGGGCTATCAGACGGCGCAGCGACGCTCGCTGCACCGAAAGCCATCGAAAGCCTCGCGACACAGCACAGGGAACAGGCGGGGGGTTCATGCCGCCGCGCCGCATCGCGCGCATGAGGGTGGGGTGTGGCGCCCCCACGAACGCTCCCTTCCAGCCTGAAACGTATCCGGGAGAGACCCATCAATTCAGCCGCCGCACCAGCCAGACCGCCGCGAAGAGCGCCAGCACCGAGAAACCCACATAGATGCCCGTCTCGATCCACTGGAACGTCCAGAAGCGGTCCCCAGGCTGATAGGTAAGATAGTTGGCCTGCACGCCGTTGGCTTGAAGACATTGCGTGAGGGTCTCATCCCTGGTGCAGCCTTCCCTTAAGTCGGTACTCCTGTTCCCCTGGGCATCGATATAGCCTGAGGCCACCTGCCAATCCTGGTTGCTCAGGGCGGGCGGATTCTGCTGGTCAATCGAATAGGTCACGGTAAGAGGCGTCTCAAAGTTGGGGCGCCACAACCACTCGACCGGCGCGCGAATCGCCAGAAACAGCACCATCGTCAGAAAGATCGCCGCGACCGTCCGGCGCGTCAGCGCCCCCGCGAAAATGCCCAGCGCCAGCGCCAGCAAAGCGGTGGCCACCCAGACCGGCCCCGACGTGTCGTAGACGCTGGCGCCAAACGAGTCGCCGAAAATCTGCACCGAGGGGCTGTGCCACCAGATCAGCAACGGCAGCAGCGCCCCCGATGCCAGCAGCCCCGCGCCCAGCACCAGCGCCAGCTTCACCGTCAGCCAGCGCATGCGCGTAATGCTCTGCGTCCAGATGAGCAGATGCGTGCGCTGCTCCACTTCCCGCGTCACCAGTGGCGCGCCCACCAGCGCCCCCAGCAGCAGCGGCAGCGCCAGCAGCAAAGAGGCACCCCCCAAAAAGCCATGTTGCTTGATGAACGCCTGAATCAGCTCGTCGCATGATGGGTTGCCCTTTGAGGTCAGCCCCAGGCAGTTGCCCAGCACAAGCTGCCGAAAGTTGTTCGCCATCTCCAGCCCGGTCATCAGCAGAAAAACCCCGATCACGGCTAGCACGCCCAACGTCATCAACCACTCCAGGCGATGCTGCCGCCAAGTCAGCCAGATCATTTCAGCACCTCTATTCCGTTCTGCTCGCGCGCCGATGGCGGCGCTGGCAATCGAGCACCTGCCTGCTGGCTCAGATACGCCAGCACAATATCCTCCATCGACACCCCCTGCACCTCCCAGGATGGGTCGAAGAGCGGGCCATGAGCGCGCACCAGCAGCGTCGTCTGCCGGTCCGTGTGGCTCGCCTCGATCACCGTGTGCACGCTGGCAACCGCCGCTTCATCCTGGCGCGGCCCGATCAGTCGCTTATGCGTCTTCGCAATCTCCTGGATATCACCCGCAAGCTGCACATGCGACGCCGACAGAATGATGAGATAGTCGCAGACGCGCTCCAGATCGCCGATGATATGCGAGGAGAGCAGCACCGTCAGCCCGCTTTCGGCCACCGCGTCCAGCAGCGTCCGCAAGAACTCGCGGCGGGCCAGCGGGTCCAGGCTCGAGAGCGGCTCATCCAGCAGCAGCAGGTCTGGTCGCTTCGCCAGCGCCAGCACGAGGGCCACCTGTGCCTGCTGCCCACCGGACAGCTTGCCCGCGCGCCGCTCCAGCGGAATGCCCAGCTTCTGCATGCGCGCCCGCGCCAGCGCGTCATCCCAGCGCGGATTCAGCTTGCGCCCCAGCGTCAGCATCTCCGCGACCGTAAAGCCCTTGTACAGCGGCGTATCCTGCGCGACAAAGCCCAGGCGCGGCAGTGCCTCAGTGGGCTGCCGCAGCGGCGAGCAGCCAAAAACCTGCACCTCGCCCGCCGTTGGCTCCAGCAGGCCAACCGCCAAATGCAGCAGCGTCGTCTTGCCCGCGCCATTTGGCCCCACCAGCGCCGCCACGCGCCCGGCAGGCAGGTTCAGCGTGCAGTCTTGCAGCGCCCAGGTGCGCCCGTAGCGCTTACTCAGTTTGTTCGTCTCCAGCGCGTTGCTCATGCAGTTTCCTCGTGTTCTCTCTGGGTGTCTTGAAACGTAGACTGAAAGAGCGCCAGCACGCTCTCGCCATCCAGCCCGGCCTCGTAGGCGCTGTGCAGCCAGCGCACCAGGCTGCGCCGCAGCGCCGCGTGGCTGGAGAGCGATGTGCTTGCCAGGGTGCGCTGCACAAACGTCCCCTGGCCCGGACGGCTGGCAATCAGCCCCTCGCGCTCCAACTCGCGGTACGCCTTCAGCACGGTGTTGGGGTTGATGGTAATCTGCGCCACCACCTCGCGCACGGTGGGCAGTTGGTCCCCGACCGAAAGCCTGCCCAGACGCAGCGCCTGCTTCACCTGCTGCACAAGCTGAAGATAGGGCGCCACGCCGGATTGCGTATCCAGATGAAATTCGATCATCGTGCTTCCTCCACGCAGCTATAAAACTATCTCACTAAATATCTAATGAGATAGTACAATCATACATGGCAATGGCTGACTTGTCAAGAGGGTACTCCCTCTCACGACGGTGGATAATTCGGACTTTTCTCCTTCCCGCTTGACAGTCCCTTCCGACTCTGCTTATGATAAGGAAACTGTCCCTGCCACCCATTTCAAGCAGCGAGGATGTTGATGTCCCTCCATGTCTTCTTGTTCTTGCTCGTGGTCTGCCTCCTCTCTCTGGCGCTGCTTGGTCGCCTTCCTTGGCCTCATCTTCAGCTTTCCCATGCACAAGCAGGCAGGAGACGGACGCTAGTCCACCGTCTGCTCAAGCCCCGCACCCCGCGTGATTGCCCCCTCTGTCGCCTCTGCTCCTCCAGTGTGAGACCAGCACCTGCACCTGTGCGCCCCTGGCGCGAGATGAAAAGCCGCCGAGGAGCCCCCAAGCGGGTCAACACCCAGGGCTTCGCTTGTCCCAACCAGCAGTGCCCGTACTACGGGATCACCGATGCTGATATCCACGCGCTGGTTGGGGATGGCAAGCATGGCCAGGCCGAACGGATCCAGACGTTCCGTTGTCAGGCTTGCCGCACCACGTTTACTTCCAGGCGCCACACGCCCTTGTATCGTCTGAAAACCCCTTCTCATCAGGTCGCCATGGTGCTCTGCGCTGGCCGAAGGGCTGGATGCTTGCGCGGCCGAACGGGTCTTCGGCTACCGTCAGCCCACCATCACCTCATGGCTCACTCGCGCAGGGGACCATGCCCAGACCTTACACGAGCACTGCTTCCGCCATCTCTGGCTCCCGCACCTCCAACTGGACGAACTGCGCACACGGCTGCGCTGTACCACACAGGTGTTGTGGCTCTGGCTGGCCATCGACCCTTGCACAAAGCTTCTGCCCGTGCTCCATCTAGGCCCACGCACGCAAAACGCAGCGCATACGGTCATCCACTCCCTGCGACACATCCTGGCCCCTGGCTGTCTGCCGCTCTTCACCAGTGATGGCCTCAATGTGTACTTCTATGCCCTCACGGCCCATTTTGGCCACTGGCTTGAGGTGGTTCAGAGAGGGCGGCATGTACGCCAGTGGCAGGTAGCGGCGAGCCTGATCTATGGCCAGGTGAAAAAAAGCTATCGGCGGCGCAAGCTGGTGCGAGTCACGCACGTGATGCGCCTGGGGACACAGGCGGCTCTCACAGTCGCCTTGCAGGGACTGGGCTTCTCGGGACGGCTGAATACCGCTTTCATCGAGCGGGTCAATCTGACCGTCCGTCACGGGGTGGCAGCACTGGCGCGTCGCACCTGGGCCACCGCACAGCAGTCTCCACACCTGCTGGTTTACGGTTGAGGCCAATTTGTGCCTTTCCCCCGGAGTAGGGGGCTCTCCCCCGAGGCAAAACCTCTAAAAAATCGCTAACCATAGAATACAGAGGGGAGTACTCATTCAATAACTGATTAACAACAACAAAATTTCGTCTGCTGCCTTGTCACTCTGTGCTATGCTCTAAGAGGCAATGACATTCAAGAAGATTGATTACAAGAGACAAGGCGAGGATTTCCTCCGCTGGTTAAGGACACTATTAAAGCATCCCTGGGCTGCCAGGTGTGAGGAGGTTTGGCATGCGTTATATCATCCGCGAGAAGTTCTTCCGGCTCGGCGAAGATTCGACGATCACCGACGAGTCTGGCCAACCGGTCATTCAGGTCGATGGCAAAGTCTTGTCCCTTCACCACACGCTGGTGCTGCGTGACATGAGGGGCAATGAACTGGCAACGGTCAAGAAAAAATTGATTGCATTGGGCCAAACATATGTAATTGCCCGGCAAGGACAAGAAGTTGCCAGCGTCCATAAGAAAATCATCAGCCCGTTCGTTGACCGCTTCACGGTCGATATTGCAGGCGGCGAAGAACTGCACGTGACGGGCAGCATCTTCGAACACAACTTCACCATCAAGCGTGGAGAGCAGGTCGTCGCCGCTGTCTCCAAGCAGTGGATTTCACTCACCGATACCTATGGGGTGGACATTGCTCCTGGCCAGGACGATCTGCTCCTGCTGGCAACAGTCCTGGCAATCGATCTGACAGAGGACAAGGAGCGGGAAGAGAAGCGGGAACACCACTAACCCGAGTCTGCCAATCCTTGTGTGGTGCGCTGTGCTGGCTACTTGGAATATCCGTTCTTGAACAAGCAGCCAGGAGGAATAAAGAGGTAGATGAAAGAGAAAAAGTGGCGGGTTGTGTCTGCCTGTCATACTGGTCTTCTTGCGGATCATCCGACGCCCGTCGGTTCCGCGATCGTGCCCAAGACTCCTCTCAGGTCTTGGGCATGTCTTTTTTCTCTTCCCTTGCTCACAGTGAAGAGGGTTGTGTGTAAATTTTGAGATTGCTCGGCTCTGGCTCACTCTTGGTGAGACCAACCGATGAGTGAGATGGAGAGGCTTGCCTGTAAACTAGCGCTTTCAGATGCCCCAGAGCGTGTTCGGGACTTCATAGTCCCACGAATTGCGCAACGAGGTTGTTGAAGAGTTAATTGGTAAATGACTCGAAACCTGAGCTGCTTTGGCTTTCAAACATGAGCACTGGGAGAAATGTTTCTGGGAAAAAGCGCGCTCCACCTGGCGTCCTGAAAGGGAAAGGTGTCAATAACGTTCTGTCAAGTTGGTGATCACAGCTCGACATGTGCAATCCTACAGCCGAGCAGGGCTCCTCCAAGGGAGATGCAGATACCGAGGAAACAAGAAGGAAGGAACGTTAGGAGTGCCCCTACAGCGAGTCCCCTCCCAGCAAAGATTTGCCCATGGGTGAGAATCAGCACGTAGGTGAGAAGGATACCATAGACGGCGATCCCACCGAAGAGACCGGGAATGCACCCGGCTTTCAGACCAGCATCCCAACTTTGTGTCCACACTGACGCGATCCAGGCTGAGGCCGCTGAGACGGTCAGGTAGGCAACCAGGGGAATTCCCACTGCATTCAAAGCATCACGGTTGTTGAGGGTAAACATGAGGGAGAGATGGATTGCGGCCAACGCGGCTCCACAGAGCAACCCGAGCAGCCAGCTTTTCCCATCATCTCGTCTGAGCATAGAGACATCCTTTCTCCCGACAACTCTGGGATCATCCTTTGCCACGAGCGAGGAGTGTTCCAGCAGGAAGGATCGTCTCTCGACGAAGTCTCCTCTCTCCAACTCTCAGGAAAAGTATATCAGATGAGGAGCGGCTTTTCCAGGAAACCTTTCTCTCAGTGCTCAGGATTGGGCAAGTCCTCATGGTTGAGAGCCAAAGCAGCTCAGGTTTTGGATCATTTCCCATGAATCTCTGAGCTGGGAGGTGCGGGGTTAAGTCGTCGCCAACCCGAGCGAAGCCGCAAGGCTTTCTGGGATGCCGAAGAGCTTGATCGTGACGTGACCAGTGGTTAGCGGGCGCGCATTGCGAGCCAACCGCTCTTCCCATGAGAGGCGCGAGTGCGCGCGCTGCGCACGAGAGAGGATCGCGTCTGCGGTGGGCGGCGAAGCGGCGGCAGGAGGTGACAGGCTGACCTCGATGCGTTGCTGTCGCACAAGCCGCATGCAGGCGCGCCGCTGTTCTCTGCGGCTCCAATCTCGCCAGAACAGCGGAGCTCCCCCAACGGCGAGCGGATGCAGCAGCACGCTCACCTGGCGCGGCTTTTTGGTGGTGCTGCCTTGCCATTGACACTGCTCGCGCAGCGGACAGGGACGACAACTGCGGATGCTGGCCGCATAGACCACGCGCAGGCTGCCATCAGCTTCTCGACGGCGTTCATGCGGGAGTAACTTCTGGGAAGCCAGGCACCGCAGCGTCCCATCGGGTTGGAGAGCAAAGTCCTGACCCGAGAAACGCCCAGCTTTCCAGGACAAGCCCACCTGAGGGGGAGCATAGCCCGAAGGAGGAGCTGCGTGTGGTGAAAGAGGTGGGAGAGCAGCAGCGAACTCGGTGGTGCGCAGCGGCGTTGGTTCCAGTTGATGACCTAGTTCCAGGCGGAGGTTCCAGACCCGACTTCGACACCAGTTGCCAGCACTCCTGTCCCCAGGCCGAATGGCTGCACCATCGGTCGGGATCGATCTCCTGGTCTTCATCTGAGAGCACTGGCGCGTAATGCACCACGATGCAGGTACAACTCGACGACATCGCAGGCGGTAAACGCCTGTTGCGGCAGGTTGGTAAAGAAGAGCTCGTAGACGACGCCCGCACGCGTAACGCCCACCGGGCTTTTCTTTTTCCCAGCGGGATGCGTGGCCACCACCACGCGGCAAGGCTCCCCCTCGTGCCCCACTGGGATCTGGGGGCAATCGTAGAGTGTGCGCACGGTCTGGCTTTCGGGGCGCTGTTGGACCTGATCAGCAGGCAGGTGCAGACGCGCCTGAACCAGCGGGTGATCGAGCACGCTGTACTCTTTCCCACGGGTCACAAACGCGAAGCCTGCTACATCGGTGAGTACGGCTCCGGTCCCATATTGGCCGTCAAGCCGGAGCAGCGTGCGCGAGGGTTCGAGCTGATAGGCGGTGAGATAGCGACCAATGGCAGAAAGCCCCTTGCGCAGTTCCTCTCGGTACCGTCCGTTCCCTCGGTTGCCAACCGAGCCGAGCCACTGGTAGCTGTGCGCCTGGCTGATCGTGGTCCGTGTGCGAACCACTTGCCCGCGCTTGCGGCCTCGGTAGCCAGGGGCGCACACATCATCCAATCGGCGGAAAGCTGGCGGGAGATCGTCGGTCTGGGGTAAGGCGCGTTGGCGGGCGGCCTCTCGCGTCCCATCGATATCGAATACGACCCAGGCGTTCCCCATGCGATCCAGCAGGCTTCCCGTTTGCTTGTCGGACGTGAGGGGCCGAGCGAGCAAATCATCGAGGAACATGGTGCGCAGCGCCTCGACGGGTGCCTCGGTCAGTGCCGCCAAAAAGCGCGAAAGCGCCGAGCGGGACGGCAACCGATCACGGTCAAACAAGGCCATGAATGGAACCGCAAAGGGCTGAAGCCGCTTGTAGAAGGCCTCCAGCGTGCGCTCTCCGCTGATCGCATAGCCGAAGAGCACCGCGAGAAAATCGATCACGTCATAGCGCCCGAAACGCTTCCGCGCAAAGCGCACCTGCTCACTGATCTTGGCCAGGACACCATGCTTCTGAAGATGCTTGGCTATCAGGACGACTTCGCCAAACCAAGATGGGGCTGAGAGAACGGACTCGGCAGACGTTTGAATGATCACCGATCCATCGGCGATACTGTATGGCTTTCCGTCATCGAGACCCCAGGATGGGTAGGCTCATCGAAACGGTTGAGGTTTTTCTAGTCAAAGAAGTGGGCAAAGAGGCCAGAGAGCATGCGAACGGGAGGGTCTCATGGTGAGAAACCTGGTTGGGGAGCGCCATCGGCTGCGCTTGCCGTGCGTGCAGACAAAGAGGTTCCCCGCCGTTGGTGCAGTTGCACAGCAACGGCCAAGCCGGGTCGGCACGTTTGAGATGAGCGGTCTCCCTGATTACCAGAGAGAGAACTGACGCAGGCCCCAAGGGGCGCTGGCCTGGGAACGCCTCTCCTGGGCAAGTGCCTCTTGTTGCATGTGCTTTAAGAAGTCGTCGAGAGCCATCTCCTCGCCGATGAGTCCTTTGATGGGAAGCGTTTTGATGATCTGATCCTCATGCCAGAGCACAAAACGCTTCCTGGCGGCATCCACCTGCAAAAGGACGGCGCGTTTGGCCATCTGCGAACTAATGTAGTACGTCTGCAGATCGACATCGACACAGCCATCACGACCTACATGGCGCAGGTACATTTGGTGATCCAGCGCGGAAAGCCAGCCATCAGGGTCCACCCGCGCAGGTAAAGCCGGCAAGGTTGGCAAGCTGGGGAAGGCTACACGAGGCGGCACGTTGCCACACGCCCGCCCTTGATGGGGGCGTTCCCAGTTGTAATGCTGCAGGAAGGCCTCTGTCACCTCCCGCACCTCTTGGAGCGTCCCTGGACGATGCACCTGTAAACACTCATGCCCATAGGTCCGGTGATATCTTTCCACGTAGGCATTTTTATCCGGTCGCTGCGGAGGGCACACTTGAGGCTGGATGCCCAGGCACAACAACAGACGACGCAAAGGGGAAGGAAAGTCGCGCCCCGAACTGCTGCCGACCCACCTGGGATCGCGATCAAAGGTCATCTGGCGTGGGCACCCATACGTTTGTAAGAAGCTGATCACCGTCTCCATAGCGGTGTGTTCCCGGAAATCTTCCCTGGCTTGCGCCCATAACGCGATGGACGTTCCCGCATCCACAAAATTGCACACCTCCACCACGAGACCTCCTCATAACATGCTTTACGTAGATGGGCGCTCCGGAGTGGCTAACCCACTTGTCGTTCCCACACCCATTTCTTACACTAACAAAGGAGCATGTTCTACAAGCATGCTGTTGATGTTTCTGATGTAGGAGGAAGCAATCATGCTCATCATTAACGATGAACAACGCCTTCAGGCAGGTGTTGGTAGCATGGTCGAACGCTGCAAGTACTGCGACAAAGCTTTTGTTGCCTATCCACTCATACTGAGCGATGAAGCCGAGCAAGCCATCTACCATGCAGCGTGTGCCATCGAGTTAGCCACGGAGATCATGGTGGATATCTACACCTTCTTCAGGCCGCCTGCCCCTCTGGAAACGCTGTTTGTTCTCTGCGTATCCACAGACAAGAGAGACGTTGCAGCTCCTTGATTGCTCAGATGAGCGCGAGGAGTGCGGGGTGAGGGCGAAAGCCATCGAAATATGGCGGAAAGCGTGCGAATGCATCGTGTCTCCTCCAGAGGGGGCTGTAGTAGCGCTGTGCTCAGGCTTGGGATGTCTGTCAATTGGCGGAAGCGACGCGCACCCGGAGGAACTCACCATGATGAAAATGGGCTCTACCCATCTATTGCGAGAATCTCTCTTCCGTCGCCTCCACCCGTCCACCAGACCCCTTCGCCCATGCTCTTGCCATAAGGGGCAATGTGATGGTGGGTGAAAAGGGTTTCTGGCACCAGCAGATTGTGAGCGTTTGCCAAATGTGCGAGAACACTCTGGATCGGAAAGCCGGAGACTTCCTCCCCCAGCGCTGCCACCTGGAATGCCATCTGGCAGTAGATCTGCGCACCAACAGCAGCAAGACTGGCATCGACAATACTGATCCATTGCTCATCCTCGTCCCCCAGAGGATAATGGACTGGGAAAATCTGATCAAGTTGCCCCAGGGGAATATAGAGGGAAAACCAGGTGGCGTTCTCCCAACTGGTGAAATAGCTCCCACAGCCGGTAAGGTGCCCGTCTACCAGGCGGATATATCCATAGCAATGACTGGCATCTGCGGGATCAACAGTAGCGGGGTCGTGCCAGGGATGACCGAACTGCTCAGGGCTCTCTACGACGCCAAGCAAGTTGACATCGCTCCAAGCACACTGCAAGAGGCCAAGGCGTTCCTGGTGACTGAGCCATCGGTAAGCCATGCTCAATTCGTAGTAAGATCCCTGCCAGGGTTCCCATCCCTGAACACGTTCTCGTAGCGTGTTCTCGATATGCCACGGTTTCTGCATCCTCTTCCTCCTGGGGAGTCCAGTGAACTGGTTGTCCAAGACATTGACATTGAGCTTCTATTCTCTCCTCTCGATCCTGAAACGATACTGAAGGAGGGAAGAACTCCCGCTTCCGTCTCCAAGCTGGTCCATAGAAAACGCCTTTCCACATGTCGGGAGCGGGAACACAGCGCACGCTCCATGCGAGGACGGGAGAGGCCAATCTCGCACGCTTCCCACCACATTCTGCGAGCTTCGCTCTCACGCATGAGTGATCTGCCCTCAGATGACCATTGACGGAGAAGACGGCCCATTTCCAACATTTCATGATGCCAGGGGCAAGATAGGCATAGCGAAAGCGAGGAGTCTTGCTCTGTTTATCTCGCGACCAGGAGAAACGAATGCTATGCGCGTAAAAGAGCAGCAGGCCGAGCAGGATAAATATGCGTATCTACGCATGTGCGGCGAACCAGGGCAACAAAGATACCATGAGTCAGGGGAAACGTCCCATTTTTCTCCAGCGTCTTGTCCATTCCAGTTTCCTCTCGCACAACACGCATGCCTGAAGTTCTCGAGCCGTTTCTGATCACTGCTGAGCTTCAGACAGGAAAGCTGCGATGTCAGCCCTATCAATCCATTATCTCCCTAAGGGCTTCAGGCGTATATTCCCGCTGGCGTACAATACGATAGATCCCCGGCTCCAGCACAATGGCTCGATGCTCCTCGTGTACCACCTGTGAGCGCTGTGGCACATCCAGAAAGAGCGCCCCTTCCGCATCGACCAGCACCCGCCCCTCCTCCAGCACATGTGCGTGCCCTGTTGCCTCACCCTCCATCACGACCCGGCTGGCCCGCTCCTTCAGCCCGCCTGGCAAGGTGGATACGCGGATGATGAGGACATCGCCCTGACGATACATGTTCATGGTTCTGTTCCTTTCAGGAAAGATGCTCGATTATCTGGTTAATACGATGCTCTTTGCTTCAACTCTTCGTGAGCGCCAACGCTCCATCATGCCTCCTGCTCGGGCTGATACTCCTCTTCCGTCAGCCCAAAAGTCCACGCAACCGCCTGATTCGCACGCATAATCTCTGGTGGTACCCGTAGATAATACTCGCGCTCCGTCGAACTATCGCGCATGTGTACATAATGGGCCACGCCCTCAGGATCCATGCCCAGATCTACCGCGACCAGGGTCCCACGCTCTCCCGTATCCAGCACCTGCGCTCCCACCGTCTCGACAAAATTCGGCATACGCTCCTGTATCACCCGCCGCACTTCCAGATCGTGCTCATTCATCCAATCCTCGCGGGTGAGTGTCTCCGGCGCGAGAATCAGGCGTTCTGGGACGATCACGCCATGCCAGGCGTAGCTGCCCCAGCCGTCCCGATAGACCACGGCTTTGCCGGTGGAGTTGTGGAGGTGGCCCACAGCATCCCTGGCAAGAATGGGAGGCTTGCGGATGAGCCAGGCTTGTTCAGATCCCAGGTAATAGCCTGAAACACATTCGTTGAAACGCGCCAAGTGGATCAGACGATTTGGGAGAAGCATTTCATGTAATAACAGGTAGAGGGCCTTTTCATAGGGGGCCTCATAGCTTTTCACAGGGGAACCCCTTCCTGGATGATACTGTTCCTGCAGGTCATGCTTCTCGAATGCTCGATCCACGTCCAGCATTTGTATGATATCACCCCAAACAAATTCATTATCCATTGCAACCATCATCTGATAACTCAAGGTATTCCACTTGATTCCAGGATGTCCACGCAACCGCTTTTTTCCCCATGTGCCCAGGAGATAAAGCCACCCCCCAAAAAGCAAGACTGCCAGGCCACAGGTCCCCCAAAAAAGGAGAGATTGTCCCCGCTGTAAGGCGACTTGGCCAAAAGCAATGGGCACTTGAGAGACCACATTTCCCAGCACAATCAATCCCAGGAGTTCCAGGCCAGCCCCCCATGTGAGGCGCAAAGCAGCTGACTGGCCTTCCAGCGCTTTTCTCAACCTTGCCACCTCACGCCGTTTCAGCTTATTCCATACCCTGACAAACGTTTGCCGCTGCTGCTTCTCATGCTCACTGATTCTCCAGCAAGCATCTAAAAAGGCGCGCGGGGAATCAAACCAGGAGATCACAGGCGGATCCAGCCCGGCCTCTCGATACACCAGACCCACCAGTTCCTCTGCTGCGCGCTCGTCCGTATCCCCTGAAAACAAGGCCACCATTCGCTCACGGGCAAACAAGCGGATATACTCCTCTTGCTCAGGTGTAAGTTGTTTCTGGCCGCGTTTGATCATTGGACAGGGCGGAAGCTGGCGCTGGTCTTTCAGGTTCCTTTGAATGTTTTCACCCCCATACCCTTGAATGAGCTAATCTATCTGACAAGAGTATATCTGTTGAGGAAAGGAATAAGCAAGGGAGCGTTCCTTTCCTCTATCTATCTGCCCTCCACGCTGATCAATACCCGTTGCAAGCTCCCTTGCTGGATCATGATAGCGAATGTATCTAACCCGGCACTGCTCCGGGGAGCATACGCCAGCAGTTCCTGGGTGCCAACGAAAATAGTTATCATCGTAGTGGTAGCTCATGGTTCGGTCATTTCCAGGTTGGTTTTGAAAAATCAGCACAGAGCTGGTCATACAGCTTTGGCGACAAGTCCAAGAGTGCTAAGAGGTGCTGTTGCACCTCCGACAGAGGCGTGACATGGCGGTGAAGCTGTTGC
>WNGP01000285.1_pt1 | contig 38436 bp, 32 predicted proteins | sample 5407671 | NCBI WGS metagenome assembly WNGP01 (sample SAMN13153381, study PRJNA577476) | soil metagenome | isolation source: 40 cm soil or saprolite under Garry oak tree replicate 2 | place: USA:California | collected 2016-06-15 | reverse complement strand
TTGCCGTGATTGTTAGATTCCGTCCGGGAAAGCGTCTCGTACAGCGGGACGGTCACACTGCCGTGACCGCGCGGATCTGAGTGATACAGGCTGGCGGCACGCCTGAGCGGGAAGAGGCCGGACATATGCGTACTCCCTGGTCATCACGGGGATCTTCGACAAGATTCGGGCGCGGGTCGCCACCGACAGTACGGCGGAAGTGGCGGCTGCTGCTGGTGCCCTCGCTCTGCGCTGGGCTGCTGGTTTCGTTCGGGTCAGTGATTACGGCTTCCGCCGCCCCACGATCAGCGGGCGGGGTGGACCATCCCACCCAGACGACCGGTTCGGCGTCCCTCTACGGCACCTCGGCGCCGCTGCCCCAGGGCGCGGCGGCCGCGGCGCCTCATGCCCTCTCCGGGCGCGATACGGGGGTGCCGCGCACCTTTGCCCGTGATCCACGCATGAATCAGGCGGCAGCGCTGCAGCCGCCGTCGCCGCGAGGCACCCCCGTGGTCAGCAACGCGGGCGCCGCGAGGGGCTTCAACGGGCTGTCTCATGCGGACCAGCGACTGGCCGGCACCGGCATCTATGCGAACACGCAGTTCAGCCTGGAACCGCCAGATCAGGGTCTGTGTGTGGGCCACGGCTTCGTGATCGAGCCGATTAACGACGCCTTCGCCGTCTACAACGAGAGCGGGACGCAACTGACCGCGGTCACCGCGCTCAACCAGTTCTACAACAGGTCCCCAGCGTTCAATCGCGTCACCAATGTAACCGGCGACTTCCTCTCCGACCCCAAGTGCTACTGGGACCCGGTCGGCCAGCGCTTCATCCAGACCATCCTTGAAGTGGACGCGCCGGGCAACTTCAACGGCAAGGCCCCCTTCAACCGTACCCACGTGCTCATCGCGGTGAGCCTGACGAGCAATCCGACCGGAAAGTGGAACCTTTACTCGGTGGACACCAGCGATGACGGCCTGAACGGCACCCCGGCGCACACCGGCTGCCCGTGCCTGCCGGACCAGCCGCTGCTCGGTGCGAACCGTGATGGCGTGTTCATCGACGTCAACGAATTCCAGGACAACCCCAGCTTCTTCTTCAACGGAGGCCAGATCTACGGGCTCGGGCGAGCGACGCTGGAGAGCGGCGCGAGCAGCGTGGTGTTCGATCACCTCGACGTCGGTAAGGTGCCGACCGGGGATGCGAACCTCCCATTCTGGGGATCCATCCAGCCGGCCACGTCCATTAACCCGCGCAGCGGCACCGAGCTGCTGATGACCGGCGGCCCGGAGGACCAATTCCAGAACAACGCGCCGCTTGACAACCGGATCGCCGCCTGGTCGCTAACCGGCACTCGCTCGCTGAACGGCAGCAGCCCCAATCTGCAGCTGAGCCATCAGGTGCTCACCAGCGAGACCTACGGCCTGCCGATCAACACCGGCGCGACCCAGAAATCCGGGCCGACGCCGCTGCGTGACCTGCTCAATTCGCCGCCGATCAATTCCCACGAGCCGCTGGAGACCATCAACGCCAACGACTCGCGGATGAACCAGGTGGTAGACGTCAACGGCATCCTGTACGGCGGGGTCAACACGACGGTCACCTCCGCGAGCGGGCCGCCCAGGGTCGGCATCGCCTACTTCGCGGTCGGCGCGGTCGGCACCCCGTTTGGCGTCTTCGCCCACATCCTCCACCAGGGCTACGTGGCCGTGAACGGCGAGAATGTCCTGTTCCCCTCCATCGCGGTGAACAGGTCCGGCGTCGGCGCGATGGCCTTCACCCTGAGCGGGCCTGACTTCTTCCCGAGCGCGGCTTACGTGCGGTTTGTCCTCGGCCGGACGGTCGGCCCGATCCACATCACCGGCCCGGGCGCCCTGCCGGAAGACGGGTTCAGCGGCTATAAGGCTGAGGGATCCCCGACTCCTGGCGTGGCCCGCTGGGGCGACTACTCGGCCGCCGTGTTCGGGGACGGCGCCATCTGGATGGGTAACGAGTTCATTCCGAACACCCCCCGTACCCAGCTCGCGAACTGGGGTACGTTCCTGTCGCGGCTCCCGGCCTAGGCCTGAGTGCGTGGGGGCCGGCTGCCAGCTGGCCCCCGCGCACCGGCACCCCATCGGAACTAGCACCCGAGGTCCCGCCCCCGCGGCTCCTGGTGTTGACTTGTCGGTATGCCTGTTCAAGGATCAACATACGAGCCAAGCGCGCAGGCCTGGGTGCGCGACCAGGTGGAGCTGTACGAGAGTTCGGGCGGGACCCAGGGCACCACGCTGCGGGATACCGGCCTGCCGGTGGTGATCGTGACCAACCTCGGCGCCAGCAGCGGCAAGGTCCGCAAGACGCCGGTGATGCGGGTGGAGCACGACGGCAGGTACGCCATGGTCGCCTCCAAGGGCGGCGCCCCCGCGCACCCGGTGTGGTACTACAACGTCCGTGCGAACCCGCTGGTAGAGGTCCAGGACGGCCCGCACAGGCGGGACATGATCGCCCGCGAGGTCGGCGGGGACGAGCGCGCCGAGTGGTGGAAGCGGGCGGTCGCCGCGTACCCGCCCTACGCGGAGTACCAGGAGAAGACCACGCGGGAGATCCCGGTGTTCGTGCTGGAGCCCGCTAGCCGTTGATCGTGCCCACGCCGGGCAGGATGGGCTCGACGCTCAGGTAGACGGGCCCGGCGTCGGAGCAGGCTTCCAGGTCGAAGGCGGCGTAGGTCGCGCGGTGCTGACCCGGCGGGTAGACGCGCAGCTCGAACGTGCTGAACACCGGGTGACACCCGGGCGAGGTGGTCACCGCGATGTCGCTATATCGCAGGATGGTGTGCGCCGTCGCGCCAGGCGCCAGCACCACGGTCCGGGCCGGGACCACGTGATCCCAGCTTGCCGGGCGGCCGAGCTGGTGGCCGTTGCGGTCGATGGCGGACACCCCGGGGAAGCCGCGCAGCGCGCAGGCGTGCCGGCTCAGGTTGGTGAACTGCAGCGGGAGGTACAGGCTCCCCGCGGCGCCGTTACCCTGGCTGACCGCCACCCAGGCGCCGAGGTCGTCCGCCGTGCAGGCGCGGACCGCGGCCGAGGAGGTGCGCGTGGTGTCCGACGCCAGCGCGGCGCCTGAGGAGCTGGCCGCGAAGGCGGCGGTGGTGGCGATCAGCCCGCCGACGGAGGCGGCGGCGATAACCGCGGCGACCCGGTGGGCAGTAGTGGAGAGATATTTCATTTCGGCCGTCCTGTAATGGCCTGGGATCCCGCTGTTTGCGGCGTCCTTCTGCCCCATATGACGCCGATGACCGCTGTCCGGTTGGAGCCCGGTCAGGGCCGGCGGCTGGTCGGGCAGACTGGTGCGGTGACAGGACGCGCAGAACTCACGCGCCGGGCGCAGGCGCACGGGGTGGCGGTCTCCTACCAGAACTGGCGGGGCCGTCTCGTCGAGGTGCCGGACGAGACGCTGGCCGTGGTCCTCGGAGCGCTGGGTGACGCTGCTTCCCCGGGGGGACACTCTGTCCCCTGGGGACAACCCAGACCCCGGTGGCCCCAGACCCCCCCGTCCGGGGGGACCCATCCCCCGGGACCCCCCTTGGCGGTGGCGCCGTTCCCCGCCCGCCGGTCGTGGGGCTTCGCGGTGCAGCTGTACTCGGTACGCTCGCGCGCCTCCTGGGGCCACGGCGACCTGCACGACCTGGCCGACCTCGCCGCCTGGAGCTGCGGTGAGCTGGGCGCGGACTTCGTCCTGGTCAACCCGCTGCACGCGGCCGAGCCGCAGCCGCCGGTCAGCCCGTCCCCCTACCTGCCGATGAGCCGCCGCCAGATCAGCCCGCTCTACCTGCGCATCGAGGACATCCCCGAATACCAGGGGCTGACCGCTGGCGACCGGGCCCGGGTGGAGGCCCTGGCCGTTCCGCTGCGCGCCGCGAGCACCACCGCGGCGCTCATCGACAGGGACGCGGTCTGGGCCGCCAAGCGCGCCGCGCTCGAGCTGATCCGCGCGGTTCCGCTGACCGCGAGCCGCCGCGCCGAGCTCGACGCGTTCCTGGCCCGTGACCGCCGCGCCATCGGCGACTGGGCGGCGTGGTGCGCCATCGCCGAGGTGCACGGTCCCGACTGGCGGTCATGGCCCGCGGCGCTCGCCGATCCTGGCTCGGCGGAGGTCACCGAGCTCAGGCGGACGCTGGCCGACCGGATCGGGTTCCACGCCTGGCTGCAGTGGCTGACCACAGAGCAGCTGGCCGCGGCGCAGCAGGCAGCCAGGCGAGTCGGCATGAGCATCGGCGTCATCACCGACCTCGCGGTCGGCGCGCATCCCGGCGGCGCCGACGCCTGGGCCCGCCAGGACGTCATCGTGTCCGGCATCAGCGTGGGCGCGCCGCCGGACGAGTTCAACCAGCGCGGCCAGAACTGGACGCTGCCGCCGTGGCACCCGGGGCGGCTCGCCGCCCAGGCGGGCCGCCCGCTGGCCGAGCTGATCGCGGCCAGCACGCGCAACGCCGGCGGCCTGCGCGTGGACCACGTGATGGGGCTGGCCCGGCTGTGGTGGATACCGGCCGGGATGTCGCCGGACCTGGGCACCTACGTGCGTTACGACCATGAGCTGATGGGCGGCGTGCTGGCCGCCGAGGTGGCGCGCGCGGGCGCGCTGGCGATCGGCGAGGATCTCGGCACGGTCGAGCCCTGGCTGCGGAAGTTCCTGGCCGAGCGCAGGCTGCTCGGTACCTCCATGCTGTGGTTCGAGCGCCGGGCGGACGGCACCCCGCGCAGGCCGGGCGGGTGGCGCCGCGGCTGCCTGGCCACGGTGGGCACGCACGACATGCCGCCGGCCGCGGCGTTCCTCACCGGTGAGCAGGTCACCATCCGGGCCAAGCTCGGCCTGCTGACCCAGCCGGAGGCCGAGGAGCGGGCCGCCGCCCACGCCGAGATGGCCCAGTGGCTGGCGATGCTGGCCCGCGAGGGCCTCCTCCCCCGGCAGGCCCGGCCGTCGCCGGAAGAGTTCACGGTCGCGCTCTACGCCCACCTGACGCGGACCCCCGCCGTACTGATCGGCGTCTCGCTGGCCGAGGCCGCGGGCGAACGGCGGCCGCAGAACATGCCGGGCACGGTGGACGAGTACCCCAACTGGCGGATCCCCCTCGCCGACGCCGACGGGCAGCCGGTGCTGCTCGACGACCTGCCCGCGCACGCCGGGGTCCGGGCGGTCGCGGCGGCCGTGTCCGACGGCCCGCGCCGCTAGGCGCCGGGGGTGCTGCGCCGCTAGGCCTGGAAACGCTGCCGGGGTGCCCCGCCTGGCAGGCGGGGCACCCCGGGAGGCTTAATTCTTTATTCTTTGCTTCCGTAATCGGTTAGATGGGACCTGCGCAGGCCCCGGAGAACTCGGGATTGGGCAGTACCGCACTGGTGTTTGTGCCGGCGAACCGGGCCACGTCAGGAGCGCCGTACTGGGCGTCCTTGCCGAAGGTCTGGAAGGTCCTCGGCAGGACGTTACCGAAGTTCCACACGCACGAGGTCACGCGGGACTCGAGCGCAGAGTGCTGCCGGCTGAGCGACCAGAACGGGTAGAACTGGGCGCCGGCCGGCGGGACGGCGCAGCCGACGCCCGTGCCGGTGTCGCAGAGGATCTCCGAGCCGCCGACGTTGGTCTCGAACTGGATCTGCGGGTACGGTTTTCCGCTGGCCTGGAACGGCCCGGCGTACTCGAACGATGTCGGATGGTTCCTGGTGCCGTTCGGCCAGGTGTTGGGCACGTAGTCGGTACCGTCGAAGTCCAGGTCACCGTTCTGATACCGGGTGCCGAGGCAGATGTTGGCTTGCGAGACCTCCGTCACCGGCGAGCCGTTGATCAAGGCCGTCCGCGTGCCCTTCTGGAAGCACGAGCCGTCGGCGAACTCACATAGCGCGCCGCTGCCCGAGTCGTTGGTCGGGCACGCCACCGGGCCGTTGGGGCCTTGTGTCTCCGCGTTCTGGCAGATGCCCGTCTGCGGGTCACACGGGCCTTCACCGGTAGCGTTCGGGCCCTCGGACCCGCCTACGCAGGTGTCGAAGTTGTTCGGATCACTGTAAGTCTGACCGTTGCTGGAGAACGAGAACGGGTCCTTGTTGGTCACCGAGTTGCAGACCTCGGCGTGACCGATCTCCTGCTGCATCAGGACACCGCCCTCGAGCGCCGCCCACGGCACCTGATTCTGCTGCGACGCGGTGCTGTACTCGGCGTGGAAGGTGTGCGGGACGCCGGAGCAGTCGCTCATGTTGGTGTCCGCGAAGCCGTTCGCCGCGCTGGCGACCATGAACCCGGTCTGATGTGTCGTCAGGTCCCGGATTGTCGTGGTAAACCCTTGCGCCGGGTCGGTGATGGAGACGACCAGGGTGTCGCCGCCGTTGATCTTCAGCGTGTTGCCGTTCGGCGTGAACGAGCTGACGTCGGTCTGCTGCGGGTTCGGCGGGCCGGCGGGAACGCCGTTCGTCTGCAGGAAGGCGAAGTTGACCGGCTCGATGCAGCTGTTGTTGCAGGTGCCAGCGGCGTTGCACGCAAGGCTGTCGATGGTCAGGGCCGCGCACCACTGGGTCGCGCTGCAGCTGAGGGAGTCGACGAACGGGGTGTAGCCCGGCGCGTACAGCTGCAGTTCCATGAACGCGGAGCCGGCCACGTTCGGGTTGTTGGTGTCGCTGTCCGGGGTGCAGGCACCCTGCGGGAAGGAGAGCGAGTCGCACATCGGAAGCCCGAACCAGGGCGCGATAGATAGCTCGCCGTAGTCGGTGACGCTGCCGGACGGGGTGGGGGACTTGCGCGGGTCCGCCGGGATCTTAGTCAGGTACGTCATCGTGTTGCCGGAGCCGGGCGTGCTCGAGATGAACTTGACGCTGGGCTCGTCGTGGCCGATGTACTTGCCGTTGTCCTCGAAGCGGTAGCGCTTCCCGTTGACGACCTTGACTGGGTCGGTGCAGGTACCGGGACTCTGCCTGACCGTGCCGTACTTGTTGCTGTGGCCGTTGCAGTCAAGCTCGTTGACGGGGTTGGGGGCGATTGTGCCCGCGGTCACGGCCTTGGCGGTCGTCGCGGCGGTCGCCGCCCCCGCCGTGCCCGTCAGGCTCAGCTGGCAGATGACCGCGACGCCCATCGCGGGTATGAGCAGCAGCTGCCACTTCCGCCTGCCTGCGGGGGATCCCCGCCCGAACCTCGTCGATGATCCCCGTCCTGACCAGGGAATGCGCATGTGCGATCCTTCTCGCTCACGCGTGCCGCCAGTCCCAGTCCGTCCCCCAGGGCCCGCCGGTCACGCCGGGTGTGACCGTCCCGCGATACGAGACGCTTCCGACGGAATCTAACAATCAGCCCAAACGACCGTCAATCATCTGCAAAACCGTAATCTATTCCTTAACTGAGGAATCATGATCTAACCCGCTACGAGCGTCTCTGTCCTGGTAGCTACCGATGTCTTCGGCTTAACCGGGATCCCTCACAGAGGGCTCGCACCGGATCAGTTTTACTTGACACTAACAGGCACAACACCACTTCAGCAACAATCATTCGCTAGAGCCTCACACGTCGCACGGACGGACTCCGCTGGCGACGGCGCGGCGACTCGCTCCCGCGTCGGCCCAGGCCGCCTAGAAGCGATCGAGACCGGCCGCAAATGCGACATCATTGAACAAGCGGCACATAAGCGGATGATCGGCACGCCCGGGGCGGGATGGTCAATAACTTAGGCCGGCACTATCCAAAGCGAAATAGTTGCGACATTAACGCACACCCGGAATTCCGCCATTACTGCTTGGCCGACGGCGACGCGCCTTACCTGAGCAGGCGATGACGCGCCTTACCGGAGCAGGCGATGACGCGCCTTACCTGAGCGGGCGATAGAGTCCACGGGTGACCCGTGACGAACTGGACGCGCTTTCCTCGCGTGAGCTGCATGACCTCGCCGTGCGACGGGCGCTGCACCACGTCGATGTGGAGTTTCTCTGGGAGCTGCTGCGCGCCATCCCGGCAGCCGAAGCCTCCGAGGGACACTCGATCGAGGCCGGGCGGGACATCACGAAGGTCACCGCGCTGATCTCGGACGCGATCGACTCCGGGGAGGGCGACGTGGCCGAAGCCCTGCGCCCGCTCTACATCGACTACCTGGTCAGGCACGGCGCCGGCGGCTGAGCACTGGCGGCTGAGCACTGGCGGCTGAGCCGGGGCGCGCGGCCCGGCTCGTTCGGTCCCGGTCAGCAGCGCGGGCCGGCGGCCCGGGTTACGGTCCGCCGGCCCGCGCCGGGAAATCCTTACTCGCCCTTGTCCAGAACGCCCTCGACCTCGAGGGTGATCGTGACCTTCTCGCTGACGGCGACGCCGCCGCCGGGGATCGGGCCGTTGTAGCTGACGCCGAAGTCGTTCCTGTTGATCTCGCCGCTGGCGGAGAAGCCCACCCGGGTGCCGCCGTAGGCGTCCGGGCCGAAGCCGTTGACCTCAAGCTTCAGCGTGACGGGCCGGGTGGTGCCGCGGATGGTGAGCTCACCGTCGAGCAGGAAGTTGTCGCCGTCCGGGCGGACGCCGGTGGAGTGGAACGTCAGCGTCGGGTGCGACTCGACCTCGAAGAAGTCGGCGCTCCTGATGTGGTTGTCCCGGTTAGGCTCACCGGTGTTCACCGAGCTGAGGTCGACGGTGGCGGTGACGCTTGACTGCAGCGGGTCCGGGGCGGTGACGATGGTCCCTTCGAACTTGTCGAAACGGCCGCGGACTTTGCTCACCATCATGTGCCTGACGACGAAGGACACCTCGGAGTGCACGGGGTCTATGGTCCACGTCCCGGCGACGTAGCCGGGAATCTCCACGGCTGTCTCGGTCATCATTCCTCCAGGTAGAAGGTTCTTAGTCGTACGCGACTTCGCTCGCGTACCTAACTTCTTTATAGTAACCTTATTATGATTGAAGCGTCAAGCACTAGGGCATACTGACGTCAGCGAAGTAACCTGGAGTTATACCAGGGAGGGAATGTCTTGGAATCCGGGCATGCCGACCCGGGCTGCGAGCCGTCGGAGGCAGTCGGTCAACTGCCGGATGCAGCCTGTGATCCGGCCGCGGCCGGCGGGCCGGCTACGGTCCGCGAGCCGACTACCTGCCGCGCGCGGGAGGTGCTCCAGCGCGTCGGCGACAAGTGGTCGGTCCTGGCCATCGACCTGCTCGGGCCGGGCACCCTGCGGTTCAGCGAACTGCACCGCGCCATCGACGGCATCACCGCCAGGATGCTCACCGTCACGCTGCGCGGGCTGGAGCGGGACGGCATCGTGACCCGGACCATCCACCCGGTCATCCCGCCGCGGGTCGAATACGCGCTCACTCCCATGGGGCGCACGCTCCTGGACACCATCGGCCAGCTGGTCACCTGGACCGACAGCCACCTGCCCGAGATCGAGGCCGCCCGGGCCGCCTACGACGCCCGGCACCCTGGCGAATAGCTCAGCACCGGCCGGATAGGCTCGCTCGCGTGAGCGACCAGAGCGAGGCGGCGGACAGGCTGCGGCACGGCTCGTCGTTCGGCGCCGCCGCGGCTGCCTACGCCGAGCACCGCCCCGGCTACGCCGAGGCCGCGGTGCGGTGGGCGCTGGAGCCGGTCCGGGACCACCGGCCGGTCCGGGTCGCCGACATCGGCGCCGGCACCGGCAAGCTGACCGCGACGCTGCTCCGCCTGGGCGCCGACGTGACCGCGGTGGAGCCGGACCCGCAGATGCTGGCCGAGCTGCGGCGGGCGATGCCCGTGGCGCGTTCGGTGCCGGGCCGCGCGGAAGAGCTGCCGCTGCCCGACGCCAGCGTGGACGCCGTGCTGGCCGGCCAGGCCATGCACTGGTTCGACATGGACCGGGCGCTGCCCGAGATCGCCCGGGTGCTCCGGCCCGGCGGGGTGCTCGCCGGGCTGTGGAACGTGGACGACGACCGGGTCGGCTGGGTGGCCGAACTGGCCGGGATCAGCAAGCGCAAGGCCAGCGTCACGCTGATGCGGTGGCGCGACGGCGAGGGCCGGTCCCGGCAGGAGTGGCTGGCCGAGGCGGGCTCGGGCCTGTTCCACCCGGCCGAGGAAGGCGAGTTCGGCCACGGGCAGGCCCGCACCGCCGATTCCCTGCTGGCCACCATCGGCACGCACTCTCATCTTCTGGTGATGGATGAGGCCGAACGGGCCGGGCTGCTCGCCCGGGTTCGTGACTTCCTGCGCACCCGGCCGGAGACGTCGCGCGGCGAATTCACGCTGCCGATGGTCACCGTCGCGCTGCGGGTGCGGCGCATTTCGTGATCATGAAGGCAGCGCCTCGGCCCGCCGGTATAGGGCGAGCGCGGAGGCGCCGAACACCGGACTGTAGGGGCCTGGTTACCGCGCTGGGCGCCATCGCGGTCTTCCCGGCGATCGCGTGTGCCTTTACCTTCCTGCTCCGCGATCCCCGGAGCACCGCTGGCGTCGATGAGACTCGGGACCCCGGGGCGTCCACACCCTGAGCGCGTGATATGCCAGGAGACTCAGTAAGGAGACGATAATGGGAACTATCGGGGTACACGAATTCATCACGCTGGACGGGATCATCGACACGCCGAGCTGGACCTTCGGCTATGGGTTCGACCCCAAGATGGGCGAGGCCATCTCCCGCATCACGGACCCGGGCGGGGCGATCCTGCTGGGACGGAACACGTACGAGATGTTCGCGCCGGCCTGGTCCACCCGGACCGTCGAAGATGACCCCGGCGCTCCGTTCTTCAATGAGACGCCCAAGTACGTGGTGTCCTCGACGCTGCAGAGCGCCGACTGGAAGAACTCCTCGGTCCTGGGGCCGTACAGTGCCAGCGCCATCCGCGACCTGAAGGACCGGGTGGACGGGAAGATCTACGTCAGCGGCAGCGGCACCCTGGTGCGGGCGATGCTCGCCGACGGGCTGGTCGACGAACTGCACCTGTTCGTCTACCCGGTCGCGCTCGGCTCGGGCCAGCGGCTGTTCGCCGACGGCGCCACGGCCAAGCTGGCCCTGGCGGGCTGCGAGGCCTACGACAACGGGGTGGTACACCTCACCTATGCCCCGGCCACGGCGGCCTGATCCTGGTAAGGCCGCGCCCTCGCCGGCCGACGCGGCGTTTGTCGACTCACGGGGCACCAGGACCGGGTCGAAGCGGACCTGACGATGGTGATGGTCACCGGGCCGCTCGACCTCGTCGATGAGCAGTTCGGCCGCGGCGGCGCCCAGATCGACGCTGGGCTGGCGCACCGAGGTCAGCGGCACGGCGGCCGCGGAGGCGAACTCGATGTCGTCGTAGCCGACGATGGCCAGTTCCTCCGGGACCGCCAGGCCGTTGCGCAGCGCGTGCTGCAAGAGGCCCAGCGCGATCAGGTCGTTCGCGCATACCACGGCGGTCGGCCGGCGCCGTCGCGGGATGGCCAGGATCGTTCGGCCCGCCTGGCGGCCACCGTCGATGGTCATCCCCACCTTGTCCACCACGGTCAGGTCGCTCTCCGGGCGGCCCGCCTCGGCCATCGCCTGCCGTACGCCGGCCAGCCGGTCGGCCACCTGGTGCACGGCTAGGCCGCCGCCGACGAAGGCGATCCGCTGGTGATCAAGCCCGAGCAGGTGTGACGCGGCCAGGCGCGCCCCGGCCACGTCGTCGACGGACACCGAGCACTGCCGGCTGCTGCCGGCGTGGTCGACGAGCACGACGGGGACGCCGTTGCGGCGCAACTCGTTGATGCGGGCCAGGTCGCGGCCCACCGGGGTGAGCAGGACGCCGTAGGAACGCTGCTCCTGGAACAACGACAGGTAGTGCCGCTGGCGGTCGGTGGTGCTGTCGCTGCTGGACAGGATCAGCGACAGGCCGCGCTGCGTCGCCACGCGCTCGACCCCGCGTGCGACATCGGTGAAGAAGGGGTTGCCCACGTCCAGCACGAGCAGCGCGATGGTCCGGCTCCGTCCCGTCCGCAGCTGGCGCGCGGCCTCGTTGCGGATGAAGCCGAGTTCCTCGATCGCGGCGCGGACGCGCTCCAGCGTGGGCGGCGCGACGCGGTCCGGCCGGTTCAGCGCGTTCGAAACCGTACCGAGCGAGACTCCGGCCCGGTCAGCGACGTCGCGGATGCTGACACCCACCTGGCACCCCCGTCTGGAGAATGAAACGTAACAATATCAGCGGGCCTCGGCGGCCGGCGTCAGATCACCGTGATGCCGAGGCCGAGCAGGTCGGCGGCCGCCCGCAGGTCCCGGACCCGGTGACCGGTCCCGAGAGCCCAGTGGTGGGCGATGCCGGACGCGGACCAGTCGTCGGTCCACTCGCCGGGATCGCGCCCGAAGTCGACGCGGGAGGTGGTGTTGCCGATCTGCAGCAGCGGGCCGGGTACCACCGTGCCCTCGGCGGCCACCAGCGAGAACGTGCCGTCGCGGTCCTGGGCCAGCCCGAACGCCGTGACCGGGCCCGAACTGACATCGAACTCGACCGACACCCCCCAGCCCCGCTTGCCGTGATAGACGCCCAGGCCGCGCAGCAGCGGCTGGCGGGCGCTGATGGCCAGGTGAGCCGGGCCGTCGTGGCCCATCTCGACGACGCCGTCGCGGAAGTTGAGGGCCTGCAGCTCGGTGAACGAGCCGCCCGCGCCGAGCCGGTCCAGGATGAGCATGGCCAGCGAGGTGCGCAGTTCGTACTCCCCGGCCGCGGGAATGCCGCGCGCGGTGAGCAGCGAGGCGCCGAGGATCAGGCCGGCGCCCACCCGCTCGTGCGTCTCGCCGTCAAGCCCGCGGTGGTAGTACGCCAGCGAGTCGAGCGCGAAGTCCTCGACCAGCCGGTCGAGCGCCACCGACACCCGGGCGCCCCAGCGGAAGTCCTCCTCGACCACCGAGCCGTCCAGCCGGAAGACACGGCGCGCCAGGTCCATCCGGGCATTGGTCTCGGCGTCGGTGACCTGCTCCACCCGGACCCGCAGGTCGTCGATCTCCAGGATCTCGACGTGCCCGCCGAGCTGCGCCGACACCAGGGTCGGGTCGGCGGAGACGTCCATCATGCCGGGATACAGGTGCCCCATCAGGCCGTGCCGCCCGTGCCGGAGCGCGGCGCGCACGCCGGCCGCCTTGATCCAGCTCTCGATCCGGGTCCAGGCCCGGTCATCCTCGAGGTAGCCGGAGACCGAGCGGAAGCCGATGCCGCAGCGCCGGAACGCGCTGGCGATCTCCGGCAGCGGGCAGGCGCCGCAGTAGGCCAGCCAGGCCCCGGTGTCGAAGGTGGCGTGATCCATCGCCTCGGTGGGCTGCAGGTTGAGCAGCAGCATGGGCGCGGCGGTCCGCTGGGCGACCGGCACCAGCATGGTCGCGGTCATGTACGTGGTGAGGAAGCCGATGATCAGGTCGCAGTCGGCGACGCGCAGCTTCTCGGCAGCGGCGGCGCCTTCGGGCGCGTCGGAGATGAAGCCGGCGTCGATCACCTCGCAGTCGAGCTGAGCCAGCCGCTGCGCCACGCGGCGCGCCGAGCCCTGCAGCTGCGGGAGCAACCCAGGGAACTGCGGCCAGTAGGCGCCCAGCCCGCCCGCGACGAGCCCGACCCTCGTCTTGCGCGGCGTGATCCTCGCGATCCCGGGCGGGGCTTCGGCGGTGAGCGACCCGGTCATGATGCCCTTCCTGAGACCTAGTGCGGACACAATCTTTCTTGAAACGTTACAGTTTTTGGCTTGCTCTGAAGGTAGGGTGCGCCGATCCTGCTGTCAAGGGTGATGGTGCATAAAACGTATCAACGCTGGTAGACACCGTACGGTGGTCGTCGGCATGGCTCCGGTTAGGAGCGATGCCTTCTGCTAGCCGGAGGAACGGTAAACCGGCTCGTAACAGACCGAAACAGGCTCTTGACATCCAGCGTTAAGCCTGGCTATCTTCAGCCCACCGGATTGAAATGTTTCAGTAAATCTGGAGGTGAACAAGCTTGAGTGAGCAGCCAGAGGCGGTGCCGCGGCTGGCGCTTGACAAGGCGGCGAAGGCCTTCGGCGCCGTGCAGGCGCTGGCTGACGGCTCGATCACGCTGTTCGGCGGCGAGGCGCACGCGCTCGTCGGCGAGAACGGCGCGGGAAAGTCGACGCTCGTAAAGATCCTCGCCGGGGTGTACCAGCCGGACAGCGGCACGCTCGCCGTCGACGGCCGGCCGGTCGTGCTGTCCGGCCCGCTGGCCGCCCGGGACGCCGGCATCTCGATCATCTACCAGGAGCCCACGCTCTTCCCCGACCTCACCGTGGCGGAGAACATCTTCATGGGCAGGCAGCCGGTCCGGGCCGGCCGTCGCATCGACCGCCCGGCGATGAACCGCGCCGCCGCCGAGATCTTCACCCGGCTGGGCGTGGCGCTCGACCCGCAGCGCCAGGCCCGCGGCCTGTCCGTCGCCGACCAGCAGATCGTCGAGATCGCTAAGGCATTGTCGTCCAATTCGAACATCCTCGTGATGGACGAGCCGACCGCGGCGCTGACCACCGTGGAGGTCGAGCGGCTCTTCGAGATCATCCGCACGCTGCGCAAGGAGGGCGCGGCGGTGCTGTTCATCTCGCACCGGCTCGAGGAAGTCTTCGTCATCTGCCAGCGCGTCACGATCATGCGGGACGGCCGGTTCGTCCGGACCGCCGCGGCCAAGGATCTCACCGTCGACGAGGTCATCCGGTCGATGGTCGGCCGCGACCTCGACGTGCTGTTCCCCAAGACCGAGACGACGGCCGGCCAGGTCGTGCTCCAGGTCGAGCACCTCGGCCGGGAGGGTGTGCTGCACGACATCACCTTCTCGGTCCGCCGCGGCGAGATCGTCGCGCTGGCCGGGCTGGTCGGGGCCGGCCGCAGCGAGGTGGCCCGGGCCATCTTCGGCATCGACCGGCGGTCCGCGGGCGTGGTGAAGGTGAACGACAAGGTCCTGCCGAACGGGTCGCCGCTTGCCTCGATGGCGGCCGGGGTGGCCCTGGTACCCGAGGACCGGCGGCAGCAGGGCCTGGTCATGGATCTCGGCATCGACAGGAACGTCGGGCTGGCCTCGCTCGGCCGGCTGAGCCGGTTCGGCCTCATCAGCCGCACCCGCGAGCGGGACCTCGCCGCGACCTGGGCCGGCCGGCTGCAGCTGAGGTTCGGCCGGCTGTGGAACGCGGTCTCCACGCTGTCCGGCGGGAACCAGCAGAAGGTCGTGCTGGGCAAGTGGCTGGCCCGCGGGCCCTCGCTGCTGATCATCGACGAGCCCACGCGGGGCATCGACGTCGGCACCAAGGCCGAGGTGCACCGCATCCTGGACGGGCTGGTCGCCGAGGGCCTCGCGGTGCTGATGATCTCCTCCGAGCTGCCCGAGGTGCTCGGCATGGCCGACCGGATCCTGGTCATGCGCGAAGGGCGGATCACCGCAGAGTTCTCCCGCGCCGAGGCCGACGAGGACGCGGTGATGCGGGCGGCGACCGGCCAGCCCAAGGGGGCGGCGGCATGAGGCGAGCGGGAGACAGCGCATGACCACGCTGACCCTGAGCCCGAAATTCGCCCGCGGCGGCGCCCTACTGCGGGCCCGCGAGGTCGGCATCGCCGTGGTGCTGGTCGTGGTGTTCGCCGCCACGACGCTGCATAACCATCATTTCGCCACCGCCAACAGTGTCCAGCAGTTGCTGTCGGGTGCCGCGCTCATCGCCATACTGGGCGTGGGCGAGACGCTGGTCATCGTCACCCGCAACGTCGACCTGTCCGTCGGCTCGATCGTGGGCCTGTCGGCCTACATCGTCGGCAGCCTGTTCAGCCATCACCCCGGCATGCCGGTGATCCTCGGGTTCGTCGTCGGCGTCGCGGTCGGCGCGGTGATCGGCGCCATCAACGGGTTCGTCACCGCCGCGCTGCGGGTGCCGAGCCTGGTGGTCACGCTCGCGATGCTCTACATCGTGCGCGGGACCGACGGCCTCTTCGTCAACGGCCACATCATCGTGCCGAGCAGCATCCCGAGCGCGTTCGTGGCCATCGGCTTCCGCACCTTCCTCGGCATCCCGTGGCTCGCGATCATCGCCTTTGCGATCGTGGTCATCGCCGCCTACGCGATGCGGTCCTTCCGGTCCGGCCGCGACCTGTACGCCATCGGCTCCAACCCGGAGGCCGCCGCGCTGGCCGGCGTGCCCGCGGCCCGGCGGGTCTTCACCGCCTTCGTCGTCAGCGGCAGCCTGGCCGGGCTGTGCGGAGCGCTGTTCCTGGCCCTGCACGCCGAGGTCGACGTGACCGCGGGGCTGGGTTACGAGCTGCTCGTGGTGGCGGCGGTCGTGGTCGGCGGCGTGGCGATCTTCGGCGGCAGCGGCACGGTCGTCGGCGCGGCGCTCGGCGCCCTGCTGCTCAACACCATCAACCAGGCCCTGGTGGCCAGCCGGGTCTCCTCGTTCTGGAACGAGGCGATCGCCGGCGCGCTGCTGCTGGCTGCGATCGCGTTCGACCGCTGGCTGAGCCTGCGGGTGGCCCGCGGCCTGCGGTCGGCGGAGGGGGCGCACCGTGACCTCTGAGCCCGCGACCCGGACGCCCACCGAACGGGAGCCGGCCTCGATCGACACCTCGGGGCAGGCCTTCTGGCAGAGCGCTCTGCGGTGGGAGAGCGGGCTGGTCGTGGTCCTGGCCGCGACGCTGATCTTCGGCTCCGTCAGGTCCTCGGCCTTCCTGAACACGAGCACGCTGTTCTACGTCGGCCTGAACATGGGCGAGATCGCCATCATGGCGCTACCGCTGATGCTCATCGTGATCACCGGCGAGATCGACCTGTCGGTCGCCTCGATGCTCGGCCTGTCCGGCGCCGTCATGGGCCAGCTGCACGCCGACGGCTGGCCCATCGCGCTGGCGATGGTGGCCGCGCTCGTGGTCGGTGTGCTGGGCGGGGCGCTCAACGGCGTGCTGGTCGCCAGGCTGGGGCTGCCGTCGATCGCGGTGACGATCGGGACCCTGACCCTGTTCCGGGGCCTGGCCGAGATCATCCTGGGGGCGCGGACCATTACCGACTTCCCGGCCTCGCTGACCAACATCGGCGTGGTGCCGGTGCCCGGCACCGAGCTGTCCTACTCCACCGTGATCTTCGTGGTGCTGGCCGTCGTCTTCGGTTTCGTCCTGCACGCGACCAGGGCCGGGCGCGCCATCGTGGCGATCGGGCTGGCGCCGGAGGCGGCGAAGTTCGCCGGGATCCGGGTCAACCGGGTCAAGTTCGGCCTGTTCGTGCTGTCCGGCCTGCTGTGCGCGTTCGCCGGGATCCTGTTCACGCTGAAGAACGCCTCGGTCAGCTACAACGCAGGGCTCGGACTCGAGCTCAACGTCGTGGCGATCGTTCTGTTCGGCGGCGTCTCCATCTTCGGCGGCCGCGGCACCGTGATCGGCGTCGTGCTCTCGGTCATCATCTTCGGCACCCTGCAGCAGGTCCTGACGCAGATGCAGGTCCAGCCGGAGGTGCAGAACATCATCATCGGCGGCCTTCTGCTGGTCAGCGTGGTCCTGCCCAATGGCGGGGAGGCTGTGCGCCGGCTGCGGGCCCGCCTCAGGACAGGACCCGGCCTTTCCCCCGCGCCCAGGTCCGAGTCAGATTCCGGCATGAAACCAGAGGAGAAACAGCAATGACCATGACAAGAACACTGCGGAGAAAGGTCTTCTCCGCCCTGGTATTGACCGCCGCAGGCATGACCGCGGCCGCGTGCAGCAGTTCCGGGTCATCCTCGAGCTCCCCCGGGGGCACGACGTCCACCTCGTCGGCGTCGGCGTCGGCGAGCGGCGGCGCGATCAAGCAGGGCCTAGTGGTCTACTACATCCCGAAGGACACCCAGAACCCGTACGAGGTCATCGCCGACCAGGGCGGCCAGCGGGCCCTGTCTGAGCTGGGCGGGAAGGTCGTGGTCAGCAGCGGCACCGCGGATACCGCGGCCGCGCAGATCCCCTCGATCCAGGCAGCGATCCAGGCGCACGCCAACGCCATCGTCATCGCGGGCAACGACCCGTCCGCGCTGTGCCCGTCGCTGAACCAGGCCGCCCGGGCGGGAATCAAGATCGTGTCCTTCGACTCCGACGTCACCTGCGGGAGTTCCCCGGACCACCTGTTCATCAACCAGGCGAACACCCAGCAGATCGGTACGTCCGAGGTGAGCCTGCTGGCCAGCGAGATCGGCGGTAAGGGCCAGATCGCGATCCTGTCCGCGGCGGCCAGCGCCACCAACCAGAACTCCTGGATCGTGTACATGAAGCAGGAGCTGGCCAAGTACCCGAACATGAAGCTGGTCACCACGGTCTACGGCAACGACGACCCGGCCACCTCGCTGCAGGTGCTGCAGGGCCTGCTGTCGGCCTACCCGAACCTGCGCGGCATCATCTCCCCGACCACCGTCGGTATCTCCACCGCGGCGCAGTACCTGGACACGCACAAGAACATGCTGTCACACCTGACGCTGACCGGTCTCGGCCTGCCGTCGCAGATGCGCAAGTACGTCCTGGACGGAACGGTGGCCAAGTTCGAGCTCTGGAACCCGTCCAACCTGGGCTACCTGGCCGGCTACGCCGCGGCCTCGCTGGCCTCGGGCACCGCGAGCCTCACCCCCGGGTCGACCTTCAAGGGCGGGACGCTCGGCACGTACACGGTGCTGGCCCCGGCCGCGGGCACCGGCCCGTCGGTGGTGCTCGGACCGCCCACCGTCTTCGACAAGTCGAACATCAACCAGTTCCACTTCTGATCCGTCGGCGGTGCCCGGCCGGACCTCGGTCCGGCCGGGCGTGAGGAGCAATCTGTGCGCTACTGCTTTTTGCTGCGGGTCAGGCCGGAGCTGCTCGAGGAGTACATCGAACGGCACGCGGCGGTGTGGCCGGACATGCTGCGGGCGCTCAAGCAGGCTGGCTGGGAACGGTACTCGTTGTTCGCCAGGCCCGACGGGCTGATCGTCGGCTATCTGGAGGCGGAGGACCTGGCGGCCGCGCAGCGCGCGATCGAGGCGACCGAGGCGAACACCCGGTGGCAGCAGGACATGCGCAAGTTCTTCGTCAGCGTCGACGGCCAGGCCCCCGCCGGGGACCTGGTTCTCCTTGAGCCCATCTTCAACCTCGACGACCAGCTCGGCGCCGTGCGCAACCCATAGGTGAGAAAGCAGGTTCGGAGAAAATGGATCGTGAGGCTGTCAAAAGCGCCCTCCGCCAGCAGAGGATCGAGCTGCCGTCCTGGGCCTTCGGCAACTCGGGGACACGGTTCAAGGTGTTCGCCCAGCCCGGCGTGCCGCGTGATCCGTACGAGAAGATCGCCGACGCGGCCCAGGTGCACCGGTACACCGGCGTCGCGCCTTCGGTCGCACTGCACATCCCGTGGGACGCCGTGGACAGCTACGCCAGCCTGGCCGCGGCGGCGTCCGACGTCGGCATCCGGCTGGGCACCATCAACGCCAACGTGTTCCAGGACAACGACTACAAGCTCGGCAGCGTCACCAACCCCGACCCCGCGGTCCGGCGCAAGGCCCTGGACCACCTGTTCGAGTGCGTCGACGTCATGGACCAGACCGGCTCCCGCGACCTGAAGCTGTGGTTCTCCGACGGCACCAACTACCCGGGCCAGGACAACATCCGCGCCCGCCAGGACCGGCTGGCCGAGGCCCTGGCCGCCGTCTATGAGCGGCTCTCGGCCGACCAGCGGCTGATCCTGGAGTACAAGCTGTTCGAGCCGGCGTTCTACACCACCGACGTGCCCGACTGGGGGACGTCCTACGCGCACTGCCTGCAGCTCGGCGACCGGGCCAAGGTCTGCGTGGACACCGGCCACCATGCCCCCGGGACCAACATCGAGTTCATCGTGGCGTTCCTGCTGCGCGCGGGCAAGCTCGGCGCCTTCGACTTCAACTCCCGCTTCTACGCCGACGACGACCTCATCGTCGGCGCCGCGGATCCGTTCCAGCTGTTCCGGATCCTGTTCGAGGTGGTGTCGGCCGACGCACTCGGCGCTGAGGCCGGCCTCGCGTTCATGCTCGACCAGTGCCACAACATCGAGCCCAAGATCCCCGGCCAGATCCGCTCGGTGATGAACGTCCAGGAAGCCACGGCCAAGGCGCTGCTGGTGAACGCCGACGCGCTGGCCGCCGCGCAGCAGGCCGGCGACGTGCTCGGCGCGCACGGCGTGCTGATGGACGCCTTCAACACCGACGTCCGGCCGCTGCTGGCGGAGCTGCGGACCGAGCAGGGCCTGGACCCGGACCCGATGGCGGCGTACGCCGCCTCCGGGTACGCGGAGAAGATAGTCGCGGAGCGGGTCGGCGGGCAGCAGGCGGGCTGGGGGGCATGATCGTCACCGAACTCATCGAGCGGTCCAACCGGCTCGGCTCGGACCCGCGGAACACCAACTACGCCGGCGGCAACACCTCGGCCAAGGGCACGGCGGCCGACCCGGTCACCGGCGCGGACGTCGAGCTGCTGTGGGTCAAGGGCTCGGGCGGCGACCTCGGCACGCTGACCCCCGCCGGCCTGGCCGTGCTGCGGCTGGACCGGCTCCGTGCGCTGGCGGGCGTCTATCCCGGGGTCGACCGGGAGGACGAGATGGTCGCGGCGTTCGACTTCTGCCTGCACGGCCTGGGCGGGGTGGTGGGGTCCGGGCCAGCCCTGGGCGGGGTGGTGGGGTCCGGGCCAGCAGTACGCGGCGCCGCACCCTCCATCGACACCGCGATGCACGGCCTGGTGGACCAGCCGCACGTCGATCACCTGCACCCGGACTCCGGCATCGCGCTGGCGACCGCCGCCGACGGGGAGAAGCTGACCGCCCAGTGCTTCGGCGACCGGGTGGCGTGGGTGCCGTGGCGGCGGCCCGGCTTCCAGCTCGGCCTGGACGTCGCCGCTATTGCCGCGGCCAGCCCGCAGGCCATCGGGTGCATCCTGGGCGGGCACGGGATCACCGCGTGGGGCGGGTCCAGCGCCGAGTGCGAGGCCCGCTCGCTGGAGATCATCCGCACCGCGGCGGAGTTCATCACGGCGAACGGCCGCCCGGATCCGTTCGGCCCGGTCATCGCGGGGTACGAGCCGCTGCCCGAGGCGCAGCGGCACGCCCGCGCGGCCGCGCTGGCCCCGGTCATCCGCGGCTTGGCTTCGACCGACCGGCTCCAGGTCGGCCACTACACCGACACCGACGTGGTGCTCGACTTCCTCAGCCGGACCGGGCACCCGCGGCTGGCCGCGCTAGGCACGTCGTGCCCCGACCACTTCCTGCGCACCAAGGTGCGCCCGATGGTCCTGGACCTGCCGCCCGGCGCCCCGCTGGAGGAGGTGACGACCCGGCTGCGCGAGCTGCACGCGGGCTACCGTGCCGACTACGCCGCCTACTACCAGCGGTACGCCGGCCCGGACTCGCCGCCGATGCGCGGCGCCGACCCGGCCATCGTGCTGGTGCCCGGGATCGGGATGTTCAGCTACGGCGCGAACAAGCAGACCGCCCGGGTGGCCGGGGAGTTCTACGTCAACGCGATCAACGTGATGCGCGGCGCCGAGGCCCTGTCGGTCTATGCGCCCATCGACGAGTCGGAGAAGTTCCGGATCGAGTACTGGGCGCTTGAGGAGGCCAAGCTCGCCCGGATGCCCAGGCCCAAGCCGCTGGCCGGGCGGGTCGCGCTGGTCACCGGGGGCGGGTCGGGCATCGGCCGGGCCACCGCGCAGCGGCTCGCCGCCGAGGGTGCCTGCGTGGTCGTGGCCGACCGCGACGGCGAGTCGGCGCGCACGGTTGCCAGCGAACTCGGCGCCGGATCGGTCAACCCAGGCGATGTCGCGACCGCGGTGACCGTGGACGTCACCGAGGAGGACGCGGTGGCGGGCGCGTTCGAGGCGGCCGCGCTGGCCTTCGGCGGCGTCGACCTGGTGGTCAACAACGCGGGCCTGTCCATCTCCAAGCCGCTGCTCCAGACCACCCTGGCCGACTGGGATATCCAGCACGACGTGATGGCCCGCGGCTCGTTCCTGGTCTCGCGCCAGGCCGCCCGGGTCATGACCGAACAGGACCTGGGCGGCGACATCATCTACATCTGCAGCAAGAACGCGGTCTTCGCCGGGCCGTCCAACGTGGCCTACGGTGCCGCCAAGGCTGACCAGGCGCACCAGGTCAGGCTGCTGGCCGCCGAGCTTGGCGACATCGGCGTCCGGGTCAACGGCGTCAACCCGGACGGGGTGGTCCGCGGCTCGGGGATCTTCGCGTCCGGCTGGGGCGCACAGCGGGCGGCGGTGTACGGCGTGGCTGAGGAAGAGCTCGGCGCTTTCTACGCCAAGCGGACCCTGCTCAAGCAGGAGGTCCTGCCCGAGCACGTGGCCGCGGCGGTGCTCGCGCTGTGCGCCGGCGACCTGCCGCTGACGACCGGCCTGCTCATCCCGGTCGACGCGGGTGTGGCGGCCGCGTTCCTGCGATGACAGAGTTCTACAGATGACAGGGCCGGTGACGGTGGCCGCCGTCGACCTGGGCGCGTCCGGCGGGCGGGTGATGGCGGGACAGGTCAGCGGCTCGGGCGTCTCGCTGCACGAGGTGCACAGGTTCACCAACCTGCCGGTGACCGCGGGCGGCACGCTGTACTGGGACATCCTGCGGCTCTACGCCGACATGCGGCACGGCCTCGAGGTGGCGGCGCGCCGGTTCCCCCTGTCCGGCGTGGGCATCGACTCCTGGGGGGTGGACTTCGGGCTGCTCGACGAGTCGGGCGCGCTGCTCGGCAACCCCGTGCACTACCGCGACGCGCGCACGGAAGGGGTGGCGGCCCGGGTGCACGCGGTCGTTCCCGCGGACGAGCTCTACGCGGTCACCGGCATCCAGCAGCTGCCGTTCAACACGATCTACCAGCTGGCCGCGACACCCATGCTCCGGCACGCCAGGACGATGCTGCTGATCCCCGACCTGCTGGCGTACTGGCTCACCGGGGTGGCCGGCGCCGAGATCACCAACGCCTCCACCACGTCGCTGTTCGACGTGCACGCCCAGGCCTGGGCCACCGAGCTGATCCGGAAGGCGGGCATCCCGCCGCGCATCTTCCCGCCGCTGCGCCGGCCGGGCGACGTCATCGGTCCGCTCATCGAGCCGAACGAACCATGGTGCTCGCTTCCGGTAATCGCGGTCGGCTCGCACGACACGGCGTCCGCCGTGGCGGCCGTGCCTGCCGCCGGGCCGCACTTTGCCTACATTTCCTCGGGCACCTGGTCGCTGGCCGGGATGGAGCTCGACGCGCCGGTGCTGACGCAGGCCAGCCTGGCCGCCAACTTCACCAACGAGGCCGGCATCGATGGCACGATCAGGTACCTGCGCAACGTGATGGGACTGTGGCTGCTGCAGGAGAGCCTGCGGCACTGGCCGGAATCCTCGCTCGGCTCGCTGCTCGGCGAGGCAGCCCGGCTGCCGCCGCTAAAGTTCGTGATCGATCCGGACGACCCGGTGTTCCTGCCGCCCGGTGACATGCCGGGGCGGATCGCCTCGTGGCTGGCCGGCCGCGGCGAGGCGGGGCCTGACGGGCCCGCCGAGACCGTGCGCTGCATCCTGGACAGCCTGGCGCTGGCTCACCGGCGCGCCATCGTCGCGGCGCAGTCGCTGGCCGGGCGGCACGCGGACGTGCTTCACGTCGTCGGCGGCGGCGCCAGGAACTCGCTGCTGTGCCAGCTCACGGCCGACGCCACCGGGCTGCCCGTGATCGCCGGCCCGGCCGAGGCCACCTGTTTCGGCAACGTGCTCGTCCAGGCCCGCACCCTGGGCGCCGCGCCCGGCGACCTGGCCGGGATGCGCGCGCTGATCCGGTCCACCCAGCCGCTGCGCACCTTCTCCCCCGCGGGCGACAGCGCGACATGGGCGGCCGCCGAGGCGAGGATCGGGCCCCGGCCCTGAGTGGTTTGCTGCCGGGCCGGAGAAAGGCTATAACAATGCGGCGCATTCACCGTATAAGGTGAGGCTTTCCGGCCGGGCGGGTGTTAAATTCCTGGCATGCCGGACGGAGCGGGCGGGAGCCACCCGGATCCCGAAGAGATCGACCGTGAACTGCGCAAGCTTACCGAGGAAATCGGCAAGTCCCGGATCAAAGAGCCGTCGGCGCTGGAACGTCTCGTGGCCGCCAAGCAGGCGGAAAAGAAAGCCCAGCGCAAACGGGATTCACGGGTGCTCGCGTTGCTGCTCGTGGTCGCGGTCCTCATCGTCGGCGGCGGCGTGGTCACCTGGCTGCGCTTCGCCCCGCCGTCCTGGCTTCATCACCGGGCCGCCGCGCGCGCGGCACCGTCGGCGCGCACGGCACCGTCTGTGCGGGCGACGCCGAAGGTACTGGCCACGCCGCTCAGTCCGGTAACCGCGAACGGCCCGCCGGCCGATCCGTTCGCCGGCTCACCGGCGGACGGCTGGCCCGCCGGCACGGCCGGGATCGCGATCCCGGCTGCCCGGGCGCACGGCCCGTACACCACGGCGCAGGTCCGGTCGGCCTACGAGACGACCCGCAAGCTGCTGATCGCCGGGAACCTGGACTGGCCGACGCTGCACGGCGGGACCCCGACGGCCTTCGCGGACCTGCTCACGGCGCAGCAGCGGAAGCAGTTCCTGGGCGGGCTGCGCACGACGGCCCTGGATAAGCACGGAGACGAGGAGAATACCCGCACGTGGGTTACCTCGTTCGCTCCCGGCGGCACCCGGTTCGTCACCACGATGATCAAGGTGCACGGCACGATGAGCGCGGGCACCGCCACCGACTCCGGTGTTGCGGTGCTGCGGATCAAGGTCAATTACCTCTTTGTCTACGCGGTCGAGCCGCCCGGTAACCCGGCCGGCTGGATGCGGATCGTACAGCAGCGGTACGGAACCGTGGATTTCGCGCAGTGGGACGACCCAGGCGGTCGTCTCGAGCCGTGGGTTAGCACCGGAGAGTTTTCCGCAGGCGGCCAATGTGGCGTGCGAGACGGGTACATCCACCCCGATTATCCGCAAGGGCCGCCGCCGAGCGTTCAGCCATCGGGTACGCCGGAAGACCCGTATTCCCTCGCCACCCCGTCAGCAGTGGCCGGCTGCCACCGCACCACGGGTACCTGAACACCCGCTACGGGCTGACGGGCTCCCCGGCCAGCCAGGCGGCGCCGCGCTCGTAGAGCCGCTCCAACCCCTTGGCCCCGGGGCCGCGCAGGCCCGGCATGTCCGGCTTGACCGGGTAGCCGGCCTGGACCTGCAGGTAGGCCAGGTACCGGTAGCCCTCGGGGTAGCGGGCGAGCAGTTCGGGGTCCAGGGCGAGCGAGGCGGCCGGATCCACCGGATCCAGCCGGTCCTTCTCGTAGATGGGCTGGCGCAGCACGATCCCCCAGCGCCCGTCCCGTTTTTCGAAGAAATCGTAGAACCGGCCCAGGCAGTTCACGTCGCACAGCACGCCGTCGACCGGGCCGCGCTGCATGATCGTCATCCGGGTCTGCGCGATGGCGCGCGTCCCGTTCAGCGTGATCCGGCAGCCGCCGGTGAAGTGCAGGATGTTCACGCCGCGGGCCGCGCCTTCCTGGCTGACCCGGATGAAGTCTTCCTTCGGTCCCTGGAACCAGGTGGCCATCATGTAGCCGTCGTCGTGCCAGCAGGCCCGGAAGGCTTCCCAGTCTCCGGAGTCCCTGGCGCTGGCCCAGGTCTCGACGACGTCGCGGATGGCGAGGCGGTCAGCAAGCGAGGCGTCCACCCTGCGCACGCTATGGCATGAGGGGCGGCGCGCACCACGCCCGTTCGGCATAAATGTCGTTCCCTCCCGGCATGATGGGAGCGTGACGGCCGGCGAGGAGTTCGACGCCCGCCCGGTCCGGGCCTTCCTCCCCGGACCGGACCTGCAGGTAGACGAGTCGGTGTGGCCCACGAGCGTCCCGGCCGTGGCGCAGCTGCTACGGGAGGGTCTCGAGCTTCCCGCCGGGCTGACCGTGCTGGTGGGCGAGAACGGGTCGGGGAAATCGACGGTGATGGAGAGCCTGGCCGAGGCGTACGGGCTGAACCCGCAGGGAGGTTCGGCGCAGGGCCAGACGTTCCGGGTCAGGCCGAGCGAGCCGGGCATCGGCGGGGAGCTGACCGTGGTGCGGGGCCTGCGGCCGCGCTGGTCGTACTTCCTGCGCGCCGACACGATGAGCCAGCTCTACACCTACCTGGAGGAGAACCCAGGCCGGCGGCCGGAGCGCCTGCATGAGCTGAGCCACGGGGAGGGGTTCCTGCAGATCCTGCGTACCCGGGTGAACGACGAGGGCTTCTACCTGATGGACGAGCCGGACGCGCCGCTGTCCTTCACCGCGTCGCTCGGGCTGGCCGCCCTGCTGCACGACCTGGCCGCCGCCGGGTCCCAGGCGGTCATCGCCACCCACTCCCCCATCCTCGCCGCGATTCCCGGGGCCACCCTGCTCGAGCTCGGGCCCTGGGGCATCCGGCCCGCGACCTGGGACGACCTGAGCCTAGTGATCGCGTGGCGGCAGTTCATGCGGGACCCGCAGTCGTATTTCCGGCACTTGTTCTAAGGGCTCCGGTCCTAAGGCCTCCGCTCCGGCTCCGCCGAAGGCGGCGCAGGCGTAAAGCGGGTCAGCCGACAGCACCAGGATGCCGCCTGGCATCAGGACCGGCGGCGGCTGGACGAATGTCGGCATGTTCCAGGCGGGGCCGTCACGTGTTGATTACATTGATCGCTCGCCACCGCCCCGTGGTGTCAGTGGCGGCCCGTAGAATCGCCGGATGGGCTTGCCCCTTAACGACGCGGCGGCCGAGGTGCTGCACCGCGTGTTCGGTTACAACTCCTTCCGCGGCCAGCAGCAGGAGATCATCGAGCACGTCTGCGCCGGCGGCGACGCGATCGCGCTGATGCCGACCGGCAGCGGTAAGTCGCTGTGCTATCAGATCCCCGCGCTGGTGCGCGAGGGCACGGGCGTGGTCATCTCGCCGCTGATCGCGCTCATGCAGGACCAGGTCGACGCGCTTACCGTGCTCGGCGTGCGGGCCGGCTTTCTCAACTCGACCCAGGACCCTGATTCGCGGCGCGGGGTGGAGTACGCGTTCATGGACGGCAAGCTCGACCTGCTCTACCTGGCGCCGGAACGGCTGCGGACCGAGTCCGCCCTGCGGCTGCTCGACCGCGGCACGGTGGCGCTGTTCGCCATCGACGAGGCGCACTGCGTGGCCCAGTGGGGGCACGATTTCCGGCCCGACTACCTGGGCCTGTCCGTGCTGCACGAGCGGTGGCCCGCCGTGCCGCGGATCGCGGTGACCGCCACCGCGACCGACCAGACGCGCGAAGAGATCGCCGTGCGTTTGTCACTGGGCGAGGCCAGGCAGTTCGTGGCGAGCTTCGACCGGCCCAACATCCAGTACCGGATCGAGCCGAAGAACGAGCCGCGGCGGCAGCTGCTCCGGCTGCTCCGGCAGGAGCACCCGGGTGACGCGGGCATCGTCTACTGCCTGTCCCGGGCGTCGGTGGAGAAGACGGCCGACTTCCTTTGTTCCGAGGGGTTCACCGCCCTGCCGTATCACGCCGGCCTCGACGCGCGGACCCGGTCCGTGAACCAGTCGCGGTTCCTGCGCGAGGACGGGCTGATCATGGTGGCCACGATCGCGTTCGGGATGGGCATCGACAAGCCGGACGTGCGCTTCGTCGCGCACCTCGACCTGCCCCGGTCGGTCGAGGGGTATTACCAGGAGACCGGGCGGGCCGGCCGCGACGGTGCGCCGGCCAGGGCCTGGCTGGCCTACGGGCTGGCGGACGTGGTCCAGCAGCGGCGGATGATCGACGACTCCGACGGCGACCTCGCGCACCGCCGCCGGCTCGTGGCGCACCTGGACGCGATGCTCGCGCTCTGTGAGACGGCCGGCTGCCGGCGGCGGCAGATGCTGGCGTACTTCGGCGAGACCGGGGCGGACGCGTGCGGGAACTGCGACACCTGCCTGGCGCCGCCTTCGGTCTGGGACGGCACCGTGGCGGCGCAGAAGCTGCTCTCGACGCTGGTCCGGCTGGGGCGGCTGAACGGGCCTTCGTTCGGCGCGGGGCAGCCGATCGACATCCTGCTCGGGAAGAAGACGCCGAAGGTGGCCTCCTACGGGCACGACTCGCTGCCCGTCTTCGGAATCGGCAGCGAGCTGAACGAGGGCGAGTGGCGGGGCGTGGTGCGGCAACTGCTGGCCTCCGGGCTGCTCGCGGTCAAGAGCGATCACGGGACGCTGGCGCTGACCGACCTGAGCGGGGAGGTGCTGCGCGGGGAGCGCGCGGTGCTGTTCCGGCGGGACGCTCCCCGGCCCGCGCCCGCGCCTGCGGCCCGGGGCGGGCGGGGCGCCAAGGCGAGCGCCGCCGGCTCCGCCCGGGGCAAGCCGGCCGCCGCGCAGGCCGAACTGCCGCCGGAGGCCGGGCCCTTGTTCGAACGGCTGCGCGCCTGGCGCGCGACGGTCGCGAAGGAGCAGGGCATGCCGGCCTACGTGATCTTCCACGACGCGACCCTGCGGCAGATCGCGGCGTCGCGGCCGGCGACGGTGGAGGAGCTCGCCCTCGTGAACGGCGTGGGCGAGACCAAGCTGGCCAGGTACGGCCAGCAAATCCTGGACGTCCTCGCGGAAGCGTCCGCCTAGCAGGCATCCCGAAGGCATGGTTGTGACGCTCTACCCCTTCTATCGGGCAGAGTGCCACAACCATGCGAAAGCCAGATCTACATGTTGACCTGGTAGGCGGGGACTTCCGCCGAGGCGGGCAGGACCTGGGCCATGGGCGGACGCTCAAGCAGCTCGGTGAGGTGCTCGTCGAGACGCAGCCCGTCTTGGGTCGCGACCGCGTGCAGGTAGGTCTCCGGGCCTGCGGGTCCTGGCAGGCCCCACAGGTCGGGCGTCCGGGGCCCGGGCACCGTGTGCTCCAGGGCGGGAACCCGGCGGGCCAGCGCCCGCAGCACGGCGGAGCTCATCCTGGTCAGGTCCCAGAGCGGCTGGTGGCGGTTCTGCCGCGAGCCCAGGTCCACCTGCGCCATCGCTGGCAGGCCGGCGTCGCGGAGCACGTCGATCAAGACGGCGATCTCCACCCCGTACCCGGTCAGGAACGGGGTGCGCAGCAGCAGGTCCCGGGAGGCGGCGAACTCGCCGGCCAGCGGCTGGACGAACCCGGTGAGCTCGGGGAAGAAGAAGTTCAGCAGGGGCTTGGCGGTCAGCTCGGTGACCCGGCCGCCGCCGTCGGCGACGGATTGCCCAGCGCCAGACGGCTCAGTGCTGGTGAACGGGCGCCGGTAGGCCGCCTTGGTGAACCGGACCCCCGGCACCATCAGCAGCGGGCCGAGCGTGCCGTAGACGAAATGCTCGCCGAAATCCCGCGTATCGGCGTCAGCGAACATGACGATATCGCCGCGGGCCACAGAAAGGGCGCGCCACATCGCGTCGCCCTTGCCCTGGGCAGGCCCGTATTCCGGCAGCAATTCGTTTTCTGAGTGGACCTCGGCGCCATGAGCCCGGGCGATATCCGCGGTGCCGTCCGCGGAGTCCGCGTCGATCACCAGTACCTGATCGACCAGCCCGGTGCGCTCGTTCAGCCCGGCCACCGTGTCCAGGATCGGGCCGATGGTACCCGCGACCTCGCGGGCCGGCAGGATCAGCGTGACGGCCGGGCGGGGTGTCGCCTCGCCCGGACTGGCCAGATCGCTGAAATCCTGGTGGTGAAACGACCGCTGCTCGAACCAATCCCGAACGGGCATATGCATATGCGACCCTCGTTTCGGACTGTGCATTTCGCATGGTAAACCGGCGAAATGCCGCTGTCGTGATCCCCGTAGATGCCGTGCCGCCACTCCTGCGCCGTTTGTCACGGCGGATGGAACACGGTAGCCCCGCATTGTTGAGGCCGTGTGACGACGTGTTGCGTCCGGGTTAAACCGCTCGCCGGATTAGCTGCCGTCGGGGTAGCCGCCGCGGTGCAGGACCATCGGGTAGTGCGGCAGGGTGGCGGGGCGGCGGACCGAGGCGCGCCAGTTGTCCGGGTACGGCTCGATTCCCTCGAACAGGGGCGGCGGCTCGCCGCCGGGCGCGATGGCCAGCGGTTCCAGCGAGGCCCGGAGGGCGGGCGCGGCGGCGGCGAAGCGCTCCTGCCAGCGTTGCTCGATCGTGCCGGCCAGCTCGTGGTAGAAGCGCTGCGCGTCGAGGCCCCCGGCGATGGGCAGCCTGATCCGGGCTCACCTGGCAGCGGCAGCGCCGCCGGGTCGGCGCCGCCCGGCCTCGGCGGCAGCGCGGGGTCCGGTCCCTGGCTGAGCAGGGCCGCGCTGAGGATCGGAAGGCAGTCGGGCAGCCCGGGATCAAGCCGGCGGACCACCGCGATGAGAGAGTCCCGGAGGCGGCCGATCTGGTCGGCGCCGAAGCGCTCCCGCCAGCGCTGCTCGATGAGGCCGGGCAGCGGCAGCCAGATCTGGCGCGCCCGCAGGCCCGGCGCGGTGGCGCGCAGGACGGCGCCTGGACCAGGGCGGCCCTTGTGGATCTTCCTGGCGGTGCCGTCGATGGTGATGTAGCCCCAGCGCCGCATGCCGTCCAGGTTCGTTCCCGTGCGCGCGCGGGTCTGGAGTTCGCCGACGGTAATGGGCTCGTCGGTGACGTGCCGCATGCAGTTCTCCCACATGGCCAGCGACACCAGCCAGGTCGTCGGGTCGCCATCGCCGTGGCCGGACGCCCCGTAGCTGGTGGTGCGGTGCGGGAGGCGGTGTTCGGCTTCGTTGTCGAACTCGATCGTGAACGCGACCAGGGCCTGGGACAGCAGGGCCGGCAGGGGCGGGGAACCCTGCTGGGGCGCGGCTGGCCCGGGTTGGATGGACCGCCGGGGCCGCGCGGACGCCCTAGGGCCGGCGCTGGCCAGGAGCAGCCCGGCTGAGCGCAGGCGGTCGCGCCTGACCGCCGCCTGCTGGTCTTCGCCGGGGCCGCTCACGATCCGCCACCCGGTCCGGGCGAGCAGGGCTTCGGCCTCGGGGGCCTCGAACGTGGACCTGGCCGGCTCGCCCAGCGCGGCGACCGCGGCCTGGAAGCGGGCCCGGGCGCCGTCCTCGGCGCCGCCCTCGTCCGGCCGGGACAGGGACACGCTGATGGCCAGGCGGCTGCCGGGCGCGGCGACCTGCCGGAACTGGTCGAGGACGGTCTCTAGGACGGCCGGTTCCAGGTAGACGGCGACTCCTTCGAGCAGGAACAGGCTCGGCGCGCCCGTGTCGAGCCCGGCGGCGCGCAGCCGGCCCGCCGCCGGGTCCCGGGTGAAGTCGGCCTCGGCGAACCGCACGTGGGGCGAGGTGATGCCGAGCCGCTCTAGCCTTTCCAGCTTGTCCCGCTGGGTCGCGGGATGATCGACCTCGAACCAGCGGACGCCCGGCTTGGCGTACCGGAACGCGCGGCCGTCGTAGCCGGCCGCACCGACGACGACCTGCTGCACGCCGCGGTCGATGGCGCCGACAACGGTCCGGTCGAAGAACGAGGTGCGCGCGGCGAGGTAGTCATGCATCCGGTTCGCCGGGACTACCTGCCCGGCCGCGACGTCGGCGGACAGGGCCTCGTCGGCGGCGGGATCGCCGTAGTCCGTGGCGACCCGGGCGAACCCGAGCCGGTGCGCCGCCACCCGGCGGGCGGTGACCGAGGGACCCCCGTCTTCCATGTCAGCTCATTGTGTCACGCGGGCCTGGCTCTGGTCCCCGGGCAGCCGTGCTTCCCGCTAGGACTCGCGGAGATGGGTTCGCGGGTTCGTGCCGCTCCGCGGCGAGCGCGCCGCGCAGATCGGGACAGATGCTGAGGCTGCGGTCCAGGCCGGTGAGGCGCAGCAATTCCGCGACCGGGAGGCTGGGAGCGGCCACCAGCATGACGATGCCGAGCAGCCTGGCGCGGCGTTGCGTGCCGATCAGCACGGCTAGCCCCGCCTTGTCACAAGACGGCACGCATGACAAATCGAGAACCAGCAGCCTCATACCGGGATGAAGCAAGCCGATCAGGCGTTCCCGCAGCGCCGGGGTGGCGGCGACGTCGAGGGCGCCGCGTAGCCTGACGATGGTGCGGGCGGCCGGCAGATCTGCTCCCGGGCGACTCCCGGCATGGCGGGAGGTCGCACCGGCGCTGGTCATGGGTGTCCCGGGCTGGCCGGCCTGGTGATGGCGGTCGCCGTCCGGGATTCGGTGGTGCTGGACATGGTCTCTAGCCCTTCCGTATACGACGGGCGCGTGCTTCCTGCCGCCACCGCCGTAGTGAGCCGTGGCGGCAGGAAGATCATGCTCCCCGGGCGGCGGGACCTAGCCCGTGCGGCGGGGCCTAGCCCGTGCGGCCGGGGCCTAGTGTCAGCTGCCCTTTCGTTTCGTTCTCCCTTGCACCTGGCCGGGCCTTCCGGCCCGGCGACCCGGAAGAACACCGCTCAGGTACACCATTCAGTTCCGAGCTACAGTGTTCACTGTAATGTGAACATCGTTCACAGTCAAACGGGGCACCGGTGACGGCAGCGGCCCGCCGGCCCGGAATACCGGTCGCGACTGGGCTCGGCCGTGATCGCGGCGGCGGCCGTCCAGGCGGGCGGGGGCAGGCCAGTGCACGCCGGTCGCCCAGCCGAGGCGCTCGAAGATGCGAATGACGGTGGCGGAGATATCGATCTGCCGGGGATCAGCGCCATGCCTGGCACAGGTTGGATCGGAATGGTGCATGTTGTGCCAGCTTTCGCCGAGGGAGAGCAGAGCGAGGGGCCACAAGTTGGTGGCGCGGTCGTAGCGCCGGGTAGTGAAGGGGCGGGTGCCGATCACGTGGCACAGCGAGTTGACGCTCCAGGTGACATGCTGCAGCAGGGTGATGCGGACCAGTCCGGCCCACAGCAGGGCAGCCAGCGCGGCGTGCCAGCTGCCGCCGATGGCCCAGCCCGCGGCGAACGGCAGCCCGAGCGACACGGCGCACAAGGCAGGGAATGCTGCCGAGACCGCCCGCATGGCAGGATCGGCCACCATGTCCGGGGCATAGCGCGCGGCCGGGGTGGGGTCGTCGCGCAGCAGCCAGCCGATGTGCGCATGGGCGAGACCGCGGAGCTGCCCGGGCAGGCTGGTTCCGTACCGGTAGGGCGAGTGCGGGTCGCCTGGCCGGTCGGAAAAGGCGTGATGACGGCGGTGGATGGCGACCCAGCCGATGACCTCGCCCTCGAAGCTCATCGACCCGGCGATAGCCAGCACGACCCGCAGCGCCGGCGCCGCAGTGAAGCTGCGGTGGGTGAGCAGCCGGTGGAAGCCGATGGTCACCCCGAGCCCCGTCACCAGGTAGAAAGCTGCGGCGAGCAGGATATCCGCGAGGTGCAGGCCGTGGCCCCAGGCGAGCCATACCGCCACCCCGAGGCCGCAGAACGGCACGGTGACGATCGCGACCGTCACCGCGACCCGGACCGCGGCCGCGGCCGTGCGCGGCGGGCCGCCGACGTCCGGGAATGGCCCTGTGCCTTCATAACCCACAGCCGGCTGATCAGTCATGGCGTTAGTTCCTCTCTGGACGCTGCCGGATATGCACAAAAACGGCAAACGGCCAGGCCGGGAAAATACACGCGGCAATGCCAGTAGGCTGCGTTGAATCGGCAGGCCTGGTCGTCGACCTCGCCATATAAATCGCGGTGCGTACCTGCCGCGGGCTCCAGCTTTCCGCTGGCGATAGCTCCGCGCCCGTAATGTGCCGGGCATGAAAAACTCCGGATCCCGCTGTACAGCCGCCTATTTATCGGGCGTAACCGCTGCCGGGGTCCGGAGCAACATTTTGACACTACCCTGCATTTACCCCCGCAAACAGCGGAGCAAGGCGAATCCGCCTGCTGATCACGCGGGGTCCGGGATCGGAGAGCCCTCAGACGCGCCGGCCACCGCCGCGCCGGCCCCGGAAGCTTCCGGACGCGGCCGCGGCGCCGCGGCCAGTGGCCTGGGTGGCCGTAGCGGCCGGGACCCTGGCGAGCGTGGTCACCGGAGCGACGCGCCCGACCGGGGGACCCGCGATCGAGCGCAGCACCGCCGACCCTGGACTGGCGGTAGCCGCCTGCGGCGTCACGCCCGCCTTGCGCATCAGGACGCGGACCTCGGTCGCCTGCGCCGCGGTCTGCACGGTGACCACAGCCCCGTCGGCGCCGCTGCGGGCAGTCCGGCCGGAGCGGTGCACGTAGGCCTTGTGCTCGGTCGGCGGATCAGCGTGAATCACCAGGTCGATACCGTCCACGTGGATACCGCGGGCAGCGATGTCGGTCGCCACCATGACACGCACCTCGCCGGATACGAACGCCGCAAGGTTACGGCTGCGAGCACCCTGGGTCAGGTTGCCATGGAGTTCTGCCGCGGGCGCCCCCGCGATGTTCAGCTGGCGGGCTAGCCTCTGCGCTCCGTGCCTGGTCCTGGTGAAGATCAGCACGCGGTTGTCACCGCTGGCCAGGGTCGCGACAACCTCCACCCGGTCGGCCGGCGTGACGGTAAGCAGATGATGGATGATCTGGGCCGGCGGGGAGGCATCATCGACGCAGTGCCGGGCCGGCCGGGTCAGGAAACGCCGCGCGAGGACGTCCACGGCACCATCGAGAGTCGCCGAGAACAGCAGCCGCTGGCCTTCGGGCGGGGTTGCCTCAAGCAGCCGTCGCACCACCGGCAGGAACCCCAGGTCGGCCATGTGATCCGCTTCGTCGAGCACGCTGACCTCGACATCGCCGAGGTGGCAGTGGTCCTGCCCGATGAGATCGGCCAGCCGCCCCGGGCAGGCAACGACGATATCGGCGCGGTTGCGCAGGGCAGCCACCTGCGGATTCTGTGGGGTGCCACCGAAGATGGCGGCGACGCTCAGTCCCATGGCGTCCGCCAGCGGCGAGAGGACCGCCTGGACCTGGGTGGCCAGCTCACGGGTTGGCACCAGCACCAGGCCACGCGGGCGGCAGGCCATCGTGTACCCCCCGGCCAGCCTGGCCACCAGCGGGAGAGAGAACCCGAGCGTCTTCCCTGAGCCGGTCTGGGCCCGGCCGAGAATGTCGACGCCGGCCAGGGCGTCGGGCAGCGTAGCGGCCTGAACGGGGAACGGCACGGTGATGCCGTCTTCGGCCAGGGCGGCCACCAGGGGCGCCGGGACGCCTAGATCAGCGAAGGTAACGACGGGAGCCGGGATCAGCTTGGGGCGCTGTGCGCGCCGCCGCGGCCGGACCGTTCGCGGCGGGCCGGCGGGCATAATGACGGATTTTTCTGCAGGCAGAGCGGTCAAAAGGATGATCTCCAGGATTTGAGTGGCCGCGTTGTCGAAGGCGCCACATCCGTGGAAACCAGTTCGCTCACCGAGCGACAGACGACCGGCGTGCCCTCATGGCGACGCCTTAGTACGCGCTACCCAGCGTACCGCACGCCATCCTGGGCGACAGCGTGCACCAGGGCCGTTCGGCCTCATGGTCTTTCTTCTTTGACCGCTCGCCCGGGCTGTCCGCTGACGGCGTGGGCGCACGGCGGCTCGCCCTGCTCAGGTCTCGGTCGCGCCGGTGCCGACCAGCAGGGCCAGGACCTCGCCGACGGTGCGTTCCTGGCGGGCGAGTTCAGGTAGCGGCAGGTGCGCCTGGATGCGGTAGCGATTGCGGCGGCCGTCCTTCTCCTTGATCACGTAGCCGGCCTCAACCAGGTCGGTGATGATGCCGAAGGCGCTGCGCTCAGTTATCTCCAGGCTGGCCGCGATGTCGCGCAGGCGCACCCCGGGGTCATGAGCGACGCACAGCAGAACCCGGGCGTGGTTGGTCAGGAAGGTCCAGCTCGCCATCCTCATACGTTACCAGATTCCGGAAAAGACTTGCTAGTTTTCTGGTCCGGGCGTAGCTTATTATCAGGCACCGGACGTCAGCCGCCTGCGACGGCCAGCTTCCCGGGGCTACCGGAGGAGCTCATGAACCTCGGCGCGATCGTCCTGACCGTCCGCGCTCATGACGCTCGTAATGCCGCGTATCGCCTGACTCTGCCGGTATCTGCTCGCCGCTGCCGGGCCAGAAACAATCCTGGCCTGGCGGCAGCGGCGACACCCCGGGTGGCTGCCACCGGGTCACAATGACGGCTCTAGGCAGCGATCGCCAGCAGCTGACGCCCGCCTTGCTCGGCGTCGGTTAGCGTCCGCGCCCGCACCGCTCCTCATCCTCCATCGCGGCGTTCTGGCTTATCGCTCATCCAGCGGCGGCCCGATAGCGATGGGGCGCCCTGACCCCACCTGCGAAAGGAAGACACCATGCCCGAGCCAGTTGCACCCCATACGGACCCGGCCGCTGCCACCGCCCCGCCGCTCTCGTCCCCCGACCCCATCGTCCCGCCCATGCCGTTCTCATCCCCTGACGGCGCCGTCCCGCCCATGCCATCGGAGGTCACGAACGGGCACGACCGCACGCAGCGGCCCGCCGCGGCCGGCAGGTGGCACACGGCGATGATGCCGCTGCGCAAGATGATGCGCCGAACCCCGTGAGGCGCTGTTTAACCTGGCCGACCTGGATTGTCAGGTGCCGCCAGGGTCCGGGGCAGCCGGAGTCGCAATCTCGCGCACACGCTGGCACGACGAGGGCGATAATCACTGGGCCTAGCGTACCCTGGCCCTGTCCGGTGCAGCGATCACGTCCACCGGGCTGGCGGTGATCGGGAGGACGTCGCTCAACCGGGCCAGCGTGATCAGGCGGCGCACCCACGGGGTGGGGGCAGTCAGCAAACCGGATAACCGATCAGGTCGTCACTCAGCGTACCGGCCGGTACGAGCCGCGGCAAGGGCCATCCGGCGGCTGACCACCGGTTTCATCTGGCGGGCAGCGGCCCGGCTACCCGGAAGAGCACCGCTCAAGTGAACACCATTCAGTTCCGAGCTACAATGAGCACATTAGGGTGAACACTGTTCACATCAACCGCGGCCAGGCCCGGAGGCAGGCATGGCAGGTCAGCAGGCCGAAAACGCGGGCTCGCGCTCGCTCTGGTTCAACCCGCCGGACGACGGGGAGAGCAGCCGCCGCGCGCTCACCCGTGAGCGTGTCGTCGCCGAGGCCCTCACGGTCATAAGCACGGATGGCGCGCAGGCCCTCAGCATGCGCGCCCTCGCCCGCCGCCTCGGCGTGGTTCCCGGCGCGCTGTACCGCCACGTCCGCAGCAAGGAACAGCTCCATGATCTGATCCTCGACGCTGTGCTCGCCGAGGTCGACTGCCGAGCCGACCCCGCTTTGCCCTCGATCGCGCAGGTCGCCATGCTTGCGCACCGGCTGCGGGCGGTCCTGGAGAACCATCCAGGCATCGCCGCCATGCTCAAGACCCGTGACCCCCTCAGCCCCGCATCCCTGGCCCTGGCCGAGGCATTCCTCGCGCCGCTGCATGCGACCGGCCTGTCCGGCCGCCAGGCCGCCCTGGCCTTCCGCCTCATCTACGACTACACCCTCGGCTTCGCCCTCGCCGGCCCCGCCTCACCCGCCGAGCAGCGACTTGGCGACAGCGCGGCCAGACAGCAACTGCACGCATTCCTCCGCTCCCTGCCGGCCAGCAGCTTCCCCACCCTGGCCGCGCACGGCATCCACGCCTGGGCCGACGACCGCGAGGAACGCTTCACCTCCGGCCTCGACACTCTCATCTGCGGCCTGCAGACAGCCCAGCGCTCACCCGAGGCCAGCCACGCATCCTGACCAGATCACCGTCCCGCATCCGCGGCGGCATGATCCTCCCGGATAAAGGTCCTGCAGTCAGCGGGGCGCATTGAGGACGGGGCCTGGCGAAGCGGCAATGCAGCGTGATAGCCGCGCTGGAAACAGCCGCCCACCCACACCACACCGAAGCGAACCCGGAAATGGTGAGCCGGGCAATGACGACGACGGCAATTAGGTTGACGACGCCGAATAGCACGACGTTGCGGTATCTCGACACCAGCAGTGGCCCGCATACGGCGATGACATAAAGCGCGACGATCACCAAGCCGTCAGGCAACCGGATGACGTAGGAGAGGTGGTACGGGGCCAACTTCACGCCGACGGGGCCACGGACCATCGCCGCGAACAGCGTCACGGCGATCACGGCCCCGATCAATGCGAACGGCGCCATGACCTGCTTTCGCCTCCTGGCCGGCTCCGCCGCGATGACGGCCAGGGGGACGGATACGGGCAGCACGACGAAGGCGATCAGCAGGTAAGCCCACAGCGCGACATGGCCGATCCCACGCGGCACATGACCCTGGAGCCACAGCCATACGAGCGCCTCGATGAACTGGTGGACGCCGAGCAGCACGGGGATCCACGCCAGCGCTATGTACTCGTGGCGCTGGCGGATATGGCGGACAGCATCGACGCCGATCGCGCATATCAGCAAGCCACCGCCGACGTCCGCCTGGGGCGAGAAGCACACGTGAGTCCCCTCTCTGGCCGGCGACGTGCGGTGGCGAGGGCTACGACCTGGGCCGAGAGCCTGGCCGGGGCAGCCGGGGCCTGCTCTCGTTCAGCGTGGTGAGGGTTTCTGTGCCGTCGATGAAGGCGCGGGCCAGGTCCGATAGGCGGCGGTTGCTGGTCCGGGCGCGGTCGCGGAGCAGGGTGAATGCCTGGTCCATGTCCAGGCCGAGGCGCTCGGCGAGCTTGCCCTTGGC
>WNGP01000381.1_pt1 | contig 38488 bp, 31 predicted proteins | sample 5407671 | NCBI WGS metagenome assembly WNGP01 (sample SAMN13153381, study PRJNA577476) | soil metagenome | isolation source: 40 cm soil or saprolite under Garry oak tree replicate 2 | place: USA:California | collected 2016-06-15 | reverse complement strand
ATGACTTAAGGAGGATAGGTTATAGCCCCGGCCGGATCGCGTGCGCCACCCGGATCGGCGGGCACCAGCGGGGCTTCCGCGGCCCGCCTCCGGGCGGGGTACCCGGCGCGGGAACAAGATGACGGCGGCGACGGCGTACAGCAGCGCGGCGCCGGGGAAGTCACCGAGGATCGAGGACTCGCCGGTCAGCAGGCCCCCCATGCCCTCGCCGGCCAGCCAGACGACGACCGCCCAGCCGGCCGAGACTGCCAGGGCCCGGCGGCTATCCGGCCTGATGGCCAGCCACCCGCCGATGCCCAGTTCGACCGCGGCGGGCAGCCACCACAGCAGCGGGTGATCCGCGAAAGCCTGCGTTTCCCACGCCAGGATCCGGTGGAAGCCGGGCGGGCCGCCTTCGGCCGTCATGATCTGCTCGTACCACTGGTCGCCTGGCCGGTCGCCGAACGGCAGCGACAGCTTGACCAGCGCGTCGGCCAGCCACAGCACGCCGAGAGCCCGCCGCAGCATGCTCGCCGCCGCACCCGCGCCAAGGCTGGCTGCCGTGCGGAACCGCATCATCCCGCCTCCAGGAACATGACCCAAAGACCTAAAGAATTTAGGACATATTAGCCGAACGGACGGTGGTGGCAGCCCTGGTTCTGGTGCAGCAGCGGGAACCTGGACGGTTCAGGCGAGAAACTGTTGGCGGTCACGGCGGGATCACCCGGGTCGGCTAGCCTTCTCGCCGCTGGCCCCTGGTGCCCGGTCGCGCACAACCCGGGCCGACGCCGGCGGCGCGGCATGGTCATCGGCCGGTCCGACCCGGGCCCGCGTCCCGGTACTGCAGTCGCTGTTAGTATCCAGTAGTCCCTGGCGCCGGCGGGCCGGCCTCCCGGGGACCGGCGGGCTGCGCGCCTGCGCCGGAAGCCCGCAGGGAGGACACCGAAGTACTGTGGACTGGTGGATCGAGCTGGACGGCCAGGAGAGCTACGGGTGGTGGCCGACGCCGTGCCCGGGTGTTCCTGATCGGGCACGGCTACGCCCCGGTGTTCAGGGTCACCGACGGGACCGGCCGGGTGGTCTTCGACCAGGCGGTGCCGTTCATCGCCGCCGAGACCCGCGGCTTCACCTCCCAGGGCGTAATCGAGGTGCTTGGTGCTGGAGCAGGACGGCGCCGCGGACGTGACCCGCGTCGCGTTCACCTCGGTCCCGCCGGCATGCGCTATAACCCATCCTCCTTAGGTGGCCGGCTGCGGCGCGGGGCCTGGTTGGGGGCCGCGCGTCGGGGCGGGCGCGGGTGACGGGGGCAGGTCCGCGGTCTGCCAGTAGACGGTGTAGTGCTGGTGGTGGGCGCGGGCGACCGGGATGAGCGTGACGGGCTTGCCGTCGGCGACGGCCTGGAAGGTGATCGGCTGCTGGGCTGTGCGCCGGACGGAGGCGGTGTCCAGCCGCGGCATCGAGATGCTCGCGTCGGTGCCGTAGGCGCCGGCGAGCACGACCGGCCCGTAGATCAGCGCCTGCACGGACGGCTGGTCGGGGGTGGGGTGGACCGTGAGGCGCATGGGCAGCGTGACCGTGAGGCGGTCCCCGGCGCGCCACTGCCTGTCGATCACGGCCCAGCCGCCGCTGGCTGGCATAGCGGGAACGTGGATCTGGGCACCGTTGAGCCGCACCGGGGGCGTCGCGGCCGCCCATGAAGGGACCCGGACCCGCAGTGTCATCGGGGCGGTGCCCGATGTCACCTCGATCGTGACCACGGGGTCATCGGGGAAGCCGGTCACCTGGCGCAGCGTGATCCCGCGCTCCGCCCAGGTCACCTCCGATGGGATGAACAGGTTGACGTACACGCCGCGGGCGTCGCGGGAGTAGATGGTGTCGGCGAACTTGGCCTGGGTTTCCAGCCCGGTGGCGTTGTCGCATGCGAAGTTGCCGTAGTCGGTGGCGTAGGCGTCCCGGTCACCGGCGGGGAAGTAGTTGAGCGGCTGCCGCTTGAACGCGCCGGGCGACAATCCGTAGTAGTAGCAGTTGAACCCGTGCGCAGAGTCCGGGTCCTGGGTGCCGAGCATCAGGTTGAACAGCGCCCGCTCGTAGTAATCGACCAAGTCCATCCGGTCCTGCTGGTGGAAGTGCAGCAGCCGGGTCAGCTTGAGCATGTGGTAGCTGACGCAGCCCTCGCAGGTGCGGTTGGACAGCTGGGCGGCGATCACGTCGGGGGCGTGGAAATGCTCGTAATTGCTCGCGCCGCCGATAACGTAGGTGTGGTGCTGGGCGACGATGCGCCAGAAGTTCACGGCGATGTCGTGGTAGATGCTGCTGCCGGTCTCCTCCCACATGCGGGCGCAGGCGATGATCTTCGGCACGGTGATGTTGGCCTGCAGCCCGTCGAGCTGGTCTTCCCCGGCGGCCAGCGGATCGAAGACCCTGGCGTGGTAGAACCGCTGCGCCGTGATGAGGTATCTCTCCTCGCCGGTGATGGCATAAAGGTTCGCCAGGGCCTCCGGCAGGGCCCCGTACTCGTTTTCCAGGATCATCTGCATCTGCGCGTACGAAAGGCGCGATGTCCGCCAGTCGACCCAGTCTGCCAGCTTGATGGCCACGTCTAGGGCCTGCTGGTCGCCGGCCAGTTGGTAGGAGTCGATCATCCCGGCCAGGTACTTGTGGATCATGTAATACGGCGACCAGACGGGCGTGCCTTGTTCGAGCCGGTCGAAGAAGTTCTCCGGGAACGCCGACAGGTAGCCCCGGCTGAAACCGGCCGAGAGGGCCCGCGCCTGCAGCGCCGCGAGCTGGCCGACGAGGTACCGGCCCTTCGCCAGCGCCGCGGTGTTACCGGTGCTGGCGTAGGTCAGCGCGAGGCCGGACAGCAGGTGCCCGGTGGTGTGGCCGCGCACCTCCGATTCCGGCCGCTCCCAGCCGCCGCACGGTTCGGCGGCCGAGGGCAGGCCGTAGTTGAGCCGGATGGTGTGCAGCATCCGGTCCGGGTCCACGAACAGCAGGTAGTCAGTGTTGCGGGCCTGGTTGGCGCGGAACGGGCTGTCGAGCAGCCGCACCGCCGACAGCGGGAACGCCGCGCTGCGCCCGGCGGTGCCGTCCGGGGCGTAGCCGCTGCTCCCCGGCGGGTACCCGCCGGCCAGACCCGGGCCGGAGCCCGGCATGCCCTGCGGCCCGCTTCCCGCCAGCAGCGCCCCGGCGGCCGTCCCGCCGGCCGCGGCCAGGAACGTCCTCCTGCTGACCGGGCGCAAACCCACGCGTCCCTCCCTCACCTGAAAGTCCTGCCAGGCGTGGCAGGCAGTCCGTACCCGAGTCATGGTATACCTAATGTCCTTAGGTGACTGGCTGGCTTCCCCGCGCGGCCCGGCAGGAGGTACGTGTGGGCATGGTCCCGTTCCGCGGCGGGGCCCCTGCAGTGGCAGATGTCCTGCGCCGGGTTCTGGGCGTACTCTGGCTCGCCGACGCGCTGGTGAAGATCCTGCTGCCGTTCGGGGACCGGCCCGGCGAGGAGTCCTATGAGCAGATCATGACGGCGGAGGCCTGCCCGCCGGGCCTGCACCACGTCCTCGCCGGGGATGCGAACACGTTCCTGGCCCACCCCTTCCTGTGGTGGCTGCCGAGCTGTGTATCGGCGTGTGGCTGGTGGCCAGGCCCGCGAGCCGCCGGGCGCTGGCCGTCTCAGCTGGCTGGGCGGGCCTCGTCTAGGCGGTCGGCGAGGGCGTGAGCGGCCTGTTCAGCGGGCTGTCGTCGGTCCTGGGCGAGTACCCGGGCGCCGCGCAGCTCGACGGCGCCGCCGCCGCGGTCCTGTTCCCCCGCCGCCCGCCACGAGCGGAGGCGGTAAGCGCGTCCGAGGCTGGGGTCATGGGCCAGTAGAGCCGGACCGAATGGCTCGGGCTGTGGATCGGCGCCGCGTACTTCACCGCCCTGCCCCAGAACGGGGAAGCCGGCCTGCCCTTCATGCTCACCATCAACCACTCCGAAGCCCCCGGCCCGCTGCGCGCCCTGGACGGTGCCGAGCTCCGCTGGCTCACCGTTGGCAACACTGACCTGCTCGGGATCGCCGTGGCCGCGGCGTGCCTGGCGGTGGGGTTCACGGTGTTCCTGGGTTCCTGCCCCGGCTGTTCCTGTCCCTGGTCGCGCTGGCGGGATGGGTGGGCGTGCAGAACTTCGGCGGCATCCTCACCGGCTCAGCTGTCGACGTGGGCACCGGCCCGGTCCTGATCCTGCTGGCCCTGGCGTTCTGGCCCGCCGACGGCGCCCGCAGGCCGCGGGCCCGGCTGGCGGCGGGCACGACGTCCTTCCCGGCCGGGCACCGCCCCGCTGCGCCGCCGGTGGCCGCCTCGCTGACCGGGGCACTGCTGCGATTGCGTGACTACCGCGGCAGGGTGGTGGTGCTGAACTTCTGGGCGTCGTGGTGCGTCCCGTGCCGGGCTGAGGCGCCGGTGCTCGCCCGGCTCTGGCGCGGCTACCAGTCCAGGGACACCCCTGTCCGCCATCATCCGGCGGTGGTCCGCAGGTCCACGATCGTCCGGCTGCTTGGCGATGACCGGCCGCGCACCCCGGCGCTAGCCGCCGTGCTCGAGGCGGCTCGTCTTCCTGCTCCTAGGTCGCGGTGGCGCTGGCCCGCTCTATGTTGCGCAAGGGCGCGGACTTCATGCCGCGATGGCGTTCGAGATCGCCTCTACCAACCTGGTCATCGAGCTCAGGGTGATCTTGGCGCTGCTGATGGGCTGGCAGGTCGCCGCGGCCGAGTTCACTGGCGGCCCGGGTCATGATCGTCCTCCTCGCGGTGCTGTGTCGCCTGCTGTTGCTGCGCGAGGCGCGCGAGCACGTCGGCGGCAGCCCCGGCCTTTCGCGCCGTTGTCCAGGGAACCGCCCGCGTTCCCCTGCGGCGTCCGTGATGGGTTCCGGGTGAGCGCGGGGCCGGTCCTGGCTAGCCGAGCTGGACAAGGAGGCCGGCTTGACCGTCGTACGGTATTCCTGCAGCGGCCGGGCCGCTCAGCGACCAGTCCTTGATCTTCACCAGGTGCAGGATGAGGCTCAGGAGCTGACTGCCTGCCCGGTCCAGGGCTGTGCTGAGCGATTCCCACAACCTGGTGTCCCCGATATCAGGGATGCCGGGGCCGTTCGTCATGGCCCGGGCGGAGGCGATGTCGTCCTTTAGCGCGAAGAGCTCTCCGGCCGCGCGGATCGCCAGGTCCGGGGGCTGGCCCGGGCCCGCGGCGGCAAGCGACTGGACGCCTGCCGTCAGCTGGCGCGCCGCGTCCTGGAGCCGCACCGGGACGCCGGGCGGAAGGTCCGGCAGGTACGCCAGGGCCCGCCTCCAGACGGTCGCGATCTCGCTGAGCGTCCCGCACACCCAGTCCAGGTCCCTAACCAGGAGCCGGACGTCATCATGAGCGGGGATCAGCGTGGCCTGGGTGCCGGTCATCGGCGTTCCTCCCCGGTCGTGCTACCCGCTGTTCCCGGGCGGCTTCCCTGCCATGCACCTTATTGCCTAAGGTACTTAGGTGAAAAAGTTCCCGGGTCGCGCGTTATGGTGATCCACCGCGCTGGCCGCGGCGTCGGCACTGGCCATCGCCGCGTTCGCGCTCGCATTGCTGGCCATTACCCGCTGCCCGCAGGCGGACTACGCCTTCTGGTAGCAGTCACGGCCGCCACCTCGCCGACGGCTCACCGAAGCCCGGCCCGGTCGCGCTGCCCAGGCACCGGTGAGCTCCGTCCCTTGCCGGCAGGGTGGCCGGCCGCAGGCCCGCAGGCTATGAGGTGAGGGTTTCGGCCACCTGCGCGATGCCCCGGCCCCAGGCCGTGATCTGGCTGGCTGGCAGGTAGGTAGGTAGGTAGGAGGTTCCGCTGCTGGTGCGATCGGCCATCGGGGCGGCGACATAGCGTTCGGTGCCGCCAGGGCCGATGAAGTAGATGACCGAGGTGTGCACGATGTCGGCGTCCGGGCTGGGTGCTTCCACCTCGACGTCGTAACCACGCCACACGGCTTGCAGGGCGCGGACGCGGCCGGTGAAGAAATGCCAGTCCGGGATCGTGATGAGCTGATGCTCCCGGGAGTAGGCCAGGACATCCTGGACCCCGAGGTGGTACTGGTTGACGTTGACCGCCGCGAAGACGACACCGCCGGCCGCCCGGCCGAGGTCATGGTAGGCGTCGATGAACTCCTGGGAGACCAGCGGGCAGATGTCGGTGCAGTGCGGGTCCATGAACTCCAGGACGACGACCTTGCCGCGGAACCGCGATAGCGGCAGGGTGCGGCCATCCTGATCGGTGAGCTCGAACCCGGGCGCCGTGCTGGCGGGCACCGGGGACAGCCCCATCAGGCTGACGGTCCCGTCCGGGACGCTCGCCGGGATTCCCGAGGGCCGCTGGCCGGCCAGGACGGCCGACTGGTGCTGCCGGACGGCGATGACTGCCGCGGCGCCCGCCACGATGACGATGACCACGGCCGCGCACGCCCCGGCCAAGACCTTCTTCCGGCGGGCCCGGTCACTGACGTTCCCAGTAGCCTGCTCGCCCACGGGCACCTCCGCAGGATCTATCCCCGCCGCCTCACCTGTCCGCCGAACCTTACACCCGTATCGTCGTGGAACTACACGACCTGGCTCAACATCGCTTTCCTGGCCCTGGCCGCCGTCCTGGTGCTCCGCTTCATCCGCACCGGCGGTATCCCCATGCTGCGCATGATGGGCGGCACGCTCGATAGCGGTCACGACGCACCCGGCTACGAGCACGACGCCGCTGGTCACGATCACGCGCACGCCCGCCAGGCCGACACCCGCGAGCAAGGTCCCGGCGAGGAGAAGCACCGCTGAACCGCGGGAGAAGCGGCTTATCGTGGCGGACAGGGCCGGCGGCGTGCATGATCGTTAGCTGAGTATGGGCAGGCCAGAGGGTAAGTTGACGGATAGAGGCAACGGTCTGTAAAGCGTCGGCTCAGCCTACGTTGGTTCGAACCAGTCACCTCACCCTAACTGCGGAAACAGCCCGTGAACTGGGTGTTTCCGGCCTCTCAGGTCTTCTTGCTGACGTCCCGCCGTGTGTCATGATGTGCCGCCGTGCATAACCGTGGTTACGGACATATAACGGAAGGAACCGGGCCGGAGCAAATCGCGGATCAGCCGCCCAGGCGCGCGGCCCGGCGGCACCGCCCCGTCAGCCGCCTGCCGTGCGCTGCCCAGGGCCGCTCAGCGGCGGTGCAGGGCGCCGGCCGGAGCCGCGGCGGCCGGCTGCGCCGCCACGGCGGGGCCGTGCGGGCAGTAGTTCAATCCCCTCGCCGATGCCGCGGGCCCGGCCAGGAGCAGCAGCGGCACCAGCACGGCCGCGGCCGTGGACGAGACCACGGCGGCCGCACGGGTCCTGCTGACCGCGGCCGGGCCGTCGATCAGCCGCCGCACCCGGGCGGCATCCGCGGTGCCGGCGGCGCCCAGCGCGGCGGCGGGGACACCGGCGCCCAGGCTCAGCAGCGCCCCCGCGACGGCGAGGCGGTGGGATGCGCCGCTGGCCGCGTCATCGGCGCGCAGCTCGGCCAGCCGGGCGACCTGCCCGGCGGCGACGCGGAACGCCGGCACGCGGGGAAACGCCGCGCTCAGCGCGCCGGCCAGGGTCACCAGCAGGTGGTGGCGGCCGCGCAGGTGCGCGCGCTCGTGCGCGAGCACGGCGCGGAGCTGGCCCGCGTCGAGCGCCCCGACCGCGCCCGTGGTGACCACGATGCGGCTCCCGTGCCCGGGCAGGCAGTAGGCGGCAGGCACGTGATGGCGCACGATGACGGCGCCGAGCCGCGGGTCGGGCGTGGCGACCAGCGCGAGCCGCAGCCGGTGGCTTCGCCGCGTCCGCGCCGCCTGGGCCAGCGCCCGGCCGGCGCACCAGGTGACGCGGGCCAGCACGGCCAGGGCCAGCACGGCCCCCGCGCCGGTCAGCGCCGCCCCGCCGGGGTGGGCGTACTGGGCGCGCAGCGCCATCACGCACGCCGCCAGCAGCCCGGACAGGTCGGCGCTGACCCGCACCGCCGGCACCATCAAAGCAAGCCCGCCGGCCAGCACCGAGGCCACCGCGGAACCGGTCAGCGCGAACCAGGCGGCCATCGCCAGCCGCGGCGCGCCGTCCGGCCACCGGGCCCGGGCCAGCGCGGCGGCTCCGGCGGTCAGCAGCACCGCGGCGTAGCCGAGCAGGGCCAGGGCGACGATCACCAGCCGGCCCCGCCCCGCAGGGCCTGGTCCAGCATCCGGCGCAGCTGCCGCGCCTCGGCCGGGCCGATGCGCCCGACGAAGCTGCGCAGCGCGGCCGCCCGGTCCGGGCTGGCCTCCAGCGCCTCGCCCATCAGGCCCGCGGTGTAATCCTCCCTGCTCACCGTCGCCCGGTACCGGAACGCCCGGTCGTCCTTCTCCCGCGCCAGCCAGCCCTTGCGGTAGAGGATCTCCATCACCGTGAGCACCGTGAGCACCGTGTTGTAGGCAGGCTCACGCCCGGGCCGCAGGCCGGCCCAGACCTCGCGCACCAGCACCGGCCGGCCCGCCAGCCAGACCCGGTCCATGATGGCGGCCTCCAGCTCGCCGAAACTCCGCACACCGCCTCCCGCCGCGACTCGCCCAGCCCAGAAGTCCTGACCCCTATTATCACCTAAGCAGCATCGGTGGCGCGCCCCCCTGCCCGGCGCGGCCCAGGCAAGCGCTGACTGGCTCAGGCGCATCGCCAGCCAGACCGCGGCGATCAGCCCGAGAACCGGCAGGATCACCAGCGCAGATGCCGGGCGCCACGCGGGAAGCTCGTCGCCCAGAAGCTGCGCCACGCAGGCGCCGGTGACACCACAGTAGGCGGCCGCGCCGGCGGGGACGACCGTTTCTCCGGCGGCCAGCAGCGCGCTGGCGACGGCCTGGCGCCCGGCGTAGCCGATCGCGGCGTGGTCGGCGTGCAGCTCGGCTGTCTCGGCCTGCCGGCGGGACCACCACCGGGCCAGCGGGAGGTAGCCACTGCAGTTCATCTCCGCCCACGCCCACGTCCTCGGCATTGCCCGCAAGCCAGGATCCACGGCATGACAGTCGCATCGCGCTGAGGCAAGCCCCGCGGAGCAGTGACCGGTCGCATTGCCCCGGCGACCCGTGCGCAATTCATACCTCCGGGCGGCGACCTGCCTGCGGTGGGTGTCACGCCTGCCAGCGCGGCGGGGCGCCAGCAGCGCTGCCGCGCTGATCCAGGCCCGCTGCTGGCCGACCCGACCTCGCTGTTCCGCAGGTCCTACCACGCCGACAGTTACGGGATGGTCACGAGCCCACGCCCCTTGGGTGCGCCCGGCGAAAGGGCGGAGCAGCCAGGCGCACGGGCCAGCGGTCCGGCTTCCCCGGCACCGGCAGCCGAGGATTGCCGGTGCCAGGCTGCTTAGCCTGCACCGGCCGTGCCGCCGCGGCAAGCCGCTGGCCACGGTCACGGGAAGCAGGGCTCGTTACTACCCCACCCGGGGTGGGGTAGGGTGATGTGGAGACGAGGGAGGTTCCGGGTGATCGCGAGTCACAAGCGCGATGCGCTGCTGCGGCTGAAGACGGTGCGGGGTCACATCGACGGCGTAATCGGCATGGTCGAGGACGAGGTCTACTGCCCCGATGTGATGAAGCAGGTCGCGGCGCTGCAGGCGTCGCTGGAGAAGGTCAACCGGGTGCTGCTCCGCAACCACCTGGAGACCTGCGTGTCGGAGGCGATCCGCACCGGGCAGGGCCAGGAGAAGATCGCCGAGCTGATGGAGGCGCTGCCGTATAGCTCCGGCCTGACCGACTTCCGCCACCAGGCCGAGCCGCTGCCGCCGGCCGGCATCGCGGCCAGCGCGGGCACCCCGGACGGGTCATCGCGGGGCGCGCGGGAGACCCCGCGATGAGCACCGAGACCGCCCTGTCGCCGGCCCCGGCGCCGGGAGCGGGAAACGGCGACGCGCCGCACCTGACTTTGGAGATCTCCGGGATGACGTGCGCCTCATGCGTGCGGCGGGTCGAGCGGGCCCTGGCGGGCGTCCCGGGCGTCGCCGGGGCCACGGTGAACCTGGCGGCCGAGTCCGCAGACGTCACGCTCGGCGGGCTGGCCGAGCCGGGCGCGCTGATCGCCGCGGTGCAGGACGCCGGCTACCAGGCGGCGGTCCCGGCCGTGGTCCGCGCGGACGACGTGGCCCGGCGGCGGGCCACGCAAGCGGCCGAGCTGCGCCGGCGCCGGGTGCAGCTGGGCGCCGGCGCGGCCCTGTCCGCCGGCGTCCTGGCCGTCGCCTACGGCTTCGCCGCAGCGGCGTGGTCCGGGTGGGCACAGCTGGCACTGACGCTGCCGGTCTACCTCTGGGTGGGGTCCCTGTTCCACCGCGGCGCGCTGGAGGCCGCGCGGCACCGCACCACCAACATGGACACCCTGGTCTCGCTCGGCACCACGGTCGCCTTCGGCTACTCGGCGATCGCCACGATCGCCCTGCCGGGCCGGCCCACCTACTACGACGTGGCCGCGCTGATCATCACGCTGATCGCGGTGGGCAAGTACCTGGAGCTGGCCGGCCGCGCCCGCGCCGGGGCGGCGATCGAGGCGCTGGCCGAGCTGCAGCCCCGGACCGCGCATCTGATGGCCCGCGCCTCCGCTGGCCAGCTCGGCGACCCGGCGGCCGCGATCGACGTCCCGGCCGAGACGCTGCGCCCCGGCGACATCGTCCTGGTGCGCCCGGGCGAGGCTATCCCCGCCGACGGCGAGCTGGCTGAGGGTGCCGGCAGCGTGGATGAGTCGATGCTGACCGGCGAGCCCATGCCGGCTGGCAAGCAGCCCGGCGACGAGCTGACCGCCGGGACCGTCAACGGCCCCGCGCCGCTGGTGCTCACCGTCGCGCGCACCGGTGCGGAAACGGTACTCGGCCAGATCATGGCCCTCGTCGATGCCGCGCAAAGCCAGAAGTCAAAGTCGCAGCGGCTCGCCGACCGCATCTCGGCGGTGTTCGTCCCGGTCATCCTGGCGATGGCCGCCGCCACCCTGGCGGGCTGGCTGCTGGCCGGCGCCGGCGTCGTGACGGCGCTGATCACCGCCGTTGCCGTCCTGGTAGTCGCCTGCCCCTGCGCGCTCGGGCTGGCCACGCCGGTCGCCGTGATGGCCGGCACCGGCCGGGGCGCCCAGCTCGGGCTGCTCATCCGCGGCGGCGAGAGCCTGGAGCGCATCCACGGGCTGGCCACCGTGGTGCTGGACAAGACCGGCACGCTGACCGTCGGCCATCCCGCGGTCGTGCACTTGATGCCACTGGACGGCAGCGACGGCCTCGAGGCGCTGGCGCTGGCCGCCGGGACGGAGGCGGCCTCCGAGCATCCCCTGGCCCGCGCGGTGGCCGCAGCCGCCGCCGACAGGGGGGTCACCCCCGTGCCGGCTGGCGAGGTCGAGGCCGTGGCCGGGCGCGGCGTGGCCGCGACGGCCGGCGGGCGGCGGGTTCAGGCCGGGTCACTGGCCTGGCTCTCCGAGACCGGCGTCGACACCTCTGCCGCAGGCCGGCTGGCCGCCGGGCTAGCCGAAGCTGCCCAGACCCCGGTCGCCGTCGCCGTCGACGGCTGCCTCCGGTTGGTGCTCGGTGTCGCCGACGCGCTGCGCCCCGACAGCCCGCAAGGCATCGCCCGGCTCCGCGGGCTCGGGCTGGAGACGGTGCTGGCCACCGGGGATACGCAGGCGGCCGCCGCCGCCGCCCGCGCCGCCGGCATCGGCACCGTCCGCGCCGGGCTGCTGCCGAAAGACAAGTCCGCGCTCGTGCAGGAACTGCGGCGCGAGCGCGGCCCCGTCGCCATGGTCGGCGACGGCATCAACGACGCGCCCGCCCTGGCCGCGGCCGACATCGGCATCGCGGTCGCCACCGGGACCGGCGCGGCCATGGCCGCCGCCGACATCACCCTGGTCCACGGCGGCGTCGGCGCCGTCGCCGACGCCGTGCTGCTGGCCCGCGCCACCCGGCGTATCATCCGGCAGAACCTCGGCTGGGCCTTCGGGTACAACCTGGTGCTGGTACCGCTGGCCGCCACCGGCATCCTGCCGCCCGTACTCGCCGCCGTCGCGATGGCCACCAGCTCGGTCACGGTGGTCGGCAACGCGCTGCGGCTGCGCCGCTTCGGCAAGACGGGCGGGAAAGCATTCCCGCCGCCGCACCGCACCGCGGCGCAGCCACGCCGACGCCACGGGAACCCGCCACGGAAGGAGCCAGCATATGAACCCGGCCACCATCGAGCTGACCGCGCCAGACATTTCCTGCGAGAAATGTAAGACCAACATCGAGGGCGACCTCGCGGGCGAGCCCGGTATCGAGGAAGTCACCGTGGACATCGACACAAGGCGCGTACGCATCGCCTACGACCAGGAGCGAACCAGCCCCGGGCAGCTGCGCGCCAGGCTCGGCGAGATCGGATACCCAGCCGCCCCCTGAGCGGCTAGCCGATCCTCACCCGCCGAACTCGAACGGGGCTTCGCCCCGTCGGTGCGACGACTGCGCCCATGACCGCGCGCTGGCCGGCGTACCCGGCCCGGCCCATGCGACCTGGCGAGATCAGGCATCAGGGTCTGAGGGGGAACACGCCGTCCGTTCGGCAAAGAGATCTTTCAAAACCACGTTGCCGAACGGAAGCGTGGTGACTGCCCCAGCCATACGCGGGTGCCAGGACGGGTGAGCCGGTCTCTTTTGTACTACGCGATCGTAGTTATACTATGTCTGCGTAGTAGGAGAGTTCCCGGCGCTCGCCGGGACCCGAGGGAGGAGGCTGCCGTGATGTTCGACGTCGTGATCGCCGGCGCCGGGCCGGCCGGGATGAACGCCGGGCTGGTGCTTGGCCGGGTGCGGCGGCAGGTGCTGCTGGCTGACGCGGGGGCGCCGCGCAACAGTAGTTCCCGTTCAATGCACGGGATGTTGTCCAGGGACGGTGCCGACCCGGCGGAGGTGCGCCGGGTCGCCCGCGCCGAACTTGGCGGCTATCCCAGCGTGCAGGTCCGCGATGTCGCGGTCGTCTCAGCCGCGTCGTCAGGGGAGGGGTTCGAGGTCACGCTCGCCGACGGCACCACGGCGTTGGCACGCAGGCTGCTGCTGGCCACCGGGGTGACCGATGAGCTGCCGCCCGTCGAAGGCCTGGCCAAAGCCGCTGGCGCAGGTCGTAATGGCCGCCGGGCTTGGCGCCCGCGCCGCGGTCGTCATCGACCAGGAGCTACTGTTCGGTGATGTGTTCGGTCAGCACGTTGGGCCGGCGGAGGCAGGTGCGGAGACAGGGCCTGGCGTATCCTTACCTACGACAGGCAAGTAGTCGCTGATGGCATGGTCGTCTGGGGGGTCGCCGATGGCGCTTGGGTCGCTGGAGAGCCAGGTCATGGCCGCGTTGTGGGAGGCGGGCCGCCCGCTGACCGTACGCGAGGTGCTGGACGCCCTCAACCGCGACCGCTCGCCCCAGCTCGCCTATACCACCGTGCTGACCGTCCTGCAGCGTCTGGCCGGGAAGGGCGCCCTGGCCCGGTCGGAGCGCGGGCGGGGCCACGCCTACGCGCCGACGGTGGCCGACGAGGCCGGACTCGCCGTGGCCGACGTGCTGCGCACCTACGGCGACGCCGCGGTCGCCCGGTTCGCCGAAGCCGCGGCTACCGATCCGGATCTGCGGGAGCGGCTCCGCAAGCTCGCGGCCGAGGGGACAGCGGCCGAGGGGACATGAGCGCGCCAGCCGGTATCAGCCAGCCCGTCAGCACGCCGGCTGGTTCCAGCCGGGACGTGAGCGCGCCGGCCGCGCGGCCCCCGGACACCGGCAACCGGGCGTTCTGGCTGATGGCCGGGCTCGCCGTAGTCAGCCGGCTGGTGATCATGCTCGGCGCGTGCTGCCTCGCCATGATTATGGTCATGCGGGTGTCGGCGGGCGGGATCGGCGCGCTGTGGGCGTCCCGGCCCAGCCTCCTTCCCGGCGCGGCGTTGCTGGCCATCACCGGAGCGGGGCTGGTGCGCGGGACCTGGTCGCTGGCCCGCTCGGCCCGGCACACCGCGGCGTTCACCCGACAGATCCGCCGCCGGCGATCCGGGGTACCGGCCCGGCTGGCGGAGATAGCGGGGCGGGCAGGGATCGCGGGCGGCCGGCTGGTCGCGATTGAGGCCGCCGCGCCGTTCGCCCTGACCTTCGGCGTCCTGCGGCCCCGCGTTCTGGTCAGCACAGGCCTCGCCGGGACCCTGACCGGCAGCGAGCTGGCCGCGGTGCTGGCGCACGAGCGGGAGCATGTCCGCGGCCGGGACCCGCTCAAGTCCGTCGTGGCGCGCGTCCTGCCGGCCCGTTACTTCTACGTCCCGTACCTGGCCCGGCTCCAGGCCCGTTACACCGCCGGCCGGGAGCTGGCGGCCGACCGCGCCGCGCTCGCCGCCTGCGGCCGTGCCCCGCTGGCGGGCGCGCTGCTCACGGTCGCCGAAGGGCCGGCCTGGGCAGCCGCCGCGCCCTCGGCCGCGATGGCCGGCCAGGCGCTGCTGGATGCCCGCGTCAGCCAACTGGAGACCGGCACCGAGCCTCCGGTTCTGCCCGCGGGCCGGCGGGTAATCGCGGCCAGCCTCGCCGCGGCCGCGCTGACGGTGGCGGTGCTCGCCTGGTCGGCTATGCTCATCGCGCACTACATGCCGATGTGCGCATCCGTCCTGGCCTGAGTGCAAGGCGACGATCCTGAGGGCAGGTAATCCGACGCCGCTGTTCCCATGGCGGAACATCGCACTGGCGAGTTCACTGGCAGCCATTGTGGGCGTCCTATTTGCCCGGGCTCTGACGTAAAGGGCAAATAGTGACGCAATGGCCAAGATAGCCTGACGATTCTATAAAGGACGCGCAGTCGATCATGGGAGCCAGGTACGGCTGGATCGTAGCCGTCCATTGGGTCGGCGCTGAGGGTGCCGGCCCTCACGGCAGGTAGTGAGGGGGGTGCCGTGAGGGCCGGCGGCTCCGGGTCACGCGGTACCCGGAGGCTTCAGCCGGCGAGGCCGGGCCTAAGCCGGCGGCTCCGGTGTCCGAAGTGATTGCGGCGTCCATCTGGCCTCAGAAATCCCAGTAGCCCAGGCGGTAACAACTATCCCGGCCCTTCGCCATCATTTCCGAGCCTCCCCGCACCCTGGCGCATCTGACGCACTCGACCTGCGGTGGCTGGACGTGTGGACCGCACCGCGGGCGCCCTCGTAGCGCGCGAACCCACTATGAAAGGACCGTCTCTATGCGATCTAGATTTTTTCTGGATGACTAGAATAAATCACTGTAACCTTAATGAGAAGCTCCGGCCCTGAGGGGGGCGGGACCTTCGGGTCTCTTGGGGTGATCTGGCGAGCGGAAGGTCGGCGAAGCCGTGGTGTTGCGCGTCGGCGTGCTTGGTCCCGTAGCGGCCTGGTATGGCGACCAGGAACTACCGGTAGGGCAGCCTCGACAGCAAGCTGTGCTTGGCATCCTAGCGATGCGGGCGAATCGGGTGATATCCCGGGGTGAACTTGTTGACGCCGTCTGGGGGCAGGATCCCCCGGCCAGCGCCGAGGGCGGCATCTACACATATGTGGCCGGCCTGCGCCGGGTCATCGAACCCAACCGGTCGCTGCGCGGTCCGGGCCGGGTCCTGGTCTCGTCCGGGGCCGGCTACGTGCTCCACCTGGTGCCGGGCCAGCCGGACGCCGTCGCCTTCGAGCAGGACCTGGGCCGGGCCCGCCAGCTGCGCAAGGTCGGCGACCCGGCCGGCGCGGCGGCCGCGCTCAACTCGGCGCTGTCGCTGTGGCGGGGCATCGCGTTCGCCGGGGTGCCCGGGCCGTTCGCGGAGACCGAGCGAGTCCGGCTCGGCGAGCTGCGTTCCGCGGCCGCCGAAGAGCGCGCCGACGTGCTGATGTCGCTCGGCAGGCACGAGGAGGTCGTGCCCGACCTGACCGCCATGGTGGCGGAGCACCCGCTGCGTGAGCGGATGCGCGGGCTGCTGATGATCGCGCTGTACCGCTGCGGGCGGCAGGCCGAGGCGCTGCGGGTGTTCCAGGACGGCCGGCGGGTGCTCGCCGAGGAACTGGGCATCGATCCTGGCGGCGACCTGTCCCGCATCCACCAGCAGGTGCTGACCATGGACTCCGCGCTGGCCGCCCCGGACGGCCCGGCCGTGGTGACGCAAATGAAGGGGGATGGGGACGCGACCGGGGCCGGATTCGCGCTCGACGGCGGGCAGCGGCGCCCCCGCCCCGAGGACAGGGTCACGCCGGTGCCGGCTCAGCTGCCGCTCGACGCGCCGGGCTTCTCCGGCCGCCGCGAAGAGCTCAGCCTGCTGCAGGCGGTGCTGCCCCCGAAGTCCGCCGGGGCCGGCGAGGCCGCCGGGGCCGGCAGGGCCAGTGAGGCCGGCGGGGCCAGTGAGGCCAGTGAGGCCGCCGGGGCCAGTGAGGCCGGCGAGCCGGGGCCCGACCAGACGGCACTGATCCAGACGGCACTGATCCAGACGGCACCGATCCAGACGGTGCCGATCGTGGTCATCTCGGGCACGGCGGGGACGGGGAAGACCGCGCTCGCCGTCCGGTTCGGCCGTCAGGTCGCCAAACGGTTCCCCGGTGGCCAGCTCTTCGTCAACCTGCGCGGCCTGGATCCGGCCACCCCCCCGACGGAGCCAGCCGAGGCGCTCCGGTTCTTCCTGGACGCGCTGGGCGTGCCGCCGCACCGGATCCCGGCCGACATCGAGGGCCGGTCCGCCCTGTTCCGCAGCCTGCTGGACGGCAAGCAGATGCTGATCGTCCTGGACAACGCGCGCAACGGGGCTCAGGTCCGGCCGCTGCTGCCCGGCGCGCCGGGCTCCCTGGTCATGGTGACCAGCCGCAACGAGATGACCGGGCTGGTGGCCGCCGAGGGCGCGGTGCCGCTCACGCTCGACGTGCTCAGCGACGCCGAAGCGCACGAGATGCTCGCCCGCCGGCTCGGCCAGGACCGGGTCGCGGCCGAACCACAGGCGGCCGAGGAGATCATCTCCTCGTGCGCCCGCCTCCCGCTGGCCCTGGGCATCGCGGTCGGCCGCGCGGCAGGCCGGCCCAAGCGCCTGCTGACCGGGCTGGCCGCCGAACTGCGCGGCGCCCGGGGCAGGCTGGACGCGCTCGAGGCGGACGACGCGGTGACCAACGTGCGGGCCGTGCTCTCCTGGTCCTACGACCAGCTCTCCGAGCCCGCGGCGCGGATGTTCCGCCTGCTCGGCGTGCATCCCGGCCCGGACATCTCGCTGTCGGCGGCGGCCAGCCTGGCCGGGATGGCCCGCGCCGATGCGGGCGCCGCGCTGCGCGAGCTGACCAGGACCCACATGGTGGCCGAGTACCTGCCCGCCCGGTACACCTTCCACGACCTGCTCCGCGCCTACGCGGCCGACCAGGCCGAACGGCACGACCCGGAGCCCGGGCGCCGGGCCGCGGTGCACCGGGTGCTCGACCATTACCTGCACACGGCGATGGCGGCCTCGCTCCGGTTCAGTCCCGGCCGGTCCGCGCTGCAGCTGGCCGACCCGCAGCCGGGCGTGCTGCCCGCCGACGTGGCCGACAAGGACCAGGCCATGGCCTGGTTCGAGGCGGAGGTCCCGGTGCTGCTCGCGCTGATCGGCTACGCCGCGACCCAAGGCTTCGACACCCACGCCTGGCAGATCCCCTGGACCCTCAGCCCGTTCTTCAGCCGGCGCGGCCGGTGGCGCGATTACGCCGCCACCCAGCAGACCGCGCTGGCCGCGGCCCGGCGGCTGGACGAACCCTTGGCCCTGGCGCACGCACACTACCTGCTCGGCCACGCGCAGGCGGAGATGGACGACTACGCGGCGGCCGACCCGAACGTCCGGCAGGCCCTCGACATGTTCCGCAAACTCGGCGACCGGGCCAACGAGGCCGTGGTGCTCAACGGCCTGGCCGCCATGCTGGAGAAGCAGGAACGCTACACCGAGGCGCTGGCCGTCGCGCTGGACGCGCTGCGCATGCTCAAGGCCGTCGGGCACTGGTGGACGCAGGCCATCCTGGAGAACGGGGTCGGCTGGCTGTACGCCCACCTGGGCCAGTACGACCAGGCCCTGACCCACTGCCAGCGGGCGCTGAGCCTGCACCGCGATTCGGGTCACCGCGGCGGCGCCGCCGACACCCTGGACAGCCTCGCCTACGTGTACCTGCACCTGGGGGACATCACCCAGGCCAAGGCGCACTACACCAAGGCCATCGAGGCCTACCGCGAGATCGGCGCGCCGTTCGGCGAGGGCAACTCGCTGGCCGGGCTCGGCGACGCCCTGCTGGCCGAGGGCGACCCGGGCGGCGCCGGCGCGGCCTGGCGCGAGGCCGCCGCCATCCTCGACCGGCTCCCGCACCCGCTCGCGGACGAGGTCCGGGCCAGGCTCCACGACCTCCCGGCGGACGCCGACCCATCCGATGCGAGCCAGCTGACCGGGGCAGCCACTGCGGCTCGTTAGGTATATATAAAGGAAGCGGCTACGGGGACGAACCCTGTCCACCTGCGGGACCTGGGCAAATAATGCGAAAGGTGCAGAATCTGGTGACGACGAGGGCGCTGCTGCTCGAGAATATCCACCCCGACGCGTCGGCGCGGCTGGCCAAGGAGGGCTATCAGGTCGACACGCTGCCGCGCGCGCTCGGCGAAGACGAGCTCATCGAGGCCATCGGCGACGTGAGCCTGCTCGGCATCAGATCGGGAACGCAGATCACAGAGCGCGTACTAGAAGCAGCGCCGCACCTGGTGGCGGTCGGCGCCTTCTGCATCGGCGTCAACCAGATCGACCTGGCCGCCGCGAGCAGGCGAGGCGTCGCGGTGTTCAACGCGCCGTTCTCCAACACCCGCAGCGTGGTCGAGCTCGCGCTGGCCGAGATCATCGCCATGGCCCGGCGGCTGCCGGAGAAGAACACCCAGATGCACGCGGGCCAGTGGGACAAGTCCGCGGCCGGCAGCCACGAGGTGCGCGGCCGCAAGCTCGGCATCGTCGGCTACGGCAACATCGGCACCCAGCTGTCGGTGCTGGCGGAGAACCTCGGCATGTCCGTCTGCTTCTACGACATCGCCGACAAGCTGGCGCTCGGCAACGCGCGGCGCTGCTCGACCCTGACCGAGCTGCTCGAGTCGGTGGAGGCCGTCACCCTGCACGTGGACGGACGGGACGGCAACCGCGGCTTCTTCGGCGCGGCCGAGTTCGCCGCGATGCGGCCGCGGTCGCTGTTCCTGAACCTGTCCCGCGGCTTCGTGGTGGACCACGCGGCGCTGCGCCGCAACATCGAATCCGGGCACATCGCCGGGGCGGCCGTCGACGTCTTCCCGCAGGAGCCGAAGGGCCGCGGCGACGAGTTCGTCTCCGAGCTGCGCGGGCTGCCGAACGTCATCCTCACCCCGCACATCGGCGGCTCGACCGAGGAGGCCCAGCAGGACATCGGCGAGTTCGTCGCGAACAAGCTGGCCGAGTACATGGCCTCGGGTGCCACCTCGCTCAGCGTGAACCTGCCGGGCATCGCGCTGCCGGCCACCAGCGGCACGCACCGCCTGGTGCACCTGCACCGGAACGTGCCCGGCGTGCTGGCCTCGATCAACCGGGTGCTGGCCGAGCACGGCGTCAACGTCGAGGGCCAGCTGCTGCGGACCAAGGACGAGTTCGGCTACGTGCTGACCGACATCGGCTCTGAGTACAGCGAGGACGTGCTGGCCGAGCTGCGCGCGATGCCGGTCACCATCCGGCTGCGCACCCTCCCCTCGCCGTAGGAACTCTTGCCGTAGGAACTCTTGCCGTAGGAACTCTTTACAGAGGCGTCACGTAGGCGCCGGAAATGCCGCCGTCGACCAGGAACGTGGAGGCGGTGATGAACGAGGCGTCGTCGCTGGCCAGGAACGCGACCGCGGCGGCGATCTCGTCCGCCTCGGCGAACCGGCCCATCGGCACGTGCACCAGGCGGCGCTGCGCCCGCTCCGGGTCGGCCGCGAACAGCTCGCGCAGCAGCGGCGTGTTCACCGGCCCCGGGCACAGCGCGTTGACCCGGATCCCCTCGCGGGCGAACTGCACGCCGAGCTCACGGGATAGCGCGAGCACGCCGCCCTTGGACGCGGTGTAGGAGACCTGCGAGGTGGCCGAACCCATCACGGCGACGAACGAGGCGGTGTTCACGATCGCCCCCTTGCCCTGCGCCCGCATGTAGCCGATCGCTTCCTTGCAGCACAGGTACACCGAGGTCAGGTTGACCTCCTGGACGCGGCGCCAGGATTCGAGCGAGGTGTCCAGGATCGAGTCGTCGTCGGGCGGGGAGATGCCGGCGTTGTTAAACGCCACGTCGACCGAGCCGTAGGTGCCGTGCGCCGCGCGGAAGGCCGCGGCCACGTCGGCTTCGGACGTCACGTCGGCGTGCACGAAAAGCCCGCCCGTCTCCGCCGCGGCCTTCTCGCCGGCCGCGTCGTCGATGTCGACCGCCACCACGTGCGCGCCGTCCGCCGCGAACCGCCGCGCGGCGGCCAGCCCGATCCCGCTGCCCGCGCCGGTGATGACGACGGTCCTGCCGTCGAATCTCATCTGCTCACTCTTCCGTCGAGATGAAGACGTTCTTGGTCTCGGTGAACGCGTCCGGGGCGTCCGGGCCGAGCTCGCGGCCGAGGCCGGACTGCTTGAAGCCGCCGAACGGCGTCCAGTACCGCACCGAGGAATGCGAGTTCACCGACAGGTTCCCGCTTTCCACCGCCCGGGACACCCGGATCGCCCGGCCCACGTCGCGAGTCCAGATCGAGCCGGAGAGCCCGTACGGCGTGTCGTTGGCGATCGCGACCGCCTCCGCCTCGTCGGAGAACGGGGTCACGGTCACCACCGGCCCGAACACCTCCTCGGTGTAGGCCGGGTCATCGGGCCGCACCGGGGCGAGCACGGTCGGCGGGAACCAGAACCCCGGCCCGTCGGGCGCGTGGCCGCGGATCGCGACGGGTGCGCCGGAAGGCACGTAGGCGGCGACGTGCGCGCGGTGCGCCGCCGAGATCAGCGGTCCCATCTCGGTCGCTGCCGAGGCGGGGTCGCCCACCGCGACGCCCTGCACCGCGGGCTCGAGCAGCTCCATGAACCGGTCAAGGACCGAGCGCTGGACCAGGATCCGGGACCGGGCGCAGCAGTCCTGCCCGGCGTTGTCGAACACCGCGTACGGAGCGGTCGCCGCGGCCCGCTCCAGGTCCGCGTCGGCGAAGATGATGTTGGCGCTCTTGCCGCCGAGCTCCAGGGTGAGCCGCTTGATATGGCGCGCGCAGCCCGCCATGATCTGCTGGCCCACCTCGGTCGACCCGGTGAAAACGATCTTGCGCACCAAGGGATGGTCGACCAGCCGCTGCCCGACCACGCTGCCCTTGCCCGCCAGCACCTGGAACACGCCCTCGGGCAGGCCCGCCTCCAGCGCCAGCTCGCCGATCCGCATCGCGGTCAGCGGGGTCGCCTCGGCGGGCTTCGCCACGACGGCACAACCCGCGGCCAGCGCGGGCGCCATGCCCCAGGACAGGATCGGCATCGGGAAGTTCCACGGCACGATGAGGCCGACCACGCCGACCGGCTCGTGGAAGGTGACGTTCAGCCCGCCGGGCACCGGGATCTGCTTGCCGGTCAGCCTCTCCGGCGCCGCCGCGTAGTACAGCAGCACGTCGCGGACGTGCCCGGCCTCCCAGCGGGACTGCCCGACCGGGTGGCCGGAACCCGCCACCTCGAGCCCGGCCAGTTCCTCGGAAGCAGCGTCGACGGCCGCGGCGAACGAACGCAGCAGCCGGGCGCGATCCCCGGGCGCCACGGCGCGCCAGGCACCCTGGGCGGCGGCCGCCCGGGCAATGGCGGCATCAGTGTCCTCCAAAGAGGCCTGGGTCACCGTGGTGACCGGCTCCTCGGTGGCGGGGTTGAGCACGGTGAACACAGACATTCGCGAAAACCCCTTACAGGCGTTCGAAGCAGCGCCGCAGCTCCCAGTCGGTCACCGCGGCGTCGAAGGCGGCCAGTTCGACCTTGGCGTAGTTGGCGTAGTGTTCCACCACCTCGGCGCCGAACGACTCCCGGGCCAGCTCGCTCTTCTCCCACAGGTCCAGGGCGTCATGCAGGGTGTGCGGGACGCGCGCGGAGGTGTCGGCGTAGGCGTTGCCGGTCATCGGCGGCTCGAGCGGCAGCTCGTTGTCGATGCCGTGCAGGCCGGCCGCGATCATCGCGGCCACGGCCAGGTACGGGTTCACGTCACCGCCGGGGACGCGGTTCTCCACCCGCAGCGAGGGGCCGTGGCCGACCAGCCGCAGCGCGCAGGTGCGGTTGTCCGGTCCCCAACGGACCGAGGTGGGGGCGAAGCTGCCCGGCACGTAGCGCTTGTAGGAATTGATGTTCGGCGCGTAGCACAGGGCGAGTTCGCGCATCGCGGCGAGCTGGCCGGCCAGGAAGTGCTCGCCGAGCTTGGACAGCCCGTAATCCCCGTCCCCGGCCATCACCGGCGCCCCGTCCGAGGTGCCGCGCAAGGACAGGTGGATATGACAGGAGTTGCCCTCGCGGGCGTTCGGCTTGGCCATGAACGTGATGCTGGTGCCGTCCTGGGCCGCGATCTCCTTCGCCCCGGTCTTGTAGATCGAGTGGTTGTCGCAGGTGGCCACCGCCTCGGCGTAGCGGAACGCGATCTCGTGCTGGCCGAGGTTGCATTCGCCCTTCGCCGATTCCACATACAGGCCGGCCCCGGCCATCTGGTTGCGGATCCGGCGCAGCAGCGGCTCGATCCGGGACGTGCCCAGGATGGAGTAGTCCACGTTGTACTGGTTGGCCGGGATCAGGTCGCGGTAGTCCTTGGCCGCGGCCTGCTCGTAGGTGTCGGTGTAGACGATGAACTCGAGCTCGGTCCCGGCCATCGCGGTCCAGCCGCGCTCGGCCAGCCTCGCCGTCTGCGCCGCCAGGATCTGCCGCGGCGAGGCCAGCACCGGCGCGCCGTCCAGCCAGGTCAGGTCGGCGATCACCAGGACGGTGCCGTCGTGCCAGGGGATCCGGCGCAGCGTGCTCATGTCCGGCGCCATCACGAAGTCGCCGTAGCCGCGGTCCCAGGACGACATGGCGTACCCGTCCACCGTGTTCATGTCCACGTCCACGGCGAGCAGGTAGTTGCAGCCCTCGGAGTAGTGTTCGGCCACCTCCGCCATGAAGAACTCCGCCGACAGCCGCTTGCCCGCCAGGCGGCCCTGCATGTCGGTGAAGGCGAGCACGACGGTGTCGATCTCGCCCTCGTCGACCGCGACCCGCAGCTGCTCCAGGGTCAGCAGGCCGCGCCGCCGATCACCGGCATGGCGGCCTTGGTCCGCTGTCATCAGGAGGAAAGCTCCTGCTCGATCGCGGCCAGTTCCTCCGCCGAGCCCTGGACCTTGGGCCCGGTGAACCAGTTCTTCGCCGAGACCAGCCAGTAGATGCCGGCGAAGCCGAGCACCACGACCACGGCCACGACGGTGTAGTTGAAGTTGACCCAGTGGATCGGGCTCGCGGTGGGCAGCATGAACAGGATCGTGATGAAGATCACCCACACGACGGCGATTGTGCCGACCAGGTAGCTCCACCGGCCCAGGTGCCAGGGCCCCCGCTTGAAGCTGTCGCCCTGCCGCAGCCGCAGGAAGGTCGGGATGACGTAGGCGATGTACAGGCCGATGACCGCGATCGAGGTGACCGCGGCGTAGGCCGCGCCGTTCCACAGGTACGGCAGGCCCAGGATCAGCGCCCCGGCCGCCGCCAGCCAGATCGCGTTGGTGGGCGTCCTGGTCCGCTTGTTCACCCGGTGCCAGAACTCCGATCCGGGCAGCGCGCCGTCCCGGGAGAACGCGTAGATCATCCGCGAGTTGGCCGTGACCGAGGACATCCCGCAGAACAGCTGCGCCCCGATGATGATCAGCAGCAGCAGCTTGGCGCCGGTGTCCCCGATCGCGGTGGCGATGATCTGGGCCGGCGGCACCAGCGCGCCCGTGTACGTCGAGTACTGGGCCTTCTGGATCGCGAACGTGATGCCGATCAGCAGCACCCAGCCGGCGAACAGCGACACCACGATCGACATCACGATGCCGCGCGGGCCGCTGCGCGAGGCATCGTGCGTCTCCTCGGTCATGTGCGCCGAGGCGTCGTACCCGGTGAACGTGTACTGGGCCAGCAGCAGGCCGAGCAGCAGCACGTAGAACGTGCTGTGCCAGCCGGTGTTGTTGACCGTGGAGGTGAACACGTACGAGGCCGACGCGTGCTTGGAGGGCACGAAGGCGAGCACGGCCACGATGATCAGCACGCCGAGGATGTGCCACCAGACGCTCACGTCGTTCAGCAGCGCGACCAGCCGGATGCCGAACTGGTTCAGCACGCCGTGCAGCAGCAGCACGCCCGCGAAGATCAGGATCGTCACCCAGTGCGCGGTGCTGACCCCCCACACCAGGTTCAGCAGCGCGTTGATGAAGAACGCGGCGCCGAAGTCGATGCCCGCGGTGACCGCGACCTGGCCGAGGAAGTTGAACCAGCCGGTGAACCAGGACCAGGCCGCGGCGTTCTTGCGGGCCAGCTTGGCCGACCAGTAGTACAGGCCGCCGGCCGTCGGGAAGCTGGAGCAGACCTCGGCCATGGCCAGGCCGACCATCAGCGTCAGCACTCCGACGATCGGCCAGCCCCAGACGATGATGGCGGGCCCGCCGGTGTTCATGCCGTACCCGTACAGGGTCAGGCAGCCGGACAGGATCGAGATGATCGTGAACGACACGGCGAAGTTCGAGAATCCGGACATCCGCCGGCGAAGCTCCTGAGCGTAGCCAAGCTCGTGCAGGCGTTGCTCGTCCGTGCCTGCCGCCGGCACGGCGGCAATATCGTCGGCCATGAGATCTCCCTATGGCGATGCCAGCGCATATGGATGGAACTGATCCATTGAATGAAGGTATTCACCCACTGTGCCGGGGAGCGTGTCAAGAGGTGCCAGGTACCCGCTGCGGCGGAGCCGGACCGGCCGGTTACGGGCCTATTACGGCCGGGCCGCGACCTGGACCGCCGCCCCTGCGGCAGTCCTGGTTAACAACTCGCCGAGAAAGCCGCGGAGCAGCGCCGCGGTCCCCGCCACGTGCTCTTCCATGGCGCGCCTGGCCCGGTCGGGATCGCCGGCCAGGATGGCCCGCACGATGCTGGCGTGCTGGACGTTCGCGTGCTCCAGGTTGCGGGAGAGCATGGGAATGGCGTTGAGCAGGTCGACCAGCTGCACCCGGGCCTCGACCACGCTCGCGGTCAGCGTCGGCGAGCCCGCCGCGTCGGCGATGGCCAGGTGCAGCCGGGTGTCCGCCTGCCGGTAGCCGCCCGGCTCGCAGGCATGCACGGCGGCCAGGCATTCGGCCAGGCTCTCCCGCTGCTGCATGGTCAGGCTGGCCCGGGCCGCCATCTCGGCGCCGCCGCTCTCCACCACCCGGCGGAACGTCAGCGCGTCGTCGAGCTGGGCGCCCATGTCCCGCCCGGTCCTGGTGAACTCATCGCGCACCATCGGCTCGGGCTGGCGCAGGATGAAGGTGCCGCCGAACCGGCCGCGCTTGGTCTCGACGTATCCGGCGGCGGCCAGTTCGCGCAGCGCTTCTCGCAAGGTGATCCGGCTGATGCCGAGCCTGCGGGTGAGTTCCCGTTCTGGCGGCAACCGGTCACCGGGTGCGTACACGCCCAGCTTGACGCCCTCGAGCAGGCGCTCGACGGTCTCCTCGAAGGCGTTCCCCGTCCGTACCGCGCGGAAAACCGCCGCGGTGATGGCGGGGGACCCTCCCGGCACGGTTCTTATCTCCTGATAACCCGACGTTGCCACCATGAGGCAGCGTAACGCAGCAAGCTTAGATCATAGGCGCGAGTACCGTGCTGCGGGCGGTAGCGGCCCGTTCGGCCGCGGCCGAGTCCGCGGCGGCCCTATCATCGGCGGCCCTGTTATCGGCAGCATTGACGAGCGCGGTGAACAGGCGGGGGTCGGTGCCCTGCTCAGGGTGCCACTGCACGCCCAGCACGAAGCCGGGAACCCCCCACCCACCTCCCCATCCCTCTACATTGGACGGGCCGGCCTCGACCGCCTCGATCGTGCCGTCTTCCTCCCAGGCCACCGCCTTGAGCCCGTCGCCGAGCAGGTCGACCGCCTGGTGGTGGTGCGTGGGCACGTCGATGAAGCCGTCGTCTGGCAGGATCGCGGCCAGCGTGCTGTCCGGGCTGATCCGCACCTGATGCAGGCCGAACCCGTTCGGCGGCCCGTCGTGCCGCCCGTGGCCGACCAGGTCGGGCACGTGCTGGTGCAGCGTGCCGCCCCGGCAGACGTTCAGTACCTGCATGCCGCGGCAGATGGCGAGCAGCGGCACGCCGAGTCGCAGCGCGTGGCTGGTGACGGCCAGGTCCCAGGCGTCCCGCAGCGTCGCGGGAGCCTGCGTCCGCGGGTGCCGCGGCGCGCCGTACCTGGCCGGGTCGATGTCGGGCCCGCCCGTGACCAGCAGGCCGTCCAGGCTCGCGACCGTGGCACTGGCCTCCTGGTCGTCGCCGCCCGGCGGCAGCATGACCGCCCGCCCGCCGCTGCGACGCACCGCGTCCACGTAGACGTAAGGGAGCATCGCCGCCCGGGCCGACCAGCCTCGCCAGGACGCTTGATCCTCATATGTGGTTATGCCAATAACCGGCCTCATAGTTCCCCTTTGAACTGCTCCTCGGCAGCCCCGCTATCCCAGAAAACACAGGAAAACCACAATCATTCCGAACGAACCGTGGTTCCTGCTCACCTTCCGTGCTCGCGGACGCGTAGCTGACGGGATTACAGGTGTCGGCGTTGGGAGTCATGTTAGTAGTGTTTCGCGCGGTGTTCCGGAACATAATTTTAAGTCACAGCCTGTGCTTGCAGGATTATTCATTGTAGAACCTGGATCGCCGGTCCGCACAGCGAACGGCGAAAAACGGTGACTCACAGTTATTTCGATCTTCTTACGGCGGTCTGCACGACCTCGGGCCAGATCGCCCCGATCGGTCTTACGCCGTGTCCTTAAGCTGGCACGAGTTCGCGGGCGCGCGCATGGTGGGCGGGCCAGCAGGGGAAGTGGTGCTGGACCGGGTCCGCGACGAGTCGTTCCATGGCCGCGCGGGTGGCCTCGTTGTCGGGGGTGTAGACGACCATCCGGGTGCCGGGCGCCGTCTGCACGGCGAAGCTGGTGGTGGTCATCTCCAGCCGCGGGTAGAGCGGATGCCGGAACACCTTGGCGAGGTAGGCCGGCTGCGCCACGTCCTGGGTGGCCCACATGGCCGCGAACTCGGGGCTGGCCGCCTCCATCCGGCGGATGAAGCCGGTCCAGGCCGGGTCGCCGACGTGGTGCCCGTAGGCCGCCCGCAGCTGCGCGACCATCGCGGCCCGCTGGTCGGCCCGGTTCTCGATCGCGCTGCAGCACTCGGACCGGGTGAAGCAGTACAGCAGCGTGTTCCGCTCCGCGGCCGGGTCCTCGGCGGTGCGCGGGATCAGCACCGCGTAGGCGGCGTTCCAGGCCAGGATGTCGAACCGCTCGGTTACCACGCTGGCCGGCATCGGGTTCAGCCCGTCCAGGATGGCCTGGATCTGCGGCCGCAGCCGCTGGCCGCCGTCATCGGGGACCGCCGTGTCCGGCACCTCGGCCAGCCGGAACAGGTGCCGGCGCTCGACCGCGTCCAGCCGCAGCGTCCTGGCCACCGCCTCGAGCACCTGGAGGCTGGCCCGGATCGGGCGGCCCTGCTCCAGCCAGGTGTACCAGGTCACGCCGACCCCGGCCAGCTGCGCGACTTCCTCGCGGCGCAGCCCGGCCGTCCGGCGCCGGTGCCCGCCGGGTAGCCCGACGTCTTCCGGCGTGATCCGCTCCCGCCGGCTGCGCAGGAACGCGGCCAGCTCAATGTTTCTCTCCGCTCGGAGGGTGCCGCGCCCCTTTGGCTCGCTCATGGTTTCATCGTCGCCTGTTACGTCCCGCCTCTGCCAGATGCCATTGGTACCAGGATAACCAGGTTCTTGGTACTGGCATGGTCTAGGCGTCCCGGTCGGCTCCGGATGGATGATCGCCGGCCGATCCTCCCGGTTGGACGGCTCACGATAACCAGCCGCGGCCAGGCTAAAAGACCCGGGCTGAATGGCCCGGGGAGAATGGCCCGGGCTCGATGACCCGGGACGAATAGACGGGGACAATGACCCTGCCATACCTAGGGAATGTGCCTCTGGTGCGCCCCCAGGAAAACACGGAGAGTGGTGATTAGTTCACGGAACGAATATGAAGTGAATGTGAGAAGGAAAGAAGTCATGACCCTCAACCAGAAATTCAGCAGAACACCAAAAGCATTCCTCGAGCGTTCGGTACGCAGCCACACCCGGCGTTTGACCAAGATCCTCGTGGCGATCGCCACCGCCATGGCTCTGGCCGGCCTGGCCCTGGCGCTCTTGTTTAACGCCCATGCCGCGCCCGCCCCCACCGTGTCCCCGCTGTGGGGCACCCTGGACACCCTGACCGGCCACGCCTCGGCCGAGGGCCAAGCCGGAGTCACGATGGGCATGTTGGAGCTGAACTGGGGGAGCTTCGAACCCAGCCAGGGTGTCCTGTCCTCCTCCTACCTGCGCACCATGAAGTACGAGCTGGCGGCCTACCAGGGCGGCGGCCAGCGCGTCACCCTCGCCCTGGGCCTGTACGACCCCCCGTCCTGGGTGTTCGGCCTGGCCAACAGCACCTACATCGACCAGAACGGCGCGAAGTCCACCGAGGCCAACTTCGTGTTCAGCCAGGCCGTCCGCTCCGCCGCCGCGCAGTTCCTGTCCCTGGTCGCCGCCAACCTGCCGATGTCTAACTTCTGGGCCATCCGGCTCACCTCCGGCGGCGACGGCGAGGTGCTTTACCCCGGCGGCGGCACCTACTGGGCCTTCGACCATGCCGCCCTGACCGGCAGCGGGCTCGCCTCCGGCATGACCCGCAACCCCTACCCGAGCTGGAAGCCCGGCACCCGCGGCCTGAGCCAGGCGCAGATAAAGAGTTGGGTGTCCTGGTACATCGGCGGCCTGGACAACGTCACCAACTGGCAGATGCAAACCCTGTCCAGCCTCGGCTTCAAGGGGTACTACGAGATGGTAACCCCGGGATCGGGCACCCGGCCCAGCGACCTGGCCCAGACCGAGCAGCAGAACCTGCCCAACGACGGCACCACCGGCGTAGGCGCGGTGTGGGATCTGTACTACTCCCAGCTGCCGAACAAGACCAACGTCATGTCCTACATCTCCTCCGTCGCCGACCAGTCCGGCGGCAACGACTCCTGCCAGGCCGCAGACAGCTCGCTGGCCCTGACCAACGACACCATGGACTCCTGGTCCGCCACCCGCTGGATCAGCCGCATCGCGGTGGCCAACAACCTGCCGGTCGGCGGGGAGAACCCCGGCTACGGGCTGCCCCCCAGCCTGAACTCCTTCTACACCAACACCTCCTCCTCCGGCATGATGGCCAGCGCCATCCGCGAGGCCCGCTCCTGCAACTTCAAGGTCTTCTACTGGGCCCACGACATCCACCTGTGGGACGGCACCCTCCCCTTCAGCCTCTACACCACCATGATCCGCTAACCCGCCCCAGCCCCTGCGCCCTCCCCGGACATCCGCCCGGGGAGGGCGCAGTCAGTATGCCGGCCGGGCGTGGTGTGCGGCGGGAGTGTTTGCTGTGGCGAATGGTTCGTAACTACTAAACGTGTGATATCCTCACTCTTAGTAATTATCGAGGCGCGCTTGCCTGGCGTCCCGCCGCGCGGCAGCGCCTTCTGAGCAGCAACTGGGGATGACTTCATATGGCCGATCCGGGCACCGAGCGCTGCGGATTCCAAGAGCGGTCCGAGGTCAAATCCGGCGCCGAGCGCCGCGAAGACCAGGAATCTCCAGAAGACCGGCAGCGGGCGCAGTTGCAGCAGGCTCAGCGCCTGGAAAGCCTCGGCAAGCTCGCGGGCGGGATCGCGCATGACTTCAACAACCTCCTCGCCGTGATCCTCAGCTACGCATCCTTTGTCTCGGCGGAACTCGCCGTCCCATCCGGACCCGATTGGCCGCAGCGCCTGGAATCAGCCCGCCGCGACCTCGGGCAGATCACGCTGGCCGCCGAACGGGCGGCGAGCCTCACCCGCCAGCTGCTCGCCTGCGTCAACCAGGAGGTGGTCCGCCCGCAGGTCCTCGACCTTGACCACGGCGTCACCGACGTGCAGGAGATGCTGCGCCGGACCCTCGGCGAGCACGCCGGGCTGGTCACTACCCTCGCCGTTGACCTGTGGCCGGTCCTGGCCGACCCAGGCCAGCAGGCCCTCCTCGGTGCGATCACGGCAGGTGCCCGGGGCTACGTCCCGAAGCAGGCAAGCGCCGACCTCGTGAGCGCCGGGCGGACGGTCGCGTCCGACCAGTCGATGCCCGACCCGTATGCGTCACGCCAGGTAATGGCGCGGCTGCGGGGCCGCATGGCCGACGAGGACCCGTTGGCGGCGCTAACCGGGCAGGAGAAGCGGGTGCTTGAGCTGATCGGCGAAGGACTGACCAACCGCCAGATCGCGGAGCGCATGTTCCTCGCGGAAAAGACCGCGAAGAACTATGTGTCCTCACTGCTAGCCAAGCTTGGCATGCACCGCCGCACGGAGGCCGCTGCCTTCGCCGTCCGGCACCCTTCGGACCACGACTGAACGCCAACTGCATGGTGCTGTCAGTACCAGGATAACCAGGCTCTTGGTACCTGGATAAGAATAGCGCCAGGCTTAGTGACATGACCAACATCCTTACCCGCGATGCCCGCGGTGGCGCGCTTTCCCGCCAGATGCGTCCGGTGCGTCCCGGCCTCGTGCTTGCCGTCGTCCTTATCGGTCAGTTCATGGCCGTCCTCGACGCTTCCATCGTGAACGTCGCCGCGCCTTCGATCCATGCCAGCCTGCGCGCCTCAGGCGCGGGCCTGCAGCTCGTCGTGGCCGGATACACGATCACCTACGCGGTGCTGCTGGTGACCGGAGCCAGGCTCGGCGACATTCTCGGCCACCGGCGGGTGTTCCTGGCCGGGCTTGTCCTGTTCACCCTCGCCTCGCTCGGCTGCGGGCTGGCCAACACGGCCGGGCTCCTGATCGGGCTGCGCTTCGTCCAGGGGGCGGGTGCGGCGCTGATGATCCCGCAGGTGCTCAGCCTGATCCAGCGCACCCACGCGGGCCCGGCCCGCGCCCGCGCGATGAGCAGGTACTCCGCGGTGCTGGCCGGCGGCGCGGTGATGGGCCAGCTCGTCGGCGGCCTGCTGATCAGCGCGAACCTGTTCGGCTCGGGCTGGCGGCCGGTGTTCCTCGTCAACGTGCCGGTCGGCCTGGTGCTGCTGGTCGCCGGGGCCCGGGCGCTGCCGCACGGCAAGGGCGAGCCGGGCCGGACCCTTGACCTGCCCGGCCTGGTCCTGCTGACCCCGGCCGTGCTCGCGTTCGTGCTCCCGCTCGTGCTCGGTCAGCCCGAGCACTGGCCGGCCTGGGGCTGGGTCCTGATGGCCGTCGGCGTGCTCCTGGCCGCCGCCTTCGCCCGGGCCGAGCGGTGGGTGGCCACGGCCGGCGGAACGCCGCTGATCCCGGGCCGGGTGCTGCGGGTGCCCGGCATCCCCGTGGCGGTCGCCGCCCTGTTCACGGTCATGACCATCTTCAGCGGGTTCTTCTTCACGCTGGCGCTGCACCTGCAGGATGGTCTCGGCTACTCGCCGTTGCGGGCCGGCCTGACGTTCGCGCCGACCGCGGCCACCTTCGCGCTGGTGAGCCTGAACTGGCGGCGGCTGCCCGCAAGGTGGCACGGCACCTTGATCATCGGTGGTTTCGTGACGTTCGCGGCGGCGATGGCCGCCATGGCCGCGGTGCTGCGCGCCGGCGGCACCGGAGGAGCCGGCCTTTACCTGATCGGCGCGCTGAGCGGCGCCGGGATGGCGGCGGCGTTCAGCCCGCTGATGACTCGCGTGCTGCTGCGCGTGCCGGTGGAGCTAGCCGCGGACGCCACCGGGGTCGTCGTCACGGTGAACCAGCTCGGCCTGCTCGTCGGCGTCGCGGCGTTCGGCACGCTGTACCTCAACCTCGCGGGGCGGCTGCCCGGGCCCGCGGCCTTCCTGGCGTTCCGGCACGTGTCGGCGCACGCCGAGGCGGTGACCTTCCTCACGCTGGCCGCCCTGGCCGCAGTGGGTGTCATCCTGGCCGCCGTGCACGTCATTGAACGTCGGACCGCCAACGGGTAGGGCGATAGGTACGAGGTACGGGCTGCACCGTGCCGCGGCGCGGCACCTACGTCACCGCGTCCCCCGGCGATCCTCCGACTTGAATACCCCATGGGCCCGGGGGCGGGTGGGTCGGATGGCCTGGACCTAATGGCCTGGACCTAATGGCCTGGGCCCAATGGCCTGGGTCGAATGCTGTGAAAATCAGGGTCATCTGACTCCGTTCCGTGGCACTCGTATCACGTATAGTAATTGAGAATTACGCGCCTCAAGGAGATGTCATGCCCGCGACAGGAAACACCCCGACCGGCGCGAGCAGCCCGCCCAGTGCCACCGGGTCACGGGACGGCGGCCATCGCCATCTCGGTCATGGTCGGCGGCTGCGGTCCGGGGCTGCTCCGCACGGCCCTCCTGATGTCGGCGCGCTGGCGAGGGAGGCTGTGATCAGCTTCCTGCACGACGCATCGAAGGCCACGGCGGAAAGGGAAGCCGTACGAGCGGGCGTTGCCGCGGCCGACGCCGAGGCCGCCGTTACCGCAGCGGCGGGAAACGCCTTCGGGGACGGCGCGAGCAGGGCCGTTGGGATCCCCGCCGCTGCGCCGGAACCGGAGGCGACGCCCCGGGATACGATCTCCGCCGCCAGCCATGTCGCCGCCGAGTCGGTGGCCTGGCGCGCAGCGGCCATCAGCGTCGCCGCGCTGGACCGGATTGAGGCAGCGGCGGCCAAGGTGGAGGCAGATATCGCTGTCGCTCTCCGGGCCTACGCTGAACTGCAGGCCGGGGCCGGAGCCGCTGCCGAGGCCGCGGTGCACGCAGCGCAATCGGCCATGGCATCGGCAGGCGTGGCCGTGGAGGCCGAGCGGCTGGTAAAGATCGGCCTGCGCCAGGTCAGGCAATATGTGCTGATCACCGTCATCCTGGTCGTAATCGTGATCATTGTCCTCGCGGTGGCATCATCCCCCGTCCACTGAGACAGCCCCTGATACTTACGATATACCTGCCGGCGGAGTCGTAAAATTAATCACGATAACACGACAGCGAAGTGTTTTCAGGTCGTCCCGATTGCCACATTCGCTGCTTTAGTATCAATTTGTGAAAATTATTTGCTCGTGCCCCTGATCACCCAATTGCCATGGGGCTCTCGGCACTTCCGGGATCGAATTCTAGTGCCGCGCCTATATGCTGTATCTGTACGAAGCGGATCGGTGATTACCGCCTCGGGGGCGGGCACGTGAACAACCACGTGATCAACATGGTGCCGACCGGCTCGATCGATGCCGCTTCGCGGTAGGGGGTTCTCATGACGATGCACACGGACGATTCACCCGGAAGACTCGTGGCCCCGCGTCCACGGCACCCCGGGAATAGCACAACCGGGTCGGAGCTCCTGGCCTCTATCGTCGACTCATCGGACGACGCCATCATCAGCAAGACGCTGGATGGCGTCATCACGACATGGAACAAGGCGGCGGAGCGGATCTACGGCTACACCGAAGACGAGATAATCGGGCATTCCATCTCGCTCCTGGTACCGCCAGACCGTGCCAGCGAGATGGCCGAGATCTCGGCACCGACTTCTCGGACTACTTCACCGAGCCGGACCGGGCCCGCGAGGGGTACCGCCAGGTTTTCGCGCAGGGCTTCGTCACCGACTACCCGCTGACCATCCGGCACACCGGCGGCGACCTGACCGACGTGCTCTATAACGCCTCGGTGTACAAGGACGCGGGCGGCAAGGTGCTCGGCGTGGTCGCCGCCGCCCGCGACGTCACCGATTCCAGACGACTACTGCGGGAGGCGTTGCAATACGCCCGCAGCCTGATTGAGGCCAGCCCGGACCCGCTGGTGACGATCAGCCCGCAGGGCAAGATCACCGACGTGAACGAGGCGACGATCCGGGTGACCGGGGTGGTGCGGGGGCATCGGCACCGACTTCTCGGACTACTTCACCGAGCCGGACCGGGCCCGCGAGGGGTACCGCCAGGTTTTCGCGCAGGGCTTCGTCACCGACTACCCGCTGACCATCCGGCACACCGGCGGCGACCTGACCGACGTGCTCTACAACGCCTCGGTGTACAAGGACGCGGGCGGCAAGGTGCTCGGCGTCTTCGCCGCCGCCCGCGACGTCACCGCCCAGAAGCGGGCTGAGAGTGAAGTAGCGCAACAGCGAGCACGGGAACTCGAGAGGCTCGCCGAGCTCGAGCGCTTCCAGAGGCTCACCGTCGGACGGGAGCTGCGCATGATCGAGCTCAAGAAGGAGATCGAAGACCTGCGAGCCGCAGCCGGAGGGGAATGACGGATGGGCGCGGTCGAACCGGCGGGAACGGTCCCGCGTTATCAACCGGATTCAGCGGATCACGCCCGGGCCGCCTTCAACGTCCTCGAAGACTTCGCTGAGGACGGGCAGCAGCTCAAGGACACGCAGCTCGCTGTCCTCAACATCCTTGAGGACGCGACAGCCGACCGCCTCAGGGCCGAGGCCGCGGTCAAGGCGAGCCTCAACATCCTCCAGGACCTCAGCGATGCCCAGGCCGAGATCCGGATGCTCAACGAGGAACTCGAGGCCCGCGTCGAGCGGCGTACGGCTGAGCTGGTAGTGGCGAACAAGAACCTGGAGTCGTTCACCTACTCGGTCGCTCATGACCTGCGCTCCCCGCTGCGGGCGTTGAGCGGGTACAGCGAAGCGCTGACGGAGGACTATGGCGACCGCCTCGACGACACCGGCCGCTGGTACGCGGAGAGGATCCAGGCGGCCACCGAGCGGATGGGCACGCTCATCGATGACCTGCTGCTCCTGGCACAGGTATCGCGCGGGAAAATGAGCCTCGGACCCGTCGATCTCAGCGCGGAGGTCGCCGCCATCGCCGGTGAACTGCAAGCCCGCGAGCCCGGCCGCCGGGTCCGCTTCGCCATCCACGACGGCGTCTGGGTAACCGCGGATCGCACTCTCATCCGCACCATGTTGCAGCACCTAGTCGAAAACGCCTGGAAATTTACCGCCAAGCGCGAGGGTGCCGTCGTCGAGTTCGGCACCACCACTGCCGAGGACGCCGGAATCTGCTGCTATGTGCGCGACAACGGGGCCGGCTTCGATCCTGCCTTTACGGGCAAGCTGTTCCAGCCGTTCCAGCGGCTCCACGCGGCTACCGAGTTCCCCGGCACCGGGATCGGCCTGGCCAGCGTCCAGCGGATCGTCGAACGCCACGGCGGGCGCGCCTGGGCCGAAGGCGCCGTAGGCCGCGGCGCCACCTTCTACTTCACCCTGAGCGCGAAGGAGACGCCATGACGCCACCCATCCGCTATTACCTTAAGTAACTGCTACAATACAAAATGTGACAGCACCGACCCTGTCCTCCGACGGCATGTACGTCGCGCTCGTGGAAGCCGCGCCTGACGCGATGGTGTGCACAGCCGCCGACGGCCGGGTCGTCCTGGTCAACGCCCAGGCGGAACGGCTGTTCGGCTACAAGCGCGAGGAGCTTATCGGCCAGCCGGTCGAGATCCTGGTCCCCGAGGCCGCCCGCGCCGTGCACCCGGGGCACCGGGCCGGGTACGTCGCTGACCCGCGGCACCGGCCGATGGGCGCGGGCATGCCGCTTGCCGGGCGCCGCCGCGATGCCAGCACCTTCCCGGCCGAGATCTCCTTGTCCGCGATCGACACCGGTGAAGGCATCCTCGTCACCGCGGCCATCCGGGACGTATCCGCCCAGCTCCGGGTGAAAGACCTTGAGCGTTCTAGTCAGGGCCTGGAGAGCTTCATCTATTCGGTTTCCCACGACTTGCGTGCCCCGCTGAGGGCGCTCAGCGGCTACAGCGAGGTCCTGCTGGAAGATTACGGGGGGGTTCTCGGCGAGGAAGGCCGCGGCTATGCCGAGCGGATCGTCGCCGTCAGTGAGCAGATGGCGCAGCTGATTGATTACCTGCTGCAGTATTCCCGCGTCTCGCGGGCTGAGTTGCACGTGCAGCCGGTCGATCTCGGCGGGGAGGCGGCCCGGATCGCCGAGGAGATCCAGCGCCGGGAACCGCTTCGGCGCGTCCGCTTTGCTATCGACAAACCAGTCCAGGCCCTGGCGGACCGCCGGCTTATCCGTACGGTCCTGCAAAACCTGCTGGACAACGCCTGGAAGTTCACGTCCGGCCGGGACGATGCGTCGATCGAGTTCGGGACGGCGCCGAGCGCGGACGCCGCCGTGTGCTGTTACGTGCGCGACAACGGGGCCGGCTTCGATTCCGCCTATGCGGGCCAGCTGTTCCAGCCGTTCCAGCGGCTGCATGCGGCCCGCGACTTTCCCGGCATCGGCACCGGCCTGGCCAGCGTGCGGCAGATCGTGGAACGCCACGGTGGCCGTGTCTGGGCCGAGGGCGCCGTCGGAGCGGGCGCGACTTTCTACTTCACCCTGGACGGGAAGGAAAGCGCATGACAAGCCGAACTATCTTGCTGGTAGAGGACAATCCAGACGACGAGGCGCTGACGCTCCGGGCCTTCAAGAAAAGCAACATCCGCAACGATGTCATCGTGATGCGAGACGGCGCCGAGGCTCTGGCGTACCTCTTCCCCGGCGACGGCGACGGCGACGGCGCGCCGCGTCCAGCTCTCATCCTGCTCGACTTGAATCTCCCGAAGATCGGCGGGCTGGAGGTTTTGCGCAGGATGCGAGCCGACGAGCGGACGCTGATGATCCCGGTGGTCGTCCTGACCAGCTCCAAACTGGAAGAGGACATCCTGGACAGCTACCGCAACGGCGCCAATGCGTATGTGCGCAAGCCAGTAAAGTACTCCGACTTCGCCGAGGCGGTCAGCACCCTCGGCGTGTTCTGGCTGCTCTTGAATGAGCCTGTACCCAGCCGCGGGCCGGAATCGGATTGAGGTGGGACATTCATGAGCGGCGAGCATCAGCGCGACGAGCCGGAGACGGGCCAGCCGGAGACGGGCCAGCCGGAGACGGGCACCGGTCCAGGACAGGCGAACGCCGTGACCGGAGGCGAGGCGGGCTCAGCGGGACGCGGCGCACGCATCCTGATCCTGGAGGACGAAGCCTGGGACGCCGAACTGGCCCAGCGCCTCCTGGCCAGCGCGGGCCTTAGCTTCGTCGCCGTCGTCGTTGACACCAGGGCGTCGTTTGTCGAGCAGATGGCCGCCTTCCGGCCAGAGGTAATCCTGTCCGATTACCACCTGCCCGGCTTCTCCGGCGATGAGGCTCTCAAGATCGCTCAGGAACACTGCCCGGACATACCGTTCATCTTCTGGTCCGGTGTGCTCGGAGACGACGCAGCGGTCGAGCTTATCAAGCAGGGGGCCACCGATTACGTCCTGAAGGACCGGCCCGCGCGCCTGCCCTCAGTACCAGCTGCTGCAGGCCCAGCGCCTGGCTAGCCTCGGCCAGCTAGCAGCAGCCGCAGAGGCGATGAGCCACATCCGCCAGCTGCTCACCGCCGCCCGCGGCGAGGCAATAGCCGCAGAACCTCGATCCTGAGGGGCCTAGGTCCTCTTCAGCCCTCGCTGCCTGTTTCGGGCGCTCCGCATACGCCGCGCGGTGCTCCAGCAACAGGGGCACACCGGGACTGTTGTAACGTGTAGTGAGAAGCAGTATACTTTGGGTAATCGCCGGGGGGTGCTGGATGAGATCACGCCAAGCACGTTCAGCGCCGCCTGGGGCGGACCAGCCGCGCCGGCTCCGGCAGTGGTGGCTCGACCGGCCCTTGCGGGCGAAGGGCCTGATCGTGGTCGCGGTGCCGCTGATCGCCCTGATGGGCATCACCTCGGCGAACCTGATGCTCCAGCAAAATGAGAGCCATGACCGTAACGTCAGCATAGCCGCCCATAACCTGGCTACCGCGGGCGACCATGTTCTCACCGACTTGTTGAACGCGGAAACGGGTGTCCGCGGCTACGGCACGACCCGCGACTCGCTTTTCCTCGCCCCTTACAACCTGACACTGACGCGGATCAGCGCGGAGCGCAGGTCGTTGCGGGAAGCGGCTGTCATAGAAGGTGCCGGCCGTCAGCAGCGGGCGGTGGACGCTACCACGGGCAAGGAGCTGTTCGAGCTAGCGCAGCTACGTTCGGCTATCAGCCGCGGCAGCTCAGCCGGGAGCCTCATTCCGGCGCTTGAGCACGCGAAGACGACCATGGACCTGCTGCGCCGCCAGGTCACCGATCTCGCCAGCGGCCCCAACACCCTAGTCGCCATCCAGCGCAATAGGATCACCTCGCTGCAGACGAGGATTGAATTGCTCGACATCGTCGGCCTCGCGCTGGGGGTGCTGGCCGGGGTGGTCGGCGTCGCCCTCTTCACCTCGGGCATCGCCAGCCGGGTCGGCGCGAACGCGGAGAACGCGCGCCGGCTGGG
>WNGP01000324.1_pt1 | contig 38632 bp, 35 predicted proteins | sample 5407671 | NCBI WGS metagenome assembly WNGP01 (sample SAMN13153381, study PRJNA577476) | soil metagenome | isolation source: 40 cm soil or saprolite under Garry oak tree replicate 2 | place: USA:California | collected 2016-06-15 | reverse complement strand
TGGGTCGCCGTGAATCGCGCCTGGGGCGGCTGATTCGGCCATGGTCCGGTGTCGCAGGTGACCTGGGGATTCGCCCAATCCGCGTGATCGTCACTCGTGGAGTCCACGGCCACGACCTGGAGCCGCACGCTCCGGACGCCGGCGATGCTCACATTGACGGTCGCGGTGGACGTCGCCCCGGTCATCACGCCGCTGTCGTAGAGCTTCACGCCGTCGCCCCAAACCTGAAAGATCACGCTCCCGAGGTTCCCGACCTCGTCATCGACCCCGATGTCCGACGCGAACCTTTGGCAGGAGACGTCCGGGCGGAATTCGATCGCCGACGGGGCCTGCGTACCGAATCCCGCGGCGTAGTGGATACCATCCAGCCCGAGCGGATGCCCGCCGAAACTCGAATTCCGTTCGACCGGGGCTTGCTCGTTCGCCGTGTACGTCCACGATTGGCCGCTCAACGATCCGCTGGGAACCGGCGGATCGACGCCGACCACCTCGAGGAGCGCCATCTCATGTGCGGGCACGATCGTGCTATAGTTGTTCTGAAATGATCCGCGGTCGGCCCGAGTCCACAAATCCCGGACCGTCGCGGTCCCAGGGGTGAGGTTGATCGACTGCCACTCGACCTTGATCGTCGTCGCGGCATTGCCGCGGTTCAGGAGTCCGACCGCCCGCGCGCCGCTCGCCGCGAGGGGTTTCGACCAGACTTGTACGCCATTCCCAAGGTCCGCGGCGAGGGTCGCCTGGAATCCGAGCGCGTCTTGGTCGACCGCAATCACGTCGGGGTTCGAGAGGATCGTGCGCGTCGCGTCGGACATGCTGCGCACGTCGTTGCCCGCGATGAGTGGGGCGGACATGAGAGCCCACATCCCGAGGTGCGTTCGATATTCGCCGTCCGTCATGCCGCCGTTGCCGACCTCGAGCATATCGGGATCGTTGTACGTCCCCGGGGCCGTTGCCGCGGCGTGTGCGACGTTGCGGTCGACGATGGACAGCATCGTCCCCCAGTCGTCCGAGATGTCGCCCGACATGCGCCACTGATGCGCCGTCACAGGTCCCCATGCCCACGGCTCGTCCGTCGGCGTGTTGTCGCTCGCGCTCAGCACGATCGGGCGGCCCGAGGCGACGATCGCATCGCGCCATCGGGCGTAGATGTCTTTCATCACCAGGCCGTTCGCGTCGCACCGATCCGCCTTGATGTAGTCGACGCCCCAGGCCGCGAACTCTGCTACATCCTGGAATTCATGGTCCAGGCTGCCGGCGGTTCCTCCCGTACATGTGGCCGTGCCGATCGACGCATAGATTCCGTACTTCAGGCCGCGGCTATGAATGTAGTCGCCGAGGGCCTTCATCCCGCTCGGGAATTTCGCGGGGTCGTTCGTCAGGTTGCCCGAGGCATCGCGCGAGACCGCAGACCAGCAATCGTCGAGCGTCACGGTATTGTAGCCCGCGGCGAGGAGCCCGCTGCTGACCATCGCATCCGCCGTCTGGCGGACGAGCGTCTCAGTCAGGCCGCGACACCCGAACGCGTTCCAACTGTTCCAGCCCATCGTCGGTAGGGCGCCGTTTATCCCAAGGGATGGGCTCGTCGCGACCTTGGGGCTCCCGGTCCCCGGGATCGACCCGGTCTCGTTGCGCTCGATTCCTGGAGCCACGAAGGACGGAACCAGGGAAGCGAGCGCGGTCAGCGCGACGAGGATGAGAACGAGTCCAACGGAAAAGGAGGACGGCACCGCGGCTCCGCGTGGTCCCATGTGTGTCTGGCGTCGAAGAAGCTCAACCGTAATCAATCCTGGGGCCTCGCTATCACGACATCATGTGGATTCCCCACGACGAATTCAGGTCGGCAGCAAACCGAGACCGCGGGCGTTCAGGGGGTGCCGAATCTCTCCGCGGCTCTGGCGCGAGCCCGCGCGGCTTCCACTTCGCGATTGCGCGGCTCCGCATCGGTCACCAGAGAATCCAGCAATTTCCGGGCGGCTGCGGTCATTTCTCGCACGGCGCGCTGAAACGCCGCCTCGTTGGCCCGCGACGGCTTGCTGAAGCCGGAGAGCTTCCGCACGAACTGGACCGAGGCTTCTCCCACTTCGTCATCGGTGGCAGGAGGTTCAAAGTTGAAGAGCGTCTTGATGTTCCGACACATGCTGTTCTCCCCCGAATCGTACCGGACAAGCTGAACCGCGGAATCCCCGAAAATCTTTTGCGTGACGACGGTTCGCCCCCTTTGCATCGCGTCTAAACCTCGCCGGGTCATCACGAACCCATGCTGCGACTGATCGATGCCCTTGTCCCCTCTCACCCCAGTGCTCGTCCACCCGGACCTCGTGCAGGGGTGGGTTGGTTGTGCGATGTCTTCGGATTCGCGGAACGAGTCCGGACTCGACCGAGGGCCTCGGCGGTCACGTCTGGACGCTTTCCCCGTCCGTCGCCGATGTCGCCCCGGAGGAATGGGGCGGTACCGTCGTGACCGGCCGTCGGTAGGAGTGCGGGCTGGAGACGGGGCTCCGTTCACCTCGCGGTCTGTCGCCTGCCGGGGCGCGCGTCGAGGAACTTCACGAGTCGGTCGAGCGAGCTGTCCATCCCCATCGTCGACCGCTCCGTCCACAAATCGTCGTGCATCGCATCCTCGGTCACTACGAGTCGGACGCCTCCGGCAGTGGGCTGGATCTCGATTACCGCGACGACCTCGTACGGAGTGACGCCAGGGATGAAGTCGGCCAACGTCGTGTATACGAGCCGGCGACGCGGGGTCACCTCGCTGTACGCGCCGCCGGCGACGCTCGTGAGTTCCAGGCCGGCGGACTTCATCGCCTCGATCGCGGCCGGGCTGGTCGCAGTCATCGCGTGCTCGAATTTGCCGCCCGGGCGCAAGTCGAGCTTCCGGACGGTGGTCGTGAAGCCTTCCGGTCCCCACCACGCTTCCAACCCCTTCTTGGTCGTCCAAGCCTCCCAGACATCCTCCACGGACGCACGCAAGGTGCGCTCGAGGTTGATCTTCGGTCTCAACACGTTCGCGGATGCGGTCGTCTTCGTTTGCTTGGTCATGTCGCTCACCTCGTCTTTGCCAGGAGCTCCTCCAGGCGATCCCACGTCTCTCGCGCTCCATCCTCCATTCCGGACTGGAGCATCCCATCGAGATCCTCGATGGTTTCGAAACGGGACGTGACCGTCAGCTTCGTCTTGCCGTCCCGCTCCTCGAACGTCGCGGTGTCTTCGATGATGTGGCCCGGCATTCCCTCGAACTCAAACGTGGAGACGATTCGCTCCGGCAGGCGTACCTCCCGATACTCGCCCCGGAACCCGTATTCGGTTCCGTCCGGATCGCGGCACACGTACCGCCACCGACCGCCCTTCCGGACTTCCATCGCCTCGACCGTGGTCGTCTGCCTCCGTCGTCCCCACCACCTCGGGATGAGTTCCGGATCCGTGTATGCCCGGAACACGACGTCCCGCGGGGCGTTGAACACCCGGGACATGACGACTTGCCGCTTCCTGCGGCTCGTAACCGCCCCGGTCTCGGACGATCCCTCCGTGAGGGAGGCCGCAAGCCGTTCGAAGGACTCGGTCCAGCCTTGTTCCGCGCCTTCCTGGTCCGGCCCCGCGGGGAGCCCGTCATGGCGGAGCGTCAACTTCGTCTTCCCTGCGACGTCCTCCAAGGTTACGGTCAGGAGCATTTCCAATGGCGTCTCGGCGCTGAGCCCGTACGCGGTCGCGGAAACAACACGGCCCTTCGCGTCCGCGAAGCTGTCCGTGGCCACTAATTTCCTCGGTCGCACGATCTCGCGGTAGACGCCGGTGCCCCAGTAGTCTTTCCCCTCGGGCGAGCGCATGCAGTACAGGTACGTGCCGCCGACGCGGAGGTCGATCTTGCAGGAAGGGACGGTGAAGTCCTTCGGCCCCCACCATCGCTTGACCTCCGCTGGCTCCGTCCATGCCTTCCAAACGCGCTCGCGGGGTGCGTCGAACATGCGTGCGAGTACGAGCTCACGCCTCTTCCCTTTGTCCGCTGCTTTCGTTGCCTGTCCCTTTGGTTTCACGTCTTTCTTACTTGGCATGTTGCTTCCTCCCGATCTTTGATGACCTGGAGCGTTTCGCTCGCCCTTCCAGATGCTCCGCCAACCGGTCGAATCGATCCTCCCAGAGGACGCGATACCGCGTGAGCCAGCCGAACGCCGCGCTGAGCGGCACCGCATCGATCTGACATCGGCGGACGCGGCCTTCGGGTTCGACCTCAATGAGGCCCGCCTGTTCGAGGACCCGCAGGTGCCGCGAGATCGCGGGCAAGCTCACCCGGTGCGGCTCCGCCAGATCCCCGACGGTGGCGTCCCCTCCGGAGAGCTGCTCGAGGATCGCCCTCCGAATCGGATGAGCCAAGGCCGCGAAGATCGCGTCCAGGTCCGTTTTGACTCCCGGTCGATTAACCATCTTGTTAAGTGATAGCGTTTTCCATATTTAACGATTATGTTAAGTGATGAGGCAACGATGGCATGACCCGCGGGATCCGACGGTCACGCGCGAACGCGGCTCGGCGGGCGGGTCATTGCGGACGGAATTTGAGCGACGCGGAGTTGATGCAGTACCTCAGCCCGGTCGGCTTCGGCCCGTCATCGAACACGTGCCCCAAGTGGGCCCCGCAGTTGGCACACTCGACCTCCGTGCGGCGCATGAACAGGCTGCGATCCTGCTCCTCGCGAACATTTCCTTCCTGAACGGGCGCCCAGAAACTCGGCCAGCCGGTCCTCGAGTCGAACTTGGTCCCCGATGCGAAGAGTTCGGTCCCGCAGACGACGCACAGGTACACGCCGGCGTCGTGGTTGTCCCAATACTCTCCGGTGAAGGGTCGCTCCGTCCCCTTGTTCACGACGACGTCGTACTGAAGCGGCGAGAGCTGTTGCTTCAGCTTCGCCTTGTCGAACTTCTCCATGGGCAGGGACGAACCCTTCGACGTCTTAAGGTTTCGGCTCGATCACGCCGGGCAAAGGAGCCGCTGGCGGGTCCGAAGTCTCCTGAACTACATCTGCGGAGTGTTCGGATTTTGCTGCCACAAGGCCAACCGGGTCCCCGAGGGATCCTCGAACACGGCGAACCAGCCCTGGCCCATGACTTCGGCCTTCGGCACGATGATCTTCCCGCCGGCTTTCTTGACCTTCTCCTGATACTCGTCGACCGAGGGGACGGATAGATAATTGATGACCCCCGACTGCCAGTTGCCCGGTTGGAGTCCCCCGACACCGCCGCCCGGACCGCTTGCCGCCTGGAACAGCGAGTAGTCCATTCCCGGCACTTCCTGGAATTTCCACCCGAACACGGCTCCATAGAATTTCTCGAGTTTCTTCGGTTCCTTGACGTGGAACTCGACGTGTACGACACTACCCGTTTTTGGCTGCTCTGCCATCGTCTTACCTCGTGAGCCGACCGAGGCCGCTCGGATATATAACGATATTCCGAGGGGGTCGTCGAAAGTACCCTTCGGGTCGATACTAAGGTCTTCGGAACGTCCCGAACGCAGCTTCATGAACGACCGATGGTTGGAGCGGCAGCACCGCAGACCGGGAGAACTTCGTTTTGACAGGGAATGAGGGACCTAGAGGCGTCAAAGACGGGTCGGAGACTGCGGATCCGTTGCGGACGACCGTGGGTTCTCACGCGCGGTTGATCCTCGCCGTGATCATCGCGGCGGCGTTCCTGGATGTCGTTGACTTCTCGGTGGTCCAAGTGGCGCTGCCCACGATCCAACGAGAGTTCCTCGCCCCGCTTGCGGAAAGCCAGTGGGTCACCGGCGTCTATGGACTCACGCTGGCGGGGTTCCTGATGGTGAGCGGCCGAGCCGGAGACGTCTATGGCCAGAAACGCCTGTTCATGTTCGGAATCGTGTTGTTCACCCTGTCCTCGCTATCCGCCGGCCTCGCTCCCTCGCTCCTCTCGCTCGTCGTCTCGCGGGCGATTCAAGGCGTCGCGGCTGCGATGACCACCGCGACCGCCTTGGCGATCCTCGCGGCGACCTTCCCCGAGGGGAAAGAGAGGAACCGAGCGTTCGGAGTCCTCGTCTCGATCCTGTCCGCGGGGTTCGCGGCCGGTTCGATTGCGGGCGGGATCCTCACCGCGGCGTTCGGATGGCGGTCGGTCATGTTCGTGAACGTGCCGATTGGCGCAGTGGCGACGATCTTGGCTCAGCGGTTCATCTCGCGGAACGGCGGCGGACGCGCGGCGTCGAGGCGTCTCGATATCCCGGGCGCCATAACGGTCACCGCCGGGCTGATCCTGCTCGTATACGCGTTCACGATTGCCACGACGGACGGCCTCTTCACGATCCAGGCGGCACTCCCGCTGGGCTTGTCCGCGGTCACGTTGGTGGCCTTCCTGGCCATCGAATATCGGTCGAAGGCGCCTCTCATGCCCCTCGCCTTCGTGCGCCGTCGGACGACCCTGACCGCGAATGTCCTCTCGCTGGTCGTGAGCTCGTCGGCCGGAGCGCTCATCGTGCTGACCGTCTACCTGCAGCAGGTCCTTGGCTACTCGCCGTTGGATGCCGGCCTCGCGTTTCTTCCGGCCGCGGCGATCTTCTTCTTCGTCGGCGGATGGGGATCCTCGTGGCTCATGAACCGATTGGGCCTGAAACGCGTACTCGTGATTTCCACCACATTCGTCACGCTGGGGTTGGCGGCGCTCGCGCCTCTCCCGGTTTCGGCGGGCTATCTCGGCATCTTGCCCGGGACGGTCCTCTGGGCGCTCGGGGCGAGCATCGGGTTTCCGGCCCTTGCGATTGCGGGCCTCGCCGGCACGAAGCATGGGGAAGAGGGCCTGGCCTCGGGGTTGATCCAGACCTCCCAGCGCCTCGGTTTTCCTCTCGGCCTATCGTTGGTGCTGACGGTCGCAAGCGCGTTTGATCCTGGGCTTGGGTTGAGCGGATTCCGATACGCGTTTCTCGGGGCGGCCGTGCTGAGCGTGATCGGACTGGGGATTGCGCTCCGGTTTCGCGGCGAGGATGTACCAACACTCACGGGTCAGGCGACGGCGGACCTGGGTGCCGTGGGAGAGCAGAGTGATTTCGAATGACCGCTCGAACCCCGAGCGTGGCATGGGCCTTCGAGTGCATACGGGATCCCTTGGACGGATCCAGGAAGCGCATATATCCAGATCGCGCGATTGACCTCCTTGAATCGGGGGAATGACATGAGAAAACTGATCATGTGGAATCTGGTTACGCTGGACGGCTTCTTCGAAGGCCCGAAGAGTTGGGAGATTGACTGGCACGATACCGTCTGGGGAGAGGAGATGGAGCAGTATGCCATCGAGCAGTCGAAGTCGACGGGCGCGCTGCTGTTCGGCCGCGTGACGTACGAAGGGATGGCCTCGTATTGGCCGTCGCAGAAGGGCGACATCGCCGATTTCATGAACACGATCCCGAAAGTCGTGTTTTCGAGGACGCTGAAGAAGGCCGACTGGAACAACACGACGCTCGTGAAGGAGAACGTGGTGGAGGAGGTCAGGAAGCTGAAGAGGCAGCCTGGAAAGACGTTGTTCGTCTTCGGAAGCGCCGATCTCTCCTCGACGCTTTTGCAGCACGGCTTGTTTGATGAACTCGACCTGGCTCTGACGCCGTTGCTCCTCGGTCACGGGAACCCGTTGTTCAAAGCGGATTCGAAGCGGCTCAAGATGAAATTGCTGGAAGCGAGACCGTTGAAGTCAGGCGGCGTCATCCTCCGCTACGAGCCGGAACGAGCGACGGACGCGCCCGCGCTGCCGCGGACTTCGAAAGCCTGAATAGCCGAACCCTCGATTGGCTAGGCGGATCGCATGGACGGCAGCAAGAAGGAATGGAAAACGATCGACGAGTACATCGGGGCTTTCCCAAAGGATGTTCAAGGCATCCTTCAGCGAATCAGGAAGACGATACGGAACGCCGCCCCCGAAGCCGTCGAGACGATCAGCTATCAAATGCCGACATTCAAACTGAACGGCAAGGGGTTGGTCTACTTCGCGGCGTACGAGAAGCACATTGGATTTTATCCGATTCCTTCCGGCATGAAGGCCTTCGAAAGAGAACTCTCGCCGTACAAACAAGGAAAAGGGTCGGTGCAATTTCCGATCGATAAGCCCATTCCTTACGGCTTGGTGCGAAAGATCGTCGTGTTCCGAGCGAAGGAGAATCGAGAAACGAAGGGATAGGGGAATTCTCCCTCGCTGCCTGAAGGAACTCTTCCTTCATACCGAGTTAGGCCCGTGTCCGCAGGCCCGTTCAGGAGGTCAATGCGGCAAGCCCCGGGCAGTCCCGAAAAAGAATCATCCCTCCAGAACTCCTTTATCCGAATCAAGGAGGGAAGAGGATGGCAGACATCGTTAGCATCACCCAGGCGATCGTACTTGTGGCCGGGTTCGGGCTCATCGTGGCGTTGGCGTTTTTCCTGAAAGGCCTCTATCTGATCCGCGCCGGCGAGGTCGGCGTCCTGGTGAAGAGACTCGGCGGGCGGAAGATGCCGGCCGGACAGGTCATCGCCCGGCACGGCGAGATCGGGACGCAGGCGGCGACACTGATGCCGGGGCTCTACTGGCGGATGCCCGTCGTCTGGAGCATGCGCCGGTCCAAGGTCGTCCAGGTTGGCGAGACCGAGATCGCGACGGTCGAAGCGATCGACGGTCGTCCGCTGCCAAAGGGACGACTCCTCGGAGACGAGGTCGAGTGCAACCAGTTCCAGGACGGCGAGGCGTTCCTCGACAACGGCGGGTTCAAAGGCCCGCAGGTGGCGATCATCCGACCGGGGACGTATCGGATCAACCCGTTTCTGTTCTACGTGGCCAAGCAGCCCGCGACGGAGGTCGCTTCCGGCAAGGTGGGCGTCGTGACCGCCCAAGACGGACAGCCGCTCCCGCCCAGGTTCATCGTGGCGCCGCAGCCTGACGTCACCGCGACGGCGGCTCGCCCGAGCGCCCGGCCGCACAACTTCTTCCAGGACGGCCAGGCCTTCCTGGACAGCGGTGGCTTCCGAGGGCCGCAGCTCGACACGCTCCAGCCCGGTCGGTACTACATCAATCCGACACTCTTCCAAGTCCAGATCGACGACGTCGCCGAGGTGCCACCGGGCTTCGTGGCGGTCCTCCGGTCGAACATCGGGGAGGAGCTGGACCAAGTTGACATCGAGCCCGTGCCCGTCACGGATAGCCCGGACTTCGACCAGACGATCCACGCGGCGGTCGAGCGGTTGCTCGTCCCGGATCGGAACCGACGGGGAATCTGGCGGAATCCCGTGGCCCCGGGCAAGTACAACCTGAACCGGGTCGCGTTCACGGCCTACCTCGTGCCGACCTCGGCGATCATGGTCGACTGGGCCCGGTCCGACCGGCCGGACGCACCGAGCCTCTCGCGTCGCCCGACGGATCCTCCGACCGCGGAATCGGACTATCCCTACCTGACGGAGCAGGGCGAGAAGGGCCTGTCGTTCTTCCGCTTCGGCCAGTTGCTCGTGACGTCCAGGGACGGCTTCAAGCTCGAGGTCGACGTGCGGATGGTCATCCGCATCTTGCCGGAGAACGCCGCCTTCGTGATCGCTCGATTCGGGTCGGTGTTCAACCTGATCCAGCAGATCGTGCATCCGCTGATCGACGCATCGTTCCGCAACAACGCCGGCGAAAAGAAGGCGCTCGAGTTCGTACAGGGCCGATCCCAGCTCCAAGAGGAGGCCCTGAACCGGGCCCGCGTGCAGTTTGCGAAGTACTATGTCGAGGCGCAGAATCTGCTGATTTCGTACATCGCCGTGGACCCGACGCTCCTCGCGACCCAGACGAACAAGGAGATCGCGATCCAGCAGCAAACGCAATACGAGCAGCAGGCGACGGCCGAGCAGCGGCGCATCGCGGTCCAGGAGATGACGGCACGGGCGAACCTCCAGCCCAAAGTGGTCGAGGCGTCCTACCAGGTCCAGATCAACGAAAACCTCGCGAAGGCCGCGATCAAGCAAGCAGAAGGCGTGCGCGACTCGACGCGCATCCAGGCGGACGGAAACGCGGCCGCGATCCGGATGGTCGGTGAGGCGCAGGCGGACGCGTACCATGCCCAGGCGGACGTCCTCGGCTCCGACCGGGTCGCGCTCGTCAAGGTCATGGAGGAGGTCCGCGACGGCAAGATCCGCGTGACGCCGGATACCCTCGTCACGTCCGGCGGAGATGGATCTGGGGCGGGAACGCTCTTGACGGCCTACCTCGCGAAGCTCCTCACGGAGCCGAACGGTGGCAAACCAGCCGAGCCGTACAAGCGAGTCGAACACCCGGACTACACGTCGGATCTGACGCAGAACTCGACCACCAAGAAAGAGGATCGATCGACGAAACACCGGGAGAGCGAATCGCAACGAGAGTGAGATTCCGTGGACAGGTCACGCCATCGTGCTCATGGACCGAGAACGATTTCGCCATGGGTCGATGGTCCCTCTCCAGCAGTTACTCATGAGTCGATCGCTGTCGCCGGAATGTGACCTCGAGGACGCAGGTCGTCGTCGCGAGCGCAGCGCGAACCCCGATCGGCCGGTTCAAGGGCGCCTTCTCCGAGGTCCCGGCCCCACGGCTGGGCGCTTTCGCGGTGAGGGAGGCCATCCGCCGGGCGAACATCGAGCCGAAAGACGTCAGCGAGCTGTTCTTCGGCTCCGTGATCCAAGCGGGGTTGTACCAAAACTGTGCCCGTCAGGTCGTCATCTTCTCGGGGATTCCGGAGAGCGTGAGCGGAACGACCGTGAACATGGTCTGCGGCAGCGGGATGAAGGCGATGGTCGACGGCGTGCGCGCAATCGAGGACGACCCGGATGCGATCATCGTCGCGGGAGGCACGGAGAACATGACGCGGGCGCCGTATCTCATGCCGCGGGCCCGCCAAGGCTTCAACCTCGGCCACGCGGAGGTCCTCGATTCGATGATCATCGACGGTCTCTGGGACATCTACAACGACTTCCACATGGCCATCGGCGGGGAGATCATGGCGGAGCGGCTCGGACTCACGCGAGAGATGTGCGATGAATACGCGATGCGCTCTCAATCGTTCGCGAATAAGGCGACCGAATCCGGCCGGTTCGCGAAGGAGATCGTCCCGGTGGAGACCCGGATTGACGGAAAGGAGGTTACGGTAACTCGCGACGGCGGGATCCGCCCAGACACAACCCTCGAGGCCTTGGCGAGGCTCCCGCCCGTCTTCAAGAAGGACGGTGTGCTCACGGCCGGAAATTCATCCCAAATTTCCGATGGCGCGAGCGCGACGGTGCTGATGAGCGAGCGCAAGGCGCGCGAGATCGGCGTCGACCCGCTAGGGACGATCCGAGACTTCTGCTCTCAGGCTGTGAAACCTGAGGAAGTGATGTTCGCACCGATCCCCTGCGTAAGGAAGCTGATGAAGAGGACCGGAATGAAGCTCGACGAGTTCGATCTGGTCGAGCACAACGAGGCGTTCTCCTCGGCGAGCGTCGGCGTGAGGAAGGAGCTCGGCATCCCCTGGGAGATTTTCAACATCTGCGGGGGCGCCGTCGCCTTGGGCCATCCGATCGGCTGCTCGGGCAATCGGATCGTGGTCACGCTGTTGCACTCCATGAAAGAGAAAGACGTGAATCGCGGTCTCGCGACGCTGTGCATCGGGGGCGGGGACGCCATGGCCATGGCGCTGGAGCGATGACCGTGAAGATCCAAGACGTCGATCCTCGACGATGAGTAATACGCGCTCGGATTCGGACCTTTTCTCGTCGACAAACGGCCGGATCCTACCTCGGACCTAGGCCGAGCTGGGCCATGAAGCCCGCGAGATCGAAGTACTCGTGAACTTCTGTAATCTGTCGGCGCTCAAGCTTGAAAACCCCGGCCACTTTCATCCGGAAGGTCTTGCCTGTCGCAGGGATCGCTTGTCCGCCGGGACCGAGCAACGGTCCCTTGTGCGTCCCCGAGCTCGTGGTCTCCAAGCACACCCAGTCGCCTTGGCCGAAGCTCCGGTCTTTCTGTGTTCGAAGGTCCGGAAACGCCCGATTGAATTGTTCATAATACTCGCGGAGGGCGGCGCGCCCCTTGATCGGCTCTGGCGCCGCAGGGTTCAGGTCGATGACAGACTCGGCGTGGAGCCTCACGAATCGATCCCAATCGTGGGCGTTCAGCGCAGCGATGCCAGAATCAATCACTCGCAAGTTCTCCCGAACCGTCAGTTGTTTCCCTCCGCTCGGTGGGCCTCGGGTATGTTGAAAGCCGCCCCTCCCTGCCCCTTGCTGAGAATGGGCTGAAGGACAATAAAGGTCGCGTCGGCTGCGGCGGGGGGAGGGAGCGCTCCGCTCCTTCGCGGCCTCGGCACGGAGCTCGGATTGCACGATTGAGCGCGATTCTGGGCGAAGAACGGGCCTGCTGGGATCCGAACCCGGGTCAGAGGCTCCGGAGGCCTCTGTCCAATTCCTAGAGGGCCTCTGGGAGGCCGCCGTTTTCGAGGCACCAGACGATATTGTGCCGAAACCTTCGCAGGCCAGTAATTCGACCTGAGCGGGAAGGATCATTCAGTATCCCACCTGTCCTTTGCAGCCCACCGTATCACGACGCCACCGTCTGGCAGCATCTTGTTCCAGTGCCCAAGACGATTGAGGTCACGGAGATTGGCCGTCCCGACTAAGCTCTTCCCAATGAAAACGATCTCGTTTCCCAGCGGGAACTTTCCGTCGAGCAGGCGGTCGTACGACATGTCGGATGAATTCGTTTCGTCGTCCATCCACCCGAAGTACGGCTTAACGTGGTTGTAGATACTCTCCGCGATTAGCAGGATTCGTTGCATGTTCCGCTCGTGGGTCTCGGGCCTGCCGTAAATGAGCACGAACTCGTGGAACATGGTGACATTGATACGGGTGCGGCGACCGATCCGCCGGTCTTCCACCGGGCCGAAGCCGACATGAATCTCCTTGACCGCCTCCTGAAGGTCGTCTCCGTGTCGAGATATCTTTGCGCGAACTTCCGGGTCGAACTCGAACGGATAGGTGAAGATGAGCATAGCATCCGGATATGAGTCTTCCAGTCTCGCTGCGGAATTGGTTGCCAGTTCTTGGGCGCGTTGCAAATCCAGCGCCCGTTCCTCTCTCGTCACGCGCTGGTGCATCCGGTCGAGCGCGGTGTCCTGCGTCGTCAACAGACGAACACGCTCGTACCTGCAGCCGGCGTCCAAGAGGGCCCGCACGGTTTCTGCGACTAGGCTCGCTGCTGAACCGAGTCGAGGGTCAACGTAGAATTCCATCCAGTAATAGGCAGGCATTACTCCCCTCCAAACGGGATGCCTTCTCATAAAGGGAAGCGCCGATGATGAGGAGAATCCAAGTGAGGAGCGCGGGAGCGAACTCGCCATGTTATCACTCGAAAAGTCTCAAGGTTTTGCCGCCCGGAGGGGGGAGCGCCCCCGTTGGGATTTGAACCCAAGTCCACAGGTCCGGAGCCTGTAAGTCTATCCAAACTAGCCTACGGGGGCAGCGGGCCTCGGAATCAGGGTGGGGCCTTAAGACCCTCGGTTGGACGGAGGCTGGCGGACCCGACCACCCGCTTGACGGGCGATCCGTCCAAGCCCTCTGTCCTATCCAAGCTAGACTAGTGGCCCTCGGCCGCCGGAAGAAGTCCCCGAATTAAGGCTTTCCGCGGCGCTGGAGCGAGACGGGCTCCGCTTTCGCTTTGCTCGACTTCGTTGAAGACCGATCTGCGCGGTCCTTGAGCACGATGACCACAACAATCGCGATCGCAATGACGACCGGGACGAGTGCGATCCAAGCCGCGTTCGGCAAGATGAATTGGGCGCCCGGTAACCTGGGGGTGGAGCCCGGGTTGCCCGGGATCCGCCAACCGTAGTCCACGTATGCGTAAACGGCTCCCGTCTCCGTCGCGGTCGCGTCAATCTCCCACGCCGTGATGATCCCCAGACGGGACTTGGCCACGCGGACCGAGAGGGTGTCCTGCACGATCGTGGTGCTGGCGCTCAGGTCGACCGGGACGAAGCCCGTCGCGTTCGACGCGAGCGTGGTCGTTCGATTCACGTGCGTCACCGCAAAATGGGTGGCATTGTCCTGCCTCGTATACAGGCGAATTTGGTACGAGGTGTTGTCCAGGTTGGCAATCGTCCCTTTGACCTGCATCGTGAGGAGGACGTCGGCACTCGCGTTCGAGGATGTCAGGTGAAGCATGTTCACGCTGTCCGGAAACGGACTAAGCGTGAGGTTGCCGTCCGTCAGGACCGGGGTCATGTTCGATGTCCAGAATTCAACGACGTCGCTGGCCGGGTCCGTGTAACTGAGATCGAACGAAACGGCGGAAACGAGGCCTGTGCCACACGCAAGGACTATGAGGCTAGACAGGAGAACTCCCGCCAACAGGGCCTTCACACGTACGCAGGGTCGCGGACCGCGGATAAGGCAACTGGTACGGTTATCGAGAACAGGATGCGGTTCCGGTTATTGAGAATGGGAAGAGCCCGGCTTACTTCTTCGCGAACTCGGTATAGCCGCAACGTCCGCAGGACACGCGATCGCCGTGTCTCGCGAGGAACACGCCCGGGCCGCACTTCGGGCAGTTCGCCCGCTCCCGCGTGATCCGATTCCCCTCGATCTTGTAGAACTTCCGTTTGAGGCCGGCCGTGCCTTTCTCCTTCTTCGCTTCGGCCATCATTTCGCCTCTTTCTTCTTGGCCTCAGGCTTCTTCTCCGCCTTCTTCTCGTCCTTCTTTTCCTCTTTCTTCTCGGCGGGCTTTTTCTCTTCCCTCGCCGCGGGCTTCTTCTCCTCTTTCGGCGCGCCCTTCTCCGGTTTCGCTTCCGGCTTCGCCTCTACCTTCGGGGCCTCGGCCTTCGGTGCAGGCGTGGCGGGCTTTTCCGCTTTCTCGGCCCTCGGCACAGGCGCGGGTTTCTCCGGCTTCGGCGCCGCCTCCTTCTTGACCTCGGGTTCGATTAGTTTGTTGCGGACGAGGATGTGCTTGCGCTCGACCGCGAGCGCCTCCTCTTTCGACTTGTAGACTTTCGCCTCGCCGACCGTCTCGTAGCGGCCGAACGTCGAGGCCTGGAAATCGATGACCACGATGTCCTTCGTCGCCTTGAGCTCCTTCGCGAGGAAGGCCCGGAGCGCGTCGCGCGTCGGGGTCGGCTCCGCTTTGTGCGTCGCCTTGAACGTGACCTCGACCCGCTTCAGGAGCGGATTCTCCTTCCTCTGGAGGACCTCGAGTTGCATCGGCTACCGTTCCATGCGCCGCAAGACATCGAGGGCCCTGGACTTCGCGGTCTCGTCCGCCCGGACGACCACGACGCCCTGGGACGGCATGCCGTACAGGACCGCCGCGGACGGGGGTGCGAGCGCGATGCAGACGAGGGCGAGAAGGTCCTCTTCGCCTCGGACTTCGACGCGTACCCGCTCGTCCGACTTAAAGGCTTCGGAGAGCACGCGCCACGCGTCCGGAGTGATCGTCCCCGGAGGATTCGTGACTCGGAGAGCCTTCGAACCGATCCGCTGGAGCGCCTCCCGCAACTCCGGATCCTCCTGGCGTTTCGTCTTGAAGTCGACGACGCAGATGTCCGGGGTCCGTCCGCGAGCGACGAGGTCGAGCGTGCAGAAATCCCCGACCGTCACGACCGGGTTCGCCCGGCCGATTGTCGGCAAGATGCTCGGCCCCTGGACCAGGGCGCCCATCGGCCATCGGAGATACTCGCGCAGGGAATCAGGGAGTCGCAACGTGACGTTGGCGAGATCAGCGAACCCGGAGGGCGAACTTTCCGTTGACATGGATGCCCATCTTCTTCGCGATCTCGGACCGCTGGTGATCCACGATGATGACGTACCCTTGCCAGTCTTTCGATGTCTCGCCGCCGCACAGAGGGCACTTGTCCTCGTCGGTCACGTGACCGCAGTTCTTGCACGCCTTCGGAATCTTCACGACCATGGCTCAGCCTTTCCTCTTCCGCACGCGGCCTTCCGCCCTCGCGCGGTCCTCTTCGATCCAGTCGAGCTTCCCGAGCGCCGGTTGACGCATCGTGAGGCCGATCTTCGACTCCCGCGGCGCCCGTTCGTTCAGGGACACCGCGACGATGCGCGTCCGGACCTTGTCGCCGATCCGGAGGTCGCGCTTCGTGTCCTTGCCGATCAGCCGCTGGCCCTCCTCGTCGACGTCGACCCGATCGTCCATGACCTGCGAGATGTGCAGGAGGCCGTCCAGAGGACCGAATCTCACGAACGCGCCGAACTTAAGGATTTCCACCACGGTGCCCTCGACGATCTCCTGGAGCGTCGGCGCGAACACGAGGGCGTCGTACCGCACCCGTTGGTAGACCGCACCGTCCCCGTGGACGATCCGCCCTTCGCCGACCCGCTCGATGTTGCTCGCGATCAGCGTGAGGGTCTTGTCCGCCCCGATCTTGCCTTCCAGCGTGGTGCGCGTGAGCTCCCGGGCGACCGCGTCGATGTCCTCCCCGAGGCGCTCTGGCGGGATCCGGACGACGTCTTCCCGCTGGACCCGCTGGTACATGAAAATCCGCCGTGCAGCGAGAAGGGTCCTTCTATTTAGGACTTTAGCCTGTCCACCCTTCTGTCTTCTCACCCACCGGAGCGATGCAGTGAAGTTCCGCCCCAGACCTGATTCAGCAAGGTCAGGACAACGGCCCTCCGTACCTTTATCTCCCTAGGGGGTTTCTACGAAAACACGAACCGCGGTCGCGCGCGCGGAGGGCTCGACATGGAGCGGAACCGGACCGTCGTCGGTTCCGGAGAGGGCTGACGTTCCGTGGGACGCAATCCAAGCGATCTGGTCGTCTTCGTCGGCAAGCGGCTCGTTCAGCTCGTCGCGGTCCTTTTCGGCGTCGTAACGATCACGTTCTTCTTTACCCACATCGCGATTCCAAATCCGTGCAACGTCTGGTCTGGGCCTCGCGCGACCGAGGCCACGATTCAGCTTTGCATCCACAACAACGACCTCGACAAGCCGCCCCTGACTCAGTACTTCAGTTACCTGTCGAAGCTCGTGACGGGCGACTGGGGGACGAGCCCGCTCGGCGTGCCAGTCCTGCCGACGATACTGAGCCGGTTTCCCCAAACGCTCGAGCTGGTGCTCACGGCACTGCTTTTCATGATTCTGCTTGGAATCCCGCTCGGGGTGGTTGCCGCCAACAATAGCGGTCGTTGGCAGGACCACATCGTTCGAACGTTCTACCTCAGTGGCTGGGCCACACCGACGTACCTCGGCGGCGTGATCTTGTCAATTGCGATTGGCCCCGCCCTCGGCCTCCCCCGGACGGGAGCTTTCAGCTCGTTTCCGACGTTTCCCGAGCCCTTTCATATGTCCGTCCTCGACGCGCTCGTGAACCTCAACTTCGCGGCCGCGGCCGACGCGGTCCTCCACTTGATCCTGCCCGCCTCGGCCCTCGCGTTCATCAATCTTGGCATCGCGACTCGCATGACCCGCACCTCGATGCTCGAGGTCCTGCCGATGGACTACGTGAAGACGGCGAAAATCAAGGGGCTGTCCGACTTTCTTGTCCTGTACAAACACGCACTTCGAAATTCACTCATCTCGACCACGACGATTCTCGGCATTACCGCGGGTGGCCTGCTCTCTACCACGGTCGTCATCGAAGAGATCTTCGTCTGGCCTGGAATCGGAGCCTATGCGTTTGACGCGATCACGAAGTACAATTTCAACGGAACCATCGGCGTCGTGATTTTCTTCGCGATTGGAGTCGTGGTGGCGAACCTGGTGGCCGATGTGCTCTACGGCCTACTGGATCCGCGCGTGGAGTGGCGCTAGATGGAGTCATCGGATTCCGGAGCTCCACTTGCACCGGACCTTCGTTCGCTGCTAAAGTCCGTTGGGATGGTATCTGGGGCGGCGGGCCACGGATTCCGGAACCTCGTGAAAGTGTTACGGGCAAATCCGCTGACGCTCGTCGGATTCGTCCTGGTGGTCTTTCTCTCCGCGACCGCGTTTTTGGTCGTGGTCACTCCCCCGGTGACCCAAGTCCTCTTCGGCAGCCCGTCTTCGATTACGCCGTTCGACCCGAACGGACTCGTGGATGAGAAGAACATCCCTCCCTGGACGAATGCCCCGGTTCTGCGGAACGAGTCGTTCCAGAGCAACCGTCCGACGCCATGGGTGAACGCGGCGAACGCGAACCGCGTAGACGGCATCGGTGCCGTGTCCAACCGGACCGGGGATTTCCTCGTGGCAACGAACTTCCCGATGGGGATCAAGCGGAACTCGATCGAATCGGTCGGGTTCGCGGTTTGGCTCATTCCGAACGGAACGGACCCGGGACAATACGTCGCCATTCGAGTGAGCTTCGATGGCGGGACCACATGGTCTCCGAAGTACTCCGTCCGTTCCGTAGGCCGCGACGTCCGCGTCGACGTGACCAACCTGACGACATGGGACGTGTCAAAGCTCTCCACGACGAGCCTCTACCTGAACGTCACCCACGAGTCGGACGCCGGGACGACCGGCAACGTGAGCCTCGATTACCTGGGAGCCACGGCGATCTGGAGAAGCTACTGGCACCTGATGGGCAGCGACACGAGTGGCCGGGATTTGTTCTCGCGTCTCCTGGTCGCGCTGCCGCTCGACCTCGCGATCGGGTTCGCGATTGCGGGCTTCGCCCTGCTCCTGGGCGGGGGCCTCGGGCTCGTCGCGGGATTCTGGGACAAGCCGGGGACCTTCGGTGGCGTCGTCTCGCTAACCATCATGCGGGTGACCGATGTCTTCCTCGCCTTCCCGTCCCTCGTCCTCGCCCTCGCGATCGCGGCAACCCTCGGTCGAGGGACCGGGCCGTCAGTTCTTGCGGTGCTCCTGACGTGGTGGCCCTATTACGTTCGACTCACCCGGGGCGAGGTCCTGGCGGTCAAACACCAACCGTACGTCACCGCGGCGAAGGCCGCCGGCGTCTCTGGAGGCCGGATTCTGTTTCGCCACGTGCTGCGGAACATCCTCGAGCCGCTCATCGTCTACTTCACGATGGACGTCGGGACCGTCCTCGTCGTCTTCTCGACCATCTCCTTCGTCGGCATCGGGGTCCCGGCGAGCGTGCCCGAGTGGGGCAATATGATCGAGGCGTACGGAGACTACCTGCTCCTCTTCCCTTGGATGGTCATCTTCCCCGGCCTCGCGATCTTCGTGACCGTCTTGGCGTTCAGCCTCCTCGGCGACGGTCTGCGAGACATCTTGGACCCGCGGAGTCGGCGTGCGCTGACGCAGGCCGCGATCCCGGCGACGTCGGTCCCGGCCACCTCGGCGAGGTCGGAGGCGTAGCCGAGTGGCAGACCCGCTTCTGAGGATCGAGGACTTGACCGTCGACTACGAGGTGGGCGCCGGGACGTTCCATGCGCTCCAAGACGTTTCGTTCGAAATGCCGCCGGGCCGGGTGGCCGGAATCGTCGGGGAGACCGGTTGCGGAAAGAGCACGTTGGCCCACGCCATCCCGCGGCTCTTGCGCGAGCCACCTGCTCGCATCCGCCGGGGGAAAATCTGGTTCCGCGGAATCGACCTGCTCGCACTGCCAAAGTGGAAACTGCCTCTCGCCCGCGGTACCGCGGTGAGCATGATCTTTCAGGAGCCGATCAATTCCCTGAACCCCGCCTATCGGGTTTACGATCAGCTGGTCGAGGCCGTGCGCATCCGCAAGATGCGCGAGACCGGGCGCTCTCCGGTCTTGTTCACCGACGCGCAGCCTCACGATTACTCGCGGACCCCCGCGCCGAAGGCGTCCGAAGTCCTGAAGCGACCCTTCGCCCCGTCCCTCCCCCGCGGGAAGATGCGCCGCCCGGCCGGGTTCAGCCGGGACGAGCTCCGATCGGACGTCCTCGAGTACCTCCGGCTCGTTCGCATCAACGATCCAGAAACGATTCTGAACCTCTATCCGCACGAACTGTCCGGGGGCATGCGCCAGCGAATCATGATCGCGATGGCGTTGAGCGAGAAGCCGTCGCTCTTGATCGCGGATGAGCCGACGAGCGCGCTCGACATCACGATTCAGGCGCAGGTCCTCACGCTGATGAAGGAGCTCATGGAGGAAGTGCGGACCTCGATCCTGTTCATCAGCCATGATTTGGGCGTCATCGCGGAGATGGCCGACGATGTCGGAGTCATGTACGCCGGCCACCTCGTGGAGTTCGGCCCGGTCGACGAGGTGTATTCATCGCCGCGGCATCCGTACACCAAGGCTCTACTCCGCTCCGTGCCCAAGCAGTACAAAGACCAGGGGCCCCTTCCCTCCTTGCCGGGCTCCGTCCCGAACCTCTCCAACCTTCCAACCGGATGCACCTTCCATCCGCGCTGTCCTCTCGCGCAGAATCTGTGCGCCCGCGAACCGGGTCCGCCTCTCGAACCGGCGAAGGGAGCGCGGTCGTCGGACCACAAGGCGGCGTGCTACTTCAGCGAGGAGGTCGCATCCCTCGCATGACCGACGCGATCCTGGAGGTCCGGGACGTCTACAAGCATTTCCCCGTGACACAGTCGTTCTTCGACGCGGTCAAACGACTCTCGAAGGAGGTCATCCACGCCGTCGACGGGGTTTCGTTCGATCTCCGGGCCCAGGAGACGCTCGGCCTGATCGGCGAATCGGGCTCGGGCAAGACGACCCTGGGTTGGTCGGTCGCCCGACTTCACAACGTCACTCGGGGCACCATTCGTCTCGACGGCAAGGACATCACGAACCTCGAGGGAAGCGGTCTTCGTGCCATCCGCCGAAAGGTCCAGGTCGTCTTCCAAGATCCGGTCGGGTCACTGGACCCCCGACTCCGCGTCTGGCAGATCGTTGGAGAGCCGGCCCGCGCTCAAGGACCGGTCAGCCGCACAGAGCTCCGATCGCGCGTCGCCGAGTTGCTCCCCACCGTCGGCCTCCCCGGCGGATCGCTCGATCAGTATCCCCACGAATTCTCCGGAGGGGGCCGTCAGCGTCTCTCGCTCGCCCGCGCTCTCATCGTCCATCCCAAGCTCATCATTCTCGACGAGCCGACCAGCGCCCTGGATGTCGCCGTCCAAGCCCAGATTCTCAACCGGCTTGTGACGCTGCAGCGCGAGATGGGCCTCTCCTATCTGATGATCACCCACAACGTGGCCGCGGTCCGCTACGTCGCGGACCGGGTGGCGGTGATGTACCTGGGAAAGCTCGCCGAAGTGGGAAACGTCCGGGATGTCCTAGAACACCCGGTCCATCCGTACACGAAAGCGCTGCTCGCGGCCCTCCCAAAGCCGGAGCCAGGTCGCAGGAGCGCGCGCTACCGCGTCGCCGGTGAGATTCCGACGTTGATCCACCCGCCTCCCGGGTGCCGGTTCGCCGCTCGCTGTCCGTTCGTCATCCCTCGGTGCATCGACGAAGAGCCGCCTCTTCGACGCCTTCCGGGCCCCGTCGAGCGCCTCGTTGCGTGCCACCGCGCGGAGGAAATCGGGGACGTGCCGCCCGAGGATCTCATCGCGCCCGAAGCGTTTGCCTCGCCGGCCTCTTCACCGCCCGGCTAGGCCCCGCGGCGTGGGAACACCGCAGAGCAACCCGACTACGACCGAGGCGCCGCATACAGCGTGTTCTGCACGATCACGAACGGGAGCGCGGCCCCCATTGGATTCGTGACCGGCCCTTGCACTTGGACGTGCAGGATTTGGAACTGCTGTGGGACGACGAGCCAGGCGTTCGTGTAGTTGTCGTACATGAGTCGCGTGATTTGACTGTACTTGCTCGCGAGAGTTGTCGGGTTCGTGTCCCCGGCGGCATCGATGACGAGCTGGTCCATCGTGGCGTTCACGTACGCGGACATGCAGTCGTTCGCGCTCCCATAGCTAAGGGCGTTATTCTGGGTCCAGTCGTCCGGCGAAATGTAGTCGGACGTGTAGAATTCTTGTCCCATCGGGAACGGACCGCCCTTGAATGAGGTCTGGGAAATGCATTCGCCGGTGGTCGGATCCCTTCCCTGTTCCGTGTAGAGCTCGTCGATGTTGTTGATCCCGACGATGTCGATGTGCAGCCCGATCTTCAGGAGGTCCGCCTGCAGGAGGAGCGCGACCTGCTCCCAATCGCCGAGTTTGAGGTACATGTAGTTGATATGCGGCGTGTAGCCCGTCGGGAGCGGCCAGGACGACTGGTTCATTTCTTGCATGGCTAAGGCGAGGTTGAACTCGTACGGCTGCAGACCCTGCGGATTGTAGTACGAATACCCTGGCGGCACGGGGCCGACCCATCGGTCCGCGTACCCATTGAAGGCCGTGCGAATGATTTCGGCATAGTCGATCGCGTGCACCACGGCCGCGCGGACGTGGATGTCCGTGAAGGGCGGCGTGTTCTGGTTCATGTAGACCCACCAAGCGCCCGCAGTCGAACCGTAGACGACGTTCAGCAGATTGGCCGAGACGCATGGGGCGTTCTTCAGGTCATTAATCTGAGACGGCCCAACATACGCGAACGATACGCCGGCGACCGATCCGGATTTCATGTCGGCGACCGCCGTGATTGCGGAAGTCTGGAAGTTGACCTGGATCGATGCCTTGGCGGGCTGGATGATGTTGTTCAACGGTTCCGCCGCGGCGTCGGCGGCCTTTGCCCAGTAGTTGGGGTCCGGCTTCAGGAGGTAGCCTGTGGCCGCGTTAAAACTCTGCACGATGTAGGGTCCGGTACCCAGCATGTGCGTCGCCATGTACGCGTTCGTGTCATTGATCACACCACCGTTCGCTTGGACGACAGCCGGATCCACCGCGCTCGCGATTGGGCCGGCGATCGCCGCGAGGAGGTTCCCGTATGCGACGGTGCCGAGATACCCGAAGCCCATGTTCAGTTTGATCGTGTATTGGTCAATGACCTGGAACGAGTTGTTTGCGTCCTTCATCACAGCCAGCTGCGGGGCCGTGGGGTTCGTGAAGGAGAAGGAGTTCAGGTTACTAATCATCCAGGCCGTGGCGTTCGCGCTGTCGTTGGCATCCGAATAGTAGTTCAGCCCGGGCAACCAGAAGTTCTCTTGGAGGATGAAGCTCCCGGCTTGGTTCATCACGATTGCACGATACAGGCTGAACCACATCACGTATGCGTTGAACACGTGGCCGTTCGAGAAGTGGACGTCTTGCCGCAGGACGAAGGTATAGTTGAATCCATCCGAGGAAGTGGTCCAGCTCTTCGCCAGGACGGGCACGAAAGTAGTGTATCCGGTTCCATTGTAGTTTACGAGGCTCTGATACACCTGCTGGACGATTCCCCATCCAGGGGTCGAGAACGTCACGTGTGGATCGAGTGTATCCGGCGTCTCCGGTTGATCGAAGATCAGTGGGTCCGTGGATGAAAGGTTGCAGACAGTTGCAGCCGGCCGGGTAAGAATGACGTAGGTCGCGATGCCCGCGACGATAACCACGATCGCGACGACTGCAACGATAAGCCGAACCGTCCGTGGATTCCGTTCCCCGATCGGCCGCATCGAAGGAGAGGGCTCACTGGGCGGTTGGTCCTGAGAAGGCTGCAAGTTGCTCCTCCGGGCCGCGGAAAGGTGCTATCGGATATAACGCTATGGCCCGACTCCGGAGGATTGCTCAGAGTAGCAGCGGTGCGATGACGAGGGTGATTGTCGAGAGCAGTTTCACGAGAATGTGCAAGGAGGGACCCGCGGTATCTTTGAACGGGTCGCCGACCGTGTCGCCGACAACGGCGGCCTTGTGCGTCGGGCTTCCCTTCCCTCCCAGATTTCCAGCCTCGATGAACTTCTTCGCATTGTCCCACGCACCGCCACCGGTATTCAGGACAAGCGCCATGAGGACACCCGCGATGGTCCCGACCATCAGCGTGGCACCAAGCGGCTCACCCCCGAGCAGGCCGGGCGTGACCCGCACGAATCGGAAGAACAGGCCGACGGCGACCGGCGTCGCAACCGCCAGGAGGCCGGGGACGATCATCTCCTTGAGCGCGCTGCGAGTTACGATGTCGACCGAACGTGCGTAGTCGGGCTTCGAGGTGCCGGCCATGATGCCTGGGTCCTCGTGGAACTGGTCGCGGACGTCTTTGATGATCGCCCAAGCCGCGCGACCGACCGCCCGAATCGCATACGCGGTGAAGAGGAATACGAGTGCCGCCCCGATGAAGCCGCCCACGAAGGTCTCCGGGTGGGCCAGGTCCACGCTCTTGAGATTGGCCTCGGTGAGAAATGCGTTGAAAAGTAGGAACGCCGCGAGGGCCGCGCTGCCGACCGCATACCCTTTCGTCAGGGCTTTCGTTGTGTTCCCCGCGGCATCGAGCTTGTCCATGTTCCGGCGGGCGTCCTCGGACATGCCAGACATCTCGATGATCCCCGCGCCGTTGTCGACGATCGGTCCGAACGTGTCCATCGCGAGGATGTACGCCGCGGTGGAAAGCATTCCCATCGTGGCGATCGCCGTCCCGTAGATTCCGCCGTTCGGAATCCCGGTCGACTGCCCGAGCCAATACGAAATCAGGAGCGCCGAGACGACGACGATGACCGGGAGCCAGGTGGCCTCCAGGCCGACCGAGAATCCGGAGATGATGTTCGTCGCGGGACCCGTCTCGGATGCGCGGGCGATTTCTTTCACCGGTCGGTACCGGGCCTCCGTGTAATACTGCGTGATCCAGACATACAGGAACGCCGTCACCATTCCTGCAATGCCGCACAGCCAGTAGAAGATCCAGGTCTCCGAGGAAGCCAGTTGGACCCCGGGCACGAGTGGATTGACGTCGGCGCCGGCGGGCTCGAGCATCGCCCAGGTCGCGAAACCAAACAGGACCGCGGCGAGGAGGGTAGTCACCAGGTACCCCCGGTTCAAGGCGCCCATGGGAGCCTCGTCTTCCCTGGCCCGCACGACGTACACCCCAACGATCGAGGCCAACACGCCGAACCCGCGCGCGACGAGCGGGAACACGACTCCGAGGACGCCGAACCACGGGAACAGCAAGACGCCGAGGACCATCGCGCCTATGTTCTCCGCGGCCGTCGACTCGAAGAGGTCCGCACCGCGGCCTGCGCAGTCCCCGACGTTGTCCCCGACGAGATCGGCGATGACCGCGGGGTTCCGTGGATCGTCCTCCGGGATTCCCGCTTCGACCTTCCCGACGAGGTCCGCCCCGACGTCCGCGGCTTTCGTGTAAATGCCGCCGCCGAGCTGCGCGAACAGGGCCACCAGACTCGCTCCGAATCCGAAGCCGACGATCGACAGGATGAGGTTGTATTGGCTGGGTTGATTCGCACCGACTCCGTATCCGTATCCGTAATAGAGGATCGAGACGCCTGCGAGCGAAAGCCCGACGATCGAGAGGCCCGAAGCGGCTCCTCCTCGGAGCGCGATGACGAGGGCTTCGTTGAACGACCGGAGGGAACCCGCTGCGGAGCGAATGTTCGTCCGAATCGCGACCTGCATGCCGATGAATCCGGACAGCGCCGAGAAGGTCGCGCCGAGCGCGAAGGCACCCGCGGTCTTCAGGCCGAGTTCAATCGCGTCGGAATGTCCGCCGACGGCTCGCTGTCCAAAAATTGCCGCCGCGAAGACCACCGCAAGGATCGCGGCGATAATCGCGATCGCCTTGTACTGGCGCCGCAGGAACGCTCGGGCCCCTTGCTGGATTGCGGCCGCGATCTCACGCATCCGCTCCGTGCCCGTTTCTCGCCGGAGGATGTCCCGCGTCAGGATGCCCGCGAAACCGAGCCCCGCGAGGATCGCGATCGGGATGATGAAGGTGAGATCGACCTGCGCGATGGCGTCCACTCCTCCGCCGTAAGCGCGGCCGCAAGTTCCTCCTCGTATTTAGGCTTTGATGGGTCGCTCAGGCGCCGTACTTCTCGACGCGGTTCGAGACGTTCAGCAGGACCTTCATCACGTCCGTCCCGCGGAGTCGACCCAGGGCGCCGTGGGCCATGCTCCGCTCGTCGAAATTAAGCACCTCGTCCACGCGGACGCCTTCGCCGAAAATTGTCAGCGGCACCGGGTCCCCGGAGTGGTCCTTCAGGGCCACCGGGGTCGAATGATCGGCGGTCAAAGCCACGACGGCGTCGGTCGGCAGCATCGCCTTGAGGTGGCCCATCATCGCGTCCATTCGCTCGATCACCCGAATCTTCTCAGACGCATTGCCGTCGTGGCCGCAGAGGTCCGGGGCTTTGACGTGGAGCACGACGAGATCGTGACTCCTCAATGCCTCAAGGGCCGCGTCCGCCTTCGCGATCATGTCCGTGTCCAAACCGCCAGTCGCCCCGGGCACGTCGATCACGTCCATGCCGATTGTCCGGAACATCCCGCGGATCAGCGCGACACCCGCGATCCCGGCGGCGGTCAGGTGGAACCGCTCGGTGATCGGCACGATCTCTGGAAACACGCCGGCACCGCGCAACACGACGGCGTTCGCTGGCGGCTCGCCTTTCGCGACGCGGGCGCGGTTGACCGGATGGGACTTGAGGATCTTGTACGATTGTTTCGTGAAGGCGTTGACGGCCTTGGCGGTCACCTTCGCCGCGGACTCGAGCGGTTCCGATTCCTCGATCGACTCGCCGATCTCATGGGGATCGGTGTCGGTGACCCGCGGCGAGAGGCCACGGCCCCGCAGGACGACCGCGACGCGGTGTTCGGTTCCCGCTCGGACCGTCGCTTTAATCCGACCGAGTTTGAGTCCGTCAAGTGCCTTCGCCAGTTCGTCGGTCCCCTCGCGGATCCGACCGGCGCGGCGGTCGATGAGTTTCATCTCGTCGTCGACCGAGGCGAAGTTCCCGCGGAACGCGATGTCTCCAGGTTTCAGGTCGATGCCCACGCCCGCGGCCTCGAACGGACCGCGACCAGTGTAGACCTCGTGCGGATCGTATCCGAAGAGCGCTAGGTGACTCGTGTCGCTCCCCGCCGCGACACCCGGTGCGATCGGGTCGACGAGGCCATTCACGCCGTTCGAAGCGAACCAATCCAGGTTGGGCTTCGGGGTCGCCTCGAGAGGTGTCTTGTGCCCGAGTTCGGTGAGCGGTCGATCCCCGAGGCCGTCGAAAATGACGAGCAGGATCTTCCGCGCATCCATTTCGGCCGCCGAAGGTCCGGTCCCTAGATATGTCTTTGGTGGGCCGAAGGTGATGGGGTTGCGCATGAGCATTTGCGCGAAGATATTTGCCGCCGGCGGACCTATTCCATCGATTGGAGGGCTTGCACGTCCGCGACCGCCATCTGTCTGCGCTGTGGCATGCCGAATTCGTTGGCGAACCGGTTCTGCTCCCGGTGCGGGACTGCGTTGTCGGGCTCCGTTCCGCCCCGAACGACTCCGCCGCCTTCGGCGATGACGTCGCCATCTCCGCCCCCCGCATCGGAGAACCTAACCGTGGTCCTCGTGGTCCTTGTGGTCGGATTCGTGGTGGTTCTGGCGGGCGTCGCCGCCGCCATTGTCTTCGCGAGGTCGTCGCTCAACCCTTCGCAGCCCGGCTCCGCGCCCCGACTCATTGGAGTCAACCTGGCCACGTCAGGCGACGGGACGAACTGGATCCTCACTTTTGTCTCGGTCCCGACGGGACTGTCCCCGTTCAGCACGATGCTGACGATTCTGAACATCAGCGGCGCGACGTCCCTTCCCGCGACCCCCCTCGCGTACCTCAACGCGTCGGGCGGGGCCGCCTATGTTCAGGGCCAACCGGGCGGCTCGGTCGCTGTAGGCGATCGGCTTCTCCTGAGCACGACCAGGTATCCGACCGGCGACAGGTACCGGATTTCGGATGCCACCACGGTTTTCGCTTCGGGCACCTTGCATTGAACCGCGCGATCTAGGTGCGGGACTCCGCCTTCGCCACTGACACGGGCATACCCGGCGTCGCCTCAAGTTGGGCCGCGGCGTTCGCCTCGCGGCGCGAAATCTCGAGGAATCCGCTCGAGGAGAGCGTGGCGAGAAGGTCTCCGGGTGCCACGAGTCCGTAGGTCCTCACGAACGGCACCGTCATTTCATAGCCACCGACCGTCACCGCGAGGCGGTCGCCGAAAGCCCACGCTTTCTCGGCGAGAGGCCGCGGGATGTTCGTGACGACGTTGCCGAAGCGGTCGTACGTGATGACGACGGCGTCGAATCCGCCTTTCCGCTTCTTCGGTTCGCCGAAGTCAAGATCGACAAAATCCTTGATCGGGGACCCGACATCCTTCACCTTCGTCCCGGACATCAGATGCGCGGCGACCGGGGCGAACAGGTCCCGGCCGTGGAATGTGTCGGAGAGTTCGGGTCGGCCCAGTTTCCGGTTCGTGATCTCGCGGACCTCCTTCAGGCCGAGCCGCCGGGCGGCCGGAATCAGGAGCCCGTTGTCGGGCCCGACCAGGAAGGCGCCTTCGCAGACGCAGACGATCGCGCGGCGTTTCGTGCCGACGCCCGGATCGACGACGCCGACGTGAGCGGCGAACGGATAGTACGGGACCGCGGCATACAGGACATAGGCCCCGTGGCGGATGTCGTGGGGCCGGATCGAATGGTCGATGTCCACGATCGTGGCCTCCGGATCGACGGTGAGGATCGCGCCCTTCATCGCCCCGATGTACTCGCCCGCACCGAAGTCGGTGGTCAACGTGACGATCGCGCTCATTCGTTCGACCCCGTCAGCTCAGGCGTCGCAGGCCCTCTTTGATTCGGGCGAGTTCCTTCTTTCGTCGGGCGAGCTCGGCATCCGCCTTCGTCGCGCGGGCCTCGCGGTCCTTCAGCTTCGTTTCCCGTGTCTTGAGGGCGGCCTGGGCCGTCTGCAACGCAATCCGCTCGGCTCCGATTCGATCGCGCTCCGCGGCCAGTTTCGAGAGGCGTTCCTCGAGGCTCAGGCGCTGCGCGCCGATGGACTCCTGCCTTCGCTTCCCGTCCGCCTCCGCACGCGTCACGCGCTTTTCCGCCGCGGCTTCACGGTCTTCGACCTCGTCGATACGATGCGCCAGGCCCTCCTCCCGTTCCCGGAGCGCCGCCTCCTGCGCCTCGAGCTCGTTTTCGCGCGCTTCGATTGCGGCTTCCCGGCGTTGGATCTCTTGTTTGGACTTGGACTCGCGACTCACGACGGCGTCGGACCGCTTTTCGAGCTTCTTGGTCTCCTGTGTGTGCGAAGCCTCGGACTTCGCCAGCGCCGCCTTCCGCGTCTCGATGTCCTGCAGATCCGCGAGGAACGCGGTCTCCTGCTCCTCCAACGTGGCCTTCAACGACTCGACCGACTCCGATTCCTTCGTGACGGCTCGCTCCGTCGCGGCGACCTCGCTCTCGCGCTTTTCGATTTCGGCTTGCTTGGCGGCGTATTCCTCTTCGAGCGAGGCCCTTCGGGATCGCAAGTCCCCTTCGATGACCTCGGCCGCGTCGGACCGTTCCTCGGTTCGCTCTTCGACGGCCGCGGCGGACTTCTCGCGTTTCTCGATCGCGGCCTCCCGGCGTTTCGCCGCCGACTCCCGCTTGTCCAAGTCACGTTCGGACGTCTCGATTGTCCGGAGCCGCAGCTGCGCGGCCCGCTCGGACCGAAGCAACTTGACGGCCTGCGCCTTCAACTTCGAGCGATTCGTGGAGAGCTCCTCGTCCATCCGTTCGAGCCGACGCTTCAATTGGTCGAGCGACTTCCCGCGGGTCGCGAGATCTCGCTGTCTCCGCCGGACGTCGATCTGTCGCTCCCTCGCTTCGCGTTCCTCTTCCGAGACCTTCCGATCCTTGGCCGCCAGGTCCTTCGCGAGCTTCTCCATGCGTTTCGTCGCCCGCTCGAGTTCCTCCCGCCGGTCATCGAGGCTCTCATCTTGCGTTTCGAAGGCTTCGGCCTGCTTGCCGACCTTCGCGGTCTTCTCGGCGAGCTCTGTCTCCCGCGATTCGAGCTCGGCCACCCGTCGGGGGAGCGATTTTTCGCGTTCCTCGATGGCCTGCTCTCGCTTCGAGACGGAGGCCACATGCTCGCGGAGCTTCGTCTCGCGGTCCCGGATGGCCGCCTCTTGGGCGGTGAGGAGCCGCTCGCGTCGTTCGGCCTCTTGGAGCCGGTCCTCGAACACCTTCCGGGCCTCGGAGATCTTCTCGGCCTCGGCCTGCAAATTCGCGTACAGGTCGTTCATCTGCTTCCGCTCCCGTTCGAGGGATGCGGCTCGTGAATCAAGCGACGTTTCGCGGTCCCGATACGTGGCTTCCTTCGACGTGAGTTCCCGCTCGAGACCGCCGAGTTTCGCCTGTCGTTCGGACAGGCTCCGTCGCTGAGTCTCAAGCTCCGATCGGGCCTTCTCGGCCTCCATCGCGAGGACCTTCTTCCGGGACTCGACCTCGACGTCCTGGGAGGTCCGGCGTTCCTCGAGTCGATTGAGGATCAGGCCGCTCGCCTCCTTGACCGTCTGGAGTTCGGCCCGAAGGGAGTCGAGTTCGCGCTGTCGCATCGCGCTCCGCTGGTACTCCTGCTCGAGTTCCCACTTCCGGCGGTAGAGTTCCTCTTCCCGCTCGACGAGCGTCCGCTCCTGGTCCCGACGGGCACCGAGTTCCGTCTCGTACGCCTCGCGCTCGCGAGCCTCTTGCGCGATCGCTTGGTCGAGCACGGCGTCCGGGTCCCCGATGCCCTCCACCGCGGCCTCGGGGTAGCTCCGCTGGAGATGGTCGATGCTGATCGAGGAATGGCCGTAATCGTACGTGCGGACCTCGAGCTGGGCCCGGGCGCTCGCCGCGTCCTTCAGGATCTCGGGGAGGGCGTCGTGGCCGGCCACGTCGACCTCGGATCGATGCTCGGCGAGGACCCCATCGCCCCGTCGCAGGACGAGGACCCCTTGCGACGGCGTGTCGCCTCGAAAGACCGAGGTCTTCAGGACCCCGTTGAACTTCATCGCTCGAAGCTCTGCGAGGATGGACCGTATCGCTTCGGGCCCCCCGTCGGCGATCCGTTCCACTCGACCGGGAGGGACTTCCATCGCGTGTTAAAGATTATTGTCACGTTAAGAAGGTTCCCACGAAATTCCGACCCTTGACACTTCCGAAGGCCCGAAAATGGTTTTCTATGGCCGCAGCCATCGCATCCCCGCGTTCGTGATGAGAAGCGGGTCCGCCGACAATGCGTGACGACCCCCATGAGTGCTGAAACGCCAACGTCTCGAACTCGCCCAGACCCGATCTGCGGCATCTCGAATCGTCGTACGTCGGAGAAAAGGGAAAGGGGCGGTCCGGTGAGGGACCGCCGTAGCAACCTCTAGAGGTACGGGTTCGTCCCCGTCATCTCGGCGACGAGTCCTGCCGGAAACGCATCCACATCGGAGAGACCGCCATGGAGGTTCCCGTTCAGACCGCCGTTGCTCCGCTGCACGCCGACGAACCAGGGAGCCCGGAGGGTCGTGCCACCACAGCTTGCGACGACGTCCCCGAAGAAGAACCCGGTGCCGATGCTCATTCCTCCGTTCAGCGTCACCGTGGCCCACGCCGTGCCGCCCGCGGAGACCGAGAGCGTTGCGGGAGACACGGAGACCCAGGTTCCCGAGGTCGCGCTCACGACGCTCAGCGAGCAGCTGAGCCCGCTCCCGGTCTCGTCGTGGAAGGCGACAGACATCCCGCCGTTCACGGCCTTGCCACCGGTGAAGACGCCGAAGCTCACGGACGCGGGAGACAACGTCGCGGGCGTGTTTGTCGCCGACCAAACGTTGATGCGTCCGCCGCCGCGAGACAGGGGGCTCGCTAAGGCTGCTCCGTTGCTCGGGCTCTTCACGGGCCGGTCCGCGCTGTTCACGAGCGCGGATTTTACCTGCGCCGGCGACCAATCCGGGTGCGCCGCGAGGAGCAGCGCCGCAGATCCTGCCGTGTGCGGGGTCGCCATCGAGGTGCCCTGGAAGAACGCGTACGACGGCGCGTACGTGCCGTCCCCATTGATGGTGAACACGCTTGAGAGGACGTTCACTCCGGGGGCCGTCACGTCCGGCTTGATCATGAACGTGTACGGAGTTGGCCCGCGGCTCGAAAATCCGGCGAGGTAGTCCGCGTTCGAGGTCACGACTTCCACGATTGTCGTGCCGTCCGCCGTGATCTGAGCTCCGTCATGCGCGATCAGGGTCGTGCCGTCGGTGTTCGAGACCATCGCCGCGGGGATCGTCGGGTTGTTCACGCCGTCGGCTCCCATCGAGATCGGGTCGCCGAACACGTTGTTCACGATGATCGCGCCGACCGCGCCCGCGTTCTGCGCGTTCTGGATCTTCGTGCCGAACGTGCACACGCCGCGGTTGATGACGGCGATCTTGCCCGAGACGCTGTTCGTGATCGCCGCACATCCGGCCGCTGGGATCGTGTTCGCCGTGTTTCCCGTCATCGGGGGAACGAAGTTTGCGAAGGCCCCGATCGCCGCGCCGAGCGTCGTCCCCTGGAGGCCGCCGAACGCCGCATCGTCGAGCTTCACGGAGATTCCCATGTAGTGCGGGTCCGTGCTCGCGCCCGCCGTGATGACGTTCGCCGCGGTGCCCGGCGATTCGATTGTGAGAGTCCCCGGTCCGGAGTTGCCTGCGGCGACCGCCGCGACGACGCCCGCATCCACGGCCGCGTTCAGCGCGTCCGCGAGCAAGTCGTGCGGGCCTTGGACGCCGCCCCCGATGCTCAGGTTGATCACGTCCATCCCGTCGATGACGGCTTGCTCAACGCCGGCCATGATGTCGTGGCTGAAGGCGCTCCCCTGGAGGAAGTAGAAGCCGACCCCCATGCCCGGGAACACGTTGTAATCGTACAGCGTCACCCCGGGCGCAACGCCGCTCAGGAATCCGAGCGTGGTCGCGCTGGCCGGCGCGAGGGCGAGGTTCGTGTCGCCGACGTTCACGGGTCCCTCCTGCTTGCAACCGCCGATCGTCCCCGCCACGTGGGTTCCGTGGTCAGCAACGATCGTGGTCCCGAACGGCACCCCACTGAAGTAGGGCCCGCGGTGGACCACCGGGTTGGCCGCGCGGCAGCTCGCGATGAACGGGTGGGTGTCGAGGATGCCCGTGTCCACCACGCCGACCTTGATGTGCGCGAGGTCGCCATAGTCCGGCGTCCCGGAGAGATCGACGCCGAGGGCCGACCACACGGCGGGAGCGTTGATCAGTGGGACGGAAACGTCCATCGAGGGACGATAGAGCCAGTCCGCGGTTACATCGACAACGCCCGGTGCACCGCGCACAGTGTCGGGCGCGACGCCGTTCAGCTGCACGGCCATCCCATTGAAGACGATGGAGTACTCCCGCACGACTCCGACCTGAGCGAGGTTCGTGTGCAACCAGGCTCGGAAGTTCGCGTGCGCGTTTGCGAGGTAATTCTCGTAAGCCTGGGCCGCCGGCGTCGTAAGGTCGAGGTGATGGGCCGGATCCGCCTTCGTTTTCAGGTAGCCGCGAATGCCGCCCCCGTACTCCGAGACCGCGGGGTCCGCGAGCTGAACGATCGCGAAATCTGGCACCTTGTCCGGAGCCCCTTTGAGCCCGCCGCGATCCGCGCTCGCAGCGAAGCTGAGCGGCGCCACGAGCACGACGAGCAATCCAAACGCGAGCACAAAGGGCACGATCCGTCGATTCGACATTCGTTGCACTCCTCCAAAGTTGCCGACGGAACCCCGCCGACGCTGACCTTATGAGTGTGACCGTAGAAAAGACTTGGCCTCCGGGAGAAAACTGCTATCGGATTTGATAGGAACAACCGACGTCGCGCAGCGTCGATGCACGGCGCAGTTGATTGGTGCGTTGCGTCAGCGATCCGCGAGATCCGGCTCCGCGATTCGACGGATCTCCACCACGACGCCAGGTGCCCCGCAGTCTTTCGACGCGGCGATATCTGCGACCCGGCTGTCGTCAGCAAAGACCACGTACGTGAGCGCGTCTAGGAACGCCACGGTTGGTCTCGGCTACGCCTTTGCTGTGCGCCTCTTCGAAGGGCTAACCGCAACCGAGACGAGCTCGTCGGTTGGAAGACTCTCTGGCCAGTTCTCTTCACCGAGTTCCTCGCCCACCGCAACACGTTCACGCCGATCCGGTTCCCAGTTGCGATCCTTGAGATAGATTTGGAAGTAGTTTCGGGGCAGCCAGACGCGACGGCTCTTGTATCGGCGGTCGAGACGCTTTCTCCCCCCGACGTAGGCCCAAATCTCCACGCTCGCCAGGCCGGGATTGATGGGAACCGGGTCGACCTTCCGAATCCTTTCGCTCACGTGGGATGCCGTCGTGACTTGAACGAACCGCAGCGGCTGCGGAGGGTCGATTCGAGTCGCGATTAGGTCGAAAGCGTTGAAGATGTCCGTCGACTGGCTGATCCAAATTGGACCGCGCCTTTGCACGCTTCGCACGGCCGTGTGGACGACGTAGCCTTGCTTTTCCAGTTCCTTTCTTGCCAGCACTTGAAGCCGGTTTCCCTTCGTTACCGTGCCGCCCATAGAGTGCACTCCCACGACGGGATGTATTTGGATGCTACTATAATATCCCCCTCTTAAGCCTATCCGGGGGCAGCGTGAACCGGACCTCCAGATCCTCGTGATCCATGGGACCTCTCGGTTCCCTTGCGACGAGTCATGCTGACGGCGGCCCTCTCGATGGGACCCTTGCGATACTCGGCGGTTCCGGCTTCGAGGTAATCAGCCGGGGGTATGCGAAACTAACGCCGGTCTACTTGATTGCGACCTTGGCGCGCTCGATGTCGTCCACGACGAGCGCAATCTCCGTCCGCCCGTTCTTCGATCCGAGGATGTAGATGGAGTGCACATTGATCCCCGCGCGGGCGAGACGCTTCGCGACCTTCGCGAGTTCTCCGGGACGATCCAAGAGCTCGAGGTTCAAGATGTCGTTGAGCTCGTACTTCAGGCCCGCATTCGTCAGGGCCTTCTGCGTCGTCTGCACGTCCGAGGTCACGACGCGGAGGAAGGAGATATCGTGTTTCGATTCGCTCGCGATCGCCCGGATGTTCACGGCCCCGTTCGAAAGGGCCTCCGTCACGCGCGCCAGCTCCCCGGTTTTGTCGGCTACGAACACCTTGAACTCCTTCGTTCCCCTCCCCCCTCGTCCTCGGCTGAGGAATCGGCGGGGCCGCTACAAAAGGCTTCGCCACCCGTGCGCGAACGTCAGGGTACGAGCCGGACGCGGTCCCGCGGGAACAGGATCGCCTCCCGGATGTTCGGCAGGTCCAGGAGCTTCTGGACGAACCGGTCGAGCCCGAACCCCCAGCCACCGTGCGGTGGCATGCCATAGCGGAACGCCTTCAGGTAGAACTCGAAATTCTCCGGGTTGAGTCCCTTGTCTTTCATCCGCGCGAGGAGGACGTCGTACCGATGTTCCCGCTGTCCGCCGGAGGCCATCTCGTCCCCCTTGTATTCGAGGTCGAAGGACAGCGAGTACTCGGGTTCGTCCTCCTTGGTCATCACATAGAACGGCTTGATGGCCGTCGGGTACTCCGTGATGAAGTAGAGCTCGTGGCCCTCCCGGCCCAGTTCTTGCCCGAGGGCTTTCTCCCCCTCCGTGTCGATGTCGTCCCCATCCCGTAGTCGCTTCCCTCGGCCCCGGAGGATCTCGAGCGCTTCCGTGTACGGGATCCGTTTCAACGGCAGCGACGGCGGTTTCGGCTCGACCCGGAGGAGCGCGAGATCCGCCTTGCATTCGGACCGCACGTGCTCGATTGCGGAATCGACGGCGCCCTCGAGGAACGGAAAGAAATCTTCCTGGCGTTCGATCCAGGACACCTCGCCGTCGAAGGAGGTGAATTCGGTCACGTGTCGCACGGTGTCAGATGGCTCGGCGCGGAACGCCGGGGCGATCTCGTACACCCGGTCGAGGCCCGTCGACATGAGCATCTGTTTGTAAAGCTGCGGGCTCTGGCTGAGAAACGCGCGCCGTCCAAAGTACGTCGTCTCGAACAACGTCGCGCCTCCCTCGGCGCCGGCGCCCGCAAGTTTCGGCGTCTGGACCTCGACAAATCCTTGGCCGTCGAGTGAGGATCGGAACGCTGCCGCGACGGCGGATCGGATGCGGAAGATCGCACGGCGCTCCGGCTTCCGCAGGTCGAGCGCGCGGTTGTCGAACCGCGTATCCATGTCGGCCCCGACCTTGTCCGCGATCGGCAACGGCAACGGGGCAGCGGCTGGACTCAGGACGTCAAGGGATGAGGCGACGAGCTCCCATCCGTTCCGCACCTGGGGATTCGGTTCGATCCGACCCCGGACCGCGACGACGCTCTCCCGGACCACTTTCGATGCGCGAGCGAACAAATCCGGATCGGACTTCTTCTTGATCGTGGCCTGGAACGTCCCGTCCCGCTGGCGCACGATGAGGAAGGCGATGCCTCCGAGATTCCGGACGTCCTCGACCCACCCCGCAAGCACCGCTTCCTTGCCATGCTCCGCCGGCGTCAGGGTGGAGAACGAGCGGAAGGAGGCCATCCGCGCGGACAATGAACCGCGGGAATAAAGATTGCACGGATGGCTCGCCTATCGGAGGACGCTGACCTTCTTCTCCTCGGACGGCACCATCTGCATGTGGGGATACGCGAATTCAACGCGCGACTCGTTCGCGAACTTCTCGAGGACGCGCTTCACGAGCCGGGTCCGGTATCCGCCCTTCGCGAAGACGGGGCAGAAGTAGACGAGCGTGAGGTCCACGGACGAGTCTTTCATCCCCCACCCCACGCGAGGTTCTTCGGCCATGTAGTCCGCCAGGTCGGCGAACTCGTACTTGGACCGAAGGTGGTTGCGGTTCTCTCGCATCATCGGGCCGACGACGTCTTCCGCGGCCTCCAGGATCAGCTTCTCCGCGAGCTTGTGGTCGCTCTCGTACGTCACGCTGACCGTGAGCTGATCCCAGACAAACGGGGTGTCTTTCGTGTAGTTGAACACGTTCCCTTTCAGGATCTGGCTGTTCGGGATCGTGACGTAGCGCCCGGTGAAGGCGTCGCCGTACAGCAGGCCGCCGAACTCTCGGAGCGTGGTGTTCATCGGCGTGATTTCGACGACATACCCTTTCGTCTGGTTCATCTCGATCCGGTCGCCGAGTTTGTAGAGGCCCATCGTCACGAGGACGACCCAGCCGACGATGTTGAGGAGCGGTTCTTGCATGACGTAGATCAGCGCGGCGGTGACCAGCCCGGTCCCGAGCAGGCTGTACCCTTGCGTGCCGCCGCCGAGGAGGACGAAGAGGACCAGTGCAATCGCGGTGCCCCAGACGACATACGACACGAGTTGGAAATGGGCGAAGATGTCCGCCTCGTATTTCACATGGCTGCGGAGGGCCGCCCGGAACACCGGACGGAGGACCTCGAGGAGGGTCTTCGTCGCGACGAGGATCGGGATGATGTAAATCCAAGGCGCCAGGGACCTAAGGTCCAGGGTCGGGGACGGAAGCCACGGAATCGCGACGACTCCGCCGAGGATGAAAATGAGGAGGAGGATGACGAGCGTGATCCCGACCCAGAGGAGGGCTCGCGCTTTCCGCCAGGCCGCGACCTTCACAGATGCAGCGAGCGCGGGCCGCGTTATTTAATGACGGTGCCGAGGTTATCACGGCTGAAAGGGGCCACGCGTCTCGGACCCACGAAGGCCGACCGCGTTCTATTCCACGTGGGACGCGACCGAAAACTCCATGCGACCGTGCGATGTCGCTCCGCCGCGGGTGGTGGCCGTGGACGAGCACGTGATCGAGGTCCGCGGGCTCGTCAAGCGATATCCCGACATCACGGCCGTCGACGGGATCGACTTTGACGTGAGCCGCGGCCAGGTGTTCTCCCTCCTCGGCCCTAACGGCGCGGGCAAGACGACCACCGTCGAGATCCTCGAGGGTCTGCGCGACCCGACGGCCGGGGAGGCTCGGGTTCTTGGTCAAGACGTCCGGTCGGGATATCGCCGCATCCGGGAACGCGTGGGCGTCCTGCCCCAGGACTTCGAGCCGTTCGATCGCTTGCGACCCCGGGAAGCCGTCACCTACTGGGCGCGCCTCTTCGACCACGACGTGTCCGAGGAGGCGGTCGCGAGCATCATCGAGACCGTCGGGCTCTCGAACCGCGCGGACACGTTTGCCCTGAATCTTTCCGGCGGGGAGAAGCGTCGCCTCGGGATCGCGATGGCCTTGGTCGGCCAGCCGGACTTGTTGTTTCTCGATGAGCCGACGACGGGGCTCGACCCCGGCGCTCGGCGCGAACTGTGGACCGTGATCGGCGACCTCAAGCGCAAGGGACGGACGATCTTGCTTACCACGCACTACCTCGATGAAGCGGAGCAGCTCGCCGACGACGTGGCGATCATGAACCACGGCAAGATCGTGGCGCACGGCAGTCCGTCCGCGCTCATCTCGCAGTTCGGGGGTGGCACGACGATCGTGCTCGCCGGCGCCGGCCGCGGAGGATCCGAGGCCCTGATGGCCCGTGGAATTGTCGCGGAACTCCACGGCGCCGACGTGTTCGTGCACGTGCCGATGGCGAGCCAAGTCCGACCGATGCTCGCGAAACTCGCCTCGATCGAGATCCCCTTGTCGGAGATTTACACGAAGCGCTCGACCCTGGAGGACGTCTTTCTCAAACTCGTCGGCGCTCGGATGGAGGAGGGAGTGCTCGCCGCATGAAGCGGATCCTCGCGGACGTTTCGGCATTCGGTCGACAGTACCTTCGCTCCCGGGTCGGGACGTTCTTTGCCCTCGCCTTCCCCGTCATCCTGATCCTGCTGTTCGGGGCGATCTTCAGCTCGTCGGGATCGCCTCGGGTCTCGCTCGCCGTCCAGGACATGGATCGCACCGACGCCTCGCGGGGGTTCGTTCAGGCGTTGAACAATACGAC
>WNGP01000284.1_pt1 | contig 38719 bp, 36 predicted proteins | sample 5407671 | NCBI WGS metagenome assembly WNGP01 (sample SAMN13153381, study PRJNA577476) | soil metagenome | isolation source: 40 cm soil or saprolite under Garry oak tree replicate 2 | place: USA:California | collected 2016-06-15 | reverse complement strand
CGGACCAGTTCCAATTCCTGCCCGGTGCGATTCAGGGCATGCGGTTGCTTCAGGATCGTGGTTGGCAGCTCGTGATCGTGACGAACCAGGACGCCGCCGGATGGAAGCTGCTCCCGGAGGCGCAATTGGCGAAGGTCCACGATCGGATGCTCGCGGGGCTCCGGAAGGCGGGCGTGCAGGTCGCGGAGATCTACTACTGCCCGCACAACGTGCTCTCGGACTGCGCGTGTCGCAAGCCGCGACCGGGGATGCTGCTCGCCGCGCGCTTCGCCGCGGAAGTTCGGCCATGGTCTCCCGACGTCGTGGCGGATGGCCTCCTCGAAGCCGCCCGGGCCATCGTCCGCTATTCGGAAGATTCGGTCGTCGAGGCGTCCCGCAAGTCCCGCGCGGATCCCACGATAACGTCATAGCCTGGCCGGGCCTTGCTTCCCCCGGCGAAGACGATGGTCCAGGAGTACGGCCTCTTCATAGGCGGCAAGTGGCGGAAATCCGAGGGGAAGCGCTTCGAGACGCACAACCCCGCGACGGGCGAGACGCTGGCGACGTTTCCCCTGGCCACGAAGGAGGAGCTGAACGAGTCGGTCCGCCATGCGAAAGGAGCCTTCGAGCGCTGGAAGAAGACGCCCGCGCCGCGGCGCGGAGAGCTGCTGCTGGAGGCCGCCCGCATCTTCCGACGGAAGAAAGAGGACCTCGCGCGAACCGTGACCACGGAAATGGGCAAGGTCATCGCAGAAGGCCGCGGCGACGTTCAAGAGGTCATCGACTTCTACGAGTACGCGGCCGGCGAGGGTCGCCGGATGTTCGGGGAGACCGTGCCGTCCGAGCTTCCGAACAAGATGTGTCTGACGACCCGCCTGCCAGTCGGGCCGGTCGGCCTGATCACGCCTTGGAATTTCCCGATGGCGATCCCGGCCTGGAAGAGCGGGGCCGCGCTGATCGCCGGTTGCTCGTTCGTCCTGAAACCTTCGAGCCTCACGCCCCTCTGTGCCGCGAGATTCGTCGAGGTGCTCGATGAAGCGGGCTTTCCGGCCGGCGTCGTGAACTTGGTGACGGGAACCGGCTCGGTCGTCGGCGACGGTCTCGTGGCCCATCCGGACATCCGCGCGATCTCCTTCACGGGCGGCGTCGACACCGGCAAGCACGTGTACGAAAGCGCCGCGAAGAAGATGATCAAGGTCGGACTCGAGCTCGGCGGCAAGAACCCGATCATCGCGATGGACGACGCGAACCTCGAGCTCCTGATGGACGGCGTCATGTTCGGCGCGTTCGGGACGGCCGGGCAGCGGTGCACGGCGGCGTCGCGTTTGATCGTCCACCAGAAAATCTATGACGACGTGGTCGACGAACTCGTCGAGCGGGCCGAGAAGCTCCGGATCGGCAACCCGATCGACGAGAAGACGGACATGGGCCCCGTGGCCTCGGCAGACCAACAGAAGAAGGTCTTGGAGTACATCGACATCGGCAAGAAGGAGGACGACAAGCTACTCACGGGCGGCGCGAAGCTAACCGGGGGTTCGTACGACCGCGGATTCTTCATCTCCCCGACGGTCTTCGCGGTGGACCGAAAGAAGCGCCTCGCTCTCGAGGAAATCTTCGGACCGGTATTGAGCGTTCTCAAGGCGAAAGACTACGAAGACGCGGTCGCGATCGCGAACTCCGTCAAGTACGGACTCAGTTCCTCGATCTACACGAACGACCTCCGGTGGGCGTTCCGGGCGATGCACGAACTCGAAGCCGGCATCACGTACGTGAACGCGCCGACGATCGGCGCAGAGGTCCAACTGCCATTCGGCGGCACGAAGGAGACCGGGCCGACGGACACGCGGGAAGCGGGCTCGACGGCGCTCGAGGAGTTCACGTACTGGAAGACGGTCTACGTCGACTACTCGGGTCGCCTCCAGAGAGCCCAAATCGACACGGAAAAGCTCGCCGGCAGCTAGGCCCGGATCATCGCGTCGAGCGGCCTTGCGCCTTCCTTCGATCGCGTTCGGCGTCCGGACCTCGTTCGAGATCCTCGATCCGAAACTCGTAGTCGCGGACCACTTTGCAGGCTTGGACAGAGTATCGGTCGTAGAACTCCTCGCGACCGCGGCGTTGCGCCTCGCGATGTTCCGGCTGCTCCTTCCACACCGCAAGCGCATCCTCGTTCGCGAAGCGGACCAGGTCGATCTCTTCCCCGTCCTCGCCCGTGTACGCCTTGATCGAGATGAATCCGGGAATCTGCTCGACGAGCTCGTGCATGCGACGCGAGGTCTTCGCGTATGCCTCCGAGTCCGCGCCCTCCCGCAGATGGGTCTTGAAGATTACGACGACTTCGGTCGGGTCCTTTACATTGCGATACGGCACGCCTCTCCGCTCCTCGGGCCATCCCGGCCCGCACGGAGAGCTTTGCTCGAGGGTTTGTCCTTTGCGGCTCTCATCCGCCGCGATCCGCCATGCGGTAGACGAGCTTGAGCCCGGACCACGTTTCGTCCACAGCGCACACCTTCACATCGACGAGTCCGTGCCCGAGCGCGACCGATCGGACGACGTTCTCCGTCAGGTCCGTCGGGATCCCCGCCGATTGCTTCGGCCACGAAATCCACAGGCTCCCATCCCGGGGGATCGTGTCCTTCCATCGATCAAACGAAGCCTCCAGGCCGAAGCGATCTCGAACGAACGCGTGAATCATGTTGACCCGACCGTCCAACCGCGTGCGGATCGTGACGTGGTCGGGCAGCCGACCCAGGAGACGCCGGTAGTCCGTCGGCGGATCGATGACGACCACGACGAAGCCGGCCTTGATTCCGAGTTTCTCCGCCAGCGGCTTGCGCGACATGCCGGCGGACATCGGCGGCGCCTAGCCCCCGCCGCCTCCGAGCAAGTCTTTGCTCGGGCTCGTGAGGTGTCGCGGGTCGAGGACCTTCTCCGCTTCCTCGGCGCTCAGGATGCCCTTCTCGATGACGAGCTGCTTGACCGTCTTCCCGGTCAGACCCGCCTCCTTTGCGATCTCGGCGGCTTTCTCGTAGCCGATGATCGGGTTCAGTTTTGTCGCGATCGCGGGACTCGATTCCGCGTAGCGCTGGAGGACGTCCACGTTCGCGGTGATTCCATCGACGCATTTGTGCGCGAAGACCCGTGCGACGTTCGCCAAGAGCTCGATGTTCTGCTGGATCCGTTGCGACATGACGGGCATCATCGTCGAGAGATCGAGGTTCGAATGGGTGTTCGCGACCGCGATCGCCACGTCATTGCCGATGACCGTGACGCCGACCTGCATGACGGCCTCGGGGATCACGGGGTTGACCTTTCCCGGCATGATCGAGGAGCCGGGCTGAACCGCGGGGAGGTTGAGCTCTCGGAGGCCCGTGTGGGGTCCAGATCCGAGCCACCGCAAATCGTTCGCGATCTTCATCATCGAAATGGCGACGGTGCGGATCGCGCCGCTGGCTTCGACGAGCGCATCTCGGGCCGCCTGGGCCTCGAAATGGTTCTCCGCAACCCGGAACTTCGTGTTTGTCGCCCCGCTGATTTTCTCGACGACACGGCCCGGGAGGTCAGGGTGCGCGTTGATCCCCGTGCCGACGGCGGTGCCGCCGATCGCGAGTTCGGCGAGCGCGGCCCTCGCAGCGGACACCCGGCGAATCCCGTGATCGATTTGGGACTGGTACCCGGAGAACTCTTGGCCCAGTCGGATGGGGGTGGCGTCCATTAAGTGGGTCCGTCCGGCCTTGACCACCGGATCGAACTCCTTTGCCTTCTTCGCGAGGCTGTCCTCCAGCTCGCGCAGGGAAGGCAACAGGCTTTGGTCGATTTCCAGCAAGGCGGCGACGTGGATCGCCGTCGGGATGACGTCGTTCGAGGACTGGCCCATGTTCACGTGGTCGTTCGGATGGACGGGGCCTTTCTCCCCGAGCGGATGGCCCAGGATCTCGTTCGCGCGGTTCGCGATCACCTCGTTCGCGTTCATGTTCGTCGAGGTCCCACTGCCCGTCTGGAAGATGTCCAGCGGGAAGTGCGCATCCAGCTTCCCGTCCATGACCTCTTGGCACGCTTGGACGATCGCTTTGCCGATCTTGTTGTCGAGCAATCCGAGTTCCATGTTCGTCTGGGCGCACGCCATCTTGATCAGGCCGAGAGCATAGATGAACCGTCGGCCGAAGCGGATTCCGCTGATCGGGAAGTTTTCGATCGCTCGTTGAGTTTGGACTCCCCAGTACGCGTCTCTTGGGACTTTGACCTCCCCCAGGAAGTCTTTCTCGACGCGGAACTCCGTCATTCGAATGCGCCGCCTTGCCGACAGAGCCCGGGGGGCATTAACATTGCCAATCAATCCGTACGTACGAACGGTACGGACCGTCCCGGAGTGACTCGCGATCCGTCCGCCGCGGCCCCCAGGCCGTCCCCTTTTCGAGGGTACGATCGGAGCCCGGAAGCACCGATGGCAGAGCGTCACCGGAGGTTAGGACGTCCCTCGTCCTAACAGGGCCCGACTACTCCCTCAATCGAGGTGGCTCTCGGAGTTGTTACTGCGAGCGATGACAAGGTATAATATAAACGCGTTATATTGACTGAATTGAGACCCGAGAGCAAAGGCCCACCGGAAGGTTGGTTATGCCGAGCAGTACGCCGGCGGAACCGGTCGTGGAAGAGGACCGGGTCTGCCCCGAATGCGGGAGCGAGCACCTCGTGCGCGACTACGCGCGCGGCGAGCTCGTCTGCGATTCATGCGGCCTCGTGATCAGCGAAGGTGCGATCGACGAAGGACCGGAGTGGTCCGCATACTCCGTCGAAGAGAACGACCGCCTCGCGCGGACGGGCGCTCCTCGGAGCTACGTCGCGGGCGCATCCGGGCTGACGACCGTGATTCCGCTCGCGAACAGGGACGCCCGCGGCAACACGATCCCGCTCCGGGAGCGAGAGAAGTTCTACCGGATGCGGAAACTCCAGCGTCACTCTGGCCATTCGCGTCCGGGAGAGCGAAGTCTGCCGGAGACGATTCGGTCGCTCGACCGCGTTGCCTCGCTGATGGGCCTGCCGCGTCCGGTGAAGGACGAAGCCGGATTCATCTGCAAGAAGGCCCTCGAGAAGGGCCTCGTGCGCGGTCGGTCGATCGAGGCGATCGTCGCCGCCGCCGTGTACGCCGCATGCCGGATCGATGGCGTCCCGAGGACCTTGGATGAACTGCAACAGGTGACGGGCGTCCGCAAGAAGACGATCGGCAAGGCATACGGAGCGTTGCTCCGGACCCTGACCTTGCGCGTACCGCCCTCCCGGCCGATGAACTACGTGAGCCGATTCTGCTCCCGGCTCGGGTTGTCGAACACGGTCGAGGCCGAGGCCCAGAAGATCCTCAAGGAACTCGAGAAGATCGACAGCTCGATGTCCCTCTCCCCGTCGGGTACCGCGGCGGCCGCGATCTACCTCGCGTCCCTTTCGTGCGGGGAGCGCCGCCCGCAGAAGGCGATCGCGAAGATCGCCGGCGTCAGCGAGGTGACCCTCCGGAACCGCTTCCAGTTCATGGAGGGGTTCATGCAACAGCTCGTCCTGCCGCGGGGCCGCGCGCCGAAAATCGGCCCGCCATCGCAAGGCTCTCCGTAGAATGCCGCGAACGAGTTCCGTGCCGCGGAATCTGGAGGAAAGGTTTGATAAGGTGCTCTTGCGTCCCTCACTCCATGATCGGACCACGCGGCGCCATCGACGACCCCGAGGGACGGACGTCCGACCCCTCCCTCCCGGTACACCCAGAATTGGAAAACTCCCAAGAAGGCTCCCGCCTTTGGGCGTGAGGGCGGCTTGATCCGATGAGTCCACGGGCGGTCCGGGTGAACGACCTCGCCTGGATGATTGGAGGTCCCCAGGGAAGCGGCGTCGACTCGTCGGCGAACGTGTTCGCGCGCGCCTGCGCCGCCGGCGGTTTGCACATCTTCGGGAAGCGCGAGTTCTATTCGAACATCATGGGCGAGCATTCCTACTTCGCCCTTCGAGCCCATTCGGGGCTCGTCCGGTCTCACATCGATGACGTCAACGTGCTCGCCACGTTCGAGGCGGAGACCCTGTTCCGGCACGCAAGGGAAGTCACCGACGACGGTGCGATCATCTACGACCCGTCGCTCGGGAAGACGCGTCTCTCGGATGTCCCCACCATCGAGCAGCGTCTCGCCGCCGATCTGAAGACCTACATGATCTCGCGAGGGGTCGGCGAGACAATCGACGACATGCTCGCGGCTTCGAAGCAGCGCGGGGTGAGCCTCGTTCCGATTCCGTTCCACGATCTCCTCGAACAGGTGGCCGACGAGTTCCAGATCGACCAGTTGAGCAAGATCTCACGCGTCGTCAACATGCTCGCGGTGGGTGCTTCGTTCGGCATCCTCGGATTCGACTTCGAGATGATGCGACGCTCCCTCGAGGACGTCTTCCGCGCGAAGGCGAAGGTCGTCAGCATGAATGCTGCGGGCGCCCGGAAGGCGTACGACATCGCGAAGGCCCTCGTGCCGGAGTTCCCATACCGGCTCGAGAAGCTCCCGCGGAAGGAGTCGCGGCTGTTCCTCACGGGCAGCCAGGCGACCGCCCTCGGGAAGCTGTACGGCGGAATGCGTTTCCAGACGTACTACCCGATCACCCCCGCGTCCGACGAGAGCGAGTTCCTCGAGGAGAACGAGATCCTCGACCTGAACGGGCACGGGCTCGCGCCCGACGGGGCGGGACCGGGGGCGGCAAAGGAGGAAGGCGCCTCGATGCTCGTCGTGCAGACGGAAGACGAGATCGCCGCGATCACGATGGCGACGGGAGCCGCGCTGACGGGCGTTCGCTCCGCGACCGCAACCTCGGGCCCCGGCTTTTGTCTGATGATGGAAGGCATCGGCTGGGCCTCGATCAACGAGGTGCCGGTCGTCATCACGCTGTACCAGCGCGCCGGTCCGAGCACCGGGATGCCGACCCGCCACGAGCAGGGCGACCTGCGCTTCGCGCTCCATGCCGGCCACGGCGAGAGCCCGCGGATCCTGCTCGCGTCCGGCGACTTCGAGGAGTGCATCCGGGACGGGCTGCTGGCCTTCAACTACGCGGACCGGTATCAGATGCCGGTCATCCACCTCGTCGACAAGGCGCTCGCGAACAGCTACGCCACGACCCCGGTTCCCGACTTGTCGGATCTCCGGATTGATCGGGGCGCCCTCGTCGACGGGAACAACGGGTACACGACGGAAAATCCGTACAAGCGGTTCGACCTGAGCAACGGACCCGTGTCGCCGCGCGCGTTCCTGGGTCAGCCCGGGACGATCTTCTGGAACACCGGCGACGAGCACGAGGAGCGCGGACACATCACGGAGGACCCCGCGGTGCGCGACGCGATGATGGAGAAGCGCTTCGCGAAGCTCGACCTCGCCGCGAAGGAGATTCCGCAGGACGTCAAATTCCGATATTTCGGCCCGAAGGATGCCCCCACGGTCATCGTGAGCTGGGGATCCACGAAGGGCGCGCTCCTCGATGCGCTGGACCGCCTGTGGGCGGAAGGCGCCAAGGTCGGCTACCTCCACGTCCGGCTGATCAATCCGTTCCCAAGCGAAGAGATCCTTCCGTATCTCGCGAAGGCGAAACGCCGAGTCGGAATCGAGATGAACTTCGGAGCGCAGCTCGCCGGGATCGTGCGGGAGTACACGGGCGTCGAAATGACCCACTTCATCCTGAAGTACAACGGCCGGCCGATGTCCAACACGGAGTTGTACGACGCGATCAGGACCGTGATCCGCGGAAAGGCGACGAAGAGGACGGTGTTGACCCGTGGCTCTTGAACAGGTCCTGAAACCCGCCGACTTCGCGACCGACGTCCACAACGACTGGTGCCCCGGCTGTGGGGATTTCGGCATCCTCCGGACGATCCAGATGGCCCTCGCGGAGCTCAAGATGGAACCGCACCGCGTGACGATTGTCTCCGGGATCGGGTGCTCGGCGAAGACGGTCCACTACGTGAAGACGTACGGGATCCACACGTTGCATGGCCGAGCGCTCCCCTACGCGACCGGCGTGAAGCTCGCGAACCCCCAGCTGAAGGTCCTTTGCCTCAGCGGCGACGGAGACGGCCTGGGAATCGGCGGCGGCCACTTCGTGAACGCGGGTCGCCGGAACCTGGACATGCTGTACATCATCCACGACAACGGCGTCTACGGCCTGACGAAAGGCCAGGCGGCGCCGACCTTGAAGCTCGGCGTGCAAACCAAGTCCCTGGCCCATCCGAACATCAACGAGGCGGTCAACCCGATCTGGCTCGCCCTCGCCGCCGGCGCGACGTGGGTCGGCCGCGGTTACTCGTACGATATCAAGCATCTCGTCGCCACGATCAAGCAGGGGATCGAGCACAAAGGCTACGCCTTCCTCGACGTCCTCCAGCCGTGCCCGACGTACAACGACCTGAACACGAAGGAATGGTACGGCGGCGAGGACCGCAAGGATCCGGCGGGCGGTCGAGCGATGCCTCGCGTCTACAAGCTCGAGGACGAAGGCTACGACCCGGTGGTCCGCGACCCGACCGAGGTCGAGAAGAAGACGACGCAGGCGCTCGAGAAAGCGCTCGAATGGGGAGACCGAATCCCGATTGGCGTCTTCTACCAGAACGAACACGTGCCGACGTTCGAAGAGCGCATCGCGCAGCGCGTGCCGACGTACATGGAGCACCCGCCGGCCCTCCAGCCGATCGCGGGCCCGAACGGCGAACCGAGGACGGACCTGACGCGGCTCATGCAGCGACTGACGTTCAAGGCCGAGTGACGGCGACGCGCCTCGCCTCGCGTCCGTCTTCCAGGACGTCCGCGGCGGGCTTCCCCATCTCCCAGATCCGCTCCGCCATCTCGGACATCGCATCCGCGATCGCCGGGTCGTCGGTCCAAATCGCGATGTCATCGCCGCGGTACGAGGAATCGTCGTCCGGGATCGGGTGGCTCATGAGGAACTCTTTGCCGTCGAACACGTGCATGTAGACGGGCATCATGAAGTCGATGTGGCGCACCTCCGCGATCTTCAGGAGTGCGGTCACATCGCCGCGGTTGTCCGGCGTGAAGCAGAACGCGTACTTCAGGCGAACTCCCTGCTTCGCCTTGTCGACGAGGTTCGGCATGAAGGCGCCGAGGATCCGTCCGGGGCTCTTCGTCGTCCCGATGCCGATCACCTCCCGAGTCGCGCCGTCGTACATCTTGAGGAGTCGCTCCCGGACGTTCTTCCGTCCGTAGATCGCTTCGAACCGACCCCGGGATTCCGGCTCCCGTTGCGCGCTGATCGCGAACTCGCGGGCGAGGCCGTCGAGTCCGGTGTCGATTTGTTTCGCCCGGGATCGCATGTCGTCCGCGAGGGTCTGCAGGTAGGTCGCGAACGGGACGGCCTTGTAGCGGAGCGGCGTCTCGGGCAAGATCTGGACGAGCCCTTTTTCGTGGAGCTGCTGCATCGTCGCGTAGATGCGCGTCCGCGGGACCTTCGAGAGCGGCGAAATCTGGCTCGCCGTCGCCGAGCCGAGGTCCAACAAAGTCAGGTACACGCGGGCCTGGTATTCCGTGAGGCCGTGGTCCGCCATCTTCCGGAGGCGGTCTTGGTTGATGGGCACGAGAGCCTTCGAAGGCAGGGCTCGACATAAACGTTGTTCCTCCCAGCGGTGACACTCACCGGCGAAAAGGGCAAGTGAGTCGCTGGCGTTGATGCGGTTCGGATGAGCGGCTCGGCGGACGACGCAACCCTGCGCAGATCGCTGGAGAAGGCCATCGGACCCGAGAACGTCCGAACCGATGAGGCCAGCCGCCGGACCTACTCGACCGACGCGAGCCCATGCGCGGTCGAACCACGGGCGGTGGCCTTCGTCGACTCCGCGACCGACATCCGCGCGGTCCTGGACGTCTGTCGGGCGCTCGAAGTCCCCATCACCCCCCGTGCGTCGGGGACGTCGCTGTCCGGCGCCGCGATCGGCCCGGGCGTGGTCCTGGACACGACTCGATTCCATCGGATCCTGGAGTTCGATCCGGAACGCCGGCTCGTCCGCGTCGAACCCGGCATCCTCCTCGCCGAGTTGAACGCATACCTCGCGGATCGCGGGATGCGATTCGCCCCGGATCCAGGAAGCCAAGACCTGTGCCGGATCGGCGGCATGGTCGGGCACAACGCCTCCGGATATCGGAGTGTGAAGTATGGCCAGACGAGGGATCACGTGGCGGCTCTCAAGATCCTCCTCGCGGACGGCACCACGATCGACGCGCACGACGTTCCCGTGGACGGCGTAGAATGGCGGGACTTGGTTCGCGGCGCTGGGTGGCTGGAGCACATCCGTCAGGAGATCGTGGCACACCGCGGGGCCATCGTCGCGAGTCGCCGCCCGATCCGCAAGCATTCGTGCGGATACGACCTCCTTGGCCTCACGGAGTCGCTCGACCGCGGCGTCTTCCCGCTCGCGTCCTTGTTCGTCGGCAGCGAAGGCACCCTCGGGGTCGTCACGGAGGCCACGCTCCGGGTCCTGCCGATCCCGGCCCGTCGGATCACGCTGCTCCTCTACCTCGACCGCTTCGAGGACCTGGGCCCGGCGGTCGGCGACATCCTGACGTCAGGCCCGAGCGCGATCGAAGCCGTCGACGGGGACACGCTCTCGCTCCTTGACCGGGAGGCGCTGGACGTTCCCCGGACGGCGAAGGCGATGCTCCTTGTCGAGTACGACGAGGGCGATATCGAGGAGATCGCGAACCGGATGGTGGACCGCATCGCGAGCCGACACCGGTTGAGTCGGGCCGCCGAGGTCGCCTCGGATCCGACGCGTCAATCGCTTCTCTGGCGAGTCCGCCGGTCCGTCTTCCCGACGATCATCCAGCGGCCGGGTGCGCGCAAAGCCTGGGGCTTCGTGGAGGACCCGATCGTCCCACGGGACCGGGTTCCCGAGTTCATCGAATTTCTGGTGGACCTCGCCCGGCGTCACGACACCGTCGCGGGCATCTACGGCCACATCGGGGATGGCAATACGCACTATCGCCCGTTCTTTGACCCGACGAATCCTGATGATTTTGAGCGCATGCAGTCGTTGCGGGAGGAGTTCGACCATGCGGTGCTCGATCGGTTTCGCGGCGCTCCGTCCGGCGAACATGGGATCGGACGGATTCGTGCCGAGACCCTGCCGCGGGTCTGGGGCGACGAGGTGTACGGCGTCATGCGGCGAATCAAGGAAGCACTCGATCCTCGCGGGCTCCTGAATCCCGGCGTCCTGTTCTCCACGGATCCGTGGTGGGCCACCTGGGGCGGACTCGAATCCCGCGTCCCGATGTGATACGTCCCGAACCTTTAAGCCGACCGGGGAGTTCGTTTCATCGAGCTGCGACCGCAGGGCGTTGCCGGGAGGCTATCGAGGATGCGAAGCCGCGAAGGAAGGGTTAAGAGCGGCCCCGATATTCGAGCGTCCCGAAGCGAGTTGCGGGCCGCATCTCGGGGGTCCTGATCGGATGATCCAGCGCGCGGAACAGGCGAACATCGTCGGCCTCCGCTCGAAGGATTTCGTACAATGGGTCGAGCAGAACATCGACGCCCCGATGAAGAGGGGCCCTGGCGGAGCCGTCCTCGAGCGGCTCAAATCGGGCCTCGTCGGGGAGTTCTTCAACTGGGCGAAACGGAACTCCACCTGGCCGTTGCACTTCGGGATCATGTGCTGCGCGATCGAGATGGCGGCGACCTCGGATCCGCGGTACGACATCGAGCGGTTCGGGGTCATCTACCGCTCGTCCCCGCGGCAATGCGACGTCCTCCTCCTGAACGGCCCGATCTCCTTGAAACTCCGCCCCGCGGTCCGCCGGTTGTACGAGCAGATGGCGGAACCCAAATGGGTCATCGCGATGGGGGAGTGCACGATCTGCGGCGGTCCGTACTACGACTCGTACTCGGTCGTCAAGGGCTCGTACACGTTCGTGCCCACGGACATCTTCATCCCCGGCTGTCCCGTCCGTCCGGAGGCACTCATCGACGGCTTCCTCAAGCTGAGCGCGAAGATCAAGGCAGAACGGACCGGCTGGGTGCGCACGAAGAAGGGCCGTCTCGTCAGCGCGCGGGAGGGCCAGCTGATGGACATGCAGAAGGGCGAGTACACGTATGAAGTCCCGCAAGTCCGAAGCTAAATCGGGCCCGAAGGTCGGCACGGTCGGCGGCACCGTCCGCCCGTTGCTCGCCACGATTAAGCAGGCGTTGGTCACGATGCCCGGGATCAACCGCCTCATACCGGGAGGCCGCAAGCCCGTCACCCACCTCTATCCGTATCAGAAGGTCGAACTCCCCGTCGCGTTCCGCGGGCAGCACAGCATCGACTGGTTCAAGTGCATCGGCTGCGAGCTGTGCGCGAAAGTCTGCCCGAACGAGTGCATCTACTTCGAGTTCTACGAAGTCGAACCGACCTCCGAGTATCTTCACCCGAGCCGCGCGCAACTCGATGAGATGAAGAAGATCATCCGGCGACCCGCCGTGGACGTCGGGCACTGCTTGTTCTGCGGGAACTGCATGGAGTACTGCCCGACGGATGCGTGGAACTTCACCCAAGAATTCGAGCTCGCCGACTATGCGCGCGAGGACCTGTATTACCGCGCGGACGAGCTGCGGATGCCGAAGGAGAATTCCGACAAAGAGATCGTGTTGATCAACCGCATCGGGGAGCACCCGATCCTCGAAGTGGACGTCTGCATCGGATGCCGCAAGTGCGAGCGCGAGTGTCCGACTCGATGCATCGACATGCTCGACGGCCCGAACGATCGGAAAGGCAAGCCGATCGTCATCCCGGAATTCGACTACACGAAGTGCATCGGATGTCAGCAGTGCGTCGACGTCTGTCCAGTGGACTGCCTACACATGGAGGAAATCGACTACAAGGATCTGGACGGATTCTACCACATCAACCTCCAGGGCGAAGTGAAGCTGCTCGAGGAGCAGGTCGAGAAGTGACCCGGCGGCTCTGTCCGCGATATTCGTATCGGAATTGTAGACCTTTTATACTATTCCCATTATCCGATTTCGTACCTACCGCCGGGAGGCTCTAAACTTGGTCCGAACCACGGTCGTCGGGAATTATCCCCGGGTCGGTGACACCTTCGAAGAGCAATCATTGCGGCGGGCGATCGCCCGATTCGACAAGGGTGAGATTGGCGCGGATGACCTACGAGGCGCCGAACAAGAGGTCGTGAAGGCCGTCCTGAAGGAACAGAACGACGCCGGAATCGAGGTGGTCACGGATGGCCAGATCTCATGGTACGACAGCCAAAGCCACATCGCGCGCGGACTCGCGTCCGTCGAGATCAACGGCCTCGCGCGGTATTTCGACACGAACACGTACTACCGTCAACCCGTGGTCCAGGGGCCGGTCGCGTGGAAAGAGCCCATCCTAGCGGACGAGTGGAAGTTCGCGCGGGCGAATTCGAAGGCCGCCGTGAAAGCGGTCCTCACCGGGCCACTCACCCTCGCATCGCTCGCGCTTGACAAGTACTACCGTAACAAGAAAAAGCTGACCCTCGACTTCGCGAACGCCCTGGGGGAGGAAGCGTCCGCCTTGGTCCGGGCGGGCGCGGCGCACATCCAGGTGGACGAGCCGATTCTCACCCGGCATCCGGAAGACCTCTCGCTCGCCGTAGAAGGACTCGAGCGGATTCGCGCCCGCAAGGGTTCTGCGGCACTGACCCTCTTCAGCTACTTCGGGGAGGTTTCGAAGATCTATGAGGAACTCGTAGAAGGCCCCGCCGATGTGATTGGTCTCGATCTGGTCCAGGGGGCTGCGACCTGGCATGCCATCGCCAAGCATGGCGCGAAGAAACCGCTGGTCCTCGGTCTGGTGGACGCCCGCAACACGAAAAAGGAGGATCCGGCGGAGGTCGCAAAGAAGGTTCTCGACCTGAAAGACCGAATCGATCTCAAGACATCGTTCCTCGCTCCGTCGAACGGCCTAGAGTTCCTTCCCCGCGCCACGGCGCGCGAGAAGCTCCGGATCTTGTCGACGGCAGCCCGCAAAGTGGGGGTCGCGGCGTGACGGGCCTCCTGACGACGAGCGTCGGATCGTTCCCGAAACCGGATTACCTGATGCGCGCCAGGACGAAAGCCTCCAAGGGCGAGTTGTCTGAAGAGGGCCTTCGGGCACTGGAGGAGAAGGCGACCGCCGAATGGATCCAATTCCAAGAGGAGATCGGGATCGACATCCCGGTGGACGGCGAACAGTACCGCGGCGACATGGCCACGTACTTCGCCGAAAACATCGAGGGGACGGAGATCTCCGGCCTCGTGCGCTCGTACGGCAACCGGTACTACAAGAAGCCCATCATCGTCGACGAGCTGAAGCGCAAGGGTCCGATTAGCGCGGACTGGTTCAAGTTCGCCCAGGCGCGGACGGAACGGCCGGTCAAGGGGATGATCACCGGACCGTACACGATGATGGATTGGTCGTTCGACGAGTTCTACGGGTCCCGCGAGGAGGCCTGCCTGGCGTTCGCGAAACTCCTGCACCAGGAGGCGCTGAGCCTCGAAGCCGCGGGGGCGAAGATCGTCCAAGTCGACGAGCCCGCGCTCTCGACCCGGTTCGACGAGCTGCCGTTGCTGGTCAAGGCGGTCGGCACGGTGACGAAGGGTCTCCGCGCGAAGACGATCCTCCACACCTGCTATGGGAACTACAACGAGATCTTCGAATTCTTCAACAAGCTCCCGGTGGACCAGCTCGACCTCGAGATGTCCAACTCCGGTCTCGACTTATTGGAGCGCTTCAAGCGCGAACCGCTCAAGAAAGAGATCGCCTTCGGCGTGGTCGACGTCCACAGCCACGTGATCGAGCCAGAGCCCCTAATCCGCGAGCGGATCGAGAAGGCGCTGACCATTTTCGAGCCGGGCAAGCTCTACATTGACCCGGATTGCGGCCTCAAGACCCGGAGCGTCGAAGAGGCCCAGGCGAAGCTGCGAAACATGGTCGCGGCGACACAAGCCGTCCGGAAAGCCCACCGGCTAACGTAGGGGAAAGAGTAAAGCCCCTCGTCAACGATAGATACCGCGAGGAGTCCGATGGGAAGCCCGACCGATCTCCGCCTGCACTCCGACGCGATGCTGCGGATGTTCACAGTGGCGGAGGCGAACGCCTTGGTGCCGCGTCTCGAGGAGACCTTCCTCCGGCTCGATCCGAAGCTCGCCCGACTCCGAGAATTGCGCGAGCTGATCGAGGACGCGGAATCGTATTACGGCGAAGGACTCGCCGACGCACCGGGGAAGGATCGGGAGGCCTACGCGGAATCGCTCCAAGAACAGGCGGACCTCGAACGGTCGGTCCAGGCCGACGTCGACGACGTGCATGGCCTCGGGTGCGAGCTCAAGGACCTTCATCGCGGGCTCGTGGATTTTCCCGCGCGGGTCGGGAACGAGGTCGGGTACCTGTGCTGGCAACGGGGCGAGCGCGCCATCGGATGGTGGCACACGCTCGACAGCGGTTTCGCCGGTCGGAAGGCCCTCGCACCGGAAGCGGAACGTTAATATCGGACGGCCCTCGTAGGAAGCCCGAGGCTTCGGAACATGGCGACGAAAGATGACGTGATCAGCGTCCTCCGGAAGTGCTACGATCCCGAGATCCCGATCAACATCTACGACCTCGGCCTCGTGTACAGCATCGAGCTGAAGCCGGAGGATGGCAAGGTCGACGTCCGCATGACGCTCACCGCACCCGGATGCCCGGCCTCCGCGTACATCCACCAGGACGTGAAGCGGAAGATCGAGCAGCTTCAGGGCGTCAAGGAAGCGACGGTGAACATCGTCTGGGATCCGCCGTGGACCCCCGAGATGATGTCCGAGACCGCGAAGAAACAGTTCGGCTGGGGCATCTGAATTCCTTCGCTCTTGGGCATTGCGCCAGTACCAAATCTTGATATTCTCTCCCCCGTATCCAGCGGTGCGCAGGGTTTCTGGGGGTGGCCGGGTACTTGACCTCCAAAGGTGGGAAGGAATCGGACGCCCTTGCACGGGCTTTCGGGGTCCTCGTCGAGGGCCTGACGTTCTACGACCTGGCCAACGTGGCCGTGGCGGAGATGCGCGTCAAGGTGGCGTTCGAAGAGCTCGGCCGCCACAAGAAAGATCAACTCGCGCGCCTGGAAGGCGTCGCCGGGTCGGGCGCCAAGGAAGCCGCCGTCATGCCGGGAATCTATCCGATTAACGTCGTTGCGAAAGTCGAGTGCTACGTTTGCGGCTTCGTCGCTGAGACGAAGGCGATGCCGAACACCTGCCCGAACTGCGGTGCCGCGCGCTACGCATTCGAGAAGGAGATCTCCCTGTCGAAAGCCTGGGAGATCGCGGCCGACGCGGGACGCAAGTCCGCGACCCTGTTCGGTGAGTCCGCCGCCCACGCCGGGGGCCGTGCGAAAGTCGTCTTGGAGGAGCTGGCCCGGGACGAAGAAGGACAGGCGGTCCAAGCGGCTCGGCAGCTCGCGGAACTCCGGACCTGATCGGTGGATTCGAATGCCGCGCCTCGCGAAGATGCCGCCCATTCAGGAAGACATCCACGCGTGCACGATGTGCGGCTACTGCGTCCCCGTGTGCCCCGCCTACCAAGAGGCAGGCTGGGAAGGTGCGTCGCCGCGTGGCCGAATCTTCGCCCTCCGCCAGTACGAGATGCGCGGGCCGTTGGACCTCCTCCTGCGGCGCCAAGTCAAGCCGGGGGAAGACTTCGCCCGCAACACGTGGGAGTGCACCGGGTGCGGCGCCTGCGAGGAAGTCTGTCCGGTGGACATTCCCTTCGACACCGTGTGGGACGACGTCAAGGCGTGGATGGTGAATTCGGGCTACGAGCGGAAGGAGCTCGAGCCGTACCTCGCGAACGTCCGGGAGACGCACAACCTGTTCGGCAAGCCGGCGGAAGCGCGGGGCGCCTGGATCCCGCCCGAGGCCGTGCAGTCGGCCAACCCCGAGGTATTGTATTGGGTCGGTTGCGTCGCGAGCTACCAGCGGCAGCAGATCGCCCGCGCGGTCGTGAAGATCCTGAACGCCGCGAAGGTGCCGTACAAGATCCTCGGGCCGGACGAATGGTGCACCGGCGCGCCTCTCGCCCGGATGGGCTACCAGGAGACGACGAAGAAAGAGCTCATGCCCCACAACGTGAACGCCGTCGAAGAGACGGGCGCGAAGGTGCTCGTCACCGCGTGTGCCGAATGCTACCGGGCGTTCGCGCGGGACTACAAGCAATGGGGCGGCAACCCGCCGTACAGCGTGTTCCACATCTCCCACTACGTCGAGAAGCTGATCCGGGAGAAGCGGATCACGTTCACGAAGCCGCTCCCGCAGAAGATCGCGTTCCACGACGCGTGCCACATGTCCCGGGTGGCCAAGGTGTACGAGCCTCCGAGACAGGCGCTCAAATTCATCCGGGACCTGAAGGTCCTCGAGATCCTACCGCACCACGAGGACGCCTTGTGCTCAGGTGCCGGCGGCGGCTTCCCCGCCGTCTTTCCGGAGCAGGCCGCCGGCGTAGCTCAGCGCCGCCTCGATGCCGCGGAGGACACCGGCGCGACGATGCTCGTCACGACGTGTCCCCATGCAGAGATGCACTTCGACGGCGTGGCCCGCAGCCGCAACATGACGCTGAGCATCGTCGATCTCGCCGAGATGCTCGCGAACGCGCTGTGACGCGCCTCAGATCGTGAAACTCAGGCCGCACGAACAGGAGTGCTTCGCGTTGGGATTCGTGATCTTGAACTGGCCGCCGAACAGGTCTTCCTCCCATTCGAGTTTCGACCCCTGGAGGTACGTCAGGCTCTTCGGGTCGACGAAGACGCTCACGTCCTCCTCGGCGACGACGATGTCCGTCGGCCGCGCGGCCTCTGCGAGATCCATCCGGTACTGCATCCCGCTGCACCCGCCCGCGATGATCCGGAGGCGGAGCGAGGCGGCCGGCTTGTTCTCCTTCTGCCGCAGCACGCGGATCCGTCGGACCGCACTTTCGGTAACGGTGAGCGGCAGTTGCTGGGGGGCCATCAAACGAATCGCGTCTCGAACCGTTCGAACGCGGGCCCGCGACTTAAGTCTTCCGCCGCGAGTCGCGCGTGCGACGTCGGTCGCACGTCATTCGCCGCAAGCACGACCAAAGATATATATAACAACGTTATAGTTTCCATTCCGCTTCTCGAAAACGGGAGGCCTTACCCATGGTTTCCAAGAGCGTAATCCAGGAGCAAATGGCGAAGCAGGAGTACAAGTACGGCTTCGTTTCCGATCTCGATGAGGACACGGCCCCGAAGGGCCTCAACGAGGACATCGTCCGGCTCATTTCCCGCAAGAAGAACGAGCCCGAATGGTTCCTCGAGTGGCGTCTGCGGGCGTACCGTCACTGGCTCACGATGAAAGAGCCGAAGTGGTCGAACGTCACCTATCCGCCGATCAACTATCAGGACATCATCTACTACGCCGCGCCGAAGCCGAAGAAGCCGGTGAACAGCCTCGACGACGTCGATCCGGAGATCCGGAACCTGTACGCGAAGCTCGGGATCCCGCTTCAGGAGCAGGAGCGCCTCGCCGGCGTCGCGGTCGATGCGGTCCTCGACAGCGTCTCCGTCGCGACGACGTTCAAGGACCGGCTCGCGGAGCTCGGGATCATCTTCTGCTCGTTCTCCGAGGCGGTCCAGGAACATCCGGACCTCGTGCGGAAGTACCTGGGCACCGTCGTACCCTTCAACGACAACTTCTTCGCAGGTCTCAACAGCGCTGTCTTCAGCGACGGGTCATTCGCCTACGTCCCGCCGGGCGTCCGGTGCCCGATGGAATTGTCGACATATTTCCGGATCAACGCGCAGGACACGGGCCAGTTCGAGCGCACCCTGATCATCGCGGACGAGGGCGCTTACGTCAGCTACCTCGAAGGTTGCACGGCCCCGATCCGCGACACGAACCAGCTGCACGCGGCGGTCGTCGAGCTGATCGCCCTCGACAACGCGGAGATCAAGTATTCCACGATCCAGAACTGGTACCCGGGGGACAAGAACGGGAAGGGCGGCATCTACAACTTCGTCACGAAGCGCGGGAAGGCCCTCGGCGCGAACTCGAAGGTCTCGTGGACGCAGGTCGAGACCGGCTCCGCGATCACCTGGAAGTATCCGAGTTGCATCCTCCAGGGCGACAACTCGGTCGGCGAGTTCTACTCCGTCGCGCTCGTCAACAACTACCAGCAGGCCGACACCGGCACGAAGATGCTCCACATCGGTAAGAACACGCGCAGCACGATCATCTCGAAGGGCATCTCCGCGGGATACGGCCGCAACACGTACCGCGGCCGCGTGCAGATCCACAAGGGCGCCACGAACGCCCGGAACTACAGCCAGTGCGATTCCCTCCTGATCGGTTCGACGTGCGCCGCGTTCACCTTCCCGGACATCCAGGTCCAGGAGCCGACCGCGCAGATGGAGCACGAAGCGTCGACCTCGAAGATCGGGGAGGAACAGCTCTTCTATTGCCAGGCGCGCGGCATCACGCCGGAAGACGCGACGAACATGATCGTGAACGGCTTCTGCAAGCAGGTCTTCCTCAAGCTCCCGATGGAGTTCGCGGTCGAGGCCCAGAAACTGATCGGCGTGAGCCTGAACCTCGAGGGCACGGTCGGGTGAGCGCGCCGCGCGGACCGGAGGGGACGACGATGCTCGAAATCAAGGACCTACACGTGAAGGTCGCCGGCAAGGAAATCCTGAAGGGGATCGACCTCTCGATCAACGATGGCGAAGTCCATGCGGTGATGGGGCCGAACGGGAGCGGCAAGACGACGCTCGCGCAGGTCCTCGCCGGCCGGGTGACGTACGAGGTCACGGGGGGCACAGCACGGTTCGAAGGCAAAGACCTCCTCGCAATGAAACCGGAAGACCGCGCGCGCGAGGGCGTGTTCATGGCGTTCCAGTACCCCGTCGAGATTCCGGGGGTCAGCAACGCATACTTCCTGAAAGCGGCAGTCAACGCGATCCGGAAGTACCACGGCCGGGAGGAGATCGACGCGATGGACTTCGTGACGTTGGTCCAGGACAAGGCGAAACTCCTCGGGCTCGACGAGACCTTCATGAAACGCGGCCTGAACGAGGGCTTCTCCGGCGGCGAGAAGAAGAAGAACGAGGTGTTTCAGATGGCGGTCCTCGAGCCGAAGCTCTGTGTGCTCGATGAAACCGACTCTGGACTCGACATCGACGCGTTGCGCGTCGTAGCGAACGGAATCAATGCGATGCGCAGCCCGAAGCGGGCGATGCTCGTCGTCACCCACTACCAGCGCCTCCTCGACTATGTCGTACCCGACTTCGTCCATGTCCTCGTCGACGGAAAGATTGTGAAGAGCGGCGACGCCGATCTCGCGCGAAATCTGGAGAAACACGGGTACGGTTGGATCCTCGAGGAAACCCCGAGGCCGCCGCAGGCCGCACGCGCATGAGGCCGGTGACGACCGTGGCGGTGTCCGTCGACGCGAAACAAACGTATGTCGCCGAGTTCGCGTCCTCGGAGAAGGAGCTCGGGGGGCCCAAGTGGCTGCGGGCGGTCCGGAAGAAGGCGATCGAGCGCTTCGAGGCCCTGGGCTTTCCCACCCAGAAACACGAGCATTGGAAGTACACGAATCTCGCGACCCTGCTCCGCCTGCCCTTCAAGCCCGCGATCCTCGGCCGTCCGGATGGCGTCGTCTCCGAGAACCTCGAGCCGTTCAAGTTCGGGGTCCTGAAGACGAGCCAACTCGTTTTCGTGAACGGTCGCTATGCGCCGCGTCTCTCCTACTTGCGGTCCCTCCCGGAAGGCGTTCGCGTCGCATCGCTCGCGGAGATGCTCCGGTCCGAGCCGGAGACCCTTCAGAAGCACCTCACGCAGTACGCCCGATTCGAGGACGACCCGTTCGTCGCCTTGAACACCGCGTTCTTCTCCGACGGGGCATACGTCGAAGTCCCGAAGGGCACGGTCGTGGGGGAGCCGATCCATCTCCTCTTCGCGTCGACGTCTCGGGAACTGCCGATCGTCGCGCATCCCCGCAACCTGATTCTCATGGGGGCGGGCAGCCAAGCGACTGTCATCGAGACGTACGCCGGATGGGCCCCCGACGTCACCTTCACGAACGCCGTCACGGAAGTCGCCGCGGGTCCGGCGTCGGTCCTCGACCACTACAAGATCCAGCGGGAAGCCGAGACCGCATTCCACATCGCGACGATGACGGTCCACCAGGATCGCGATTCGTCCGTCTCGGCGCATTCGGTCTCCCTCGGCGGGAGTCTGGCGCGGAACTACGTGCACACCCTCTTCCGGGCCCCCGGCGGAAGCCTCACGCTGAACGGTCTGTACATGACCGGGGGGACGCAGCAGGCGGACAACTACACCCGCATCGACCACGTCGCGCCCGCGTGCACGAGCATCGAGCTCTATCGTGGCATCCTCGGCGGCAAGTCGCGGGGCGTGTTCAACGGGAACATTTACGTCCGCAAGGATGCACAGAAGACGGTCGCGCGACAGACGAACAAAAACCTTCTGCTGTCGAGCGAGGCCTTCGTCGACAGCACGCCGGGCCTGGAGATCCTCGCGGACGACGTGAAGTGTAACCATTCCTCCACGATCGGGCAACTCGACGAGAACGCGGTGTTCTACCTCCGCTCCCGAGGCATCGACGAGGAGGCGGCTCGGAACATCCTGACGTACGCGTTCGCGGTCGACGTCATCAACCAGGTCAAGGTCGCCCCCGTCCGGATCAAGCTCGATCAGCTGGTCGTCTCGCGCCTACCGCGAGGCGCGGGCCTCGGGGAGACCTTATGAAGCGCGGCCCGATTCTATCCTCATGGACCCGCGCGCCTGCGAGGGAGGTCCGCTGAATGCCTGATCTTCGCGAGCTCTACCAGGACACGATCCTCGACCACAGCAAGAGGCCGAGGAACTTCCGCGAGATCGCCGATGCGAGCGCGACGGCCGTCGGTCACAACCCGCTCTGCGGGGATCGCGTGACGGTGTACCTGCGCCTCGACGACGGCACGATCGCGGACGTCTCGTTCGTCGGTCAAGGGTGCGCCATCTCGAAGGCATCCGCATCCTTGATGACGGACGCGGTAAAGGGCAAGTCCAAGTCGGAAGCCCATGGCCTCTTCGAGCGATTCCACAAGATGGTCACGGCCCGTCCGGGGGACCCCGTCGACACGTCCCTCGGAAAGCTTGCCGTCCTCTCCGGTGTGTGCGAATTCCCGGTCCGCGTCAAGTGCGCGAGCCTGGCCTGGCACACCCTCGAGGCGGCCCTCGAACGGAAGCAGGAGACCGTCTCCCTGGAGTGACGATCGTGTCCGCGGACGCTCCCCGGACCGCCTCCGAGGAGGCGGGCGGTCTCATCGCGATCGGCCCGGGACCCACCCCCGACGTGATCCGGGACTTCTCGAAATCGCGCCGCGAGCCGGACTGGATGCTGCGCCTGCGACTCCGCGCCCTGGAGCGATTGCATGCCGACGGAGTCCCGGCGTGGGCTTCGTTCCTGCGAGAAGTGGACTTCGACGGGATGGTCCAGACGGAACCGATCCGGCAAACCTCCATCGTCGAGGTCCGTGAACCGGACGTCCTTCCGGGCCTCGGGGCACTCGAAGAATCCGAAGCCGCATATCGGGCGGTCCGGAAGGAACTCGAATCGCAGGACGTGGTGTTCCGCGGACTCGCGGCCGCTCTCGTCGACCAACCGGACCTTGTGAAGACCCACTTCGCCAAAGCCATCGCGGTCGATGATCACCCGATCGCCGCGCTCAACGCGGCGCTGTGGTCGGGCGGCTCCTTCCTGTACGTGCCGCCGGGTGTCCACGTCGAGATTCCGCTTCAAGCGGAGATCCGGGCGGATTACGCAAAGGTCGAACCGTTCGAGCGGAACGTCATCGTCGCCGATCGGGGCGCCGACGTCACGTACATCGAGGGATGCACCGCGCCGGTGTACACGCCAGACCAGCTGCACGTGTCCGCCATCGAGGTCATTGCGATGCCGGGATCCCACGTGCGGTACATCGCCCTGCAGAACTTCGCGCGCGAGGTGGACAACCTGGTGACGAAGCGCGCGATCGTCCACGAGGCCGCGGCGATCGAATGGATCGACGCGAACCTGGGCTCCCGCCGGACCTGGAAGATTCCCCGCGCGGATCTCCTCGGGCCCGGGGCCTCCGCGGAGTTCGTCGGGGTGGCCCTCGCGGGGAAAGGTCAGTCCGAGGACGTCGGCGCGGAGATGATCCACATGGCCCCGCGGACCCGATCGAGGATCGTCAACCGCGGCATCGTCCGCGGCGGCGGTCGGACCACGTTGCGTTCCGCGGTCCGGGTGGCGCCGGGCGCCACGGGCGTCGAATCGAGAGTCGAATGGTCCTCGTTGATGCTCGATGCGGAGTCGCGAGCCGAGACCGTCCCCGCGATTGAACTCGACGAGGCGGATGCGGAGATCGTCCAGGACGGGAGCGTCCGCAAGGTGAGCGACGAGATGCTCTTCTACATGGCGTCTCGCGGGGTGACGAAGGAGGAGGCCCTTCGGATGGTTGTCCTCGGGACGGCCGAGGTCGTGACGAGGCGGATCCCCGTCGAGTACGCGGTCGAAATCGACCGTCTGATCGAACTGGAACTGGGTGGCGGTCTCGGGTGACGCTCGCTCGCAAGAAGACTCAAGTATTGAGCCGGTCATGGCAAGGAGGCACGGCATGGCGAAGCCCGCAAAGGTCCTGTTGAACGTGCCTGCCATCAAGGCGGACTTTCCGATCCTCCAGCGGACCGTCCGGGACAAGCGCCTCGTCTATCTCGACAGCGCGGCCACTTCGCAGAAGCCGAAGCAGGTCATCGATGCCACGTCGGATTTCTACTCGCGGTACAACGCGAACGTCCACCGCGCGATCTACGAGCTCGGGGAAGAGTCCACGCGAGAGTACGAGGGCGCCCGCGAGAAGGTCGCCGCCTTCATCCAGGCGAAATCGGCGATGGAGATCGCCTTCACGAAGTCCACGACGGAATCGATTAACGTCGTCGCATACGGCTACGGCCTCAAGGGCAAGATCGAGAAGGGGGACGAGATCCTCGGGACCGTGATGGAGCACCACTCCAACCACGTCCCTTGGCACTTCGTCAAAGACCACAAGGGCGCCGTCCTGAAGTACGTCGACGTGAACGACGACGGGACGCTGAAAATGGAACAGTACGATGCCCTCCTGACGAACCGCACGAAGATCGTGACGGTGACCTTGTGCTCCAACGTGCTGGGCACCATCAACCCGGTCAAGGAGATCGCGAAACGGGCCCACGAGGTCGGCGCGATCTGCGTCGTCGACGCGGCCCAGGCCGCCCCGCACATGCCGATCGACGTCCAGAGCTTGGACGCCGACTTCCTGGCGTTCAGCGGGCACAAGATGCTCGGCCCGACGGGGATCGGCGTCCTGTACGGGAAACCGGACTTGCTCGAGGCGACGGAGCCATTGCTCGGAGGCGGGGAGATGATCCGGGAGGTCCACCTCGGATGGGCGAAGTGGAACGACGTCCCGTACAAGTTCGAAGGCGGTACGCCGAACATCGCCGGAGCGATCGGCCTCGGTGTGGCCGTCGATTACCTCACGACGATCGGCATGGACGCGGTCCGCGGCCATGAGATGGAGGTGACCGAGTACGCGCTCGAAAAACTCGCCCGCCTGAAGGGCGTGCAGACGTACGGTCCGAGGGACGTCACGAAGCGAGCCGGCGTCGTCTCGTTCACGATCGACGGCGCCCATCCGCACGACATCGCCTCGATCCTTGATGTCGAGGGGATCTGCGTCCGTTCCGGGCATCACTGCGCCCAGCCCCTCATGGAGCGGTTCAATCTCCCCGCGACCGCGAGGGCCTCCTTCTACGTCTACAACGATCTCGACGACGTCGACGCGCTCGTCGCCGGCATCAAGAAGGTGCAGGAGGTCTTCGCCTGATGTCGATCTCGTACGACATGTATCAGGAGCAGATCCTGGACCATTACAAGCATCCGAGGAACAAGGGGCCGCTCGCGGGCGCCTCGAAGAACGCGCGCGACTCGAACCCGTTGTGCGGGGACGAGGTCGTCCTCCACCTGAAGGTCGACGGTTCCGACCGAATCGCCGAGGTGAAGTTCGAGGGCCAGGGATGCGCGATCAGTCAGGCGAGCGCATCGATGCTCACGACGATCGTCAAGGGGATGCCGCTCGCCGAGGCCGGAGGCTTGGGCCGCGACGCGGTCCTGAAGAAACTCGGAATTCCCCTGAGCGCCGTCCGCTTGAAGTGCGCCCTCTTGTCTCTCCACGTGCTCAAGCTCGCCATCGGCCAGAAAGCGGACGTCGGAACCTGAGGCACTCGATCCCATGGGTTCGGCCGCGAAGCCGCCGAAGGCCCCGCGCGTTGCGGACCTCATCGGCCACACGCCGCTCCTTCGACTCGATCGATTGGCGGCCCATGTGGCGCCCCAGGTGCAGGTGTATGCCAAGGCGGAATTCCGCAATCCCGGTGGCAGCGTCAAGGACCGCGCCGCGCTCGGAATGTTGCGGGCCGCCGAGCGGTCCGGCCTGACGAAGGATCGGATCCTCCTGGACGCGACGTCCGGGAACACCGGGATCGCGCTCGCGATGATCGGCGCCTCGGAGGGATACCGAGTGACCCTCTGCGTGCCGGCGAACCTCAGTACGGAGCGAAAGCGCATCCTCCGGGCGTACGGGGCCGAGCTGGTCCTCACGCCCTCTTCGGACGGGACCGATGGCGCGCAGCGGGCCGCCAAAGCGCTCGCGGCCTCGGAGCCGCACAGATACCGGTATCTCGATCAATACAACAACGAGGCAAACTGGCGGGCTCACTTCGAGTCGACCGGGCCGGAGATCTGGGAGCAGACCGCGGGGACGGTCACGCACCTCGTCGCTTGCCTCGGGACCACCGGCACGTTCGTCGGCGTCGGACGCTACTTGAAGAAGATGAATCGGAACGTGCGGCTCGTCGGCGTCCAGCCGGACAGTCCCTTTCACGGCATCGAGGGCGTCAAGCATCTCGAGACGGCCCTCGTCCCGGGGATCTGGGATCCGAACCTCGCGGACGAGATAATGTTCGTCGCCACCGAAGATGCTCAAGCCTCCACGCGTCGGATCGCACGGACGGAAGGAATCCTCCTCGGGACGTCGAGCGGAGCCGCCTTGGATGCGGCGCTGCGGCTCGCCGAGCGAATCCGCGAAGGCGTCCTCGTAACGGTCTTCCCGGATGCGGGCACGAGCTACCTCGGGGAGCGATACTGGGAGGAGGGTCGGTGACGATCGAGATCCCCAAGTCAGTCCTTCAGGCGATTCACGACCACGCCCGCGCGGCGTACCCCGAGGAGTGCTGCGGATTTCTCCTCGGCCATTCCGGCGCACCACGGCGCATCGAGGAATCGCGTCGTGCGCGAAATGTCGCAACGGAGAACCGGGCGCGACGGTACAGCATCGATCCGCTGGAGCTGCTTCACGCGGACGATGACGCGCGGAAGAAAAGCCTGGAACTCATCGGGGTCTACCACAGCCATCCGGATCATCCCGCCGCGCCTTCCGAATACGATCGCTCGCGCGCGGCGAGTTGGCTGTCGTACGTCATTGTGAGCGTCGTCGACGGCGAGCCGAAAGACGTCACGGCCTGGCAGTTCGACGAAACCGCCCGGTTGTTCCGGTCGGAAGCGATCGTCGTTCGCTGACACACCTTAATGGATTGCGTGACAGGCTCGGGCGCATGGCTTCTCCCTTCGTTCGGATACGAAATAGCGGTGGGGCGAACCTTAAGTATAACACCGTCATGAAACCGAGGCGACGATGCCAGCGGTCCGAGTCATCATCCCGACGGCCCTCCGTCAATACGCCGCGAATCACGATGCCATCGAGGTCGAGGCGGCCAGCGTCGAACAAGCGCTCGGCGACTTGGTAAGCCAATTCGACCAACTCCGGCGTCATCTGTACGCAGAGGACGGGCAGCTTCGAAATTTCGTGAACGTCTACGTGAACGAAGAAGACATCCGCTACCTGCAGAAGGATGCGACGCCTCTGAAGTCAGGTGACACGATTTCGATTGTCCCGAGCATCGCCGGCGGTTCGTTCTCCCTGATGGACCGTCTCGCTTCGAAGCGCAAAGACGTCTTGATGCCGGCCGAGATCAAGCGGTATTCTCGCCATCTGATCCTCCCCGAAGTCGGGATGGCGGGGCAGTTGAGGCTCAAGCAATCGTCCGCCCTGATCATCGGCGCGGGCGGGCTCGGAGTCCCGCTCACGCAATACCTCGGCGCCGCCGGCGTCGGCCGTCTCGGGATCGTCGACTTCGACGTGATCGACGAGACGAACCTCCAGCGCCAGGTCTTGTATGGCACGAAGGACGTCGGGCGGAAGAAGATCGACGTCGCGAAAGAGCGAGTCGCGCAGATCAACCCGAACGTCGACGTGCAGACGTACGAGACCCGCCTCACCTCGGACAACGCGCTGGACATCCTGAAAGACTATGACGTGGTCATCGACGGGACGGACAACTTCCCGACCCGGTACCTCGTGAACGATGCGACGGTCCTCTTGAAGAAGCCGAACGTCTACGGCTCAATCTTCCGCTTCGAGGGCCAAGCGAGCGTTTTCGACGCCGCGCGGGGGCCCTGTTACCGGTGTTTGTATGCAGAGCCACCGCCGCCCGGCCTCGTACCTTCGTGCGCGGAAGGCGGCGTGCTCGGCGTGCTCCCGGGCATCGTTGGATCGATTCAAGCGATTGAGGCGATTAAGCTCCTCCTCGGCAAAGGCGACACGCTCATCGGCCGACTCCTCGTGTTCGACGCGCTCCGAATGAAGTTCCGCGAGCTCAAGTTGCGGAAGAACCCCGAGTGTCCGATTTGCGGGACCAATCCGATGATCAAGGAGCTCATCGACTACGAAGAGTTCTGCGGACTCCGTGCCGCATCGGAGAAGGTCGGCGAAGATTTCCAGATCACGGTCGCGGAGTTGAAAGAGAAGATCGACGCGGGGAGGGAGCCGGTCCTGCTCGACGTGCGCGAGCCGATGGAATGGGAGATCGCGCGCCTCGATAACGCCGTCCTGATGCCCGTCGCCCAGGTTCCGGGCCGGGTGAACGAGCTCAGCACCGCGGATGAGATCGTCGTGTACTGCAAGACCGGCGTCCGCTCCGGACGGATCACGAACTTCCTCCGGGAGATCGGTTTCCGGAAGGTGAAGAACCTCGTGGGCGGCATCGACGAGTGGGCGGAGAAGGTCGAACCCGAGATGCCTCGATATTAGTCCGCCTGCCACAAGTCATAAGCCCTGACGAACTCTGCCGGCATCCATGCCCCTCGATCCCGGCACGGTGCATCGGTTCGCGATGCTCGAACGGGCCGTGAAGTCTTTCGCGAAGACCGGCCGTTTCGATGAATCCCTCAAACTCGTCGAGGAGATGCTGGAGATCGCCCCCGAGGACGCCGGCCTGTCGAAATTGAAAGTTCGGGTCGCCACCGAGATGGTCCATCAAGCGATCCAAGCACAGAAGATTGGAGCCGCGACTCAGATCGTCGGGCTCGTCGAGACGAAGATTCCCGCGGCACACCTCGGCCCGACCGAGAAGGAGCTCCTCGCGAAGGCGAAAGAGAACCTGTACTCGATGTGACTCGAACACATTTATCGCGGACGATGACGGTCGGAGGCTCATGTCGCCGAAAGGTTCCACCGACGAGTATGTGAAAGAGATCGAGGCGATGCGTCGCGAGAAGGACTACTTCTTCAAGGAAGACGCCGAGTCTCCGATCCCGCATCGACTTCGTCACGACTTCAAGGGCCTCGCGTACTTTCCTCCCGATCCGAACTATCGGGTTCATGCAAAGCTGATCAAGGACCCGAGCCCGCAGCGGGTGGTCCTCGCGACCTCCAAGGGAGTCCCCCGGGAGATGATCCGGTACGGCGTATTCGAGTTCGAGGTCGAGGGCACGAAGCAACGGCTCGCCGCGTTCAAGTCGGTCCCGCAGCCCGGTCACCACCACGCGGACGAGAGCTTGTTCATCCCCTTCCGCGACGCGACGTCCGGCCAGGAGACCTACGGGGCGTGCCGATACCTCGACATCGAGGAACAGCCGACGGACGAGTATCTGATCGATTTCAACCTGGCCTACAATCCGTACTGCGCGTACAGCGAGGACTACGTGTGCCCGTTCCCGCCTCGGGAGAACTGGCTCACGGTACCGATCCGCGCGGGCGAGAAGAACTTCCCGCTAGCCCACTAGCGTTCGTCGGCGTATCAGGCGTCGGTTCCATCGAGCCAGTCCAGTCGGCGTTCGCGGTTCGATAGGACTTCTTCTGGACCTTTGAAGTCCTGTTCGACGGCCGCGAGCCTGTCGACGAGGGTCCGGATGGCAACCGTCGTCGGGGCCCGGACATCGAGGCCGGCGAGGCCGAGCTGACGCTTCACGATCGGCATGCCCGTCTCGACGCCACCCATGTGGTAGCAAAAGTCCGTCATGATCTTGTCCGTTACGCGAATCAGGCGGTCGACGGGCTCCTGCGGGGGTGTCACGAGCGCGATCCGTCGGATCGGATGCCCGGCTGCCTGCAGGATCTGCTCCCCGAGCGCCTTGAAGGACAACTCGACCCGGTCCCCCGTCTTCGCGCTCGTCAGGATCCCGGGACACGAGTACTTCTGAGTCAGGAAATACATGTACTCCTCGGCCCAGACCCGATCCGGGACGAGGTCGGACTTGTTCCCTGCGAAGACCGTCGGGATTCGCCCTGCGAGCCGCCACACGGCTGGGATCCAGTAGTCCTCCAGGGCCCGACGGCTCTCGTCGTTCGTGGCGTCGTACACGAGCAAGACGCCTTGGGCGCCCTTGATTGCGGTCTCTTGCACGCCACTGTACCCTTTCTGCCCAAGGACATCCCAGATCTGCAGGACCATCTCGACCTCGGCCAGGGGCGATCCGAGGTTCAGGCTCCGCTTCGAGACTTTCGTCCCAACGGTCGTGATGTAGTCGTCCGAATACTGGTCGACGACGAATCGACGGACGAGCGAGGTCTTCCCCACGCCGCCATCGCCCAGGAGGACGACCTTCGACTTCATCGGCTCTCGCGGCATCGAAGGACGAAGGCTAATCCCCGAGCCCCCTTCTTGAACCGTTCCCCGTGGTTCTCATCGGGAGCACTTAATCCCTCAGGAGCACACTCATGAGCGATGACGGCGCTCGATCGCCGTTAGAAGTCATCGGTAGGATACTGGACGAACTTCCCGGATGTTCCTCCGAACCGTCGAGGCAAATCGGTCGTACGGATGTCCTTGACGAGGGAGACCGCCATCGTGGTGTCGGGAAACGGACCGTCGATCGTGTATCCGAGGCGCCGGAATCGCGCGGCATCGGACCGCGCCGTGATCCAGTTGACTGTTGCGATTCCCGCCTCTGCCTTCGCCTCCATGAGCGCGACCGCGGCGCGGAAGTCTTGAACGTCCGGAGCGACGACCTCTTCCATCGTGATCCCATCGTGCGGACGTGTGCGGAGATACCCCACGGCATTGGTGTCACGCATCACGATTCGATATTTGTCGAGATACTCGCGGTTGCGAATGACGGCCCACTCGAGCGCCCGCTCCGGCCGCTCGGTCCAGCCGAGCATCCGCCGCGTCTGGGCTCGATAGAGGCGATGGATCGTCGCCAGGTCCGAGCGCCTCGCGGATCGAAGTCGGTACCCCTTCGGGCTCTTGCGCCGGGTCACCGGCCGGATTGCCTGTCGGAACGGCGCGAGGTCCACGTAGCCGAGCTTCGCATACACGCCATACCCGCGGATGTTGCGGCTCGTCGTCAGGGCCGACACGCGCATGCCGAGTTCCCGAAACCGATCGTGTGTCGCCTCGATGAGGCGGCGCGCGAAGCCTCGTCCCCACACCGCCGGATGGGAGCACACCGCCGCGAGGCCACCGATTTCTTCGACTCCGCTCGTCGTCCTCACGGCCAAGCGCCGAGGGACGACCTGGGCGAGAACCCGGCCATGCTCCTCCGCGTACAGCGCGAACTCTTCGAGGTACGTCCGGTCGTGAGACCGAACTCGGCGCACCTTGGCTTCATCCCACGCAATTCCGAATGTTAGTACGCCAAGTCGGAATGCCGCAAGGGGATCGATCTCATCGTACGTACGCACGCGCATGGAGCAACCGCGCGGGGAGGGGGATTTGAACCCCCGAGCGCAGAGCGCACGGGATTAGCAATCCCGCGCCCTACCAGGCTAGGCGATCCCCGCAGTCGGCGCCTATCAAGGGACAACCTATAAACGCTTTCGGGGATGCATCCGCGTAATCGTTTCGAGCTGCGGGAAAATACTGTCTTCGCTGCCTTCGTGGCGCTCGACCGGTGCATCGGAACGCCGTCGCGAGACAGCATTATAACGCGCGATGTACTCCCGGCTTCGACAAGCCCGTATCCCCGAATCAGATCGAATCGTGCCATCCACGACGATTACGCGGCCATTGGGTGCATGATGGGCTCGTTGCGGACATGACTCTTATCCTGGTCTCGAACCGTCTCCCGGTCACCGTTCGGCGCGTCGGGCACCGCCTCGATGTTCAGCCGAATCCCGGCGGGGTCGCGGCGGGCCTCGCATCCGTTCACCGGGAATTGCGAGGTCGCTGGTTCGGATGGCCCGGCTCGATCGCCTCTGGCGACTCCAAGCAGGTCGCCGCGCGCCTAGAGAAAGAATTCGATTGCCATCCCGTCGTTCTGCCTTCCAATCTGGCCCGCCTCTACTATGGGGGTTTCTCGAATGGGACATTGTGGCCGTTGTTCCACTCATTCTCGACGTACGCGAGGTACTCGGCCTCCGAATGGGAGGCGTATCGCACCGTCAACGCAAGGTTCGCGGACGCTATCGTGGGTGCTCTCCGCCCGAACGATCAGCTCTGGATCCATGACTATCATCTCCTCCTCCTTCCCGGGTTGATTCGTGAACGGTTGCCCGAGGCCCGGATCGGATTTTTCCTCCATATCCCATTCCCGCCGTACGATGTGTTCCGTCTCCTCCCGTGGCACAAGGAAATCCTCCAAGGCGTGCTCGGTGCTGACCTGATCGGCTTCCACACATACGACTACGCCCGTGCCTTCCTCGGAAGCCTCCTGCGCGACCTCGGCCTCGACAACCGGATCGGCACCGTCGTCGCGGGCCATCGAGCGGTGCAAGTCGACGTGTTCCCGCTCGGGGTCGACGTCGCGAAGTTCAATTCGACGTCGATCGGCCCTCCCGCCGCGCGTTCGATCGCACGACTGAGGAAAGGGCTGGAGCCCTCGAAGTTGCTTTTCTCGATTTCCCGCCTCGACTATACGAAGGGTATCCCGGAGGCGCTTGAGGCGTTCGGCCGATTCCTCGAAGTGCATCCGGAGTGGCGTCGGAAAATTACCTACTTCCTCGCGGTCGTGCCCTCTCGCGAGCGAGTGGCCGAATATGCGCGGTTAAAACGGACGATCGACGAGCGCGTGGGGCGCATCAACAGCCGCTACAGCACGATCGCGTGGTCGCCGATTCGATATGTGTACCGACAGCTGGACTTCGACGAGCTCCTTGCACTCTACCGAGTGAGCGATGTCGCGGTCGTCACTCCCCTGCGGGATGGGATGAACCTCATCGCGAAAGAGTATGTCGCCGCGAAGCAGGAGCCGCGTGGTGTGCTCATCCTGAGCGAGATGGCTGGCGCCTCGAAAGAGATGCTCGAGGCCCTCATCGTGAACCCGAACGATGTCGAGGATGTCGTCGGCGCAATCCATCGAGCGCTCACGATGCCCCTGGACGAACAAGCCGCGCGAATCCGGGCGATGCAAGAGCGGCTCCGGCGCTACGACGCCCGGACCTGGGCGGCGCGGTTCCTCGAGCGCCTCGACGACGCCGTTCGGGTATCCCAGGATCTCGCGGCGAAGGGCCTCTCGGAAGGGCATCGGAAGGAGATCCGGCAAGCGTATCGGAAGGCGGCCCAACGGCTGTTGCTCCTCGACTACGACGGAACGCTCGTGTCCCTCTCGCCGCATCGGGACACGGCACGCCCGGATGACCGGGCGTGGGGGATCCTGAAAGGACTTGGCGCCGATCCCGCGAACCACGTCGTGCTCGTGAGCGGTCGACGGCGACAAGAATTAGAACAGTGGTTCGGGGAACTCCCTCTGACGCTCATCGCCGAACATGGCGCGTGGGTCCGCGACCGCGGGGACCGAGAGTGGAGGTCCGCGATCCCGCTCGAGGAGAGCTGGAAGGGCCGGTTTCGGCCCGTCATGGAGCGGTTCCTCGACCGTGTCCCCGGGTCTTCACTCGAAGAGAAAGATTTCTCGATCGCGTGGCACTATCGCTCGGCGGACGTGGAATCCGGAACCCTCGCGGCAAAGGACCTCGTCGACATCCTGACCACGCTGACGGCAAACCTCGATCTTCAGGTCCTGCCGGGGAACAAGGTCGTCGAGATCCGCCGCGCCGGGGTGAACAAGGGCAGCCACTTTGCGACGAAGCTCTCACGGGAATCGTGGGACTTCATCCTCGCGATCGGCGACGATTGGACGGATGAGGCGCTGTTCGCTTCGCTCCCTCCGAATGCGTTTTCCATCCGGGTTGGCATCGCGGCGTCCTCGGCCCGGCTCAACGCGGAGGGCGTCGCACCAATCCTGGATCTGCTCGAATCCCTTCTTGCGGCACGTCGCTGACGGTTCACGGGCGAGACCATAGCGGGATTGACGAGCGATCGGCACGTCTGTCCGCGTTGGACCCGGGGCGCCGCCGACTGCCAGGACTCGCCTCTTCGACTGACACGCGAAACTCGAAACGAAGTCTCTTTGTACGGGGGCATCGGTCGGTGCGGCCTGGATGGTTTCCGCCCCGCCGGCCCCGCCACCGTTTCGCATCTCGCAGCGTTTCCGGTACCGCGAGTTGCTCGGGCTCGTCGCGATGCAATCGTTCGGGAACCAGATGACCGGCAGTTTCTGGATTGTCTACTTGGTGAGCCGACGACAACCGATCGACTTCCGCGTCGCCACGCTCCTCTGGGTCATCGCCTTTCTCACCGCGGCGCTCGGGGTCCTCCTGATGGCGCGTGGACGCCGCATTGCCGCGAGGACGAGCATGACGGTCGGCCTCGGCACGATGGCCGCCGGTCACTTCGCGTTTGCATTTCTCCCGGCGAACTGGGTCGTACTGCTCGGCGGGCTCGCCTTCGGCGTTTACCTGCCGTTATTCTGGCTCCCCATGAACTCCCTGCTCGTCCGGGAAACGAGTCCCGCGAACCGTGCGGGCCGGTTGGCGGGCGTCACCGCGACCTTCATGACGGTCGCCGTCGTCGCACCGGTCCTCGGCGGGTATCTTGCCGACACCGTCGGCTTCCCGTTCCTCTTCTCTCTCGGCGGCCTGATTCTCGTCGGCAATCTGATCCGCGCCCGGCGACTCGTACGGCGCGAAGAGTCCTTCTCATACGTCATCGACCTGCGGAGGATGGGCTCGCGCACGGCCCTTGCGTTCGCCGGGCAAGGAGGCGTCGACGGATTGCTCTCGGTCGCGACGCCGCTGGGCTCGTTCCTTCTGACGAGGGATTCGTTCACCTTAGGTCTCCTGTTCGCTCTGTTCTCGCTCGCGGCAGGCATCGCCGCGGTGGTGCTCGGTCGCGTATCGGACCGAGTGAAGGTCCGGAGTCCGTTCCTGCTCCTGGGACCGGCGCTGTCGATCCCGGCTTGCCTGCTCGCATTCTTCTCACGGAATCTCGAATCGTTCGCGTTCGCAATCGGCTGGCTCTCGATGACCTCGGTGGTCGCGGCATCGTTAATCTAAACGATCCTCGTGGATCGCATGGAGGACTCGATCCCGGCCGTCACCGCGACACGGGAGTTCATCTTGAACGCGAGTCGCAGCGTCGCGCTGTTCGCGGGGCTCATCGTGCTCGCATCCGGTGGTGACGTATACGCGCTGTATCTCCTCGTCGGCGGCGTAATCCTCCTCGAGGCACTCGCCCGGTAGGACGCTACGCCGGCCGCAGCGGCTCTTCCGGCACGATGATAAAATCGATTCCAGACTCACGCCGCCCGCGATCCTCGAGGGGAGGCCACTCCGATTCGCGATCGGCGGCGCGCTTCCAGTCGCCGCGACGATACCGACCACGGCGGGCGAACGATTCGGTCATCACGTCGATTCCGGGCAGGTCCGTGATCATGCCCGACCACCTCAGGAGCTTGTCCCCGTACCGTTCCTCGAGGTCGGCGAGGAAGTGCCGCAGGCTGGTCGGCAGACGATTCCGGATCGAGCCCAAGCCGATCGCGGCCAGATACATGTGCTCGTTCCGTTCCAGCGCGACCGTCTTGTTGCCGATCTTGAACAGCTTGAGCCCCCCGATTTCCGCTTGGAACGCGTCCTGGGCGAATGACATGATGGCGGTCAGCATGCCAGCGAGGATGTCTTCGTCGCCAAGCACGTCGCGGCGGCGCGCCGCGTGGACGACGAGCAGGCCTGCGTGATCGATCAAGAAGAGGTCGTCGATCCGGAACGCGCGTTTGGCGGACCGGTGAAGCCACACGACTCCGACTCCTCCGAGTCCGCCGGCGATCAACAACAATCCGGTCCAAAGGGTGCCGCCCCAAGTGGCGGGGGGCGGCGCGCCGGGCAGCGCCGAGGGGTCGACGGTCACATTCGCGAACCCGCTGATGTTCCCCACCCGGGCGGAGATCACGCCGGTCCCCGGCAGGACCGGAGCTCGGAAGGTCGCGAGGGTCCCGTTCACGAGGACGATCTGACCGATCGTTGAGGACCAGTTCAACGCACCGAGGGGAGCGGGATTTCCGTCGGCGTCCCGGCCGCCTGCGGTGAACAGGGCGGTCTGTCCCGCGGGGACCAGGGCCGTTTGGGGCGTGAGCGTGATGCGCGCGAGCGTCCCCGGGATGATCAGCGTGACGTTGTCGATCCATGCGGTCATCGACGCCTCTTCCCATCCCGTTCGGTTGAGCCACAGAGTGATGGTGAGGGTGAACGATCCCGTGCTTTCCAAGCCGACGTCGCCGCTGATATCCACGTCCACGGAGCGGTTCCCCGCCGTGGGGGTTTCCGACCACTCAACCGTGTTTCCGATCGTCACCTCAAGGGACGAGACGACGTCTAACGGCGATGTCGTTTCGACATCGAAGGCGAGGCGGAGCGAGTTTGGCCCGCTTCCGGTCGGGGTTGACTTCGTGAAGCTCTGGGCCACGCTCGCGCGCTCCGAGAATGTCGTGGAGTTGAACAGAACGATGTCGTCGACGTATACCGTGGCGGTTGGACCCGCCAGCCCGGTGAACACGATGGCAACGAAATCCACACCGCTCACATTGAGCGGCGCGTCGAGGTCGAGGGCGTATCGATACCAGCCCGTCACCAGGGCGTACTGGCCCCAGGCGCCCCTGCCCGCTTGGTCTTGGACGAACACCCAGGCCGAGAGCGGATTCGACGTCGCCTTGTCCATCCAGATCGCCATGCGGTTGAAGCCAGACCAGTTCCACGGGAGCGGGTCATCTCGCAGCGCACCGGCCCACTCGTTGTCCTTTAGTATCGTCACGTTGGCCCTCAAGGAGCCGTTGCCTTCCACCCCGACGACCGTTTCCTGGGATAAGTTGCTGTACGCGTGCGTCTGCCCGGACGTCACGTTGGTCCAGGGCGTCGGTCCGGTTACGTTGTCCATCGAATCGAATTCGAGCACGGGAGTGGTGTGTCCGATCCGGGCGCGGGCGGTCGGGTCGCGGGATGCGGTGACCGCTCCGGTCGTCCCGTTCGCGTAGGTCCAAGGACCCGGCATCGTGTCGAAGGTCCCGTCCGAGATCAGGTTCACGGCGTCTCGGACAATCGAGGGCTCAGACTCTGCGACCGGCGTCACCGGGACGGCCGGTTTGGAGGCCGCTCCCGAGGCCCCCCAGGCGAGCGGTCCGCCCACCGTCGGGAGAGCCCCGACGGAAGGAGCCAGCAAGGCCACGGCTAGGGCGAGGAGGACTGCTGCACGGCACATCCGTTCGTTCATCGAGACCACCTCGGGAGCCTCGTGTAGAGGCCGAGCTTCCCCTGACCGAGCTCGTACCGCTCCTCAGTCGGGAATTGGAATTTCGGTTGCGGTAAGGGGCCTTAAAAGTGTCGGCTCCATTCCGTGCCCTGCCAGATTTCGTCGCGCGTAGCGGGCGCTGCGGTCAGAGCCGCCCATGCCGACCATTCGTGCGTGAACCGACCGACTCGAGGGGCATTTTCAAGCGGCGATTGTCGATGTCCGTGCGATGGCCGCCTCGAATGAACTGTACGCGACGAAGTCGATCCATTTGTCGCCGAGCGACCTCTCAGAATTGATTGTGAGCCTCGGCGGCGTCAAGTTCTGGATCGTCTCCGTGGCGCCGCTCTACATCGGATGGGTGCTTGCGCACGCCCCGGCGCAACGGCACCTGTTCGTCGATGACCTCCGCGTCGTGCTGGGCATCATCGTCGTTGGTCCGCTGCTCGGGACCTTCACGCTCCTGCTGAATGTCTACCACGACATGGGGACCACCGACCGCGTCAATCCCCGGAAAAAATACGTCCAGGTCGTCGAGGAGCTGATCGGCGAGGGCCTGATGGAGCGGGACACGCTCCTCCTGGCCTCGTTCGGCTTCGCCTCGATGGGCCTGGTCCTCGCCGCCTACGTCTCCGGGAGCCTGGTGGGGTACAATCCCGCCGAAGCGCGTGGACCGTTCACGTCCGTCGTCGGGACGCAAGGCTTCCTCGTCCTGACGATCCTGATCATCGCGCTCTCGTTCGCCTATTCCGTCCCGGGTATCCACTGGAAAGGGGTCGCCGGACTCGATCTGCTGACGAACATGGTCGGCTTCGGCGTCCTGTGTCCCCTCGCCGGTTGGGTCCTGATCCGTCCGATTGAATCCGCCCCATGGTGGTTCATCGGAACGATGGCCCTGTTCCTCGGCGCGCTCTACGCGCCGACCACGGCCTCGGATTACGCGGCGGACCGCGCGTTCGGCATCCGGACGATGGCGGTTCGCTTGGGCGTGAATCGCACCCTGTTTATCGGCTTCGTCCTCCAGGTGCTCTCGGTGGCTTTCCTGCTGTTGGGCTGGTCGTTGCGGCTGTTCCCCTTCGACGGAGCGGCATACAATTCGATGGCGGACTTGTGGCCGTTCCTCGCATTGCAGGTCCTGTTCTACGCCGTCTTCATTCGACGCGCGACCGTAGGGAGGATTTGGGCCCTCCTCCTGTTCCTCTCGATTCTGCAGGCGCTCGGCGTGATCCTGATGCTGTGGCGTTTCGTCGGAGAACATACGTGGGGACCATGAGTCCGCAATCATTCAGCGCGGTGCACGGACACTGCTGACTCCACTTTGTGGACCGAGAGTACCTGGGGAGCGGTCGTGTCGAAAGACTCATATATCCCGCTCCGGTATCTGTTGGAAGACTCGGAAAAGGCGACGAAACTATTCGAGTCACCGTCGCCCGAGTCCGTGGTGGCCGCCTTCGGCGAAGGCCCCGATTTGTGACGGGCCTCATTCTGATGTGGCCGACACTGTGGAGGTTTGAGAAACCCGCATCCGTTGCCGGGTGCGTGCCCTCTCGAACCCGACGTTCGCGATCAAGGCAGAGGTATGTTCGAGCTACCTCGCCAAGATTCCTTTAGATGGCAATAATGTGCGTCGTGCACGATCAACTCCGGTTGATCCTGCCGGCGGGCACCGCTATGGGAGTTCGCTTAAGACATGCGAGTCGAGAGGTGCAAGACCTCGGCGGACGGCTCAGTAACACGCGGATAATCTGCCCTCAGGTGGGGAATACTCTCGGGA
>WNGP01000281.1_pt1 | contig 38811 bp, 37 predicted proteins | sample 5407671 | NCBI WGS metagenome assembly WNGP01 (sample SAMN13153381, study PRJNA577476) | soil metagenome | isolation source: 40 cm soil or saprolite under Garry oak tree replicate 2 | place: USA:California | collected 2016-06-15 | reverse complement strand
GAGTACTTAATTGTGCCGCCGCTCTTAGCAGCGACCTCTACTGCCTCGCTGATGGCGATACCCAGGCTGCCCGGGTTCTCCGGGTCCTTTGCCAGAATGCTGCGCCCAGCATCCGTGAGATTGGTCGGGCTGGCATGTACAGTCGCGCCAAAGGTCTCCATCAGGTTGCGCCGGTAAGGCTTCTGCTGGTAGCTGACCTTGACCATGAAGATCTCGATGTCCACGTCAAAGAATGCACCCGCCATCGCCAGCGCCGAGCCCCACTGACCCGCACCCGTCTCGGTCGAGAGTTTCTTGGTGCCTTCCTGCTTGTTGTAGAACACCTGGGGCACAGCAGTATTCGGCTTGTGGCTGCCCACCGGGCTGACACCCTCGTACTTATAGTAAATACGAGCCGGAGTGTCCAGCGCCTTTTCCAACCGGCGCGCCCGGAAGAGTGGACTGGGGCGCCACTGTAAATATACCTGGCGTACTGGCTCCGGAATCTCAATGTAGCGCTCGGTGCTCACCTCTTGTAGAATCAGCGCCATTGGGAACAGTGGAGCCAAATCATCAGGGCCCACTGGCTGTTTCGTGCCTGGATGCAGGACGGGGTCTGGTGGCCTGGGTAGATCGGCCGCAATGTTGTACCAGGCGCGGGGCATTTCGTCTTCGCTCAAAAGATACTTGGTATGAACGTTGTCAGGCATGGTTCGCTCCTCTCTCGGCATCGATGAAATAGCTGAACGTAGCAATGCAGGGACTCGATAGAGCATACTGATCTTCTGGGCAGAGCACCGGGCGACATTACTCAGCAGTGCATCGGCGCTCACCCATCCGCAGTACCACCACGCATACTATCGTGACACTCTCGTCCCCTAAAAGGGGACAAGCTTCTGAGCAACGCCAGCACGATAACCTGTCTCCGAGGAGACCGTATCCGCGATACGTGGGTGAGGTGCTGACTCACTCAGACAACCGGGGGGCGTGTCGGCCCTACTACTACTTTTCCTGGTTTGACCAGGACGTAGATACGTGAAGGAACGAGGAAACTTCACTTGTTCGCCAAAGGCGAGAGAATGCATATTTGTTGAGCCAACGAGGTCCCGATGTCCCTTGAATCTGCACTGTTTGCAGGACCATTGCCTGTTTTTCGGCTTATGTCTATGCCCACATCGGGGACACTGGCTGCTGGTTCCTCGTTCCGAGCCAGTGAAGCACGAGATGTGAGCCTGTTTTGCCTTGTGGGTGAGATAGTCGATATCTTTGCCATATTCCCATAAGGCCATGCGTTGATTATGATGCCGTCCGTTGTCCTTGTTGCGAACCCCATGAGGATTGCCAATAAAGAGAGAGCCGACCTGCTGTTCCACACAGAAGTCAATCACAGCCCTAGTGGCCTTATGACGCAGATCGCGAATACGATGCCAAGCCCTGCGACTTTGTTTGTTCTTGGCGCGTTGCAACTTCTTCCATCGCCGAGAGTGTTTCTTACACCGTGCCTGCTTTCTTGCCAACTTCCCAAGTTGCTGCTGGCGTTGTCGCTTGAGAGACCGGATACCGCGTCCTGTTACCATGATCGCCTTGCCTGTATTGGTGGTGACCGTCGCCAGATGAATCTCACCCAGGTCGACCGTCGCGTGAACGGTCCCAAGGGCAGCTTCAGCTGGTGGCATCTCAACACAGACATGGAGTTCATAGCCATTGTTCCACACGAGTGTACAGGATGTGCTCTTTTCGGGCAGATCAAGGGGCAAGACAAGAGACGTGCGACCTTTGCCCATTGGCAAGACCACTCGCCTGGGTTCGCGTGAAACTGCCTGAGCAGGCCAAGACACGGGATAAAAGCGTTTCGTTTTGTAGGGGTACCGCATGTTCATCGTGGGATGGGTTTGACGGAGTTGGCGCGTAGTGTCCACGTTGGCAAGAAAAGCATGAACGACCATCTGCACCGACTGGCTATGGAGCGCGAAACGGCCCTTGGTAGCTTTCTGCAACTCATTGCGCTCAGGCCACTTCTCATGTGAGAGCCGCGCTGCCTTATGAGTTTCCATACAACTATTCCATACCTGCGCTGCTTCCATTTGGGCCTCACGCAAGCGACGGAATTGAGTGGATGAAAGGTTCTTGAGTTGGTAGATTTTTACCGTATTCATCTGCTCTGATGATAGCATGGAAACAGATGGGCCGCAAGTAGGGAAAACGAGGGATACCCACTCCTCAATTGCCTATCACATCGTATGCATCCCAAAGTACCGTCGCCGTGTCTTGACAGGTGAGGCAAGATAAGAGACGAAACGGCTCATTCATCCCAGCCCATGAATGAAGGACGGGACTTCCCGCACCGGATTATTAAGCTGTGCCAGTTAGCTTGTCAAATCCTCAGTATTACCGGGCCTGCTCTCGTTCCCTGAGTAGTCGCCGCAGGATCTTACCCGATGGCACCCTTGGCAACACGTCAATGAATTCGACTATACGAAGTCTTTTATAGTTTGCCAGCTTTCCATTTGCAAAAGTCAGCAGTTCTTCAGTGGTAACATTGTGACCTGGACGGACAACGACAAAGCCTTTAGGCACTTCACCTGCTTCATCGTTGGGAATGCCGATGACAGCGGCATCCTGAATGGCGGGATGCTCCATGAGCAGGGCCTCCAGTTCGGCGGGAGCAATGCTAAAACCCTTGTACTTAATCATATCTTTCTTGCGGTCAACGATGTAGATGTAGCCTTCCTCGTCCACATGTCCAATATCGCCGGTGAAAAGCCAGCCGTTACGCACAGCGCGAGCAGTTTCTTCCGGCGCCTTCCAGTAGCCCTGCATGATATGCGGGCCGCGGATGATAATCTCTCCATCTTCACCAGCTGCTAACTCGCGCTCGCCTGTTTCTAGATCTACAATCTTCTGCTGCGTATTATGAATTGGCATGCCTACGCTTGCCAGGCGGATCAGCGCGGGATCGGGCGGCAGCGCGAAAATAAGCGCCGTTGCCTCGGTGATGCCGCATAACTGCATGATCCGCGCCTGCGATTTTCCCCGCAGCTTTTCCTGTAACTTATGAGCTGGTTCAAGCGGCAGGGGCGCGGCAGCAGAGATAATGCGCTTTACAGTCTTCATCTTCCCAAGATCAACGGGCGCGTTGCCGAGGGCAAGCACGATTGGTGGGACCAGCGAATAGTCGGTCACACCGTGTTTCTCGCACAATTCCAACGACTGGAGCATGTCAAAGCGTTCCATCAAGACCTGCGTTCCCCCGCTGGCAAGGAGGCAACCTGAGAGCGATAACCCATACGTGTGGTACAGGGGTAAGAAGATTAGACCTACATTGGTAGGACCGAACTGGAAAGCTGTAGAGAACTGCAGATGATTGGTGACCAGGTTACTTTGACTCAACATTACTCCCTTTGGGAAACCGGTGGTACCAGAGGAATAGGGTAATGCAAGTAAATCGCTGCCGTCTATCGCAACAGGAAGCGGGCGTTTAGGCGATGACTCCCGCAGCAGTTTAGCAAAAGGGATAGCACCAGGCATTCCTTCCGGAACACGCTCACCAGTCACGATGAAATGTTGCAGGTGAGGTAGTGATTTTTGCTGCAACACGCTCTGAAGCAGTGGCGACAATTCGCGCTGTACCAGGACCGCCCTGGCCTCGCAGTTCTCGAGCTGGTAGCTGATCTCGCGCTCCTTGTATGAAGGGTTCATCGGGCTTACCACGGCACCGATCATCGCAGCTGCATTGAAGGTAATGATATACTCGGGACGATTGAACGTGAACAGGCAGATCACATCGCCCTTCCCTATTCCCAGGCCGAGCAGGCCATTAGCAATACTATTGACCATGGAGACGACCTCGCGATAGGTCAGGTTGAGGTCGTGGTAGATGATCGCCGGTCGATCAGGACTGCGCACGGCAGCTTCTCGCAGGAGATGGTCATAAGGCACAGCCGGGAAATCCATCGGTGGACGAAAGAGTTCAGGCGTGACCATCTTGTCTATCATAGGCAATGTCCTTTATGCATTATCGGCTCCCATCAAAAATCACTGCCCGGTCTCAGTGACTTCGTCGCTGCTGAGAGTAATCACCTCGTCTCCAGCATGCACGGTCGCATCCCAGGTCACCGTAATGGCATCCTTGACACTTGCGTGAGCAGGACAGCCCTGGGGATGAACTTGGATTGCGCGGATAGCAGCCTCGCGAGTCTCGGCTGGTATGGTGATGTCATAGTGAACAGCGATAGAGTGAATGCGGATGGTCTTTCCGGCACCGGCGATGCGTCCATCGACAGTGGCGGTATAGGTCTGGCGGTCATAGCGAATCTTGCGCCCTGACAGGGCACCGGCAAGCGTGCCGTACATTCAGCCAGCCACGGCCGCGACGATATGATCGAGGGTCGAAGCAACCGGGGGGCCTTCCTTCATCCCATAGTACTGGCGTAGTCTCCCCTGCATACCGTAGATGACGGGCTCTACTACCTCACCCAGGTAGGCGTACCGGTACCCTTCACGATAAACGAGACGGGCGTGGGAGATATATGCGAATTCTTCTGCCATTGCGTTTGTCTCCATGTTTTTACCAAACCAGTTCTCAAACTCTTACTGGCTTGTCCTCATTCTAGCATTATGACGACACTTATTTCCAGTACCGCATCGGCAAAACTGTAAGCGGCGAAAATATAATCTTATTGACAGTCTCTTCTCGCCGGTATTACTCTACAAGGGAACCGTTTTCAAGAAAGGAACATCTCATGACTACTTCCATCCCTCTCATTGGGGTGACTGGCTCCACAGGGCAACTCGGAGGTAGAGTGGCGGCCCGACTCGCCGCCCTCGGCAAGCATCAGCGCCTGCTCGTGAGAGACCTTGCACGTGCCCCGCAGCTTCCTGATGCCGAGGCTGTCCAGGCGTCCTATGAAGATGGGCCATCCATGCGGGCAGCCCTGGGCGGCATTCAGACACTATTCCTTGTGTCTGGCTGGGGGTCAAGCCGCCTGGAGCAACACTACAGTGCCATCGAAGCTGCGGTCACTGCTGAAGTCGAGCGCATCGTTTACACTTCCTTCCTGGCTGCCGCCCCACAGGCGACCTTCACCCATGCCCGCGAGCACTACCTCACCGAGCAACGTATCCGTGCAAGCGGGAGACGTTACACATTCCTGCGCCCGACCTTCTACCTTGACCGGGCTCTTCGTTGGTTCTCCTCCGAGGGCGTCATTCAGGGCCCTGCTGGCAACGGCACCCTCTCCTGGGTCTCGCGCGATGATCTGGCTGACGTGACCGTGGCTGTTCTGACTACTAACGGACATGATGGGGCCAGCTATGACATCACCGGGTCTCAGGCATTCACGCTTGCTGAGGCCGCCGAACAGTTCTCGCATGCTACGAGGCTGTCTGCTTCCTATCAGCCCGAAACCCTTGAGGAGGCCAGAGCGTCGCGGGCCAGGTTCAATCCTTCGGACTGGGAACTTGAAGCCTGGGTGAGCACTTACGTCGCTATCGCCATGGGGGAGATGTCCGTCATCAGTCACACAGTTCAGGCACTCACTGGTCATGCTCCCCAGACATTCGCTGACTACGTTCGCCAGCATCCAGAGAGCTATCAACACATCGCTGCGACCCGGCTGTGAGCCCACTTGAGCCGTTACCCACTTTATGCGATACTTTAAGCAGCTGTTCCTGAGGAAGAGCAGTTGTTTGTAAGCAAGCCTCAAACAAATTAGGGAGATTGCGTGTATGCAGGTCGGAGTTGGATTGCCGTCCGGCATTCCTGGCACAAGCAGCCGTCTCATTCTAGAATGGGCGCATAAGGCAGACGAGGGTCCTTTTTCGAGCCTGGGAGTGATCGATCGGCTCGTCTACGATAGCTACGAGCCATTGACCACGCTGGCGACTGCAGCCGCCGTTACTTCTCGCGTCAAATTAGTGACCACCATCATCATCGGACCTCTCCATGCCGATGTCATGCTGGCGAAAATGGCGGCAAGCATTGACGCGCTCTCTGGCGGTAGACTGGTGCTGGGCCTGGCTATTGGCGCTCGCAAGGAGGACTATGATGCCGCCGGTGTAGATTACCGGACCCGGGGAAAACGACTTTCGCAACAACTCTCCACCTTGCGTTCCCTGTGGGAAGAGAGCACGATAGGTCCACAAACAGCTCGTCCCGCCGGTCCTGCTTTACTGGTTGGTGGACTGAGCGAACAGGGATATGCACGCATGGCCCGTTACGCCGATGGCTACGTACACGGGGGTGGCCCCCCCAGGACGTTCGCCCGCACAGCTGACAAAGCCCGCGCAGCCTGGCTTGATGCCGGGCGACCAGGTCAACCACAACTGTGGGCTCAGGCCTACTTTGCGCTTGGTGATGATTCTACTATTGAGGCAGGTCGTCGCTACATGAAGACCTACTACGCCTTCACGGGGCCTTTCGCTGACAGGGTCGCGGCTGGCCTGCTTACCAATCCTCAAGCCATTGCTCAATTCCTGCGCGGTTACCAAGAAGCCGGGTGCGACGAATTAGTGCTTTTCCCGGCTCTACCCGGTATTTACCAGCTTGAGCGACTCGCTGCAATCCTCTCCGCGCTGGGTAGGAGCGCGCGATGAAAATCACTATCCTCGGCGGCGGGCCGGCCGGTCTCTACAGCGGCCTGCTCATTAAAAAAGCCAATCCCGCGCATGATATTACCATTATCGAGCGTAATGCGGCTGATGTAACCTATGGCTGGGGGGTCGTTTTTTCTGATCGCACGCTGGCTTCGTTTCAGAGAGCGGACTATAAATCCTATGAGCAGATTGCTAATCAGTTCGTGATCTGGGATACTATCGATGTCTATTTTCGCGGTGAGAGGCTGCACTGCGGCGGCCATGTGATCGCCGGTGTCTCACGCAAAGCCCTGCTCAACATCTTGCAAAAGCGCTGCCTGGAACTAGGAATCGGCTTGCAATTTAGCTGCGAGGTGAACGATCTTGCGGAGCTTCCTGCCTATGATCTGCTGATTGCCGCCGATGGCATTAATAGCCTTGTGCGCAGAACATATGCAGGGTATTTTGAGCCAGCCATAGAACTCGGGAAGGCCAAATACATCTGGCTGGGCGCGGATAAAGTGCTCGATGCCTTCACATTTATCTTCCGTGAGAACGAGCACGGCCTGTTTCAAGTGCATGCTTATCCCTTTAGCGGTACAGCCAGCACCTTTTTGCTCGAATGTGACGAAGCATCCTGGCTCAATGCCGGTCTAGATAAGGCCAGCGGGGCAGAAAGCCTTGCCTATTGCCAGAGCCTTCTCGCCGAAAACCTGGATGGCGCATCGCTCTTATCAAATAACTCAAAATGGATCAATTTTCCAACCCTGAAGACCCGGCTCTGGCATCATAAGAATATAGCGTTGCTTGGTGACAGCGCCCACACTGCACATTTCTCTATCGGCTCAGGCACAAAACTGGCGATGGAGGATGCTATTGCCCTTGCTAGTTCGCTTGAGCGCCACCAGGACCTCGAAACTGCTCTCAATGCCTATGAGTTAGAGCGTAAGCCTGTCGTTGAAGTCTTCCAGAAAGCAGCAGCGGAAAGCCAGGCTTATTTCGAGACTATCAAACGCTACCTTGGCCTCGAACCGATGCAGTTCGCATTCCAGTTGCTCACGCGTAGCGGCAGGATCACCTACGACGATCTCAAGTTCCGCGATGTTCGCTTTGGCGAAACCGTTGACCGCTGGTACATGCAGAAAGTTGATGGCACGGAAGCCATTATCGCCCCAGCTCCAGTGCTTGCACCCTTGCAACTACGTGGGCTTACCATACCCAGCCGTATAGCTCTCTTACAAAGAGCCAGCATAGCAAGATCCATACTTCCTGGCAGGTGCGAGGGCTGCCCTGAGTTGGTGCAGCTGCCCCTTGACAGTGTTGGTCTTGTCCTGACGGAACTGACTGCTGTGTCCGCGGAAGGGCGTATCACTCCGGACTGTCCCGGTATGTACCATGCGGAACAATTGGTAGCCTGGAAGCGCCTCGTCGGACATGTGCATAACAGCTCCGGGGCAAGAATTGCTCTCCAGCTGGGCCATGCCGGGCGGCGCGGCTCGACCCGGCCGAGGTCAGAAGGCCTGGATCGGCCGCTGCGCAAGGGCAACTGGCCACTCCTCTCTGCCTCGCCCATCCCATATGTGCAGCAGAGCCAGGTTCCCAGGGAGATGGACCGGGCAGCCATGAACCAGGTACGCGATGAGTTCGTTCGTGCAGCTCGGATGGGCGAAGAAGCCGGCTTCGACCTGCTGCACCTTCACTTCGCCCATGGTTACTTGCTGGCCAGCTTTCTCTCTCCGCTGGCCAACCTGCGCGATGATGAGTACGGTGGTGATCTGCAACAGCGCATGCGCTTTCCGCTGGAGGTATTTGACGCCGTGCGCACCGCCTGGCCGCAGGACAAGCCTGTCTCGGCCGCGCTCTCAGTTACTGATTGTGTGAAGGGAGGCTTCTCCATCGAGGATGCCGTGGCCGTAGCCCGGGTTCTGAAAGCGCATGGATGTGACATGCTTGAGGTACTGGCAGGCCAGACAACGATAGATGGTGAACCGGCCTACGGCCGTGGCTTCCTGACCGCCTTGAGCGATCGCCTGCGCAACGAAGCAGGCGTTCCCACCCTGGTCGGCGGCTACCTTACGACAAGTGATGAGATCAATACCATCCTGGCTGCTGGCCGCGCTGACCTGTGCATCATGGAAATTGCGCGTTTAGATACCCAAGGGGACACACCACGTCAATCAATCATGCCCTAAGCGCTGGTTCTTTTTATTTCCACTCAACTTGCCGATATATTGCACAATATCCTGGCGACCTTGCTGCTACATCCCTACCCTTGGCCTATATTGTATTGCCTCGGCCACGTGGTTGGCCGCGATCATATCGCACTCGGCCAGGTCGGCAATCGTTCGCGCCAACTTCAGTACACGGTGAAACGCCCGCGCCGACAGGTGCAATTGCTGCATTGCTGCCTTCAACAACTTCTCCCCCGACGCGTCTGTCTGACAAAACTCCCGCACCTCCGCTGGTCCCATCTCCGCGTTGCATTTCAACTTCGTACTCACAAAGCGTAGCAATTGCCGTTCCCGTGCCGCCTGCACCCTGGCGCGGACTGTTTGCGAATTTTCCACATTGCGCTTATCGGCCAGTTTTTCATAATCGACGCGAGGCACCTCAACATGGATATCGATACGGTCAAGCAGTGGGCCGCTAATACGCTTCTGGTAGCGAGCAATCGCCATGGCTGAACAACTGCACTCTTTTACGGGGTCCCCCCAGAATCCACAGGGGCATGGGTTCATTGCAGCCACAAGCATGAAATTCGCTGGGTAGGTAATCGTTCCTTGCGCACGTGAAATAGTCACTACCTTGTCTTCAAGCGGCTGGCGCAGCACTTCCAGCACATTCTGCCCAAATTCAGGTAACTCATCCAGGAAGAGCACGCCACGGTGTGCCAGGCTAATTTCTCCAGGGCGTGGCATGCGTCCGCCTCCAACCAGCCCTGCGTGACTGATAGTATGATGCGGTGAACGAAATGGCCGCTGGAGGACCAATGGCACGTCCGCCGGCAACATACCGCTGACACTATAGATCTTGGTCACCTCAAGCGCTTCCTCAATCACCATACGCGGCAGGATCGAGGGCGTAGCCCGTGCAAGCAGCGTCTTGCCTGATCCGGGTGGGCCGCTCATCAAAATATTGTGCCCTCCACTCGCTGCGACCTCTAGCGCCCGCTTGACGTGTTCCTGACCGCGCACCGCCGCCATGTCGTGGATATACATCATTTGCTCTGCATTGTCGAGGATGCGAGGGTCAGGAATATAAGGTTCGATTCCTTGTTCGCCGTTCAGGTGGGCCATCAGCTGGCCCAGCGTCTCAACGGGATAGATCGTCACCTCCTGGATAAGTGTCGCCTCGACTGCATCGACCGCAGGCACAAATACCGATCTGACATGTTTCTCGCTAGCTAACGCTACCATGGGCAGGATACCATTGGTATGGCGCAAGCTGCCATCCAGGGAGAGTTCCCCCAGGAAAAGATACTCGGCTATTTGTTCGTCGGCAGTTATCTGCCCCGATGCTAACAGTATTCCTATAGCTATAGGAAGGTCATATGCGGGGCCTTCCTTGCGCAAATCGGCGGGGGCGAGATTGACCGTAATGCGTTTGAAGGGAAAGAGAGTGCCGCTGTTCTTAATTGCCGCCCGTACCCTATCTTTAGCTTCATTAACGGCAGTATCGGGAAGTCCAACGATCATGAAGGCTGCCAGGCCATTTGCAAGGTCAACTTCGACCTCGATAATGGCTCCTTCCAGGCCAATAACTGCGCAGCTACGCACCTTTGCTAGCATAGACCACGTGCCTCCTCAACAATATTTTGTTGCACATTATGCATGAGTTGAGGCAAAAATGCAAGTTACTCAGGACCTAATGGATCAATGATGGAACCGTCCATGCCTATAATCCGCGATCACCTATGCCGCGCCCGTGGGTGGCTAGCCTGGCAATCCAGAGCAACATAATGGCGCCAACAAGCGCGGTGATAAACGTCAAGAAGATCCCTCTCGTATCAACACCAAAAAGGCCCAGGAAGAATCCGCCCAACAGACCACCAATGATACCTACCACAATGTTCCCAATGATCCCTAACTGATTACCCTGGATCAGTCGATCTGCTAGCGCTCCGGCAATACCTCCGATGATAATCCAGACGATCCATGCCCAGATAGTTCCCAGGAAACTAGCCAGGACAAATGCTATTGTCATCGATTTCGCTCCCTTTCTGCTCTTCTCCTGTTTCGTGCCGAGAAACTACCTCATACCCGTCGCAATGCATAGAAAGCAAGCAACCTATTTTAAGTTTACGGATCTCGCCAAATGCCAGGGAGAATTAGAACGTCGGGGTTCGGTAAATCGTGCCCAGCGGCAGCGCTCATAAAGCAGGCTATCACGATTAATGGCCTTGATATCTTGCTTGCTTTACCACGGGGTTTCTTACTTTTTGCTACTGTTATCAATGGCAGTGCCGATGATGCTAGGTAGGTAGCGTATGGAGAGTTGCGGGTCTGGCTGAAGGAACACTTCCCAAGGGAGGAACGAAACAAAGCGTGAGCAGAGTAACAACGATGAACGCCATTGAAATAAAGCAAATGAGGATTAACTACTGGTTGCGCTACCATATCGAGTATCAGGTGATGATCCGCCTGTGCACTTGCTATGTGTGTATTGGGGTGCAGGTCATGAGAAGGGAATGGGATTTTCAGAATCACAGGTTCAAGGAAAAATGCCTGAAGAGGTGGCTAGGGAACAGTTTAGAGGAACGCTTAGATGAGGTCATTGCCTATCTCAAAATTGATGAGTGGGAAGGTGAATATAAGTGGTGGAAGCCATTCTCTGATGAGTAAAGAAATCGCAAGTGTCTACTCATCGCCAGTTGAAGCACCTCCCGAGGAAAGAGGGTAAGGAAGAGTGATATGAAATGTTGTTCCTGTAGAGCAAGTTTTCGGGGAAGGAGCTTGCTGCCTCTTGTTTTGGGGATACTGATCTTGTCAACCTGCACACCTACTCCTATTCCTATTTCGAAGAAAGCCACAAAGCGATGCCAGCCTGATCATTCAGTAGGTTTCCTCAAGGGCTTTCACAGCAAGTTGGTGGATGCATTGGGGTGCCAGGTGCATCTCTCGGGCGTCAGCTGGTCTGGGTTTGAGAGCGGTACTTTCGCCCCTCATGGGCTGAAAGTGCGTAACTGGCAAGACATGCTCAACCAGATCGCACACACAGGCTTCAATACCATTCGCCTGCCATTCTCCAATCAGCTCTTCGACCCTGCGAGCAAGCCGCAGGGGATCAACTACCAGCTGAACCCTGACCTGAAAGGCCTGGGTGGGTTGGCACTGGTGGATAGGATTATCCAGGGCGCTGGTAAAATTGGCTTAAAGGTCATCCTGGACCGTCATGATCCTACGGCCGATCAGCGGCCCCCATTGTGGTACAACGATCAGGCACCCCAGACGCGCTGGATCGATGATTGGGTCATGCTGGCCAAACACTACCGAGGCAATGAGACCATCATCGGGGCAGACCTGGCCAACGAGCCGCACTGGCCAGCGACCTGGGGCGGTGGCAATCCCAGCACCGATTGGCGCCTGGCTGCACAGCGGGCAGGCAACGCCATCCTGGCCGTCAATCCAGATTGGTTGATCTTCGTTGAGGGGATCGATGTGTACCGAGGCGACTCCTACTGGTGGGGCGGAAATCTGAAAGGGGCCAGGCAGTTCCCCGTGCGGCTCTCGCGGCCGGACAAGCTGGTATATTCGCCCCATGACTACGGGCCGGAGGTCTACAACCAATACTGGTTCAAGGTTTCCAATCTGGCTGTCCTTCCTCGCACGCTGCCCGCCATCTGGCAGCAGCATTGGGCCTATTTGCAACAGGATGGGACCGCCCCGTTGTTTGTAGGGGAGTTCGGATGGCGCTCGATGGGCCAGGATGCAGAGGGCGTGTGGCAGCGCACTCTGATGGCCTTCCTGCGCACGCAAGACATGAGTTATGCCTACTGGGCATGGAATGCAGACTCGGGGGATACTGGCGGCATCTTGCAGAACGACTGGACGACGGTCAACCAGAGCATGGTGTGCGCGCTACTCCTTACGAAAATTCCCCGCTCCCTCGCCCGATCATGCACCAGCCCACCTCCTTGATGCGCTATGCGGATTTATTCTGCAGTGACTGTAAACATCGCCGGTTGGTTACTGCGATAGAAACGCGCGCACTGCAGTGGAAAGATGGTCGCACTGTGGTGTAAAGGCGACATGACTGTAGTGGAAAGCCACCCTGACGGCAAAGGCAGCACAGAAGTGACAGTGGCAGACCGCGAGAAGGCCAGGTGTTACAATGCAAATCACACAAGGTATTTGGTGGGGTTCTGTATAGTGGAAGTGAATGGTAACCCCATTCCAACGCGCATACTGGATAAATGGATTGTCCTTCAAAAAGAGGGCTGTCTTTGCCAAATGGTGAGTGCGTGTTGCAGTAGTGTGCAGGGATCAAGAGGTCCGCTGCATGATATGCGTTAGGAGTGACATACCAAATGACTGCAGTATCTACAAAAGGCCAGACCGTCGTTGGGAAAGACGAGTTGATTCATCAAGTTGCTGCTAGAGCGGGCTTGAATTTGAAGGAGACCAGCAAAGTCATCGAGGCCTTCACCGATGCCGTTCGCGAGAATGTTGCGAACGGGCATGAGGTGCGCTTGATGGGTTTTGGCACCTGGAATCTACGAGATGTAGCCAGTCGTAAGGTCAAGTCGATTCGTGGAGGCAAGCAAATCACCATTCCGGCCCGGAAGCGTGTGGGTTTCTCTGTAGGCGCGGTGCTATCACAGGCTGCCGACCCAACCAAAGCCTCAACCCGCAAATCGACGAAGACCTCTACCGCTCATGCTACAAAGCATTAGAGATTTTGCTTGTGGTACACCTCCGTTATGCTGTTGTAGAGATGTCACAAGCAATAGCATAACAGGAGGGACCTTTTTGACTCAACAAGAAGAGAATGCTCGTTTGATCACCTCCGGCCTTGAGCGCGGGGTGGTGTTCGAGCTGGTGACCTCGTTCATGGATTCCACCATGTAGAGCGCTTCGCAAGTAATTTTCAAGAGTTAAAGCGCTGGTTAAGCAGGGCCTTCGGTCCTACGAATAGTGGCTTCGATGAACTCCATTGTCAACTCGTAGACCTTTTCCCGCTCTGGCCCTACTGTAATGACGTGGTCGGACCGCTCTAACAAATGTAGAGACTTCGGTGATGCTGCCGTTGCCAGGCGATACAACTCTTCTGCGCTGGCTAGTTTAATGCTCATATCACGCTTGCTATGAATAATTAACAGGGGTGAACGCACCTTGCCCAGATTCCTGCGTTCCTCCTTCGTCAAATGGATTAGTTCGTCGATAGCAGGCACCGGTACGCGCACGTTCTCTTTTATAGACGCGATTACTTTGGGGTTCAAGAAGTCGATTGTAGCCTGTGGATCGCGGAGCCGCGCCTGCTTCAGTGCCTCCTCTTGTACCTTGGGATCATTGAAGTCCAGACCGGTGGCCGGATAGAACCACTTAATCAGGTGTCGAGCCAGTGGCAGCAGCGGTAGCGCCATTCTCTGCCAGCCATCGGCGGTGAGACGTGTCAGGCTGGACATGGCTATCACCCCGGCAATCCGTTCGGGATGGCGGCTTGCCAGCAATAGAGCGAGAGCGCCTCCCATCGAGAGCCCCGCAACAAACACAAAGCGATAGTTCGCCAGTTGTCCCAGCCCCGCCTCTACAGAGGCTATCCACTCCTTCCTCCCTGCACGCAAAAGGTCCTCGGCATTGCCGGTGTGTCCGGCAACCACCATGTTGTATACGCGTATATCGTGGGTCGCTAACGCTTCACCAAGTCCTTGCATCTCTAAGGGAGTACCCATAAAGCCATGAATCAGTAAGCATGCTCTATCTGTGTCCTCTGGTCCGAGAAAGAGGGGAGAGTTGATTGCCTGTCGTATCACTCGGTATCTCCTGGTATTTTTATTCAGAGCCTCCTGACATACTGGCAACCTTCGCGCTGCAGGCCAGGAGGCGCTAGAGCAAGGGAGTATTCCCGTAACCACTCACTGTCCGTGATGCTGCAAAAATTGCTCCACAGGGTTACGCTCCTCAGGATGAAGTGGACGAAATCCGCCCTGATCATTGATGAACACGACTTGCGTTCCCTGAAAGTTGATAATCATGTCAGGTTTATGATCACCATTGACATCGATGAAGTTGAGGCTGACCGGTATAAGATCGGCATCAGAGCCATAGAGCTGGGGGCCAATGTAGATACGAGCATGGCTTGCGTCACCACCTGGCAGTTCGATGATTTCAATCCGTCCGTGAAGGTTGATGGCGAGAAAATGACTAGGCATGCCCAGTGATTCGCTATGACCGACATACGCATCTATCTGAGACGTGCGTGGCCGCCCATAACGCAAGTCATTCAGCGTGGTCGCGAACCAGTTGGTCACCATGCTGAGTACTGCTATTAGAGCGAGCATGGCTAACATGCCCACGCCAAGATAGAGCACGGGATGAATACGTGTCCCCTGCTTTCCGGCTGCTGCCTTTCCTGGCAATGGTGTCTTTGGCAGTGTGGTGGACGTGATCGGGATATGCCGGGTTACTGCCGGAGTTGTACCACTATTTTTTATATCGTCGCTGTCACTGCGCTTCCACTCTGTGACCTCGTCTCCGGTTTCCGGCTGGTTGAAGCGCGATGCTCGCTTCACCAGGGGAGCTGCCGTATTGGTAGCTGGAGGATTCTGATCAGGACTCACAGGGGTACCTGCGACTGGACGATGACGTAAAGCACTACGAGGAGCAATCTTGTCGGTAGTTTCTAGGATTGGCATATCGGGTCTCTCCTTCCCTCTGACGCTAAGCTAGAGTTTCCGTTTCCCAGATCAGAGAAATACCGCCATTAGCTGCGAGGAAATTCCAAAAAGACCTCACTCTCTATACGAGTGTCTAACAAAACGTGAGTAAGTTTGTATGTCTGATTGTTACATCAACATACAAAACGGATTGTATACCATGATTGGCGGAAGAAATAAATATTGGACCGTGTATAGCCCAATTTGGTAGTACTATAAGAAGGGTTAACGGGGACACCTGGCTGTTTGATCAGCCTCTTATTTGTGCTGGGGATAGTATAGCACGCGGGAATCTGCAAAGTCAACCTTACTATAAGCAAGTATTTTACGCTCTCAAAGATACCGCGGAGTATATCTCTCCCAGGAAACGGCTGGGCCGTGTTGCGAGTAGCTGTGTACTCGCGAACTCGTTCTGGTGTGCTAGAGTTTCCCACGTTCTGTATGAAAGGGGATATGGCACCCACATATTGCCTCGATCGGCATTATACTCTACCAGGATCAAGCGGCCATCTGGCTGCAGGTAGCTGTGCACCAATTGCAGCATCATGGGCTTATTGCGCACATAATGGAGCGAATTTGCCATAACCACGCCATCCAGGGGCGGTAAGTCGAGTCGTTGGGTGAAGTCGGCAACGAGGTAGTGGACGGTGTGAGAGGGGAAGTTGGCATGTAACGCTCTCTCCTGCTCCCGGAGCGCATTCCTGTCTTTATCTACTGTATAGATCTGTCCTGCTGGCCCTATCAGGTCAGCAAGTGCCAGTGTGAAGGCGCCTGTCCCCGAGCCGAGGTCTGCCCAGACGCCTCCGGCTTTAGGAATGCCGTTCCTTAAGAGATATACATGGTCATCGTGGGTCATATGAACTCTTCTCTAATATACGATATATTTTAGAGGTCTGGCAGGGTCGGAGGCTGCATATAGACATATCTTAATCTCGATCGTCGGACCTCAGAGTTGTCCGCTATTCCTCACCTGCACTTACACAGAGCAACAGTATATCACGGATAGGTAGTTCTTACCTGGCCAAAGCTACAGTTATCTTGCCTTCTGCCTTGACGACTTCCAGGCCTGCCTCGAGGTGTTCGCTTGCCTCTACTCTCCTGGCGCGGGTGACGCTGGTGATATCAGGCAGGGCTTCTTGCAGGAGCGCAGTCAGGGAAGGATCGCTCGTGACAAGCTGGAGGCGCTGCAATTCCGTTCCCAGGGAGAGGTTGGACTCACTCTTGTAGCGGCGTACGGCTGTGGCTACCTCTACTATTGTTTCACCGGCCGACTCTGCTGCCTCGTCGATAAGCGTTTCGTTGGCAGTAGGCCAGCGCATGCTGTGGATCGAGCCTTTTATCTCACCGGTTGTGAAGAGTGCCTGGAACATCTCTTCCGTTATATATGGAAGGAATGGAGCAAATAGCTTTATTACCGATAGCAAGACGTGATAGAGTGTGTAGCGTGCCCCTCCTCGTCTCTCATCCTCTCCAGCGTAGAGGCGTTCCTTCGACATCTCCAGGTAGTTGTCTGCCAGATCGCGCCAGAAGAAACTTTCGGTCTCGCTTTTGGCTGCGGCATAATCATAGTTGCGGAAAAGCTCTGTTACGCGACGGATGAGCCGCTGGGTGCGGGTGAGTATCCAGCGATCAATGGGCGAGAGGGCCGGGTGCTGGGCCGGTGGCTGATAGTTTTCCAGGAAGCGCTGGCTGAACCTGGCAACGTTCCACAGCTTTGTGACCAGCTTCGCTCCCGTCTGGATTTTCTCCTCGCTGATCGTCGAGTCCTTGCCATAGCCTGTGCTGGCTGCCCAGTAGCGGACGGCATCCGCCGAGTATTTTTCGATCATCTCCATTGGCGGCATCGGACCGCCCCCGCGACTCTTGCTAATCTTCCCTCCTCCCACACCGGCCAGGCCCCAGCCGGAGATGGCTATCTCCTTCCACGGTAAGCTGCCAAAGTGGTGATAGGATTTGACGATAGTGTAGAACGTCCAGGTGCGAATGATCTCGTGTCCCTGTGGGCGCAGCGAGAATGGGAAGACTTGTTCGTAGAACTGTTTGTCTATTAACCAGCGCCCGCTGATTTGTGGCGAAAGGGAGGATGTTGCCCAGGTATCCATTACATCTTGTTCAGGAGTAAAGGATGTGTTCCCGCAGGCGCACGGCTTTGTCGGCTGCTGTTCTGTCGGGTCTACTGGAAGCTGCTCTTCGTCGGCCAGCAGGATTTCGCCGCAGGCATCGCAATACCAGAGCGGAAAGGTCACGCCGAAGTAGCGCTGCCGCGAGATGCACCAGTCCCAGTGGAGATTCTCAACCCATTCGCGATAGCGCGCTTTCATATGAGCCGGGTGCCAGGTGATCTGCTCTCCAGCATCGAGCAGTTCTTTCTTGAAATCGAGTACACGGACAAACCATTGCTGCGTTACGATATACTCGACCGGCGTGTCACAGCGTTCATGGACCCTTACCGATTGGATAATGGGTTGCCGCTCGAGTACCAGGTCACGCGCTTCAAGGGTTTCGGTGATTCTGCGGCGGCCTTCACCGGTGGTCAAACTGGCGAATTCACCGGCTTCCTGAGTCAAGCGGCCATCGCGGCCGGTAACTGCTTTGAGCGGCAGGTTGTGCTTGTACCACCACTCGACATCGATAGTGTCGCCAAAGGTACAACACATAACGGCCCCTGTGCCCTTCTCCGGGTCTGCCTCTGGGTCTGCCAGCAGTGGTACCTCCCGTCCAGAGAGCGGTTCCTTTACACTTCGTCCAATAAGGTGCTGGAAACGCCGGTCGTCAGGGTGAACGAAAACGGCAACGCAGGCCGGCAGCAATTCCGCACGCGTAGTGGCAATAGGAAGAGGCGAACCGTCTTCCAGGCTAAAAACAAGCGTGACAAGTTCGCTTTCCCGCTTCAGATCGTTCAGTTCAGCCTGAGCGATAGCTGTGCGGCACTCGGGGCACCAGATCGTCGGGGCTTCGCGACGGTAAGCCAGGCCCTTGCGGTAGAGATCAAGGAACGAAAGTTGGGAGGTACGCCTGGGCAGCTTATCGATGGTGCGATAGCTGTAACGCCAATCTATTGAGAGCCCCAGCCTCTGCCAGAGCACCTCGTAATGCTTCTCTTCCTCTACACTTATCTCGAGGCATTTTTCGCTGAAAGCTCTACGCCCTACTTTGATTGCGGTGATGCCAAGCCGTTTTTCTACAAGTCTCTCCGTGGGCAACCCATTATCATCATAGCCCATGGGGTAGTAAACGTTGAAACCATTCATACGCCAGAAACGGGCCATAAAGTCCGTGTGACTGTATGAGTAGACATGCCCCAGGTGCAGGTGCCCGGAGACGGTAGGTGGATCTATATCGATCGAGTAGACTGGACCACCAGCTCCAGGTGAGAAATAGTAGGTACCTGCTTGCTGCCAGAGGGCCTGGAGTTGAGGTTCCGCTGTATTAGGACTGTAGTACTTTGGTAGACTCATGTGCTGCTCCTTTGCTTTGTAACATGTTGGTAGTCCGTTCCGAAACACAATAAAAAACCCTTACATCCTTCATGAGGACGTAAGGGCATAACCTTCGCGGTACCACCTCAATTCGCCGGCCGTTGCCGTACCAGCGCTCTCATCACCCTGACATTTCGGTCCCCTTCTAATAGGAAAGGCAGCGCCATACTGGTTTTCTTAGTGTCAGGACGACGCGCTCCCTGTTAGGAGGTTATTGTATCAGGGCTTCGCTGTAACGGGCTAACCCGTGCTGATCTACTCTCCTTGATAGATTTCTTCAACAGTTACCCGGGTCACGTTCGGCGGTAGGACTGTGGGGGCTTCCAGCCTGTGGCCATCCCTTCTCTATCAGTATTCAGGCTGCTTACTCTTCCCGGGGAATATGCGTATTTCATACTTGATGGGTATTGTACCCGACGCGAGGAAGAGTGTCAATGATCTGTTTGGGCTGTATCAACCCACCCGGCAGAAGATGGCCTTTAAATAGTCTGTCTCTGGCATAGCCAGGTTGACTGGGTGATCAACGCCGTGTGTATGGGTCTCTAATAGTTGTACGGATCGATGAAGGCGCTGTGCTGCCTGCAAAATCACGTCCAGCAGATCATCTAGGCCTACCACGCCAGAGCAGGAACATGTCAATAGAATGCCTCCAGGCCGCACTGCCTGCATACCGAGTGTGTTCAAGCGGCGGTAGGCTTTGAGGGCCTGCATACGAGCGCTTTGCGTTTTAGCGAAAGCTGGTGGATCGAGTATCACTACGTCAAATTGCTCCCCCGTGCTCTGTGCTCGCTCCAGGTAATCAAACACATCGGCCACAACAAATTGGTGAGCTTTGAGTTCGAGTTTGTTCAGCGTGAAGTGCTGGCGTGCTATCTCGATTGCTGGCGATGAGATGTCAACGCTGGTTACGCTTGTGGTGGGGCTGCCGAGTGCAGCATAGACAGAGAAACTGCCAGTGTAACTGAAGCAGTTCAGGACGCGTTTACCCCGTATGTATTTGCGTATAGCCTGGCGTTTATCACGCTGGTCGATGAAGAAGCCCGTCTTCTGTCCCTGCCATGGGTCGACTAGAAACTGTACGCCATTTTCGCGCGCTGCTACCTGTGATGGGACTTCTCCAGCCACTGCTACTGGCTCTTCTACCTCCAGGCCTTCGCGGCGTCGCGATTGGCTATCATTGCGTAGCAGTAGACCGTGCGCCCCCGTTTCTGTCATCAGTGCATTGATGAGTAAAGGTCGCAGGCGCTCCATACCAGCAGTGTGAATCTGCGCAACGAGTATATCTGCGTAACGATCCACAACCAGCCCGGGCAGGCCATCGCCCTCTGCATGGATCAGTCGATACATGTCTGTTTGCCTGGGATCGAATATCTGCCGTAATTCTATCGCGTTGTTGATGCGTTGTCGTAAAAACTTGATGTCGATGGGTTCTTCGATGGAGCGCGTCAGAATGCGAATTGCGATATCAGTGCGTGAATTGTAGTAGCCGCGTGCCACAAACTTGCCAGTAGAAGATTTGACGTCGACCAACCCACCTGCTTCAATCCAGTGGGGAGGTTGCTGCAGGGCACCTGAGAAAATCCATAGGTGTCCACCTAGCAAGCTCTCCTCGCGGTGTGGCTTCAGACTTGCTGTTGGATAATGGAACACTGTTTCTTATCTTCTTTCGGATATTGCTTCGCCCTTCTGTAAGGGCTTATAATGATCATCATGATAATATCATATGAGGGGTGCTGTTCTACGATTGTTACAGTGCGGAGGATCACCCGGTAACTTAGTGAAACTTATTTTTATGCTAATACGTGCTATAAACCGTAATTATTTTTCTTGCATAGGTAATAAGATGCTAGCATTGGAGTACAGGTATGCCCCGTGATGCAGAATCACCTCCCATGCAGGAGAGTGGTGCTGTCAAGACTATCATCGTAGTGGAGGATGACGAGGACATTGGCTCTTTTCTCGTCCAGGCGATTTCACAGGAGACAAATTATCAAGCTATGCTGCTTAGCGATGGCTTTCAGTGCTTGAAAGCTGTCATGAGTATCAAGCCCAATCTATTTATTTTGGATTATCACCTGCCTTCCATGAATGGCATAGAGTTGTATGACCAGTTACACACCAAGAAGGAATTAGAGCATGTTCCTGCTGTTGTGATTAGTGCACAGCTACCCAGGAAAGACATTGAAAAACGCGATATTATCGGCATGAACAAGCCGCTTGAACTTGATGAGTTCCTGCATACCATCGAGGGATTGCTTGCCTGAGAATATCTGCGGGGCGATATAGCTTCGGTGTAACTCCATAGAAACCCTCGGCTTTAGCCGTGGGGAGTCGTCACTACTCTGACCCATCCTTTTCTGCACTGTACCCATAGCGTATGTCCTGTTTCTTCGATGGTGTTTTTTGTATTCATGTGGCTATAGGAAGTCGCTCCTCGAACCTGGAAACGCTCCCCGCCAACGTCGACTTTAACAGGACCACCCCAGTGAACCACTCCACAGATAAAATTGTAGACGTGGCGGGCACTCCATTCACTGACATGTACGACAAAATCATCAGCGGCAGGGAAAGGATGATAGCTGCTTTTAGTCTCTTCCTGGGGCACACGCCTGGCAAGACCCCGATACAGGTCCCATACAGTCCGTGCCAATAGTTCTCCGCCACGCACTGCACAGCGTGCCTCCAGTTGAGCGTAGCTGATACCGTCAGGGACATGAACGGGTTCCTGCGCCAGGATATCGCCACTGTCAATCCCTTCATCCATCAGGTGAATGGTGATACCTGTCTGCTCGTCCCCTTCGCGAAATGTCCAGAATAAAGGAACTGGGCCGCGATTAGTTGGCAGTAGCGAAGGATGTACGTTGAGACAGCCAAAACGAGGAAGTTCCAGGATGGCAGGAGGGATACGATGTGAGAAGCAGGCCACACAGATGGCGTCTGCTTCGCAAGCAGCGAGCGTTGAGATCGTCCCGACATCAGATAGATGTTGTACTTCCCACACAGGTATATTCTGTCTCCAGGCGAGTTCCACAATGGAGGCATCCAACAGAGGGAGCACAGAGCGCGACAAACGTGGTCGTTCTTGCCGGCGTATAGCCAGGGACTCGCGGCCAGGCACTTGTGGAGCAGGAACGACCACAGCGCATACCTCTATGTTCTGTTTCAACAGAGCGTGCAGGGAAGGGAGCGAGAAATTGCCCTGCATACCAAGAAAGATGACACGCGGGGAACGCTCTGGCGGCATAATATTTGACATGTCTCGCTGCATTTTGTAGTATCTGTATTAAGATCAATGGTAATACTAACCAGGAGTTTTCATTATGACGCGAATGGTCAAATGTGTCAAACTTGGGCAAGAGCTGCCCGGCCTGGATAAGCCTCCCTTCCCAGGTCCGTTGGGTCAGCGCATCTATGAGCATGTTTCTAAGCAAGCTTTCGATATGTGGCCCGCGCAAAGTACGCTCATTATCAACCACTATGGACTTAACATGGCCGATCCGGAAGCACGTAAAATACTACGTGAACAGATGGAGGAATTCTTCTTCGGCGAAGACGCAAAGATGCCAGAGGGCTGGGTGCCTGAAGAAGTTGGCACAGGTGCGGGACCGAGCAGAAAAGGCGGGGGCGGAGCGCCACGTAAGAAATGAGAGCCCCCGGAGACATACTGCTCGTCTCTTGCTACGAGCTAGGCCATCAACCGTTTCATCTCGCCACGCTGCTTGCACTATTCCAGCAAGCGGGTTACTCACCCATGCCTATCGATACCGCCGTCGAAACATTGACCGATGAAGCAATCACACAGGCGCGTTTTGTGGCTATCTCCGTCCCAATGCATACTGCTCTTCGCCTTGGGGAGCAGGTTGCCCAGCGCGTACGCTCACTTAATCCACGCGCGCATATCTGCTTTTATGGTTACTATGCCTGGCTCAATGCTGCTTACCTGTTGCAAAGCAGCGCCGACTCGATTATCGGCGGTGAGCACGAGATCCCCCTTCTTAGGCTGGTTGTGGCCCTGGAAAAGGACGATACGACTCCTGTTGCGGGAGTCAGCACATGTCAGTCCAGTAGTGAACCATGGGTACAGCACATGAACTTCCCCGTGCCCCAGCGCCAGTTATTGCCTCCGCTTCACCGCTATGCCCGGCTTGAGGTAGGCGGGAAGGCGGTACTTGCAGGGTATACCGAAACGACGCGAGGCTGCAAGCATAGGTGCCTGCATTGCCCAATCACACCGGTCTATAATGGACGTTTCTTCGCTATACCTGTAGAGACTGTCCTGGCTGACATCCGTTGGCAGGTAGAACGGGGCGCCCATCATATCACATTCGGTGACCCGGACTTCTTCAACGGCCCAACACATGCTATGCGTATTACCCGCACCATGCAGCAGGAGTTTCCCGGGGTAACTTTCGACGCAACGATCAAAATCGAGCATCTGCTGAAACAGCGGCCCCTCTTGCCGGAACTCAAAGATCTGGGAGGGGTCTTTATCGTGTCCGCCGTTGAGTCAATCAACGACAATGTGCTGCGTCATCTTGACAAAGGGCACACAGGAGCCGATGTAGCCGAGGCATTCGATCTACTCGAACGTGTTGGTATTCCTTTGCGTCCTTCGCTCTTGCCATTCTCGCCATGGGAGACGCTGGAAAGTTATATGGCCCTACTGACCTTTCTTGAAGAGCGCCACCTGATCGAACACATTGATCCGGTACACTTCTCAATTCGCCTGCTTGTTCCCCCAGGCTCTGCTCTCCTCGATGCTCCTGGCAGCCAGGAATGGCTTGGTGAGCTTGATGCCGTTTCCTATACGTACCGCTGGAGACATCCCGACCCGCGCATGGACCAGCTCCAACGCGACGTGGCAGTCCTGGTAGAGCAGGCTGAAGAGGTCCATGCCCATGCTACGGAGACGTTTTTCCACATCAAAGAGCTAGCATATGCCGCTGCCGGCCAACGTCTGGATATTTCCCGGGCCATAGAAGACTATGGTACTGTTAAAGTCGTACCACATTTAACCGAGGCGTGGTTCTGCTGAGCGGAGCCCACCGCGGGTCAGTTGGACCCGGCACATTGAACGAGGCTTTGAATGCCTTATAAGTTGCTATATATTAAAGAGGGCGAACGATATGTTCGCCCTCCCGGATTGATTGATATCTTACATCCCACCCACTATCAAAGATGATTACAATTGGTTACCATTATTCCCATCCTGCAATTTGATTGCAGCAATAACCGGGTCGGTATGATGTTCTCGTTCCTCGGCCCTTTGAAGATTGATCGCACTGTTGATGAGAGCGATATGCGTATACGCCTGCGGGTAGTTACCCAGTGCAATGCTATTGTGCGTGTCGATCTCCTCGGAGAACAGGCCCAGCCGCCCAGCATAGGTCAGTAAGCGCTCGAAGAGCGACCGGGCTTCATCAACGCGTCCCTGCATCGCCAGGTTATCGACCAGCCAGAAGGTACAAATGGCGAAGGTTCCTTCCGAACCAGGCAGCCCATCATCTGACAGGTAGCGATAGACGAAACCCTGTTCGTCAGTCAGGTACTCGATGATACGATCAACTGTTGAGCGCATTCGCGGATCATCCGGCGCGATGAAGCCAACCAGCGGCAACAGCAGATTCGAGGCGTCCAGCGCTGTATCATCATATGCCTGAGTGAAAGAGCCCAGCGCAGTATTGTAGCCGTGCAACAGGATATCAGCACGAATCTGGTCGCGTACGAGACACCATCTTTGCAAATCTGCTTCTAAGTTCAGTTGCTGAGCCGCTTTAATCCCGCGATCAAGCGCTACCCAGCACATGACCTTGGAGTAGACAAAGTGGCGCTGCCCACCGCGCACCTCCCAGATCCCATCATCACATTCTTGCCAGTGCGCGCACACGTGCTCCACCAGCATGCGCATCATTGCCCACAGCGGCCCCTCCAGCCTTTCGCCATAGCGTTCGAAACAGCCCTGGCGGCGGTAGAGATGAATACAGTCCAATACCTCGCCGAAGATGTCTAGCTGCTTCTGTTTCGCCGCACTGTTGCCGACACGTACCGGATGTGAGTTCCAATAGCCGTTAAGGCTGGTGAGTTCCTGCTCGTCCAGGTCGCGTTCTCCGCGAATACCATACATGATCTGCAAGTCTTCACCGTTGCTGTAAGAGAGACGTTGCAGCCAGTGTGTGAAGGCCCGAGCCTCTTCCGTGAAGCCAAGCACATTGAAGGCATACAGGGTGAAAGTAGCATCCCGCAGCCAGGTGAAACGGTAATCCCAGTTGCGCTCACCGTTTATGTTCTCTGGCAGAGAGGTGGTCGGAGCAGCGACAATGGAACCTGTCGGAGCATACGTCATCATTTTAAGCACAAGTGCGCTACGTTGTACCCATTCAGCATATGGTCCCTGATGGTTGCAGCTAGCCACCCACCTGCGCCAGCAGTGAAGGGTATGCGCCAGCTCTGCATCAAAGTTACGATGCGGCAGTTCAGACTCCACTAGTCTGCGTGCCACCTGGGCATTGCGTCCCATACCTATGGCAAACAACAGGCGTTCGCCCTCGCGTAGCGTCACCTGCGCCACGATGGATGAATGCAGACCTTCTTTGTCTGGCAAGACTTGCATGGAGAACGAGGAGGCACGATATGCACCCACTATTGCCAGGCCCATATGCTGACGGCCGCCTGAGACAAGCGCCCCTATGTTGTCCGGTAGAAGAGTGATCTCGCTTGGCTCAGCCGCATAATTTGGGCTGGCTTTGAGCACCATCGTAACCGGCATTTCCCCATGCGTGCATTCGACGGCTCGTACCAGGCAATGGCAGGAACCATCTTCGCGCGTCCAGGTATTATTATTCATTCCCTGGTATGGCCAGGCGCGTAAGGTTTCGACTGGCATAAAATCAGTCAGCACCACCTCACCGGTGATGCTGGCAAATTTTGTCTGAAGCACATTGCTACCACGAAGGTAGCGTTGTACCCCCGGGATGGTATTGTCCGTAGGAGCAATCTGGAAGTACCCACCTCGCTCAGCGTCCAGCAGGCGACAGAAGATGGCCGGACTATCAAAGTCTGGCAGACATCCCCAATCCACCGATCCATCTGGAGCTACCAATACTACAGAATGACAATCACCGATGACTCCGTAAGAATTGATTGGTTGATAAGTGCGGATGCTTACGTTTGTCCCGATCATACATAGGCCTTCTTTATGAAGAACTTACTATTACCAGGATTCATTAAAGAACCCTTAGAAAACCATTAGAGAATCCTTAAAATAGTATCTCTATATGAAAACAAAACGTAAAGGCAGACGTTTTGGTAACAAGGTTTTAGTACTATTACAAACTGGGATTGTCCGTTTTGAGATCAACTTCAATATAGCAAGCAACCTCTTATATTTTCTACTATATAGGACGTTATAAAGTTATATATTTCGATCTTTTGCAGTCACATTGTTTCAGGCACGCACGACAGTAAGACCTGCTGCCCGGTAGGGAGCCAGCACCTCGTTGGAGACGGAGCGCTCGGTCACCAGGTGCGTCAGATCGCCCAGGGGTCCGATGATATAAGGCGAAGCTGTACCTAACTTCTCTGCAGATGTCAGGGCCACCACTTCAGCCGCACTCGCGATTATGGCGCGCTTCACATAGGCCTCTTCCAGATCGATGGTGCTGATCCCGACCTCGGGATGCACGCTGCCTATCCCTAGAAAACAGAGATCAGCCCGGATGTTCCGGAACGCCTCGACGGTCGCCACACCGACGGTCACTAGCTCACGCTTGTAGAGTTTCCCGCCGATCAGGATAACTTCAATTACTGGATGCTCCGCCAGGGCCAGCGCGATTGGTGGACTGTGCGTGATTACCGTGGCGTGAAGATCGAGTGGTAGATGCTGTGCCACTTGTAAGGGAGTGGTGCCTCCATCCAAAATGATCACCTGGTGCTGGCGGATAAGCCCAATGGCGGCCTGGGCGATAGCAGCCTTGGCTCCTGGCGCCTGCTGCTGTCTCTCCGTGAAACTGTGGGTGGCGGGTGAGCGCGGCAGCGCCCCCCCATGCACTCGTTGGAGCGCGCCTACAGCGGCCAATTCGCGCAGGTCACGCCGAATGGTATCTTCTGAGACATGTAAGGCCTTGCTCAACTCCGAGGCGAGGACCTTGCCATCCCGCTGCAGGGTGTACATAATCGAACGTCGTCGTTCTGCGGTCAACATCGCACTTTTCTCCTTGAAATTCCGACCGCCAACGCCCCTCGATAAATCGGGGGGGCTACACACAGCTAGCTTCGCTCAGGCGGTCGGAGAGGAAGCTCCTTGCAATTGCTTGCTATTACTTGACATTGCACGCTTATTCGCGGTAATATCATAATTGTGCAGTATAATGCACGATATTACCGGTTGTCAACGATTTGTAATGGCAAAGTAGTTTCTGCACAAGAGTGAGGTAAAATTATGAATGATAACTTTCGGCAGATAACGTTCTATCCATCTCTCCCGTGTATTTATCACAATTGTGACGAGAAAGCCACGACCGCCATCGCCTACGCGGTATCCGAGCGAGAATGGCGCATCGTGCCCACCTGTGAGCGGCATACGGTACCTGTCCCAACGCGGGATGAGCGGCCCAGCGATGCTGCTCATAAATAGTAAACGGGGGCGGGCAACAGAAACAAGAGGGAAACCATAAACAATATGAAGAACATTGCCCTTGTCGCACACGACGATAAGAAGCATGATTTGCTAGAATGGGCACGTTTCAATAAAGAGCTGCTGACTCAGCACGAACTCTATGCAACAGGAACCACGGGCAAACTGCTGGAACATGAACTCGGTATCGAAACAAACAGGCTGCAAAGCGGGCCGTTGGGGGGTGACCAGCAGATTGGGGCAAAGATCGCAGCAGGCGAGATCGATTTGCTGATCTTCTTCTGGGATCCGCTCAGCCTGCAGCCACACGATTCGGATGTGCGAGCCCTCTTACGGATCGCCGTGGTGTGGAATATTCCTGTCGCGTGCAATCGAGCTTCCGCGGATTTCATGATCGCATCGCCATTGATGTCGAGTACTTATCAGCGTTTCTCCCCCGATTATGACAGTTACACAGCGCGAATGGATGACGATCAGGCGGAACAGCAGAAGGATACACAGGTCGCTTAAGATGTGCATGAGGCAGAATAGAACGGAGGGATGTACATGGACGCCGTCAAGAATTACCTGATCGACATGGATGGAGTCATCGCGAGCGGTGCGACGCTTCTTCCTGGTGCAGCCGAGTTTGTAGAGCGCCTGCGAACTCAAGGGATTCCGTTCTTGATTCTTACCAACAACTCGCTGTATACACCACGTGACCTGCAGGTGCGGTTGTCCTATATGGGGCTGGATGTGCTCCCTGAAGCGATCTTCACGTCCGCGCTGGCCACCGCTCAGTTTCTGCACACACAGAGGCCCGGTGGACGTGCGTATGTCATCGGAGAATCGGGGCTGACGACAGCACTGCATGACATCGGCTACGTCCTGACCGACCAGGAGCCGGAATACATGGTGCTGGGTGAAACGACCGCGTATAGCTTCGAACGTATTACCCGTGCCATCCGCTTCGTGGCTGCTGGAGCGCGTTTCATTGCCACCAATCCCGATGTGATGGGGCCAGGCGAGGGAGGAATCGTCCCCGCAACTGGCGCCGTGGCCGCGTTGATCAGCGCGGCCACCGGCGTCAAGCCTTACTTCATCGGCAAACCGAACCCGTTGATGATGCGTACTGCCCTGCGCACTCTGGGTGCCCATTCCGAGGACTCGGTGATGATCGGGGATCGCATGGATACCGACATTGTCGCAGGAATCGAGAGCGGCCTGCGAACGATCCTGGTCCTCACCGGAGTCACCAAGCGCGAGCAGGTGGAGCGCTTCCCCTACCGGCCCACCTGGGTATGTGAATCCATTGCCGATGTTGCAGTTGACAGGGGTGAATAGAATAGTTCGCACAAGGGGGAGTGACTGCTTTGCCCCTCTTATCTCCGCTCAGGCAACTCGTATCTTAAAGGCGCAGTTTGTGGGTGTCCAGCCATCGAGATCGCTGCCCGATCCTCCTTGCTATACAATTTCCCAGATTGTGTTCGCAAGGATCACTTTCACATTTTATCAAAACCTCCAATTTGAAGACCCCCTGCATTCTATATATGGGGATCCTGATTAGTCACGGACAACGCATCCAACCACTTCCTCGCCTCGCTTGCTTTAGCATGATCAAGCACCTCGAAGAGCGTCAAGCCTCCCAGACCATGCCGTTTCGCCTCGACAACATTGCCTCTGCTGGCCGCAGCCTGTGCAAGGCCATACATGAAATCGGCCGCTGCGTACAGGTTGCTGCTTTCCTGTTCAAGTAAAGCATGGTCTTTCTTATGGGCCTCCACGTAGCTGGCAAAGTACTCGGCCATACGCGCATAAGCGGAAGCATCCATGAGATGCATCTTTGCATAATCAGCAATTGTGGGATGCAATGTGTAGCGATCTGGTCCACCACTTTCTAATAATCCGGCATCGCTTAACATATCGAGTGTCTCAACAGGCACCTGGCACACCGCCAGCGCGGCCTCCTCAGAGAAGCTGTTGGGCTTGGCAGGAAAGACCCCCAGTGCAGACAGTGTCTGCTTTGCCTGGTCATCTAACTGCTGCTCGCTGATCCCAATAACAGCTTGCAGCGATACAGGGACGCCCTTCGGCAAATTGGGCGAGCGTTCCAACACCGCCTGTGGCTCACTCAAACGAAGGCGCTCTCCAGCAGTGCGTAGCCGCTCCATGGCTGCCTGTATTCGTCGTGGTTGACCACTCAAAGACTGTGCCCGTAGATGTTTACCGATAATTGTGAGGGCCAATGGAAGACCACCAACTGAGCGTACCAAAGCACGTGCTGCAGGTGGGTTACTGGTGACGCTCCTTGGCGCCAGTTGTGCTAATAACCTTACCCCATCATGTTCGCTCAATTCCTGGATTATCTTTGCCCCTTCAGCCGCGAACCGCAGCGCAATGTAGGGGAAGCGAGTCATTAGCAGGTAAGAGCAGCGTGGTCCACCCACCCTGAAGTCCAACGCCTCCTCGATATCCCAGGCATCATCGATCACCAGCAAGATACGGCGCATTCCGATAGCAATGTGCAACGCCGTTGTCAAATTTTCAATACTCGTTAGACCAGCCACTTGCGTGGGATCAATCCCAAGCAATCTGGCCCAACGGCTGAGCAGTGCTAATACATCAGGTTGCGGTCCAAGTCCGGACCAGAGGATGCCATCGCGAAAGTGGTTCGAGACCTCAGTGTCATGAACCAATGCTATCGCTAAAGCGGTTTTGCCTACTCCCGGCAGGCCATTGAGCGCTGTGGACAATGAACCACTTCCGCTGCACAAACGCGCTTTGAGCTGAGAAAGCACCTCGTCGCGACCAACGAGTTGTGTGATTTCTGCCGAAGGGATGGGAATAGCCGGGTCGCGCACCACCGTCTTTGAACCAGAAAGGGCTGACAGCGCAGCCGAGATGGATAATCCTTTCGCCTGGGAAACGCCTTCTACGGCAGCTTCGGCGGGTAATTGTTCGCTGCTTGTACTCCGCTCCTCTTGCAGCAGGCCCAATTCTTTCTCATTCTTGCCAAAGAGAAGGCAGAGCTTCTGGCGATAATGAGGGCTGGGGGTCGCCGTGCCCCGCTCCCAGCGACTAAGGTAGTAGGGATCAACCCCTATCTGGTCTGTAACATATTTCTGTGACCATCCACGGAGTTCACGCTCCTCTCTCAGCCGCTGATTAGGAACTGGCTTCGAGTCTTTTTTCATCGTATGCTCTCTATCCCCATAGTTTAGCGTGTAACAACGTGAAGTTGCCAGGAAACTCTGGCAAGGGCTTCGCTCCGGATATTGACTCGCACATAGCAAAATAGGCAGTTATTCTGGCAGTTGCGCCAGCGAAGATTTCACTTCGACGTAACGAGCGATGATAAAAACAAGGTCGGAAAGGCGATTGAGATACACCACCACCTCTTTGTTCCCGATAACGCCTTCATGTAGCAATTTCACAGCCATACGCTCGGCTCGTCGAATAATGGTGCGGGCAAGGTCAAGTGCCGCTCCATCAAGCGTATCACCTGGTATAACGAACTTGTTGGGAATCTCTACCTCACGTTTGAGTGCCTCCTCCTGCTGCTCCAGCCAGTGTACGTGTTCAGCCGTCATGCGGAAACCCATCTTTTCGTAATTCTCAGGTGTGGTTGCCAGCTCTGCCATCAAGAGATAGAGGTCTTGCTGAATATGCAGGACCATGTCTTTCACCTTCTGATCCTTAGCCATCGCACGCGCCAGGCCAAGAGCTGATGTTGCCTCATCAACTGTCCCAAAGGTGTCTGGGCGTGGGTCGTATTTTGGAACCCGCTGTTCACCGATTAGCCCAGTATAGCCGGTATCCCCCGTACCTGTTGTCACCTTCGCCATTATTCCCCCTCTCCTGATATATTCAGGATGACTAACTTCGATAGCGATATGCCCGGCTGACGCGCCGCCAGTCCAGTTCTCTGCCACGTACCGGGCGCTCTTCATCCAATGCTTCCAGCCGATTCGTCGCTAGAAAACGCCGTCGCAAATTCGAGAGGTCAATCTGCTCATCAACGGGGAAGAACGCACGATACAGCAATGTTGCCTCCGCCAGTGTCAGCACCCCATCGCCTGCTGCAGGCTCTCTAAGCACACCCAGGGGCCTGGTATCCTTGCCCGAAGAGCCGTTTGTATCCTGCTTCCACCAATCTACACCGTGATCAGGTATCATGCTCATATTACCCATATCAGCCAGGTATTTCAAGGCAATTTCAGGATCTCGCTGCACCTGGGAGCGCAGAGTATGCAGCGCCATCTCCAGCACCGGACGCACCTCCGGATCAAGCGGGCGATGGGCGGATTCGATCTCCTCCACCGGCGCCCACGCGACCCGTAAGCTTGGCACAGGCTGAGTGCGCAAATTTGGACGCAGTTCATCACGGTTCGCTCGCAGTAGAATAGTATGAATGAGGGAAACAGCAGCTCCCTGTTCCATACTCCCCCAGACGTAGACCTGCTGCTCCAGCCAGCCGGCCTTCAATTGCAGCATCGAAGCCTGGGTCGGCCACATCAGTAACACCTCCATCGTACGATCCACCGCGTCCGTAACCGCCTCGGAGCCAAGCACCAATCGCATAGGCGGCCCCCACGGACCCTCACGCAAGAGGATCCACAGAGACCAATCGCGTATAGCGAAAATGACTACGCTGGCTGTAACGATCAAACGCCGGGGCATAGCATCACGAGGAAGCTGGGGAGGCATTGGCGAAGTCGTCTTCGGCAGAGGTGTGTTCATTACTGTTACTCCATTTTCTCGATGGTTTGAATACTATCGATTTTACCTGTTCTTATGGGCCAACGCAAGTCCGATAACTTTTGATTTCCTCTATTTCATGGGGGGGCTCGATTTAACATATACAGAGAGCGTTTACCAATTCAGGAAGATAGGACATCTTATCCGTGCATGCAATCTCTTCGTTCGTTCGCCAAAATGTGTCCTTGCCCATTGCTGGGAGCACTCGCTGGTTAGCAATGTTCTCCTCAATGTACATTTAAACATGGATATATATATTTTGCGGACCGCATATACACTAAATCTGTATAGGGCACTCTCCATGCCCTTAATAAAGAAGTGACGTTGAGATATACCTCAACAATATATCGCGGTGGAAAGAAGGAACATAGAATGAAACCACTAGTTGGGTTTGACTGGCCTGAGGGTCGCTCGAAACAGGTTGTATATGTGAGTCAAGATCACCACATTCACGAATTTTTTGTAGGCTTGGGTGGAAGGTGGCAGCATGCTGACCTGACGACCCTTGCTGGCGCTCCTCTCGCGAGTAGCAGGTTTATCATTGGCTATGCCTGGCCGGAATCTAGTACAAAGCAAGTATCCTATCTTAGCCTGGATGGTCACATTCATGAATTGTGGGTCCAGCCGGGAGGAAAGTGGCAGCATGCGGATGTGAGCGCGATTACGGGTGCTCCTCCAGCTCAACTGGTGACCGCAGGCTATAGCTGGTCAGAAGGACACTCAAAGCAGATCGTGTTTATGGGCGATGATGGTCATATTCACGAGTTATACGTGGAGATGGAGGGGCAGTGGCGGCATGTAGATCTCACTGCTATTACGGCTGCCCCTCTGCCTGGGAGCCGCTATATGGTCGGCTACGGATGGAAAGAGGGACGCTGTAAGCAAGTGGCATACGTTGGTCAGGATGGTCATATCCATGAGCTGTATATGGAATTTGGCAGGTCATGGGAACATGCGGATCTGACAGCCATGACGAACTGCCCGCGAGCAGTAGATGTCATGGTAGGGTACGAGTGGTTGGAGGGACGTTGCAAGCAAATAGCTTTCACCAGTGAAGATCGCCATATCCATGAATTGTACCTGGTGGCAGGCAAGACATGGGCACATACGGATTTGAGTATGCTCTCGGGCGCTCCTCCTGCTATGGGCATTATCACTGGTTATGCCTGGCCGGAAGGTCGCACAAAACAAGTTGCGTATGTCGGTCTGGACAACCATATTCATGAGATGTTTGCCGAAGCTGGCAAAACGTGGCAACATGTGGACCTGACACAGTTGGCAAATGCACCGACCACTCCGATTGCTTCTATTGATGGATTTGCCTGGTCAGCGGGTGAGTCAAAGCAGGTGACGTATGTCGGTGATGATCGACAAATTTGTGAGCTCTGGTTACCAAAGGGTGGCAGGTGGACCTATACAGATCTCAGTACGGTGGTGTCGGCTGTGCCTGTAGGGTTTTAAGCGTGCTGTGACAGAGCTGGTCGTCCAGACCTCATTCGTTCTCCTGGCGCGTTCTGGCCCATACCTAGGAGGGCCTCTGAGTTATGAATTGCCCCCATATGTAGAAAAAGGGAGGCGAGGGAATCTCCTCGCCTCCCCTCTATATCCAGGGCTGTTGCAAAGTCCTCAATTTCTTGATCATGCAACAGCCCTGCCCCTATACCGCAAGTCCATTGCATCCGGAGCATAAAGCAGGTACAATTAGATATGACCTCCTGGTACTTCTACAGGCCGTTGGCAGTCATTATTGTCTGTTTACTTATGTAGAAAGGCCGATGCTTCTTGAGTAAGAATGTGCAGCCAGTGATCAAGCTGGAAGTTACAGTTCCGCATATTGCTCTGCCATTAAGCAGACATCAGGTAGAGGACCAGGCGGAAGCGGATCAAAAACTCCCCTCAGAGCAACTGCGCCTCCTGGCCCTTGGACGGCAAACCGGCACGACCTCCGGCCAGTATGATGATTTCACTCCTGTACCCTCCCACGACCAGAATGGGCGATTTCGCCTTTTCCGTTTGAACAATATAGTTGCGCAAGGAGGGGGGTTTTTGCTGCAAATCCTGCGTATGTATCCATCCTCACGTCAACAGGGAAACAGGAGAGAACAGATAGGGCAACTCAGACTCAGTGATAATTTAGCATTTACTATCGAGTTTCGCCGGGCAGACCAGGCACACAATTCTCGCGGTCTTGTACCTGGATTGAACTCTATAGTGATTTACCTGGATGCAGAGGGGAAGCCCGGCAGTTACAGCATTGATGGCATAAAAAGCTGAACGGAGAGATCAACCATGCCCGCATTCCTTACCCACTGGCATGTACTCATTGAAACGGCGAGACGCAGTCAGGACGCAGGCAACGACCTGGGATCGTTGATCATCGATACTGCTGCATTGCGCCGCCGCTCACATGGACTCGATACACCTCCACAGACGACAGCTGCTGGAGCAGTCTGGGACACCGGTCCACTGCCTGAAATCGACTACAGCTTCCCCGGCAGCGACATCTCCTCCATGGCCTACCTGGGAGCTATAGCACCTGATATGACTTACTACACTGCTGACAATTTTAAAGATAAGTTGACGGATCGCAGGTCGCAAAGGTCATCCGTACAACCTTCTGCAAACAACAACACCCCCTGGGCAGATCTCCTCCACAACAATCGTTCTGGAGATATACTGCTCGCTTTTCTTGAATTCATTGCGGATGTCCCTTCGCCCGCGCTGCGTAGCCAGGCTCTTGCGTTCTCTATGGGATACCTCTCACATATAGCGACCGACATCGCCCTCAACCCGTATATCAATGCCCTGACCGCAGCCTACGATCGCAGCGAAGTACCGGGGATGGGAGTTTTTAATCCCCCGGGGCTGCACTTTTATGTAAAACTATGCCTGGATGAACATATTGCCAGCGTCTACTTTAATCGCCCTCTCTACGCATGGACGAACCAGCTGTGGTGGCAATATATTGAGCCAGCCGCGCAAAGCATAACTACGGGCTCTACGCTACGCGCACACGTGCTGGATTTACTGGCTGCTGCCGCCGAGGCGATCTATGGTTTGAGTGAAGAGCAAGCGAAAGCGTTCCACTTAGATCACCTCGCAGGGCTGCGGGGATTACGGCGCTACCTGGCGGGCTGTGGCGGCTTCCGTTTCCTGATCTGGCGTCTCCTGACCAGAAGACGTGCAGGCAATCCCATCATTGCCACCATTACTGCAGGACACGACCAGCAAGGATCTTTTGAAGAAGTGTTAGCATACGCAATACGTTTGAGCGAACGATTTTGTCGTCGAGCTATGAGTTACTATGCAGCGCTACGTAACGTAAATGCTGGGGCCAATGAACGCAGTCGCAAGCGTTCTATCCTGGGGGGTGACTTGCGTAACTGGAGGTTGGATACCGGGTACACAGCCGATATCACCTTTGATCAAGACGTCACGCTTCACTTGCTGCATAACTGGGTTCACTTCGCAGAACTCTGGGAATCTGACGCGGCTGCCACCAATCAACCCCAGACGTCCCTGAATCACTGACTCTTACGACGACAAATAAAACCGCTCCCCCTATGCATATTTGGCAGTGCGGCTTACCACGCATAGAGGGAGTGTTATTTATCATCACTTTTCTTCTCTTCTGTGGCTTTTAGTCCACTGAAGGGAAGAAAAGGTGTTTGCGCATCTTTAAGTATATTGCAAGTTTAGCGTATGAAAATCTGGTAAATTCCTAGTGCAGTCGCGGCAGCGAGCAGCATAGCCAGGAGTTGAAAAAGCCGGTGGCGTAGGAGTAATTCACGCTCGTCAATCGCTATCGTCCTGGCACCGCTTGAGCGTCTTACATCATATTCTTTCTGCATAATCTTTTTCCTCTAACAATCTCATCTTGAGCATCTACGGGCCTTCTCACTTTCGAGTACCCTCACATATAAATACGTTCGTGAGAGCTTTTTAGTTATATCTAATCCATCCTAATATCTCGTTTTCGGGCGATTTTTAAAAGAAGATGGCGCGAAACCATGTCTCCAACGTCTTGAGCAAGCTGCCAAGCCAGATCTCTAACGTTCTGAGTGAGCTATCAAACCATACCTCCAACATCCTGAGTAAGCTGCCAAACCATGTCTCTACTATCCTGAGTAAACCTCCAAACCATATTTCTATCGCCTTGAGCAAACTGCCAAGCTGTACCTCTACCATCTTGAGTGAACCGCCAAACCATATTTCTACTGTCTTGAACAAGCCGCCAAGCCAGATCTCCACCATCCTGAGCAAACTGCGAAACCAGGTCTCCAACGTCTTGAGTAAGCTCGAGGCCGCCGAGCGGCCAAGGCGATGCGTGCTGCCTGGCCGAGGATAGGAATTGTGTTGAGAGAAGAGCCAGGAAAAAAAGGCGGGTGTTGAATACACCTGAGCCCAGATTTCGTGACCAGCGCTTGCATATTCGGTATAGCGTGGGTGGCCACCAGCAACCTTGATAGCCTGTATCATATCACGCGAACCGGATACAGGAACACCGCCATCGCCAGAACCATGAAAAGCCCAGATGGGCAAGCTAACGAGCCGGGAGGCCTTTGAGGGATCACCGGCTCCGGCAAGAGGGGCCGCAGCAGCAAAATAGCCAGGCCAGCGCTCAATTGCGTCCCAGGTGCCATAGCCACCCATCGAGAGTCCCGTGATGTAGAGGCGGTGTGAATCAATGTTGAGGTATTGTTTTTGCAAAGCATCCACGATCTCCTTAGCCATGCGCAAGGAGTCAGTTGGTTGGGCGGCAAGGGTGTAGGAGCCCTGGGAAGCTGGTACGTCTACCCAATGCTGGGGATCGTCGACTTGTGGAACGACGATGAAAGTCGGATATTGGGCTTGCACATCAGGCGAAGATAGGCCGGGGATGCCTGGGCCCCAGACTTTCACATAGTCCTGGTTAAGCAGCACGTTCCGGTTTTGATCCGGGGGGTTGTTAACGTTTGCACGCTCATCTCCACCATGGAGCAGGAGAACCAGGGGATACTTTTTTTGCGGATTATAGTTGAAAGGGATAAAGAGATAGTAAGTCATCTGCATATCATGAGCGTCAGTAAAGACCCGTGTAACATAGTTACCGGGGGTTGTCGCTTGTAATGGTGGAGCGGGTGGAAAAGATTTAGCACGCACTTTCCCCTGCACCGGTGGAGTTGGTGTAGCGTAGGAAGACGAGACTAATGCGAACAACAACATATTTGATACTAAACAAAGCCAGGCAATATGTTGCCTCCAGGTTTTCATGGAAAGCTATTCCTTCTGGCGCAGGGGTTTCTCCGCTTTATTTAGTAATTTAAGAAGGAAATGTCATGAAAGCGTGATGAACAGCGTCATAAATGATGTAGCAAGCATCCCGTCACTTACACATAGTGATGTCCTTAGGCAGTAGGCTTGATATTCTGATTCATGCGGAACAGGTTGGTCGGGTCGTACTTATTCTTCAACTGCACGACCTGCTCCGCCAATTTGCCGAGGAGAAGCTGCGCGAAGCGAACGAATGGGCAGCCACGTTGGAGAAGCACCTCGACTACTACGTCACCTGGGCAGAGAGGGCAGACGTGGGGCTACGCGGTGGGGAACAGGTGAAGTGGTTTCAGTGCATCGAAGCGGAACACGACAATCTGCGGGTCGCGCTGGAGTGGGGGATTCACGGGCAAGGAGCCGAGACCGGCTTGCGGCTGGCGAACGCCTTGTGGTGGTTCTGGTTCCGGCGTGGGTACTTGCGCGAAGGGGATGAATGGTTGATGGCTGGACTGGCACGAACAGAGGGGGAGACGCCAACACGCGCCTATGCCATGGTCAATGCCGTTCCGCTGGCTCATCAACTGCACGCCGGTGTCACCACGAGCGATGCTGAAGAATTGCGGGAAGTCGTACGGATCGGTCAAAAGCTGGGACTGCACGAGGTGGTGGGGTTGGCCTATGTCAGCATGAGCTTTAGCGTCGCAGACTATCAAGCAGCAATGGCCCTGTTCGAGCAAGCGATTGGCCTCCTGCGACGAGCGGATGCGCGTTCTGTACTCACCACAGCCCTGTTTCTCTACGGTAATCGGGCGCGGGCGCAGGGTGATCTCAGCCGGGCAGAAGTCCTCTATCAGGAGAGCCTTGACATCGCTCAAGCTGATCAGAACCGTGAATGGATGATCAGTCCCCTGGGCAACTTAGGCCGTCTTGCCATGTATCGAGACGACTCTGAGCGGGCAGCGGCGCTTCTCCAGCAGGCTATCGCTCTTGGTCGACCATCAGGGAACCGGGTTGCCATTGCCGACTGCCTTATCTACCTCGGCACGTTGGAGTTGTATCGGGCAGAGTATGATGCAGCAAGGGAACATCTGGAGGAAACGCTGGCGCTGTTTCGTGATGTTGGCAATCACATGGGCATTGTCCACGCCTATCATTGCCTGGCTGACCTGGCGCTGCACCAGGGGAATGACGAACGAGCAGCAAAGCTGGTCAGCGATAGCCTGTCTATGTCCCAAAGGTTTCTCGGCAATTTCTCCAACCGCGAATTCAGCACAGAACGCCTG
>WNGP01001177.1_pt1 | contig 38815 bp, 32 predicted proteins | sample 5407671 | NCBI WGS metagenome assembly WNGP01 (sample SAMN13153381, study PRJNA577476) | soil metagenome | isolation source: 40 cm soil or saprolite under Garry oak tree replicate 2 | place: USA:California | collected 2016-06-15 | reverse complement strand
TAATCGTGGGGCCGCCGTTGATCGGCTTTTTTTACCAGCGCACCAGTAATTTCACCCTGGCCTTCGGCTCGGTGATGATCTTCGGCTTTATCGCCATTACTGCCTCGTTCCTGGCGGGACCAGCGGTGAAGCGCGAAACAGTGGTATAGAACGCCTTATTGCTTATCCTGGAGGAAATCTTCGGGGTTGACGAAGAGTTGTACATAGCCACACTGAGTACACACCAGTGGAGTAATGGTCGATCCCAGTACAGTATGTCTTGGCGAAATCACATGTGTATATTGACTTTGGGTGAACTGACTCCATCTGCGATATCGCGGATCGGCATTACATACGGGGCATGGCTGAGCTAGATTAGTGACATATGGCTGCATTTATAGTATCCTCCAATTAGAAGCCTGGCGGCCAGGAAACGTGCTGTTTTCCAATAAGGCATTGTAGCAAATTTTTGTTGATTGGTGTTATAGGATAGCAGGAATCCCGGAAATTCCTACCTTTCCGACGATTTGTGCGCTACTTTCTCTCATAGTGGGACGTTTACTTAGCAATGATTGAAAATTAGCACCTAGGGAGAACTGACACATGCAAAGACCAAAAGCTATCATTTTCGATCTTGATGGCGTTCTGACCGATACGTCGGAATATCACTATCAATCCTGGAAGAGGCTGGCGGACGAAGAGGGCATTCCCTTCACGCGGCAGGAGAATGATGAGCACCTGCGAGGCGTCAGTCGCGCAGAGTCGTTGACCTATTTACTCAAAGGCCGCAAGGTCTCGGATGCAAAGTTTCAAGAGTTGATGGATCGCAAGAACCGTTACTATCATGAGATGATTAAGAAGATGACGCCCAAAGACCTGGTGGAAGGGGGCAGGCAACTGTTAGAGGAAATCAGGCAGGCGGGAATTAAGATCGCCGTTGCCTCGGGCAGCAAAAATGCTCATACTGTACTCGATCTCTTGCAAATTATGGACCTTCTCGACGCCGTTGCCGATGGCTATAGCGTCTCTAACAGCAAGCCCGCGCCCGATATCTTTGTCTATGCAGCAGGCATGGTACGTATACCCACTTCCGAGAGCCTGGTCGTCGAAGATGCTGATGCAGGTATCGAGAGTGCAAAGGCCGGGGGGATGCAGGCAGTTGGCATTGGTCCAGCGGAACGTTTTCATCGAGCAGACAAAGTGCTGCCTTCGCTCGCGAACAAACATTTGCAAGACCTGATAAGCTGATGATCTCCGTCCTCCGGGGGCGCGATAAATCGGCCCCTACGGGATGGAGTTAGGGAGGATAAAATATCTGTGAACCTCTGGAACATAGAAGAAGATAAATTTGACCCCAAGAGGCTAAACATCCAGGAAACGGTGTATACCATAGGCAATGGCTATTTCGGTACACGAGGCACTTTAGAGGAAGGCTATGTTGGGTCTGAACCTGCTACCCTGCTCTTCGGTGTTTTCGACAGGATTCCCATAGGAAGAGAAGAACTGGCGAATGCGCCTGACTGGCTGCCGCTCAAACTATTTGTCAACGGTGAGCGTTTTCGCCTGGATAGAGGCAAGCTTCTCGCATACCAGCGCACGCTAGATATGTACAACGGCGTTCTTACGCGTACTATGCGCTGGGAAAGCCTTGAAGGCATGCAACTGACGATAAAGAGCGAGCGTTTCGCCAGCCTGGCTGACGAGCATGCCGGCGCTATGCGCTACCATGTCACCATCGATGAGCTGCCGGGTGCGGTGGGTGGAAGCGAGGGGCAAGAGGTGGACGTGATCCTGTGGGGAACGTTCAACATGGCGGTGGGTAACTACGATCTCATGCACTGGGAGAGCATCGAACAGGGAAAAGAGGACGACCTGATCTGGTTTCAGACGCAGACGCGGCACAAGACCGTGCAACTGGTGCAGACTGTGAGTTTTGATACCCAGGCGCCTGGCTTCCAGAAAGAGCCATTCTACTCGGATTTTGCGCCGGGCTGGCGCCTGCGCGGAAACCTGGGCGTAGGATCAACGCTCACGGCGGAGAAGCTGGTCGTCATGTATACATCGCGTGACACGGAGTCTCCCCGCATGGCGGCACTCGAGCACCACCACAGGATTTACGACGGCGGAGAGCCACTACAACAGCGGCCTGCCAGCGCAACGGAAGCGGGGACGACCCCATACGAAGCGCTGCTGGCACAACACGAGGAAGCCTGGCACGGCTACTGGCAAGAGGCAGATGTTGTCATCGAGGGCGATGACCAGGCGCAACTGGGTATGCGCTACAATATCTATCAACTACGCATCAGCACCTCTTCGCATGACAGTCGCTACAGTATTGCAGCCAAGGGGTTGACGGGCTTTGGCTACCGGGGCCACGTCTTCCATGATACCGAAATTTTCATGCTGCCTTTCTTCACCTATGTCCAGCCCGCTATCGCCCGCAACCTGCTGTTCTATCGCTACAGGCTGCTACCGGCTGCGCGCAAAAAGGCGAAGGAGAACGACTGCAAGGGCGCGCAATATCCCTGGGAGAGCACACTAGATGGTGAAGAAGCTACCCCAGAGGCGATCATCCACCCGGAAAGCGGCGAAATCATCCCTATCCTGAACGGCCAGATCGAACTGCATATCAGCGCCAGTATCGCGTATGCTGTCTGGAATTACTGGCGTGTCACGGGCGATGACGAATTTATGCGGAACTATGGAGCAGAGATCGTGCTATCTACGGCAGCATTCTGGGTGAGCCGGGCCGAGTTCAATGCAAAACTGGGCGAGTACGAGATCAACGACGTGATCGGCCCTGACGAGTGGCACGAACATGTCGACAATAACACCTACACCAACTACATGGCGAAGTGGAACATCCAGGCAGCACTTAAGAGCTTGCACTGGCTGCGTTCGACCGACGCCGATAAGGCTGAGCAACTGGCGCAGCAGCTCGAACTCAACGAACAGCAACTGGATCACTGGCGCGAGGTTAGTAGCAATATGCGTATCCTCCAGGACCAGCAGACGGGCCTGTTCGAGCAGTTTGAAGGTTTTTTCAAGCTCGAGTTCCTCGACCAGAGCAAGTTCAGCGGCCGCAAGACCTCCTACCAGGGTTTGCTTGGCATAGAAGTGGTGCAGCGATACCAGATCAGCAAGCAGGCAGACGTGTTGATGCTGCTGACGGTGCTGAACGAGCATTTTGATCTACCAACCAAGCGGGTCAACTGGGACTATTACTTTCCCATCACCGACCATGACTATGGTTCGTCACTCACCCCGGCGCTGCACTGCATTCTCGCGTGCGAGATGGGCCTGACCGACGAAGCCTACAGGATGTTCATGAAGGGCGCGTTGATCGACCTGGAGGACCTGCGCGGCAACACGGCGGAGGGTATTCACGACGCCTGTTCGGGAGCGGTGTGGCAGGCGGCGGTATTCGGCTTTGCCGGCCTGCGCCTTAATGATGAAGGTTATACCACGAAGCCAACCTGGCCCGATGGCTGGACGCGCCTGGCCTTTAATTTCCATCACCAGGGGAAGCCGATCCGCGTCGACTTGCGGAGGGAATGATATTGGAGAAAGCGTATGTCTCAGAGGCACGCACTTTGGGCTTTTATGATTGGATGTCTTATTTTCTTGCTTACAGCCTGCGCCGCAGGCCCTTCGGCAACGCAGGCTCCTGGGGCATCACCAACGGCAGCTGCTCCTACAGCGACGTCGCAGCCAACGGCGACAACGCTGCCAGTGGGAACGGTGCTCTACCAGGCGAGCTGGTCCCATGGGCTCTCCGGCTGGCAGGGCACGCACGGGTGGAAGGTGGTTAACGGGCAGCTTGTGGCCGATTCCAGTGGCCCGAACATTCTCGCTATTCCTTACAGACCAACGGTGAGCGATTACGCGGTCGAGGTTCGCCTGCGGGTCGTGCGTTTGCTCAAGCCGAACGGGGGCTACTTCACTATTGCTGCTCCCAAGACGACGGGAAAAGATGGCTACCAGGCAGGGGTCAATAACCTGCTGGGGATAGAGCCACGTCCAAATGGAAGCCATCCACAGGCGCAGGTGTTCATAGATCCTTCCAGTTCTATGGCGCCAGGCAGTGCTCTGCCGATTGATTACGAGCCGGGCTCCGGGTGGCATATCTACCGCGTCGAGGTCCTGGGGAACGAGGCGCGTTTGCTGGCGGATGGTGTGCAAATAGGACGGGCGAGCAGTGAGCAGACCAACGTGCTCTCGAACGGGCCGATCAATTTGAGTACGGCGTTGATTGTGCTGCGGGTGAGCAGTGTGCGCGTTGTCGCGGTGTAGGAAGGCTGGCGGCCGCTTTTTGCCGGACCGTGGCGGAAACGCTATTGACATTTGGGTGCAGGGCAGGTATGATATGGCGGTGGCAAGTTATGGAAAAAGGCCACGAAGCAGGAAATGAGGCGCATTCGTCTAGCGGCCTAGGACATCGCCCTCTCAAGGCGGAGATCACGGGTTCGAATCCCGTATGCGCTACCAACCAGGTTTTCAAAGATGCCTCAAGCCAGATGAGAAGTGGCCTGGGGCGTTTCGTTTTCTCCCACTACCCTCGCTATGTAGCAACCATGTAGCAACGGGGCAGGTGTGCTTTGCCAAGCACTATGGCTCTATCGCATCCTTGCTGATCCGCAAGAGGCCAGTTTACCGCGAGTCGGGGTGGTCTGCTCCTGGCTGCTCTTCTCGACGTGAGAGAGCCCCTCCCGAGGCGATCTCGTGCTTCAACGGGCGAATCCATAGCGAGAGAGAGGCAGGCTGCATCGTCTCCTGCACGATAGCCAGCAACTGCTCGTGCAACTGATCCAGGTCCACCTCCTGGCGCAAGCTGGCGCTGAAGGCTGCGATGGTCCTGGCAGCGTCATACTTGCGGCGATAGAAACGCCGGTCGATGGTGCGCTGAATGCCATGGCGCAGGGGCTGGAAGAGGGCGGCAACGATCAGGGTCGAGCCGACCAGGATGAGCGGAGACTGCGCCGCCCGTGGGCTGAAGGTTGCGAACGCCACCTGCAAGCCAAGAACTAGCCCGACATACAACACGGCCAGGGTAGCGGTGAGCAGGGTATAGACCAGCGTGCGTCTGACAAACACATCGATATCGAAAGCATTGGCATACAGGACTGCCATCAAGAAACCCGCGATATTGATGCCACAGCCAAAGAAACCCGCGATATTGACGATGAGCAAGGCGAACGAGTCTGCCGGGGCGAGAGCTGGTAAGAGGAGAAAAACCAGGAGAATGATCAGGATGAAGAGGCTCAAACTCACAATAATCCACTTGGTGGCAGCTCGCTCCTTCGGGTTCAAGAGACGGCGAGAACGATAGATTAAGATACCGACAATAATCGGAAAGCTGAGCAGACTGAACACCGTGTTGATCAGGACAAAGACAGGAGTAGTGATGAAGGCGAAGAGCACTACTGCCAGGCTATTGACAAGATAAAACCCGAGCACCCAACGAGAGCCAAATTGGCCATTGGGAAAGGTTAAGAGCGCATACATGCCCAGCAGACCCATTCCCAGACCGATCAAGAGTTGCGTGGGCGCATACAGGACAGGATAGGCAGCGGCAAGGGCTGGATAGTCAGTGCCCTCATAGGCGGATAAACCCACGAGAAAAGCGCTCATGCCCAATGGCACCCATTGGCCGGGCTTCTTAAAGACAATGAGCAGCGCAATCCCCACACAGACCAGGATATAGAGCACCTGGATCACCAGATAGAAAGTGGCATAGAACGGGATGGAGAGGCCCAACTGCTCCAGGGCGCGTACATTCTCAGGTGTGAGCGAGCACCCACTGGAACAGACCGTGCGCAAGTAGGCATAGCCCAGCGGGAAACCCACAATATGACCAACTAAGATGAGAAGCGTATAGACGAGAAAGCCAGCAGTCATAAGCCAGGTAGTGCGTGGACGAGAGGGTGGGTTGAATGCCTCCTGAGTGGGCGTATCGAGAGCAACCGTCATACTCATCTCCTGGTGAACGCCAGCCCGCTGGCAGTCGCGCTATCATCGCCACCCACACATGGTGGCCGAGTCTATCTCAGCCTTAGTATAGCATACCACCGTTTCAAAAGCGTTACGACAAGCGTTAGAACCATTGTCGACAGCAGCGAGAGTGCGCAGGAGCCAAACCTTTTGGGCAAAGTACAGAAGAACAAAATCAGCAGAAGATTATTGCAGCTATTAAACAGTGGTTTGCCACCCATAACCGCTGGTTGTCCATCTTTGATAACGCAGATGATCTCTCCCTCGTCGAGGAGTTTCTACCCATTGGGGGAAAGGGACACCTCCTGCTCACTACTCGCGCCCAGGCCCCCGGCCTGCTCGCTCAGGGCATCAAGGTTGAAGAGATGACCCAACAGGAGGGCATGCTTCTGCTCCTCCGACGTGCCGGTCTACTGGTAGGCCCATTTCATTGTCTCAAGAGGTCTGGATAGTGCTGAGGGGTCTTGCATCCATTCCTCGTACGTTTGTGCCATAAGCCGGATTGTTTCGGGAGACAGCAAATGCTGCTCATGAAGTCCACACTTTCGCATTACTAAACACCACCTCGGTCGGACTATTCACATCAAATGCAACAACGCCTATTTGGCCCTGGCTGTAGCTGCTGTCGCTGTAACTATCGATTTTATGATGATTCACATACAGATCGATGGTACTGCCGCTGGCTACAACTGCCACCAGGTTGGACTGATTCAGCCCAGTGTTGATGGCAGCACTATAACCGTTGCGTAATGGTTTAAGCGTACAATTAACTTTACAATTGTTGTAGGTCCCTAATTCATAACTCCCATTTTGGCCGATGAAAAAGTAGTAACCGTTCCCCTTTGTTTCATCGTCACGGAAGATAATGTCTCCTCCTCCATCGCCTTTGACAATTGTCATCTGTATTTGATAGGCAAAATCACTGAAGTTGGTGCTAGCCACGCAGCCTTTACCTTGATTCTGTTGAATTGCATTCACGTGATACGCTCCTCCCGTGAAATCACAAGTACCTAAACTATCACCACCCTCGCTCCAGGAGTAACCGTGGCTATTATCGCTCAAGGGGTCATCAAGTGCCAGCGTTCCATAGGGAGGATAGGGAATTTGCTGATTGCTCCTGGTGAAATAGAAGAATCCAACGCTGCCCCCCACTGCAACGAGTAACGCCAATCCCACCAGTAGAATTGCTGTACCGAGACCACGACGGCGGTTCATGGTCTCTGTGCTGGCGCTGGCGCGGGAGGGAGGAGCAAGTTCCGCTGCACCTGTGGGGTCGGTTACGGGATCGCTTACACGAGGTTGCTCCTGCGAAAGTCCCTGGGGAGCAAGTACTGCTGCACCTGAGTCTGTTATGGAGCCACTGTTGATGACCGTCTCATCACTATTGGCGTTGGATAGGAAAGCCTGCTCTTCTGGGGGTGCAATCGTAATGGTGAGGATCAATGCCCCTGATGAGTCACGATCACTGGCTGGTTCGACCTGTCCTTCTAAGCGGATAATCTGCCCATTATGAGCGCCTGCTGGCACAGAGACAGGAACTTGCCTGCCTCCTCGCAGGGTGAGTGTACGGTTGGTACCCGACAGTGCCTCTGCCTCGCTGATTACTAAGGCGGCGCGAATATCGCTGCTGTTTAGCTCGTGTGGAGTGTTTGCTATAGTGGGACCGGAGCTATCAACGGGCAAGGCCTGCTGGAAGGCGCGTGCAAAGGCTGAGATGGAAGCAAAGCGCTCTTCCGGTTTTTTCGCCAGCGCATGCAGCAGCACTGTATCGACGTCCGCCGGAAGGTGTGGATTGAGTTTGCCCGGGGGTTGTGGTGTCACATGGAGGTGCTGATACATCACTTGCCCTAAGCCCCCTTGAAAAGGAGGACGACCTGTCAACAGGTCGTAGGCCATAATCGCCAGGGCATACTGGTCGGTTGCCGCGACGGGAGTCCCTTCCCACTGTTCCGGGGCCATGTATGCTGGCGTGCCGCGAACAGATTGGCTCATAGTTGCAGTAGCGCTGGCGGATTTTGCCACGCCAAAATCCGCCAGCATCAGATCAGGACGGCCTGAAGCATCTTCACTACCGCGAATGAGAAAATTGGAGGGTTTGACATCCTGGTGGACAACCTGGTGGTTGTGGGCGTACTGAAGGGCACTGGCAGCCTGCTGTACAATCAATCCAACATCTTGTGGAGAGAGCAAGGCAGTATTCCTGCGCTGTTGCATCCAGGCAGCAAGGGTGTCCTCTTTACAAAAGGGCATCACCATATAGGTCAGTGTCATTCCATGGATGGTTGCCTCGCCAAAGTCAAAGAGTGGCAGGATGTGAGGATGGTTGAACATGGCGATAGCCCTGGCCTCGCGCAGGAAAAGACGAGTCGCATCGGGGTCGGGATACTCAGCCTGAATGACCTTGATGGCGACTTGCCGTCTCAACTGCTCATCCTCCGCGAGGTAGACTTCGCCCATGCCCCCGCGTCCGAGCAGGCGTAGAAGGCGGAAGCGGCCTATGTGTGACTCTGCTAATGACATTGTTCCCACCTTGCTTAAAGTAGGCAAAAAATAGAGTGAAAGCACATCTATAACGACAGGAATAGTATATCACATGTTTTATGTGGTAACTACCCAGGAGGGGATTGCTGCTTTTATCCCAGGAGGTGGAGTGAAGGATACAGGATGCCCAGGGCATAATGGGATAACCTAAGCACTTGAGAAGGATTGAACTTTTGCGCTATAGTAACATGTAGTGTTGCGCCAGACATCACCTATGCTGGCGCAAACATCACATTTAGCACGAAAGGAACTTCTATGCATAAAAAATTGATTTGCGGACTGGTAATAGTGGGGTTGCTTACCATTTTCGCCAGCGCCTGCGGCATCAGGGACGCCAGCAATTCCTCGCTGCCAGCGGTTCACATGGGCGGGGCCACCTTCCTGCAAACATCGATCACTATCCATAAAGGCGATATGCTGAACCTGGTGGACGATGTAGCGTCCACACATATCATCGCCAATGGCACGTGGGACAACGGGGCTGCGAAGCCACACGTGGAAAGCGGCGCGCCCACTATCAATCAGACATACGCCGGCAACGATAGCTCTGCCGTCGGCCCATTCAACACAGCAGGGACTTTTAAGTTGTACTGCACGATCCACACCAATATGAATCTGACGGTCGTCGTCCAGTAGGCAATATTCCGCCTATCTGACGTTTATTGGAACAGGATAGCTTTGCTGGCTCCGCTGCGCCATGCCATAGTACTTTTATGGCAGAACATGCAGAGGTCACACAGCTAGCATGCTATACTGTTCCGAGAAACTTTGAGTAGATAAAGGCGGTCCTGACCCTATGCGGTGGCAGTCACGGAAACAACTGAAATTCCCTACTTCTTTTTCCTTTTATTGCAAATGCAGCGCTATAGTACTTCTCTTCACGTTGTGTGCGCTCAGCGTTGCTTGCGGCACCAGCAATAGCAGCCAGGTAGATCCAAGCAACCAGTCTGTCACCGTTACTATCGACTTGAACGGTTCTAACGCTTCACCCACGCCGCCGCTACCGGATTACCTGTGTGGAGCATGGGCGACCAATACTTCGCCTGGCTTCAACCCAAACGCTCCCATTAACGTCTTTGCTAAATTCGTCCATACTGTTAATAATAACCCTGTCGGTGTGGATGGCGCCACAGCCACGGCTCAAATAGACTGGCCCGATGGCACTACCGACACGGCGACGGCAAAGACGACTTCCGACGGATTAGCAGTTATTCCTATTATGCTGAAGCCAAATGCCGTCAATAAAATAGTGCTTGTGCAGGTTACGTTCACCAAGGACGGTATTCCCCCCTGCGAGGTACCTCAACCGGCTTATTTCACGCCTGGGCTGGCTTCTCCTACGGTGACACCGCCTCCTCCACAGCCGACATCGCCGGTCAGTACGCCAACCATTATAATCACACCGCCAGTGAGACCAACGATCACGCCTATCGGGGGAAATACAACGCCGGGGCCGGCAGCTTCGCCGGGACCTTAATTCCAGCGGGCAACATATCCAGCATGTCAATGACCCCACAGCTAAAGCTGGGGGACTCCTGCGGCATCTTGTTGAACGAACCACTTGCAAATTGTCGCTAATCTATGCATAATTGCAGCAGGGAGAGAAAAACATGAACCGCAGGGAATTGCTCAACGAGCGACGACAGAATATGCTGCAACAGAAACAGACAGATACTCTACCTGCTATTGCTGGCGATGCCTCCAATGGGAAGGGCGCGGGGCGGCACGCGAAGCACCTGCGTGAAGAAAATATGCGCCTGCGCTGGGAACTCAGCAACTTGCAAGAACAGTTTGATAAAGAACTTGAGGCGATGCACAACAGTTACCAGCAGCAAATCGTAGAATACCAGAACCAGTTGCGCGACTTGATGGAAGACCATAACCGCATACAGGGGGCAAAGTTAGAGCTGGAACAGCACTACCAGCAGCTTTACCATAATTTCCAGAATGCCGTCGAGGAAGAAGCGCAAAAGATGGTGACCGAGGCAGTGAGCACGGTTGAAATCACACCTGAACATACTCCTGTACTGCTGCGCGATGCGAGGAAGACTATAGAGCTTCATGCCAGGCAGGTAGAAGATAAACATGTAGCGCAGGCGCTCAACTTGATGCGCGAGGCACAACGTAAAGCCCAGCAGTTGGAGCAAGAGCTTGACCACGAGCGGCGGCAGATGCAGGCCGAACGCCAGAGCGTGCTCAACTTTCAAAACCGTGTGCGCGAGCAGGAGAAGCTGCGTTTTGAGGCACAACGGACGCGATTACATGCCCAATGGACAGGAACGGTCACTATGATGGTCATCATTAGCGTGATAGGTTTTCTTGTCATCCAGGCATGTGTTTTCTATTTTGTAGACGCGTCGTTTTCCTTCTCATCTATCGCGGCCATTTTTGTCTGCACGATGTTGTCCTTTTTCGTTGCGCGCCTGGCAATCTTCCTCAACCACATCCGCGAGAGCACGCCACATACAAAGCCTGTGAAGAAGTCATGAACCTCAGGCATGAATGCCGGGGCTTGCAGTCACCCTTATCCATCCTGCGGCGGTTTTGGTGAATGCCCTTCCACCCCAGGGCCGATAAATCGGCGATGGGCACAGTGAACCGGCCCCTACGGATTACCTGCGCAAGCTGAGAATTGTTCGCACTTTCTTGCGATTACTGGCCGCGGCACCGCTTTCCAGGTAAGCCTCGAAGGCGGTCTGCTGGATACCTGTGCTCATGGTAGGGTAGACATGGATAGTATCGCGGATATCTTTGAGCGCCAGGTTATGTTGCATGGCGAGTGACAATTCGCCGAGCATTTCACCGGCACGCGCGCCGACCATGTGCGCACCTACGATCTCGTCTTTTTTGCCTGCGAGGACCAATTTGATGAAGCCAACGGTCTCGTTCTCTGCCTGCGCCCGGTCGATCTCGCTCCAGGGGAATTTGACGATACGCACCTGACTATGCTGCTTCCCCGCCTCGTCAGGGGTCAGGCCGATGCGAGCTGCCTCAGGATCGGTGAAGGTGCACCAGGGCACAACACGATAATCAACCTTCTTCTTGCCGACCGGCACCAGCGCGTTGCGTACAGCCACACTGGCCTGGTACGCCGCGACATGGGTAAAGAGATAGCCGCCGGTGACATCGCCAATGGCCAGGATATTCGATGATGATGTCTGGAGATGCTCATCGACCTGGATACCTCTGTTATCGTACTTGACGCCGGCTGCTTCCAGGTTCAGTCCCTCGACGTTGGGCCGGCGACCCAGGGCCAGCAGGATTTCATCAGCTTCAATGTTGAGGAGATTATCTCCCTGCCTGGCGACAACCACCTTTATATGCCCATTGCGACCGGCCTTCACGAAGCGCGCGCCCGTATAAATATTGATGCCCTCGGTCCTGAGGACCGAGGCAATTGTGGACGAGACCTCCGGGTCTTCTTTAGGCAGAACGCGGTCAGGCCCCTGGATAATCGTCACAGTTGCACCCAGCCGCCTGAATGACTGGCCGAGTTCCATGCCCATGGGGCCGCCACCAATGATCACTATCGAGGCCGGCAAATGCAGCAGGCTGAAGGTATGTTCGTTGGTCAGGTAGCCCACTTCCTCCAGCCCCTCCACGTCAGGAGTTGCTGGGCGCGAACCGGTGGCAATCAAGGTATTGCGGCTCGTAATTTCCTCGCCATTCAGGCTCAGTTCAGTAGGGGACTTAAAAGCCACTTTGCCAAATTTGACGGTGACGCCCTCTGTATAGGTTTTCTCGCTCTCGGCCACGCGATCAATGACACCCTGTATATACTGGCTGATCTTCGCCATATCCACGCCCAGGTTGGCAGGCACCAGCCCCAGGGCAGCAGCATCCCTGGCCTGTTGTACTATGCGCGCCACGTGGATCAGGCTCTTGCTGGGCACACACCCATAGTTCAAACAATCTCCACCCAGGCGCTCTTTATCGATGAGCAACACATTTGCACCGAGCGCCGCCGCTACGCGCGCGGCCGTAAGCCCGCCGGAGCCGCCGCCTATAATTGTCAAATCATATTGTGTACGCGCCATCCAGTCCTCCTTGCAATGCTCCGCAGTGCAACTTAGTAGTCATCATGCCCATTATAAAGCGCCATAAAAATCACCGTCTATCTCTATGCGAGCGTGTTATGATTAGATGCCGTAGGCAAAGTAATCCAGTAATTGTCTAAATGCATACTGCTACATACTCACCACTGGAAATAATGCGGTATACTTTTATCAAATGCATTCGAGTACTTGTAAGGAGACTCTTCATGATCCAACAGACCCACACAGCAGGCGGGCCCCAACAGCATACCATCTGGCAAGATGGCCAGGTGCCGGAGCCCTGCGTCATCGTCATCTTTGGCGCCACGGGCGATCTGACGCAGCGTAAGCTCCTACCCACGCTGGCACATCTGATGCACGATCATCCTCTGCCGGAAAGCTTCAAGATTGTTGCCTTTGCGCGCCGCCCTATGAATGATGATCAATGGCGTAAAATGGCCCTGGACTCGGTCAACAAATACCTGCCACCAGACGACAAACTCGATAGCAACGCGCAAAAGGCTTTTGCGCGCAATTTATATTACTGCCAGTCCGATTTCAATGACCGCGAAGGGTACTATAAGCTTGCTGATTTACTTGAACGACTCGACAACGAGCAGGGCACCGGCGGGAACCGCATATACTACCTGGCTACTCCCCCCAGCACCGACTCCGAGATCATTTACCAGCTTGGCGGGGCCGGGCTTGCACGGCCCTCGCACGTTAACGGAGACGAGGAGTCCTGGACGCGTATCGTGATCGAGAAGCCATTCGGACGCGACCTCGCCTCCGCCCAGAAGCTTAATCGCGAACTTGCCCGCGTCTTTCGAGAGAAACAGATCTACCGCATCGATCACTACATGGGCAAAGAAACGGTGCAAAACCTGCTGGCATTCCGTTTCGCCAATGGCATATTCGAGCCCCTGTGGAACCAGAAATATATCGATCACGTGCAGATTCTGGTAGCCGAGAGCCTGGGCATCGGCACCCGCGCCGAATACTACGAGGAGTCAGGCGCTATTCGCGATATGGTGCAGAACCATATCATGCAGGTCCTCTGTCTCACCACTATGGAAGCCCCGGTTGCCTTCGATGCCGATGCGATCCGTGACGAAAAGGTCAAGGTCATGCGTGCCATCCCGCCGCTCACCGCGCAAGAGGTGGCAGAGCGCACGATACGAGGGCAGTACACGGCAGGAGTGATCGACGGGCAGCAGGTGGTCGGCTACAAGCAGGAGCAGGGTGTTGCTCCGAACTCAACGACGGAGACCTACGTTGCGCTCAAACTTTTCATCGAGAACTGGCGCTGGGCCGACGTGCCTTTCTACATCCGCACCGGAAAACGCCTGCCGAAGCGCAGCACCGAAGTGACGATCCAGTTCAAACGCGTGCCGCATCAACTCTACAAGCCATCCGAGACGAAGGGACTGGTTCCCAACCGCCTGACTATACGCATTCAACCGGACGAGGGTATTTCTCTCAAATTCGCGGCCAAGGTTCCGGGCGCAGCACGCCATCTGAGCGATGTTGACATGAATTTTTCCTATGCCAGCGCCTTCGGCATAGAACCGCCCGACGCATACGAGCGCCTGCTGGCCGACTGTATGGTAGGGGACTCCACGCTGTTCATCCGCCGAGACGAGACCGAGATGTCCTGGTGCATCGTGGATAGCATTACCAATGCCTGGAAGGATATGCCTGCAAGCACTGTCTATCCTTACCCGGCAGGAACATGGGGTCCGCCCGAGGCCGACGCGCTGATCGAGAAAGACGGGCGCCAGTGGGATAATCCGTGAGTGTGAGAACACTAGGCTATCAGTTCCTCCATCTGTTTCAGATGCGCTTCGAACAGCGACAGCGCCTGGCGTACAGGCTGCGGTGAGGTCATATCTACCCCGGCCTTCTTGAGCAGTTCGATGCTGTAGTTGGAGGAGCCCGAACGGAGAAACTTCAGGTAACGGTCAACCGCGGGCTTGCCTTCGCGGAGAATCTGCTGCACCAGGGCGGAAGCTGCGCTGATACCGGTCGCATACTGGTAGACATAGAAGCTGAAGTAGAAGTGAGGAATGCGCGCCCACTCGATGTCGATGAGGCTATCGATGGTCACTTCTGCACCGTAGTACTTCTCGTTGAGAGCGCGGTACGTGGCGCTGAGCGAATCGGCGGTCAGCGGCTCGCCCTGCTCGGCATGGGAATGTACGAGCTGTTCAAACTCCGCGAACATGGTTTGCCGGAACAGTGTACCGCGGAAGTCCTCCAGCGAGTGGTTGAGGATGGCCAGGCGCAAAGCGCGGTCAGTAGTGATTTTCAGCAGGTATTCGGTCATCAAGCCTTCATTCAAGGTCGAGGCCACCTCGGCCACGAAGGTGGTATAGTCGCCATACTGGTAGGGCTGGTGTGCGCGAGTATAGAACGAGTGCATGGAGTGGCCTAGCTCGTGCGCAAGCGTATACATACCATCGCGATTGTCCTGGAAGTTCATCAATATGAACGGATGCGTGCCATACGCGCCCGAGCTATACGCGCCACTGGCTTTGCCAGGGGTTTCATAGACGTCGATCCAGCGCTGTTGGAAACCCTGCCGCAGGGTACTAATATAATCTTCCCCGAGTGGCGCCAGGGCATTTATAACAGCTTCGCGCGCCTGCTCATAGCTGATCTCGTTCTGAACTTCCTTGACGATAGGCACGTAGAGATCGTACATGTGCAATTCGTCGAGTTGCAGGACGCGCTTGCGCAACTTCAGGTAGCGGTTGAGCAAAGAAATGTGCTCGCTCACCGTTTCAACCAGGTTATCATAGACGCTGGTAGGGATATTGTCGACTGCAAGGGCGCGGTCTCGGCAGGATGCATATGCGCGCTGTTGTGTGTAGAAGATGTCGGCTTTTACTTGCGATGACAGGGTAGTCGCGATGGTATTGCGCTGTTTGAGGAACGTGCCATGCAGGCCCTCGAAGGCTTCTTTACGCACGCGGCGATCTGCGCTGCGGATAAAGACCAGGTAGTTACCTTGCGTCAACTGAACCTCTTCGCCCGCCTCGTTTTTTATCACGGGCAGCGAGAGGTCTGCATTGTCAATCATAGTGAAAATAGTCCCTGGAGCAACGGCGATTTCGCCTGTGGCAGCGAGGACTGCTTCTATCTCTGCTGAACGCACATGAGGTCGCATGCGGTTCAAGTCATCCAATTGATGGCTATAGAGTTCCAGCCCGGGCGCCTCGCGTAGAAATCGATCTAGCGTTGCTTGCGGCAAAGCCAGGATCTCCGGCTCGATGTATGCAGCGGCGGTAGTGGCCCGGACTTGTAACTGCATGGCACGGTCGGCCATACCTTGATACTTACTATTGGTCGTATCTTCGTCCCTACGCATGTGGGCATAGGCAACAAGGCGTCCAAGTTCTTCGAACAACTCATCGCGCTTGCGCAGCACTGTTAACAACGCCTGCCCGCTCTGGGCAAGCGTTCCCTTCAGCGCTTCCAGTTCTGACAAGTGGCGCTGGAGATCCTGGGCCCCGCGCTCCCAGTCATCGTCACTGGAATAGATGCTTTCGAGATTCCATGTATATGCGGGCGGAATTTCGCTGCGCCTGCTAAATGTTTGCAAGATATCACTCCTTGTGATTACTTTTTGTGATTACTTCTCGAGCAGTAAATCGTCCCTGTTTCCCCACTTATCTAGAAAGCGGTAGAAGTTGCGCCTGGTCAGGCGCATTCGCTCGGCATCGGAGAGGTTGGCATCGGGTAGCTCAGGATGGCAGCGCACAGGAAGATCAGGCGTTATCAAAATACGAGCGCCTGTATCACGCACCGCGAAGCTAAAGTCGATATCCATGTAGTAGGGGAAGCGATACTTTTCATCGAAGAGCCCCACGCCCTTGAGCAGGTCGCGCCTGAAGGCCAGGAATAGTCTATCCATCACTTCGACCTCTGCCTGTTTGCTTTCTGCAAAATGACGCAAGTCTCCGGTACTTAGACCTCGCAGGCCTGTGATGCCAACGCTATCGTCGGCCAGCGTCCTTGCCAGGGGTGCGAACACATCTCCGGTCAGCTCAACTCTGCTGTCGAGCAGGAGAATAAACCTGCCCCTGCTGCGTTTCAGGCCGATGTTACGCGCCTCAGCCTCTCCCACCGTACGCGATGTGCGCAATACGTGGAGATGTTTTACAGAGTCCTGGAGTGCAGCCGTCCAGGGTACGAGTTCGTCCTGCGATGCATTATCGACCAGGATAATCTCTATATTGCTCCTATCCGCAAATTCCAGGATGCTCTGGAGGCAGCGCTGCGTCTGCTCAAAGTTGTTACGCGCCAGTATATTCACGGAAAAGGTGTAGCTATCAGGCTCGTCGAGCAGCGAAGGGAGCTGGCGAAGCGTGCGGTAGACCTCTCCGCCGGCATCGACACTGGGGAGGATTACCAGGTGCGCTCCACGAGGATTATCTTTAATAGCATAACCTGCCTCTTCGATTTCTTTTTTTAATGCATCTGCACGATCGTATTGCCCACGTTTGCGTAATATGTCACGTTCATGGGAGAGTGCCAGGATTTCTGGGGGAATTACATGATGATATGGTAGTGTATTCATAATTTATTATTATCCTTTATGCTTAAAGAAGCCTGGTGTGCTACCAGCCGAGGGCGAGGCCATCACAGCGCGGGTCGGCGGCGCCCTCAAACACGTGCGCGGTAGGGTTGATAACGATGGCTTGAGCGTGGCCCATTGCATCTTCCCACGGCTGCCCAACAATTATACGATGACCCAGCAGGTCAAGTTCTAATGGAACACCGCTGAGGAATCGCTCTTCCAGCAGGACCATCTCGATGGTAGAGCCTCGCACACCTTCATCTACACCACGCTGGCCTGACATTTCTTGCCTCTTGCCCGCCATATCTACATTGTAGCGCATGCTGCGCCAGCGCGGGGCAGCAATGGCCTGCTGCGGGTTCAAGCCAAAATCTATCATTGCAGAGAGTAACTGCACGTGAATCTGCGGCTGTCCATCCCCACCCATTGAGCCCAGCGCCATATAGGGCACGCCATTGCGCAGTACCATTGCAGGGGTCAACGTGTGCATCGTGCGTTTTCCCGGCTGCAGGTAATTCACGTGGCGCGGATCAAGGGAAAAGTACGAGCCACGGTTATGCAGCAATACACCTGTATCACCTGCAATGATGCCGCTGCCAAAGCCGAAAGAGAGGCTCTGGATCAAAGAGACGACATTCCCCTCTTTATCGGCAGTGCAGAGGTACATCGTGTCGCCCTCTTTCTCGAGTCCTCCTGCAAAATAGGGCGTTGCTTTTTTCGGGTCAATGCGCTGGCGCTGTTGTCCGGCATAGTCTTTGCTCAGGAGTTGATCGACCGGTACATTGACAAAGTCCGGGTCCGAAACGTAGCTGTCGCGATCGGCAAAAGCCAGCTTTTTCGCCTCGAGCAAGATGTGCAGGTATGGAGCCGTCTGGTAGCCAAGCGATTTGAGATCATAGCCTTCGATGATGTTCAGCATCTCCAGCGCGGCAATGCCCTGTGTATTCGGCGGAAACTCGTAGACATCGTAGCCGCGATAGTTGGTCGAGATAGGAGTGACCCAATCAGAATGGTGCTGCTGCATATCCTCCATACTCAGAACGCCGCCACAGCGTTGCACGTATTCAGTGATACTCTGGGCCAGTGGGCCGCGATAGAAGGCATCGCGCCCTTCCCTGGCGAGCGTGCGATACGTATGAGCCAGGTCTCGCTGGAGCAGGATGTCACCGGTGCGTGGCGGCTGACCCTGCGGTAGAAACACCTCAACGCTGGTGCTCCAGGGCCGCAGTACATCTCTGGCGGCGCGCTGTATCCAATTGCTGATTTTGGGACTGACCGGCACGCCTTCCCCGGCAAATGCAATGGCAGGAGCAAAGACCGTTTCGGGTGAAAGCCTACCAAAGCGGCCAAGCGCCTCAAACCAACCGTCTACTGCTCCCGGAACAGTTATGGGCAACGGGCCACGCTCAGGAATCTGCCGCATACCTTGCGAGACAAAGTATTCAGGCGTCATGCCCCTTGGAGCGCGACCACTCCCATTGAGCGCGTGCAGTTGCTGTGTTTTCGCCTCCCAGATGAGCATGAACACATCCCCACCTGCCGAACAGGTGGATGGGTAGACGACGGTCATCGCGGCATTGGCAGCAATGGCTGCATCGATGGCATTGCCACCCTGCGTGAGAATCTGGATGCCCGCCTGGGTTGCCAGGTAATGCGCGCAGGCGACCATGCCGTGTGAAGCGAGGGTAGGCTGTTCGGAGAGCATAGCAGGAGACTCCATTTCTAATGTATGCGGCACCGAATAGTGTATGGATATTGTACCTATTATAGCATAAGGCAGGCTACACTTTTTTCTGCTGCTGCTCTGCCAGTTCCTTCACGCGCTGGACGGCCTGGCGGTGGCAAATGACCGTTGTATCATCCATTTCAACCACCACAACATCCTCCAGTCCAATGGTGAAAACCCGGCGTGCGGTGCCGTTATACACGAAGATATTCTGGCTTCCTAACCCCTCGTGATGTCCAACGGTTCTTATCCCCTGCTCATCAGAGGGGAAGAGCGATCCGTACTGTTCCCAGCTGCCTACATCGCTCCAACCGATTTCGACCGGGATAACGACCAGGTTCTTTGTTTTCTCCAGAACGCCGTAATCAATGGAGATAGTGGGGAACGCTGGCCAGAGTTCATCCAGGACCGCTTGCTCCCCCGGCGTTCCCGTAACAGCGGCAATCATAGCGAGCTTTTCAGCCACCCCGGGCAGGTGAGCGTGTAGTTCCGCCAGGATGGTCTTCACCTTCCAGACAAACATGCTGCTGTTCCATACATAATGACCATCCTTCAGGTAGCACTGCGCCGTCGCCAGGTCGGGCTTTTCCACAAAACGCTCCGCTCTGTACGCTTTCAGTCCATATCCTTCACTGACCTGTCCGGCAAAGCGAATGTAGCCATAGCCGGTCTCGGGGGCGGCCGGCGTGATACCAAGCGTAACCAGGTAGCCCTCTCCGGCCAGCTTATAGGCGAGTCGCAAGGCATCATTGAAGACCGGAATATTGGTGATGTAGTGATCGGCGGCCAGCGACGTCATGATTGCTTCCGGGTCCTGGCGAGCGATGGTCGCGGCGGCCCAACCGATGGCGGGCGCTGTATTGCGTCCCACTGGCTCGCCCAGGATATGTGACGCTGGTAATGAAGGCAGGTGCTCGCGCACCAGCCCGGTCATAGCGCGGCCCGTCACGACCCAGGCATGTTCGGGTGTGACCAGGGGCGTAACGCGGAATAACGATTCTTGAATCAAGCTTCTGCCATTGGGCAGGGGTAGAAATTGCTTGGGAAAACTCGGCGTACTGAGAGGCCATAAGCGAGTGCCGCTGCCACCTGCCAGGATAACCGCGTGTAAATGTTCCATAGTTATACCTCGTATTATGTTTTTACGGGAAGGGAATAATTCTTTATATGTGATATGCAAGGATTGTATCGGGGTTTGGAGGTTGTGTCAAATGTTGCTAGGATCGACTCTCCATACTTTAGAAAGAAAGTAGCCCCAACCACAATCGTCAAAATCCACCACCTGCACTTTCTTTTTATGGAAGAGGCAATTGCCAAGAATGAAGTCAGCATGAATCACCCCAAAGGATTGCGACCTCGCGGCACCTGTGGGAAGTACCCGGGTACTAGCCAGATCATATTGATTATGATATGCTTGACGGGCAATGTTATTATCCAGGTATGTCACCAGGAAGATACGACAGCCGTCTCAAGAAGAAACACAGGACGCAGCAAGTATTTTATTGACGTGTAGAGACAGATAGTGGGAAACGAAGAACAACAAGGACCTCCACCACAACAGTCAAATCAACAACCCTACTACGGATGGCAATACGACCAGGATAATATGCCGCCGCAGGCGCCTGCTCCTCCCCAACAACCTGTCTCCTATCCACCTCAACAGAGCCAGCAGCAACCGCCACAGGCGCCTGGATGGCAACAACAGCAAAGGCAGCCAGGCCCGCAGCAGCAAATGCCCGATATGGGAGTAGGCGGCTCACTGGGCTACACGCAGGGGATGGATTACCATTACTACGATGCGCCACAGCCATCGCAATCCCTGCCGCAATTGCGCCAGGCACGCCTGGCGCAATTGCGCGAAGAGCGGCTGCGCCGCCAGCAGCGCCGCCTGGGACAGGATTTCACGACTACTATCTGGCGCAAGGTAGCCAGGCAGGGCCAGGGTGGAGGACAGGCGCGTCCACCGGTGCCGCAGCAAATGCCGCCCGGGTCCTGGGGACCGAATGCACAGCCTTCGATGCGATCCGGAGCTGCCGTGCCGCCCATGCCACCAGGCCCACCTGCGCAGATATCACCAACCATGCAAGCATCACAAAACGAGGCAGTTCCCACGCAGTCAGGCAAGTCGCCACTCATTATGCGGCCTGGTCCATCTCCACTGGCCGGCCCAGGTGGCAGCCTCGCACAGGCCACAGCAGAGCCCGCCCAGGACACGGGTATGATACAGCGGGTGCTCCTTTATAGCGAGCCGCGTGCTCGGCCTGCTGCGTAACTCTATGTTTGCCTTCGTGTTCGGGGCAACTCACATCTCGGATGCCTATGTGCAGGCATTTTTCATTCCAGATACCATCTTTAACATCGTGGCGGGTGGAGCACTCAGTTCTGCCTTCATCCCCGTCTTCGTTAAATACATGGTCAACGAGAAGGACGAGAAGACAGCCTGGCATGTCGCCAGTTCTGCACTCAATCTTGCTATCGCTATTATGATCGCACTGGCGCTCATTGTGATCATCTTCGCCGGGCAGATCGTACCACTCTACAACCCGGGCGCATCTGCCGCTCAGATTAGCCTGACCATCGCGCTGACACGTATTATGCTTTTACAGGCCATCGCGCTGGGCGCCGGAGTTATTGTCACTTCGGTGCTGCAGGCGCGGCAAAACTTTCTGCTCTTTGCTGTAGGCACCGTTCTGTACAACGTTGGCCTGATCATAGGACTACTGCCCGGTATATACCTGGCTTTGCACGGCCAGCGCAACGATATCATCGCCGTCTACGCCGCGACCTTTGGCGTCGTGCTTGGCGCGATCCTCCAGGTGGGCATACAGATCCCGGGTCTTTTCGCGGCCGGGATGCGCTACAGCTTTGTTTTCGATTGGCGCCACCCCGGAGTCATCCAGATCGGACGGCAGATGCTGCCGCGCATTTTTAACGCGGCCATGCTCTCCACGACTACCTTCGTTGATCGCTATCTCCTGTCATTCCTGGGCGCGGTCATGGCCGCAGGCGCCGTGGCCGGCCTGATTACCGAGTATTACCAGGCATTTCAGATATTGATGCTGCCACTGGGTGTCTTTGGGATGGCCGTCTCTACGGCCGCCTTCCCAACTATAGCCGAATACGTGGCCAGGAATCGCATGGAGCGAGTTCGCAGCATCATCATGGAAACCCTGCGCGGCATTCTGTTCATGTCGATCCCTTCCAGTGTTGGCCTGATTGTGTTGAGCCTGCCCATCATCCAGGTATTGCTTGAACATGGCCGCTATAACCTGGAGGGAGCACAGAACGCAGCTCTCACCCTGACATTTTTCGCCGTCGGCCTGGCAGGGCACGCCGCGGTTGAGATTCTGACACGCTCATTCTACGCCCTGCGCGACAGCAAAACGCCGGTCACCATCAGCGTTCTCCAGTTCATCCTGAAGATCGCCCTCAGCCTGATACTGATTAATGCTGCCTTCTGGGGTCCTCGATGGGGTATGGCAGGGCTGGCGCTCTCCACCTCCATTGCCGCGCTGGTTGAAGCTGCCACCCTACTCCTGGTTCTCAATCAACGCCTCGAAGGCCTGCAATTGCGCGATCTCGGACAATTCACCGGACGCGTCCTGCTGGCCGCGCTGGGGATGGGACTCGCGGTGTTCGTCGTTCGCTTACTACTTGATGCAGTTCTCGTCACTACCGATCCCAGGCAAGCGTTGGGAGTGCTGGGCACCATTGCCGCTACTTTTAAGCTTTTGATAGAAATGGGCGTGGGTCTCTTCGTCTACATCCGGCTGGCACGCCTGCTGCGCATCGAGGAAAGAAACATGGGACCCGTCAAACGCCTCCTCGATCGCTTCAGACTTTCATGGCTATAGGAAGTCGCTGTGGCGTATCGTTTTACCCGGGAGCGGAACTGCAATTGTTCTGATCTCCTGGCATAAAAAAACAGGAACGCGCTTCTCGATACGTTCCTGTTTTTAGTAAGGCCCCTATTGGCTCTCAATTTCATTATATAGCCTTGCGCAAACGAGAAGTATCGATCTTGTTTGAAAAAACTGCGCACTTTAACGTCTATATAAGCAAAAGGGCTATTTACTACGAGAGTAGCCAGTGTAAGCGAGGAGATACATCTATGGGCATCAGGCTCATCACTGGGCTGGGGCTCATCATCCTGGGTGGAATCATCGGCAGCCTTATCCCTATCGGTACCGGTAGTGGCACCATTATCGGCTGCATCATTGGCACTGTGGGCTTCTGCTACCTGGTCAGCCGCTCACGAGGTAGCAAAAATAGATTCTGGCCCTTCTCCAGCGGGCAGAACGAACGGCAACAACTTACCCCGGATATCAGCCAGAAGGATATAGAAAACGTCACCCTGGCCGCACGAGAAGCGCGTATTTATAACGAGATTTACCACGACCCACGTAACCCTTAGCGACAAAACAATCCGACTCTATTCCCGTTTATCCGCCTTCAACGGGGGCACATCCTTCATGCCGGGTACTTTGAACACCAGGCGCACAGCGCCAAATTGCACAACATCACCATGCTGCAGCATCTCGGGCTTCAGAGGAACGAGTGTCAACTCACCCAGGTGCGTCTTGTTGCGGCTTTTCAGGTCCTCAATATAGAAGAAGGTTTCCGCGTAGCGAATACGCGCATGCTGGCGGGACACAGTCATCTTCGGGTCAAGGGCGGTAAGGTCAATGTCCGGCCTGAGGCCGCGCTTGGGGTCCGTTCGCCCAATAATTACATTCGGCTCCGTAATCGCAAAATGTTGCGCCTCCGCGCCATTTTCCTCGTAGTAGAGGCGGGCATACACGCTTTCTTCGGTTGAATAGCTGGTTTCTTCCCCGGCAGAGCCAGCAGGCTTGCTCAGGATAGTGGCAGCGCCTTCGATGGCGAGCATTTCATCTGTTGCCCTGCGAGGTGCGCCCTGCGGGCCAGTTGGCGCCTCTCCCTTGACAGCGGGACGAGCAGCAAGCGGCACCTTCACCAGAGCATCAAGTAGAGCGGGGGCAGAGGCGAAGCGTCCGGCAGAGTCCTTCGCCAGCGCCTGGTCCACAATATCCTGGAGCAGAGCGGGCGTATCGTGTTTAAACTGCGCCATAGGCGGGGCAGGAGCAGTACATTGCAGTACGCCTGTTTCGGCAGGATTCCGCCCAACGAAGGGCAGCCGACCTGTCACCAGTTCAAATATGAGCAACCCCAACTGGTAAATGTCGCTCCCGGGGCCAACCGGGCCACCCTGGATATATTCAGGCGGCACGTAGCGAGGATCGAGGTAACCAATATCGCCGGGGCGCTGACTAGCGGTGTAGTGCAAAGCATTGAGCAAGAAGCGCAATCCCACGTCATCAAGCTGGACACGATCGGTAATCGCTACACTATCCACGGTGATCAACTGGGGGCGCATATCCATACCCGCGATACCTTGTGCATGCAGCGCCGCCAGTCCCTGTGCCATTTGCTGAGCGAAGTCAAGCGTACGCTGCAGATCGATATTTTCATTGTCCAATACATGCCGCAGTGTGACACCGCGTGGAGGATCGGTAGCAATGTAGACGCGCTTCCCATCGATTCCCCAATCATATACACGCATCACGTGCGGGGATTCTACCTGTCGACGTTGCTCTAATGGTTGGAGGAGGGGCTGCGCCGCTTGTGGCTCGATTGCGGGCGGCAACTCAAGCACAAAGAGTCCCACCACGTCGTTTGTATTGCGATTATAGGCGGTGTAGTGGGTGAGCACATCACTGCTGGTGATAGCCTGGCCCGCCCGGTATACACCGCCGATCAGTCGAGGGTCGCGTTGTGCCATGCTCGCACCCCCTGTTGAGTAGAGCAGCCATCAGTTATATAACTGCTGTTTTACATAGTCAGCAATAGCGTTCCAGTCGCCATTACGAGGAACCAGGATATACTCTCCATCGGGCGCAGTCGAGTCCGCCAGTACGTTTTGATTGCTCAGGCCTACCCGGTGTGCCGCGTTCAGGTCCATATTCAAGGCGAACCCTGTCAGGTCAGCCAGTGACATATTGGTATAGATGGTGTGCCGCAGCGCCGACATCGCGTTAAAGAGATTTGGCCAGGTAGAGACTTGCTTCACCTTCGCCAGGGTCGCCTTGATGATAATTTGCTGGCGCGCGGAGCGCGCAAAATCTGTGCCTTCCGCGGGATTGTCAAGCACGTAACGCGCCCGGGCATAGCGGATCGCCGTTTCGCCATTCATGTGGTGCAATCCTTTAGTGAAGCGAACTGTGATCCAGTTGGGGTCGACATTGGGATCATCATTCTTTGGATACTTCGCATTAAACGAATCGGGCACATAGACATCGATGCCGCCTATCGAGTTGATTAAATCGCGGAACCCGGTGAAGTCAATCGTGAGCCAGTACTTTACATCCAGGCCGGTGACCAGGGATACCTTCTGAGCAGCGGCATTACCGCCTGCAACCGCGTCCTGGCCATTGTTGGAGGAGAACTGGTAGGCTGTATTGATCTTACGATACTGCCCAGAACCGGCGGGAATCTGCACCCACAAATCACGTGGCACGGAGATCAATGTTGTGTGATGGTTTTGTGGCAGCAGGCTCATTACAATTAGCGAATCTGTCAGGTTCGCGCCCTGGTGATTGCCGCCACCGTAGCCCATCACCAGGATATTCACACGGTTGGTGGTGCTCATGTAGCTGGTCTGGGTGCTCAAAGGGGCCTGGATCGAGATGGCAGAGCCAAAGGCCAGTACCTGCTGGGCCGTATAAGCGACAAAGCCTACAATTACAAAGGCAAGAAGCAGGGCCGCCAGGCAACCTGGCCGAAAACGCGGTGAACGCTGGCCCGGGCGGAGATTGGGGCCAGGTTGCCCGGGCTGGCTGAACGGATATCCCTGGACACCTGGAGTCGCAGCGGGAGCAGACTGGGCAACATAACCCTGTTGTCCCGGTGGGATGGGGCGACGTTGTGGATACCCTGCCGGTACCGTGGGCTGCTGGGCCTGCGAGGACTGCTGGGATTGACGCTGTTGTGGCGGATAGCTATAGGGTTGCCTGGGCAAATCTTGAAAGTTGCCAATTACCAGTTTGCCTTGATTATTCCCGCCGGACTGCCACGCGGGCGGCATCGGTTTAGTTGGATCATTTTCATTTACAGAATCATCATCAAACATTGATTATTCCTTTGATCAGACATGATGCAATACAAATCAGAAGATACCCTATCGACTTCACCTCTCTCTGACGAGGGGAAACAAACAAACAGTCTATTCTCATTGTATTTAACGAAATAGAACGCAGGAAGTTGCGTCTCTCATACATAAGACCTCCACCTGCGGAGACCCCCTGTGTTTCAACCAGGGGAGGAAGCAGGTATTCCTCGTTTGGGGTAGGAGAGGAGCGGCCCCTGCCGGCTTGCAGGAGCATCTCTTCTCGCCAATGTTGGAAAGGCTTGTCATGCTCAGAGCACCGACCCGACCCCTGCGGGCCTTTTAACCCTGAACGACAAAGCCAAGGATTGAAGAAGCGTCCCTGGGTGTCCTGACCCTTCCAACGGAGCACCCGCGCCTGGCTGCCTGCACCATTGGGCGCTAAGGCTGGACACTACGGGGCTTACAGCCCGAACGACGTGCGTCCGGCTGCAAGCCCCCGGATTCATCCGGGGGTTCGTGACTTCTTGCTCCAGTCGGTTACTGCTGCACGATCTTTACCATGCCGGGTCGCCACAATTTCGGCCATAATCGCCAGCGCCATCTCCTCCGGGGACGTGGCCCCTATATTCAGGCCAATGGGTCCGTGGATACGTTTAATCTGCTCTTCCGTTATCCCCTGGCGTTTCAGGCGCTCATCACGCTCTTCTTTTGTCTTGCGACTGCCGACGGCGCCGATGTAGCCCACCTGCTGGACAAGCGCCACTTTGAGCGTAGGTTCGTCGAACTTGGGATCGTGTGTCAATACCGCTAAGGATGTAGACGGATTCAAGCCTATCTTCTCCAACACCTCGTCGGGCCACGCGACAACCAGCTCGTCCGCGTGCGGAAAGCGCTCCCTGGTGGCAAAGGCGGAACGAGCATCAACCACTACCACGCGGTAGTTGAGCGTTTTGGCGAACGTGGTCAGGGGGATGGCAATATGGCCAGCCCCGACGATAATCAAGGTTGGCGGCGGAGGAAATCCCTCGATGAACACATCGAAAGCAAGCGCGCCGGTAGCGCTTTCAACGCTATAGGTATGAGTGCCGGCATCGCCATTCCAGATAGCTCGCCCGGCATCTGCAACAACCAGGGCATTCAGGGCATCTATTCCCAGGGTCCCGCGCGTGCTTTTATCGGCGTGGACAAGCAGTTTCGCCCCGATATGATCGGGCCCGCGCACGACCGTGGCCAGCGCTGTGCCTTTTTCATGGAGCAAGAGGTCTTTCAGTTCTTCGTAGATTGCGCTCATGCCGCTCACCAGTCTAATCGTTCAACAAAGACGTGGATTGTGCCGCCGCAGGAAAGTCCGATCTTCTCGAAGTTCTCTTCCTCGGAGATGCCGAACTCCAGCATTTGCGGCTTCCCATCCTTAATGACTTCCATCGCGGCCTCCACAACCGCTGGCTCGACGCACCCGCCGCTGACGGAGCCGGTCAACTCGCCACTCTCGCTCACGGCCAGTTTCGCTCCCGGCCTGCGGGGTGCAGAGCCATACATTGTTACAACGGTGGCAATGGCAACGCGCTCACCACGCTCACGCCATCGCTCGACATCAGGCAAGATATCACGCATAAATCACCTCGTGTTTTTAGAACTAGGAATGCCCTTTTTTATGCTCTGGGTTTACTCCAGGCAGCGACGGCTTTGCGACGCGTCGCGACATTGCGCACAGGTCGTTCATTGCCGATGGACTGTAAGAGATTGCCAAGGTCAATTAAACTGTCCAGGTTGTGCGCCGGTAAAAAATCATCGATAAAGGGCAGGGCGGTTTTCATGCCAACGGTCAGAGGCCGGTAATCGGGCGAACCCAGCAGAGGGTTGAGCCAGATCAGGCGGTGACAGCTATGTTGCAGGCGATCCATCTCTGTCTCCAGCAGCCCCGCGTCACCGCGATCCCAACCGTCGCTAATAATCAAAACAACGGCGCCGCGTCCCAGCACCCGCCGCGCCCACTTATGGTTGAAGAAGTGCAGGGCGTCGCCGATGCGCGTTCCACCCGACCAGTCCTGTACCGACTTAGAAACATCGCGGACGGCCTCGTCAACGTCGCGCCGCTTGAGCTGGCGCGTTATGCGCGTCAACCGCGTGCCGAAGACAAATGCCTCCACGTTGATCAAGCCATTCGAGATCGTATGGATAAAGTGCAGCAGCAATCGAGAGTACAGGCTCATCGACCCGCTGATGTCACAGATGATCACCAGGGGCCGGGGCTTGCGTTTAGTCTCGCGCCAGGTCAGCTCGATCAACTCCGCGCCGTGCTTTAGATTACGCCGCACAATGCGGCGCATATCCGGGTATGAGCCTGTGCGCGAGGGCCGCTTGCGGCGCGTCGGGCGCATGCCCAGGTTCCAGCGCATCTCGGCCATCAGCCGTCTGGCTTCCTGCATCTCGTCCCAGGTGAAAGACTCGAAGTCCTTCTTTCTGAGCAGTTCAATGGCGCTATAGGCCGTCCCCTGCGGGTCGCCTGCATCATTATCATCGTCATCATCGAGCCGTTCGTTGGGTCGACGCCTGCGCTCACTCTGCCGCATCTCGGGGCGCAGTTCGCGGCGCTGCTCGCTGCTGCTGGCATTGAGATGCTCCGCCAGTCGCTTCAACTCCGAGGGAGGAAGGCGCAGCTGCCGCTCATCACGTTTCGCAGACCACTGCCCTTCATTGCCCTTCTTTTCTTGACGGTCGCGCAGGAACCAGTAGTAGTTGAACAGGTCGTTAAACACCATCTCCTGCTCGTGACGCGGGAGCAGGCAGCATTTGAGCGTATTGTAGAAATCTTGTTTATTGGTGATATCAACGTAGTCCAGCGTCTCCGCCAGGTCGAGCATCTTGCGCGGGCCTACATCGATACCCACCTCCCACAGCAGGCGTCCAAACTCGGTCAGGCGATAGAGCAGGCGCTCACCGCGCTCAATCTCAAAGGGTCGCAGCGCCTGCGTGGCAAGGTAATCGCCGTTCTCCTGAGGGTTCATGGTTTCGATGCTCCCAGCGCCTTTTGCAGAGTTTTGCGCAGTTCGCTGCCGCCAATCTTGAGCACATCATCCTGGTATTTGAGCAGCGCACCAAGTGTATCCCGCACGGGTCCCTCGACAAGGTCCATCTGGTTGAGCGCCAGCAGGGAACTGATCCAGTCGAGCGTCTCTGCTACACCAGGCGCCTTGAACAGATCAGCCGCGCGCAGTTCATGCACGAATGCACATACCTGCTTCGCGAGGCGCTCGGGGACATCTGGTATGCGTGCCAACACGATAGAATATTCCTTATCCAACGCCGGGAAATCAATCCAGTAGTACAGGCAGCGCCTGCGCAAGGCGTCGTGAATCTCGCGCGTACGGTTCGACGTAATTATTACGACTGGCGGCTCCTTCGCCTTGATGGTTCCAATCTCGGGAATGGTTATCTGAAAGTCCGAGAGCAGTTCGAGCAGGTAGGCCTCAAACTCCTCGTCGCTGCGATCCAATTCATCGATGAGCAGGACAGGAGCTTTCGTATTTGCCGGGTCGATTGCCTGGAGCAGGGGGCGCTGTATCAAGAAATCGGGACCAAAAATTTCTTTCAGTTCTTCCTGCCGGTTGATCCCGCTCGCCTCCATCAAACGAATATGCAGCATCTGGCGCGTGTAGTTCCATTCGTACACGGCCGTGCTCACGTCGATGCCTTCATAGCACTGCAAGCGGATCAAGTTGGTATCCAGGCTAGCGGCCAACACTTTTGCCACCTCTGTCTTACCCACTCCCGGCTCGCCTTCCAACAAAAGCGGCTTACGTCGTTTGAGCGCCAGGAACACTGCCGTTGCCAGGCTGCGGTCGGCAATATAACGCTGGGCAAACATCGCCCGCTGTACATCTTCAATGGTGGCAAAAGTATCCACCTGTTGTTGTCCCTGGTCCAAAAAAAGCCTCCAATAAAAAACTAGTATGGAAAGAAAGAGTAGTATTGATATTGTATGCTACATTAAGGGAAGTTAGCAAGGTCAGGCTCTGGAAGTCATTACAGCTGTTTTATTGTGCCGGGAGATGCGGGGCCTGGTTGCCGGAGGCTTCGAGGAAAAAGTATTGCCCTTTCTGCTGCATCTGTTTTGCCATATCCCACTTGTGCAAAAACATGCGGTCTCCCCCGAAAATGTTGCGCCTCTGGAATGGAGCAGGTGTCCTGGCAATGAGCTTCGACCGGCTGCTCCACTGTTCACGGAAATACCACGGTTCCGGTAAAATATAACATTCTTGATATACCCATGATGGAGGAGGTAGACTGGCTTCCCAGCACAGCCACTCGACCATAGCGGCACAAAATGCGGCCCAACGCTGCATCTCCAGCGTGGGAGCGGGAGCCAGCGGCGCCTCGATCAACTCGCGCCGGTGATCAACCGCGTAGGCCCACCAATCATTCAAGAAGTTGCCTATAGCTACCCAGGGTGTCTCGTTATTGCAAATGTGATCAAAGACTCCCGCAACCCTGTGCCATCGATGGGGAGCACTAGCCATACAACATCTCCTTCAATGAGCTATATTCCAAAACGCTCTTCTATCTCATCTAAAAGATCTTCTGATATACTCTCCTCCGGCACGTATCGTGCCAGGAGAGCAACTACATCCTCTCTATTCGTGACACCCAATTTCTCTATCAACGCTATGATATCTTCTTCATCTTTAAAGCGGCCAGCCATGATCTTTGTGGCAAATATGTATTCCAGCGAAGCAGTGTAGACACGCAGGCCTGGAAACTCTTTCCATAACTTCATATCTGGTTGCCTTGTGAAAAAATAGGTAAAGCCTGCCGCTGCACTGTTCAACCAGCTATCATCCAAGCCTTCGCGCTCCGCCACAATCGCCGCCGCTTTAGCAACGGGCGCGAAGTCGGGTAAAAAGTAGGTATCGATATCATCGGTAGTGCCCCGGTTGCCAACTTCGATGAGCATTACCGCGCCACCCAGCAGGAGCATCTCCGACGTTATCCCCTGCTTTTGTAACTCAAACCCAACCATGCGCAGGTACTTTTCGATATCCTGCTTATTCATACACTCAACTCTCCTACAAAGTTTACTACGATTCGAAGGACTCTTCAACCCGTAACCTCATCTCCTGTGTCAGTAACTGCTCCGGGATGTACTTTGTTACATGGGTGAGCATCTCCTGAGCATCGGTAATGCCTAACTTTGCTGCCAGCGTCTTGATATCTTCTATATCCTGTTGATTTCCTGCTACGGCCACCTTCATGGCAAGCACATATGCTATCGGGGCCAGGAAGACGCGCAAACCTGGGTATTCTAGCCATTGTTCACTGCCTGGCTGCTTGAAGAAGAAATCTAGCAACGCATCCTGTAACCAGTTGTTCGGCAAACTCTCTCGCTGTGCAACAACCAGAGCAGCGTCACGCACAGCTGCGCCCCTGCCTCCAAAATAGGCATCGATGCTTTTGGGAATGTCGATAGCAGACTTATCTCCCTGAAGATAGGCTTTGATATCTTTGCGTCCTTGTGGCTTCCTCACATCGAGCAACATCACTACTCCATCCGCCAGTAGAATCTGACCAGTGACTTGCTTCTGCTGCAATTCCTGGCCAAGCAACCGCAAATACTTTTTGGTGTCTTCTCTGTTCACCTGTCTTGCCCCTGTGGATTACGTGCGATGATACGAGCAAAGCGCTCCAGCCCAAACGTGCGAATACGCTCCGGCACCTGTCCTGTCGTCACCAGCTCGGCAATGACCTTCCCGGTAACTGCACTCGCCTCCAGGCCGATACCACCATGACCTGTCGCCACGCTCACGTTCTCCCAGCCCGGAGCCCGTCCAAGGATGGGATAGCCATCCGCCGACCAGGGACGCAGGCCCGTCCACATCTTCACAATGGGTGCGTTCGCGAGCTCAGGAGCGATCTGTATAACGCCGGTGAGCAGCGCGGCAATACCTCCCACGGTGAGATTTTTATCAAAGCCAACATGCTCGACCGTGGAACCAACATAGATGGTCCCGTCGGACTTGGGAACGAGGAAGAGATCGCTACCAAGTCCATACTTTACAAGCATTGCTGATGCACCAACCATGAGAGCGTGTTTCAAAGGCCGCTCAGGCTGTCTTAGCGCGAGAATCTGTCCCTTCGCAGGATGAACAGGAATATTGACTCCTAACCACTCTCCGCAATTCGTTGACCACGAGCCCGCCGCAATCACCAGATGATTGCAGGCAATCGTCTCCCCGCCTACAGTTTGCACACTCGTTAACCTGGAGGCGTGGGTCGTGAAGCCGGTCACCTGAAGGTGCTCAGAGATGACCCCGCCCAGGCTGCGCGCAGCCGCCGCATAGGCTCTGGTCATGACTGACGCGCTGATACTTCCCACCTGGGGCGCATAAGCAGCACCCAGCACCCGCGACGTGAGCATCGGTATCATCTCCCGGGCTTCTCCTCTCGTCAACCACTGCATATCGATGCCCATGCTCTGGCAAACTGGCACCAGTTTACGCATCTGCTCATTCTCGTCTTCATCCAGCATCGCGCGCAGGCAGCCAGTCTGTCGATACCCTATATCTACACCGCTCGCGTCCTCCAGTTCCGCAATGAGTGTAGCGAACAGTGACCAGCTCTCCAGCATCAGCGCGGTAAAGGGTGGAGGTCCGGCAAGACCACCCAGTTGGGTAATCAGACCGCCCGCAGCTGCTGAGGACTCGGCAGCAATCTCCTCCCGCTCAATGACCATCACCTCAACACCTGTCTTGCGCAGAAAGTAGGCGATAGAACAACCGATGACCCCGCCGCCAACAATGACCACATCAGTACCCCGGTGCATGCTCATAAAAACTCCTTCCTGTTCCTGTGGCACTCGGCTTTCCATACTCAAGCTCCTCCTTCAGCGGAGGCGCCTCGCCCAATCAGTGTAGAGGAAGTGAGAACATGCGTATTGTAAAAAATTTCACGATAATATCGCTAAAACGCCTCACCCCCCTAGACAACGATCTTCCCGTCTTTCAAAAACAGCGTACCATCCACCCACACTTCGCCAGTTTGGCGCAGGTTGCATACCATGTCCCAGTGCAGCGCTGACTGGTTCACGCCGCCCGTCTCGGGATAACTATTACCAAGGGCTAAATGCACCGTGCCGCCCATTTTTTCATCGAAGAGCACATTGCGCGTGCCCCGATTCACACGCGGATTGTTCCCGAAGGCGAATTCGCCGAGGTAGCGCGCTCCCGCGTCGATCTCTAGCATGTGCTCCAGGTATTCCTGCCCTGCGCGCGCACTGGCCTCGACTGCTTTGCCGTCGCGGAAGACCAGGCGCACTCCCTCGATGGCACGGCCATCGAAGGAGGCCGGAATGTCGAACGTAATAACGCCATTCGCGCTCTGCTCTACCGGGCCAGTGAAGAATTCGCCGCTGGGAAAATTGCGCTTCCCGTCGCTGTTAATGAAGACGCGATCCTTAATGGAGAGTGTCAGGTCCGTCCCATCGCCCTGGATACGTACTTGTTCGTGTCCGGCCAGCCAATCAACCAGCCGCTGCTGCTGCGCCGATAGCTCTTTCCAGCGAGCAATGGGGTCAGAATCGTTCAAGAAGCACACGTCAAAGACAAACTCTTCAAATTCTCGCAGCGACATCTGCGCGTCCTGGGCATAGCCGCTGGTGGGATAAAGAGTGCTTGACCAGCGAAATGTGCCAGCCTGCTCGCGTTTGCGGCGCACTTCGGCCAGTTCGCGGTATGCCATGCGCCGTTTTCCCATGCGAGCCGGTTCAATAGAACTCAACGCCTTTGTGTTGCTTCTTGAACCGATAGAAAGCTGCGCGTCGACGCCCTGGGCAAGGGCAGATGAAACAGGAGATAGGTGCGTCAACTGGTCTTCGCTGCCTTCTCGCAAAAGTATTTCTTCCAGGTTTTCCAGGTCAATCAGCGGTAAAGGGTGCGCACCCACTCGCAATAGCTCGCGATATACGCTTTCTACAAGCGGGGCAGCCAGAGGGGTCGCGTAAATGGCGACTGTTTCGCCCGCTTTGACATACAATGAATAGTTTACCAGCGTGTGCGCCCAGCGTTCTATACGAATGTCTCGCATACTCAATAGTTCCTCCAGGTGAAGTAATCCGTGCAAAAATAAATACCGGAGCTTTAACGCTACGGTTTAGAGCGAATTGATCACACGATAGAGCCTGGCTCAAACGTTTGCACAGCTCTATTCTAAGGGTTCATGAGAACATGTCAAGAGTGAAGTTTCGCCTGACGGGCGTCAGTCTGAAAGAGGCCAAGGAGGTTGTAGACAAGCTCTCTTATGGAGTTTGACAAAATTAACGGGATATGCCGACCGCACCCCTGCGCGATAATGAGTTTTCACAGCCACAACCGGTCATATCGCCCAGTCACCGCTGCCCGCGCTTGTCACCCTTCGCTGCGCTCAGGGTCTGGTTGGAGCGGAGACCCTTCGCTGCGCTCAGGGTGACAGAAGGCGAGACATACCATCGGCGAGGAGTGCCGATCTTGATCGTGAAAATTCATCATCGTGGACGCGGTCTGGGGACCGTGTGCCACGATACATCGGGATACCTGCCTCCAGGCAGGGTGCCTACAACGCCCCTTGATGACCCGCATAATGTGTCAATTTCCATAACCGGGCCCACAGATGCCCAATTATTTTGTGAAACCGCATAAAGAGGGCTGTGCCGCATGGGTCTGCAGGGCGCCTGCAAGGGATACCCGATAGGCATCAACCGAAGATATGGAGAAGCCAACATGGGCCACTGTCCCCCGGACAGCGTCCAATAAAGGCCTGCACACCATCCCCGGATGGCGTCCCTACGGATAGTGAAGGGCTGTTTCTTAGTTATAAGCTGGCCCCGGTGAGGGTTTGCCTGCTCGCCTGGTGTGCCAGCATGATCGCACCCGGATCTTTGAGCAGGTTCCCTGTAAGGACGGCAACCACGCGCTCTGTGGGCTGGATAACTCCCCTGGAAACGAGTTGTTTCACGCCCGCGACAGAGGCCGCCGAGGCCGGTTCGCAGCCGATACCCACGCGGTCTATGACAGCCTTGGCTTGCAAGATCTCATCATCGGTGACCTGCGCCACCAGACCGTTGGTAGCCTGGATGACCGACTTTGCCCGCAGATAGCTTACAGGATCGCCGATATTGATCGCAGTTGCGATGGTCTGTGCCTTAACAGGATGAAGGGCAGTGAAGCCTTCCAGGTAGCTCTGGTAAAAAGGATTAGCCCCTGCCGCCTGGACCGAGGCGATACGCGGGAGGCGGTCGATCAGGCCAAGTTGACGGGCGCGCAGCAGGCCCATGCCCAGCGCCGAGGTGTTGCCAAGGTTCCCCGCCGGCAGCACAATCCAGTCCGGGACGCCCCACGCGAACTGCTGCAGCAACTCGAAGGCGAGCGATTGCTGCCCCAGAATGCGGAAGGGGTTGAGGGAATTGAGCAGGTATATGCCCTCGTCCAGGCACACGCGCTCGACATCGGCCATTGCACGGTCAAAATCGCCTGCGACCTGGCGAATCTCAGCGCCGTAGGCGATGGCCTGGCTTAGTTTACCCGCGGCTACCTTCCCCTCCGGCAGGAGCACGATGGCACGCAGCCCGGCCTGGGCTGCATAGGCTGCCATCGATGCTGACGTATTGCCCGTCGAGGCACAGGCGACCGCGCCTGCGCCCAACCACCTGGCGATGCTCACTCCAACTGTCATGCCGCGATCCTTAAAGGAGCCAGTCGGGTTTTCGCCTTCGTGTTTCAACCACAAACGGTCGAGGCCGGTAAACTCACCGACGTGCCCATGCCCATTGCTCTGCTGCGCGCGTCCAGCAGGATAAAGGTTTGTCTGGCCCTCCGGGCGCGTGATGGGTTCGACGCCGGGCAGGGGCAGCAGCAGTTCGCGGAACCGCCAGACGCCGCTGCGATCGAGCGCATCCAGCGAAGACAAGCGCTCGTCGAAACACCGCCGCAAGGCATCTCCATTTCTTGCGGTTCCGACGTCATCCAGGGCAACATCCAGTGGTTGACCACAGGTACAGCGATAAGCCGTTCGCTCGAGTGAGAAACGTCTATTACAAGCGGCGCAGCGGAGCACGATTTCCTCACGAGAAGACGTGCTGATCTCGACACGAGGCCCGCAATGATCGCTTTCGACGGTAGCTCCACAATGATCGAGGCCAGCGATCACCACGCGGCCGTCGATGTTCAGTGATCGCGCTGCCTGTGCCAGGGCTGATGCGACCTCCTGAGTGCGTTCTGTCGTCAGAGCCAGGATGGCTGATCCGCTGCCGGAGAGGCAGGCTCCATGTGCGCCCGCCGAGCGGGCGGCCGCGAGCAAGCCAGGCAACTGGGGGAAGATGCGCGCCCGGTAGGGCTCGTGGAAGCGGTCGTTCATCGCGGCACCGATGCCTTGCAGGTCGCCAACTGCCAGCGCGGCGAGCAGCAGCGCCACGTGCCCGAGATTATGTACCGCGTCGGCCTTTGTATACTGCCCGGGCAGGAGTTCGCGCCCGGCGATGGTATCCATGGGAAAGACGGGGACGAACAGCACCGCGCACAAATCGGCAGGCAGCGGCGCATGGACGGCATACCAGGAATCGTTCCTCTCATCCCACGTTGTCACGACAAGGCCCCCCAGGAGGGCGGCAGCAACATTGTCCGAGTGAGAGCCATGCTCCAGGGCAACGGCGGCGTTAACTAAGCTCGCGCGTTGTTTCTCTGAAGGAGTACGCCCGGCGATGGCTTCGGCGGCGAGAAGCCCACCTATAACGGCTGTGGCGCTACTTCCCAGGCCGCGGCCTGGTGGAATGCCAAGGCTTGCGCGAACTTTCATGGCCGGGACCGGCACCGCAAGGTCCGCCAGGCGCCGGGCCAGGGTCTGGTAGAAGAGGTTCCGGTGATCGACCGGCAGGGCATTGATGGCCGGATCGTCACCCCAGGCCGAGGAGATTTCAACGAGGGGTTCGCAGTCGTGCGCCATATCTCCCGGCAGTAGCTCGACCTCGAATGTTGTATATAATTTAAGCGCGAGCCCAAGGCAATCGAAGCCCGGGCCCAGGTTGGCGCTCGTGGCAGGTACGCGCACTATCACATGCGATGGTAGAAACATTGCTATACTTTCCTTTTCAGGCCGCAGGGCGCCCACAAGGGGTGCCCCTACCATGCTACGGTTTCGCCCCTCCCACCTGTCATGGTAAGGGCTGGGCTTGCCCCAACCCCGAGAGCGATGCGGGAGGAAGTCGGCGATTCCCTTGCTGAATAGTTACCCAAACTGGCTATCAAACGCGGCAGACTCTGCCTTCTTATGGAGATGCATGTACTGCCGGTTTCACTGGTACTTTATGGGGCTACCAGTGAAGGGTGCCAGCTTGAATAATGCCGCCGGTGGTAAGCCGGCGGGTATGTTTCTCCTCGCAGTGATAGTGAGCGTTTCGCATTGAATGATCCCTGAAAAAGCTCCTCTGTTGTGTAACATTAGTATAGTCGAAGTTGGCGAATTTGCCAAGGGGGCATGGCAGGGGCAAACCCTGCCACTACTATAGACGGTTAGAGCGGCTTCCAGCGTTGTATAGTAGTGGCACCCCTTGCGGGTGCTGTGCCCCGGCTATGCAGAAATAAAACACACCCATCTCTACATTTCTCGTATATCCACAAAATGGCCGGCGATGGCAGCGGCGGCAGCCATGGCGGGACTGACCAGGTGGGTGCGTCCACCCTTGCCCTGGCGCCCTTCAAAGTTGCGGTTGCTGGTCGAGGCGCAGCGTTCGCCTTCAGCCAGTTGATCGCCGTTCATGGCAATACACATGCTGCAGCCCGACTCGCGCCACTCGAAGCCCGCCTCGCGGAAGACAGCGGCGATACCCTCGTCCTCGGCCATGCGACGCACCTGCATTGAACCTGGCACCACCATCGCCCGCACATTCGAGGCAACATGTTTGCCCTTTACATAGCGCGCCGCCATGCGCAAATCCTCCAGGCGCGAATTGGTGCAGGAGCCGATAAAAACCCTGTCCAGGGGTATCTCGCTGATCTTCTGCCCAGGCTCCAGGTCCATATATTGCAAAGCGCGTTCGTACGCTTTGCGCTTCTCGACGTTCTCCTGTCCGGCGGGGTCGGGCACGACGCCATTGACATCGGCCACCATACCGGGATTCGTGCCCCACGTCACCTGCGGTCCCAGGCCATCAATGTTTACTTCATAGACAGCATCGAAGTGTGCACCGGGATCGCTTGCCAGTTGCCGCCATGCAGCCACGGCTTGCTCAAAGCGTTCACCCTTGGGAGCATAGGGGCGTCCTTTGATGTAGGCGAAGGTGGTTTCATCGGGAGCAACCATGCCAGCGCGCGCCCCGGCCTCGATGGCCATGTTGCACAGGGTCATGCGTCCTTCCATCGAGAGGCCGCGTATAGCGGGGCCGCTGAACTCAATGACATGGCCCGTGCCGGCGTCTGTACCCAGCTTGCCAATGATAGCCAGCGCCAGGTCTTTGGCGGTGACGCCTGGAGCAAGCTTGCCTTCGACGCGGATATGCATCGTCTTAGGGCGCTGCTGCAAGAGGCACTGCGTGGCCAGTACTTGCTCAACCTCGCTGGTACCAATGCCAAAGGCCAGCGCGCCCATTGCCCCATGGGTCGAGGTGTGCGAATCGCCGCACACGATGGTCATTCCAGGCAGGGTCAGGCCCTGTTCCGGTCCAATGATATGCACAATGCCCTGGCGCGCATCACCCATATCAAACAGGGTGAGAGCGAAATCACGAGCGTTCTGTTCCAGCGTTTTGATGCTCAGCGCGCTCTCCTGGTCCACGATATCGAGCAGGCGCCGCCCGGGCATTGTCGGTACATTAT
>WNGP01000340.1_pt1 | contig 38826 bp, 24 predicted proteins | sample 5407671 | NCBI WGS metagenome assembly WNGP01 (sample SAMN13153381, study PRJNA577476) | soil metagenome | isolation source: 40 cm soil or saprolite under Garry oak tree replicate 2 | place: USA:California | collected 2016-06-15 | reverse complement strand
CACGGTGCCGGTGGCCGCGGTGACGGTCACCCCGGCCTCCGTGAGCGTACTGCAAGGGCAGACGGTGCAGCTCACGGCCACGCCCCGGGACGCGAACGGCAATCCGTTGACCGGCCGGGTCATCACCTGGCAGTCGAGCAATAGCGCGATCGCCAGCGTGAACGGCAGCGGGCTCGTGAGCGGCGTCGCGGCGGGTGGGCCGGTGACGATGACGGCGACGAGTGAAGGGCAGAGCGGGACGGCGACCGTTACCGTCACCGTCGCGCCGGTGGCCGCGGTCACGGTGACGCCGAGCTCGGGCACCGTCGCGATCGGGCAGACGGTGCAGCTCACCGCCACGCCCCGGGACGCGAGCGGCAACCCCTTGACCGGCCGGGCGATCAGCTGGTCGTCGAGCGACAACACGATCGCCACGGTGAGCAGCAGCGGGCTGGTCACGGGGGTGGTGGCGGGGGCGGTGACCATCACGGCCACGAGCGAGGGCCAGAGCGGCACGGCGAGCATCACCGTGAGCGGCGTGCCGGTCGCGTCGGTGACGGTCAGCCCGGCGTCGGCGAGCGTGCCGGCGGGGCAGACGGTGCAGCTCAGCGCGACCCTCCGGGACGCCAACGGCACCATCCTGACGGGGCGCTCGGTGACGTGGGCGAGCAACAACACGCCGGTGGCCACGGTGACCGGCACGGGGCTCGTGACCGCGAAGGTCGCCGGCTCGGCGACGATCACCGCCACGAGCGAAGGCCAGAGCGGCACCGCGGCCATTACGGTGACGCCGTCCACCGGGGCGCAGTTCGATCACGTGTTCATCGTTCTGGAGGAGAACAACGACTACTCCTCCGTCACCAGCTCGTCGATGCCGTACCTGACCGGGCTGGCGGCGCAGTACGGGTTGGCGACGCAGTACTACGCGAACACGCACCCGTCGATCGGGAACTATCTCGATATGACGAGTGGGACGGTATTGACGAACGATGACTCGTATTCGGGATCGCCGTTTAACGTTCCGAATGTCTTCCGGTCGTTGATCGCTGCCGGCAAGAGTTGGAAAGGCTACGCCGAGGATCTTCCCTCGACGGGCTTCGTAGACTATACACAGATCGAGGTAGGGCAGTTTGCTTCTCGGCACTTCCCGCCCATCTATTACACGGACGTGCACGACAATCCGGCGCAAGCGCAGAACCTGGTGCCGGTCACGCAGTTCGCGACGGACTTGGCGAACGGCACGCTGCCGAACTACTCGTTCATCGTCCCGAATCTGTGCAACGACGCACACGACTGCTCGCTGAACACGGCGGACAGCTGGCTGCAGCAGAACATCGACCCCCTGGTCCGGAGCGCGTTCTTCCAGCAGAACAACTGCCTCTTGATAATCACGTTCGACGAGGCGGGTGGGGACAACACCAACGGTGGCGGACGGGTGTACTGGGTGGCCGTGAGCCCGACGAAGTCCAAGCGGGGCTACGTGTCCACGACCCTGTACCAGCATCAGAGCACGCTGCGGCTGATGCTCAAAGGGCTCGGCGTGACCTCATTCCCCAGCGATGCGGCCACGGCGCCCGATATGAGCGAGTTCTTCACGCCGTGAGGCGCACACCCACTGACGGACGTTGCGTCTCGGGACGTTGCGGGCTTCGATGCCGGTCCCCTAAGTGTCGCCCGAGCAACGCATGGCATTGGAGGCGAGATCTCGTGACCTAGGTCACCGCCGTGATTGCGCGGCGGCCGATACTTTGCCGCCTGAGAGCACGCTGCTCAGAGCAAACCCGCCGAAAGGCGGTGACGCAGAGCCACGGGGCTACCGCGGACGCCGTCCGCTACGCTCGCCGGGCCGCCAGCGACCGACACGGGTCGACGTTGGCGGCCCGGTGTGCATTGGGATCCCCGGAGGGTTGCGATGCCGTTCGCTTACAAACTGGCCTATCGCCTCGCGCGGCTCAAACACCGTACGCTCGCCGGCGCCGCCGCGGCCGTCGCCGCCGCGGTCGTGCTGAGCTGCGAACTCCCGGTCCAAGTCGCTACGCCGAACGCCCCCGTCAGTCAGCTGATCATCATTCCCCACACCGTCACGCTGCAGCTCAATCAAGATCAGGATTTCGTGGCCGTCGGCCTGAGCGCCGCCGGCGATACGACGCCGAGCACGGTGAGCTGGGACGTCACGGGCGGGACCATCACGGACATGGGGGCGAGCGGCGGGCGGCATTACGGGCAATACCATGGCGGCACGTGCGGGAGCTTCAAGGTCGCGGCGACGAGTCATCCCGACCGCACGTCGGACACGGCGACGGTGACGGTCGCCGGCTGTGTCGCGCCGGTGGCGGCGGTCACGGTGAGTCCGGCTGCGCCGACGGTGCAGGTGGGTCAGACGGCACAGCTCACGGCGACGCCGCGGGACGCGAGCGGGAATCCGTTGACGGGCCGGGTCATCACCTGGCAGTCGAGCAATGGCGCGGTCGCGATGGTGAACGGCAGCGGGCTCGTGACGGCCGTGGCCACCGGCGCGGCGACGATCACGGCGACCAGTGAAGGGCAGAGCGGCACGGCGGTGGTCACCGTGTCGAACGTCCCGGTGGCGTCGGTGACGGTGACGCCCGCGTCGGCGAGCGTCCAACAGGGCGCGACGGTGCAGCTCACGGCGACGCCGCGGGATGCGAACGGCACGGCCCTCAGCGGCCGGGTGGTGACGTGGGGGAGCAACAATACCGCGGTGGCGACGGTGAGCGGCAGCGGGCTGGTCAGCGGCGCGGGGGCCGGGTCGGCGACGATCACGGCCACGAGCGAGGGGCAGAGCGGGACCGCGGCGATCACGGTGACGGCGCCGACGGGCCAACTCGCCATCGGCGACAGCGTGCAGGCGACGGTGAGCACCTGGGTGCGGAACATCGCGCAACCGCCGGCAGACCCGGCCACCGGGACGCCGCCGAGCGTCATCGGGACGCAGCCGGCGGGCGCGCGGGGCGTGGTGGATTCTGGGCCGGTGCTGAACACGACGCCCGGCGGCGACGGCGCGATCCGCTACCACGTCCTGTTTGCGGCGGCCCCGAGCGGCTGGGTGGTGCAGGATTATCTCGCGAAGATCGTGCCACGGTGCCGGTGGCCGCGGTGACGGTCACCCCGGCCTCCGTGAGCGTACTGCAAGGGCAGACGGTGCAGCTCACGGCCACGCCCCGGGACGCGAACGGCAATCCGTTGACCGGCCGGGTCATCACCTGGCAGTCGAGCGACAACACGATCGCCACGGTGAACGGCAGCGGGCTCGTGAGCGGCGTCGCGGCGGGTGGGCCGGTGACGATGACGGCGACGAGTGAGGGCCAGAGCGGGACGGCGACGGTGACCGTCACCGTCGCGCCGGTGGCCGCGGTGACGGTGTCGCCGAGCGCCGCGAACATCGCGATTACCGGGACGGTGCAGCTCACCGCCACACCCCGGGACGCCAATGGCAATCCGTTGACCGGTCGTGCCATCAGCTGGTCATCGAGCAACAACAACATCGCCACGGTCAACGGCAGCGGGCTGGTCACGGGTGTGACGGCGGGGTCGGTGACCATCACGGCCACGAGCGAGGGCCAGAGCGGCACGGCGAGCATCACGGTGGCAGGTGCGCCGGTCGCTTCCGTGACCGTCACACCGCCCTCGGCCAGCGTGCCGGCGGGCCAGACGGTGCAGCTGACGGCGACCCTCAAGGACGCGAACGGCAACGTCTTGACCGGCCGCACCGTGACGTGGGCTTCGAACAACACGACCGTCGCAACGGTCAACAGCAACGGGCTCGTGACCACCAAGGTGGCGGGCTCGGCGACGATCACCGCCACGAGCGAAGGCCAGAGTGGCACCGCGGCCATCACGGTGACTCCGGTCCCGGTCGCGTCGGTGACGGTCACGCCGGCCACGGCGGGCGTCGCCGTGGGAAGCACGGTGCAGCTCACCGCGACGCCCAAGGACGCGAACGGCAATCCGTTGACGGGCCGGGTCGTTACCTGGCAGTCGAGCAATAACGCGATCGCCAGCGTGAACGGCAGCGGGCTCGTGAGCGGCGTGGCGGCGGGCGGCCCGGTGACGATCACCGCGACGAGCGAAGGCCAGAGCGGCACGGCGGCGGTGACGGTGACGACCTCCACCGGCGCCCAATTCGGGCACGTGTTCGTCGTGACCGAGGAGAACACCGACTACGTGGACGTCACGAGCTCGTCGATGCCGTACCTCACCGGCCTGGCAGCGCAGTACGGGCTGGCGACGCAGTACTACGCCAACACGCACCCGTCGATCGGCAACTACTTCGAGCTGGCGACGGGCCAGGTCCTCACGAACGACGACGGCTCGTCGACGATCGAGAACGTGCCGAACATCGTGCGCAGCCTCGTCGCCGCCGGGAAGACCTGGAAGTCGTACGCGGAGGACATCCCCAACGCCTGCTATCTCGGCGGGGACACGGGGAACTATGCCCGCAAGCACAACATCTTCCCGCTGCTCTCGGATGTGGCGAACGACCCGACGGGGCAGGGGTGCAACAACGTCCCCTTCACGCGGTTTGCGACGGACTTGGCGAACGGCACGCTGCCGACGTTCTCGAACATCGTGCCCAACCTGTGCAACGACGCACACGACTGCTCCTTGAGCACGGCCGACAGCTGGCTGCAGACCAACATCGCGCCGCTGATCGCCAGCCCGGTGTTCCAGCAGGACGGCCTGTTGATCATCGTGTTCGACGAGTCGGGCGGCGACAACACGCTGGGTGGTGGCCGTGTGTACTGGGCGGCGATCAGTCCCAAGTCGAAGCGCGGATACCAGTCCACGACGACGTACCAGCACCCGAGCACGTTGCGGCTCATTCTCAAAGGCCTCGGCGTGAACGTCTTCCCCGGCGCTTCTGCCACGGCGCCCGACATGAGCGAGTTCTTCAATCCGTGACGCGCATACCCACGAGGGAGCGAGACCCATGACGTTCAAACACAAGCTGTCGTCGCGCCTGGCCCTGCTGAAGGACCGCGTTGTCCTGGCGTCCCTCGCGGGACTCGTCACGGCGGCGATCGTCGCGTGCGAGTTGCCCGTGCGGGCCACCGACCCGGGCAGTACGATTGCGGACCTGTTGGTCTCCCCCAAAACTCTCACTCTGCGCCAAAACGCGACCGCCGACTTCACGGCCGTCGGGTTCATGAGCACCGGCGACTCGGCGAGCGTGGCGGTGAGTTGGAGCGTGACGGCCGGCAGCATCATCGACACGAGCAGCAACGGCAAGCGCCATTACGGCCACTACAAGGCAGGGCCGAATCCCGGCCAATTCAAGGTCGTCGCGACCGGCAGCCCGGGCGGCGTATCGGACACGGCGGTCGTCACGGTGACGGTGGCGCCCGTGTCCGCGGTGAGTGTGGCGCCGACGGCGGCGACCATCCTGGTGGGCGCGACGACGCAGCTGCAGGCCACGACGACCGACTCCATCGGCAATGTGCTGACGGGTCGCACCGTGACGTGGGCGAGCAACAACTCGGCGGTGACCGTCGGCGGCACCGGCCTCGCGACGGGTGCGGGAACGGGCTCGGCCACGATCACGGCGACGAGCGAGGGGAAGAGCGGGACCGCGACGATCACGGTGACGAACGTGCCGGTGGCGACGGTCACGGTCGCGCCCACCTCCGCCAACCTGCAAACCGGGCAGACGGTGCAGCTCACCGCGACCGCGAGGGATGCGAGCGGTAACGTACTGTCGGGACGTGTGATGACGTGGAGCAGCAGCAGTTCGTCAGTCGCGTCCGTCAACGGAAGCGGCCTGGTCACAGGCGCAGGGGCCGGCTCCGCCACGATCACGGCGACGAGCGAGGGACAAAGCGGCACGTCCGGCGTCACGGTGACTTTCGTGCCGGTGGCCTCGGTCACCGTCAATCCGGCATCGGCGAGTGTGCAAGTCGGTCAGACCGTGCAGCTCTCAGCCACGCCCAGGGACGCGAACGGGAATGCGCTGCCGGGTCGCACCGTGACGTGGGCCAGCACCAACACCACGGTCGCCACGGTGAACGGCCAGGGGCTCGTGACCGCGAAGGTCGTCGGCTCGGCGACCATCACGGCGACGAGCGAAGGACAGAGCGGCAGCGCGGCCATCACGGTGACCGCGGCGCCGGTGGCCACGGTAACGGTCTCCCCGGCGGCGGCGGCGGTCCAGCCAGGGCAAACCGTGCAGCTGACTGCGACCACCAAGGATGCGAACGGCAACATACTGACCGGACGTACGGTGACGTGGGCGAGCAATAGCAACCCGGCCGCGACGGTGAGCTCCAGCGGCCTCGTGACGGGCGTCGCCACCGGCACGGCACTGATCACCGCCACGTCGGAAGGCCAGAGCGGTGGCGCGGCGATCGCGGTCGGCACGCCCCCGCCGCCGGCGGGGTGCGCCCCAACCGGTGGGGGTCGCTGCTACTACGTGGATGCGGCGGCTGGCAACGACGGGAACCCGGGCGACAGCGCGCGTCCGTTGCGGACGGTTCAGCACGCGGCGGACCTCGTGAACCCGGGCGACATGGTGATCGTCCGCGACGGCGTGTACACGGGAAGCAGCAGTGAAGTGCTCGCCATCGGACGGGGTGGTAGCGCCTCGAATTGGGTCGTCTTCAGAGCCGAGCACAAGTGGGGTGCCGTACTCGACGGCCAGGGGACACCGGGCGTGCAGGGCGTATCGGATGCGGGCGTCCACTTCAGCGCGAGCTTCGTGCGGGTCGAGGGCTTTGAGATCCGCGGGATGTGGCACGACGGCGTCGACATGGGCGCCACTGACATCGTGCTCAGCGGCAACCACATCCACAACGTTGGAGGCTACTGCGAGAGCAGTGGGCTCGGCATCTCCGCGATTGCGGCGTACTCGAGCAACGTGGTCATTGAGCAGAACGTGATCCACGACATCGGGCGGCTCAGCCCCGGGCAGTTCGGGTGCAGCCCGTCGTCGGACTACTGGCAGAACCACGATCACGGGATCTATCTGTCCGATGGGGTCAACGTGATCATTCGCAACAACGTCTTCTACAACATGGTCCATGGATGGGACGTGCATCGCTACGGCTCGACGTGCGACCAGGTGTATGTCGTCAACAATACGTTCGCCTACCCCAATCCCAACCGGGATGGGCACATCATCCTGGCGAGCACGACCACGAACTTGTACATCGAGAACAACATCTTCTACCTGCCCGGCCAGAACATCGGCATTTCGGGCACGACGAGCGGTGCGCACATCGACCACAACCTCAGCACGGCGGCGGTCGGCGGAGGCGGGATCGGCTCCAACATCGAGAATACGGATCCCCAGTTCGTCAACCCGTCCGCCCTCGATTTCCGGCTCCAGGCCGGCAGCCCAGCTGTCGACGCCGGCACTATTCTGTCGATAGTGCTGGGCGACGTCCTCGGCATTATTCGGCCGCAGGGAGCCGGCTACGACATCGGAGCGTTTGAGTCGCATTGAGCAACACGAGCGATTGAACGTCGTTGCAAGCGGGCGCCGGCACTCCAGCCGGCGCCCGCGGCGCTTCGGGAGCCCCGCCGCGCTGTATCTCACCTGCCACAGTTCTGCACCCGTAGATCGTTGGTGCAACCGCTACGGACCCGACGATGCTCCCTGGCGACGGTCCGCTGTCGCCAACTCAGCAGGGGGCGGGCGGAATTGAACCCGGCGGAGTGCGGCATGCTTCTTGAGTGCTACTCGTCACCAGGATCTCGCCGAGACCCCCGGCGAGCGACTCACGCAGGGGGAGACTCCGTATGCGGACGCCCAGGCACGAGGAGCACGCCCCATGTGCGGGATCGTAGGCGCGGTCAGTCTGGGCCGCCCGATCGACGCTGCGGTCCTGCAGCGTATGAACGACCTCCAGGCGCACCGTGGACCGGACGGCGAGGGCTTCCTGCTCGGTTGGGTGAGCGGGGGTCAATTCCATCACACCGTCGTACCGCACACCAGGCACTGGAACGGCGACACTCCGCTCAGCGTGGGGCTGGGGCACCGCCGACTGGCCATCCTCGACCTCTCCCCCCGCGGGGCGCAGCCGATGACGGCATGCGCTTCCCCGCAGTGGATCGTATTCAACGGCGAGATCTACAATCATCAAGACTTGCGGGCGCAGCTCGAAGGGCTCGGCTACACCTTCACGACCCGGACCGACACCGAAGTGCTGCTGCAGGCCTACCGCCATTGGGGGGAAGGCTGCCTCGCCCGCCTCGACGGCATGTTTGCCTTCGCCATCTGGGACGGCGCGCGGGGCCGGCTGTTCTGCGCCCGCGATCGATTGGGCATCAAGCCCTTCTACTATGCCATGCCGGCCGGCGCGTTCGTCTTTGCATCGGAGATCAAGGCGCTGCTTGCGTTCCCCGGTGTGGACGCGACTCCCGACGACGAGGCCGTCGTCGCGTTCCTGGCCCACGCCAACTGTGACTATGGTGAGCGCACCCTATTTCGGGCGGTCAAAGCGCTGGCGCCGGCGCACGCCCTGACGGTTGACGCCGCCACGGGGGACATCGCGACCCGGCCGTACTGGCAGCTTCTCCCCGGGGCGCCCAACGGCACCGGCGACCGCGAGCGGGTGGAGGGGTTGCGGACGCTCTTGGCGCAGACGACGCGCCGGCATCTCGTGAGCGACGTGCGGGTGGGAAGCTGCCTGAGCGGCGGGCTCGACTCCTCGACCGTCGTGGGACTGATGGGCAAGATCCGGCGCGAGCAGCCGGACGCCGCCAAGGCACTGGGGGACCGCTTTCATACGTTCACCGCCTGCCACGAGGATCGCGCCTTCGACGAACGCGACTATGCGCTGGCTGTGGCAGAGGCGGTCGGCGCGACGCCGCACCTCGCGTTTCCGTCGCCGGAGGACTTCTGGGAGAGGTTCGAGCGCATCGCCTGGCATCAGGACATGCCGTTCGGCGAGCTCACGTATTATGCCCAGTGGCGCGTGATGCAGGCCGCGAAGGAGGCGGGGGTGAAGGTGCTGCTGGACGGCCAGGGCGGCGACGAGGTCTTCGGCGGCTATGCGAAGTTCCGCTACGCGTATCTGGCCTCGCTCCTCAAGTCAGGCCGGCTGGCGAGCCTGCTGAAGGAATGCAGCACGATGGTGTTGCAGGGCGACCCGTACGTGCTGGACATTCGGAACGGGTATCGCTACCTGCCGCGGCAGCTCCGACGCCTGCTCGGCGTCGACGGGCTGCTCCGGCGGGCGGTCCGCTCCGACTGGAATCGCGTCGTGGCTGGGGAGAGCACCCCGGCGACTCGGTGGTGGCGCTACGCGTCGCAGCAACGCCTCGGGGACTCGCACACAAGCGTCATGCAGCGGATGCAGCTCGACGACCTCTTTGTCGATACCCTGCCGATGCTGCTCCGCATGGAGGACCGGTCCTCCATGGCGTTCTCACTCGAGGCGCGCGTGCCCCTGCTGGATCACCACGTGGTGGAGTACGGCGTCTCCCTGCCGGACGATCTCAAGATTCGCAATGGCTGGAGCAAGTTTGCCGTTCGCCGGGCGATGCAGGGTGTCGTCCCGGACGTGGTGCGCATGCGGAAGACGAAGCTGGGGTTTGCGGTCCCGGGACACCGCTGGCTCGCCCACGATCTGCGCCCGCAGGTGACGGCGCTCATCGAGGACGGTCTGCGATGCCAGAAGTATGTGGACCCGAAGGTCGTACGGCGCTGGTACGGTGGCCCCGGGGCCGCAGGGGCGGGGGCGGGGGCGACCGCCGAGAGCTACCTCGGGCTGTTTCGGGTGTTGTCTCTGGAGATGTGGATGCGCGCGTTCCGCATCAGCTAGCGGATTCCCGAGGGAGTGCCACCGAGCGGTAGATCGAAATCACCTCTTGGGCCAGCCGCTGCTCGTCGAGGTCACGCACGGCATCGCGGCCGGCCACCCGCCGGTTGCGTCGCAGCACACGCTCGAGCGCCGCCGCAATGGTCTCCGGTCGATCATCGTCGCACAGCTCACACCCCTCCACGTTCTGGAGCCGCAAAGGCACGTCGCCCACCCGGACGGACACGACCGGGAGATTGCAAGCCAGCGCCTCTTTGACGACGTTCGGCGAACCTTCCTGACGCGACGTAAAGACCAGCGCGTCCGCGGCATTCATGTAGAACGGAATGTCGTCGTGCGGGGCGCCCCAGCCGACCAGCAGCTCGGCGGAGAGCGAGCGATTGAGAACGTCCACCGCCTGTCGCGCCAGGTCGTACCGCTTGCGCGGAAGCTCCGGGTTGCCGACGAACAGGAGGAAGCGTTTGTCGACCGGCAGGCCGAGGTGGCGCCGCGCCTCGTCTTGCGGAATCGGGCGGAACAGCCCGAAGTCGAGCCCGGACGGAATCACGTGCGTCGGCACGCTGGCGTGCAGAAACGGCTTCATGTGCTCCGAGACGACGATCGTCGCGTCGGCACAGCGGGCAACGCCCTGGGAGACGAGCTGGAGGAGGCGGCCGGCGAGCGTGATCCGCCCGTTTGGATCCAGCATCCCCTGCAGATCGTCCCCCCGAAAGGTCACGACCAGCGGGAGCCCCTTCGGCAACGCCAGCAACCCGCTCTGACCGAATTGCGCGTGGGCCAAGTGATAGCGCTTGCGGGCCATCCGGAGGCGCACTCGCAGCCACCCTAACAGATAATTCCAGGGCCGCTTGGCACCCTCGAAGTGAAAGACATCTACGTCCACGCCCGCGGCCTGCAGGAACTCGGCCTGGCGCCGGATGAAGTACGTCGTGCGCGCCCGGCCCGGAGTGGGCCAGGCGCTGGTGATCATCAAGACTCGGATGATCGTGTCATGCGAGATCATCGCGATCGCAGGGCTTTGGTGAAGACCTCGCGGACGCCTTCGACCCATTCGCCGACGGCGGGCCACGGGTCGCGCCGGTCCCACACTTCCAGCGTCGTCCCCGGTGGCTGGCGGCCGAACACCTCGCGCATGCCCTGGGCTATGGAAGGGTAGGTTCCCGGGTAGCCCGCGGGACGGCCCGCGAGGATGTAGAGAAGGCGTTTCATGTCTCCCCACAGCCAGCGCAGCGTGACGCCTTCGCGATAGGCGGTGGGCGGTTCCAGGGGCTTGTCCGTGAGGATCTCGGTCCACAGGCGGGGGAAATCGCGGCCGGCGGAGATCGACAGTTGGAGCGAGCCCCAGAACCGGCCGTTCACCTCCATCAGCCACGGCGTCCCGGCGCCGTCATCCCGGAACTCCACCATCGCGGGCCCGTGCCATTGCATCTGGGACAGCAGCCGCTCCGCACGCACCTGCAGCCGTGGATCGAGGGCGACCGAGCGCCGCAGGCTGCTGCCGGAGCCGGAGGGCCGCACGTCGCGCAGTCGCTCGTGCGCGAACCACGCCACTGGCTTCCCGTGGTCGCAGACGGTGAATACGCCCTTCCCACGACCGGAGACGAAAGCCTGGATCAGGGGCCAATACTCTCCCTGCCGGCGTGACCGCACTGCTGCTTCGAGCTCCGCGGGGTTTCTCGCGTACGTCGGGCCCAGGTCGGGCAGGAACCCGTGGCCGTTCCAGGCGCTGGTGAAGCGGGGCTTGACCACGCAGGGATACCCGAGGGCCGCGGCGGCGTCGCGGCATTCGTTCAAGGACGTGGGATAACGTGTTGGCGGGATCTCCACGCCGCACGCGGCGGCGCGCCGCAGGGTCTCGGCCTTGTCGAACGCGCGCACGAGCACCGAGTCCGGCGCACACCCCACGATGATCCCCAACGCTTCCCACTCGCTGCGCTCCGCGTTGCACAGCAGACTCGTCGCCTCGGTCAGCGGCAGCACGACGCGCACCTCGTTCCGGTGCGCCCAGGTGCGCAGTGCGGCGAACCCGGCGAGCGTCTCCTTGGGGTAGTGGAAGCCCGCGCGACAATAGCGTGACCAGCTCGCCAGGGGCCACCGCAGCTTGCCGCCGACGGCGACCCAATACCCGGCCCGCCCCAGGGACCGCACGCACGCCAGGGCTTCGATCGTACGTCCATCCAGGACGAGGACGCGCTCGGACATCATTCGCCCACGCTCACGTGCGCCAAGGGCTTCGTCCGGACCGCGCCGGGGCGGGACGCCGAGGGCCGCTCCGGGGTCCGGGTCAATCTACCGATGAGGCGGGCAGCGGCGACGAGAGGCAGCAGGCACAGCCGCCCGGCGCCGGTCCAGTCGCCCCTGCCAATCCGATGGCGCAACTGGCGCCACGACAGCCGGCTGTTCGCTCTCACGATCGGAAGCCGATAGCTTCCGTCGCGAAACGCCATGCGTCCCCACCCGTGCAGCCCGAGAGAACGGCCGACCGCGTCCGGGAGCAAGGGTGCTCCCCAGACGTCGTGGTGGATCTGATTCACATAGTCTAAATAGCCAGCCAGTCCCGGAAGCGCTGCGTGCTCCGTGGCCGTCGCAATCACGTAGTCCCAATCCAGCGCGGTGCGGCGCACCGTGGAAACGGTGAAGCTGATGTCGCACAGGGCGATCCGGAGGCGCCCCGCGATCCGCTGCATGCCCTGAAGCACGAGCTGATCCTCGGGCCCGGGGATGGCGACTTCCATCCCTCCGATTTGGCTCCGCCGGGCGTGCTGGATCAGCAGCGACGGAAAGGCACCGTACTCGCCCACGATGCCCAGACGGCCATGCTGCACGTCAAGCGAGGTCGGACAAGCCGCGACGCGATACGTGGTCGCACCGGCGAGCCGCTCGCCCAAGTCACGTTTCACCGGCGTGGCGGGCAGTGCGCCGACGATGGCCCTGTCCACGCGGGTGGAGCGCGGCAGCACCAGGAGGTCCACGTCGTCTCCGAAGTCAGGATAATCCTGGAAGGCCTTGGGAAACAGGAACGTGATGCCGTGGGCTTCGCAGGCGAGGCTGACCTGGCGCATCAGCTCGAGGGCGGAGCGGATCCGCTGGCGTTCCTGGGCGACCGCTGTCGCAAACCGGTCCGGGACCGTTACGCCTTGGGTCGCCAGTCGCTCCGCGCTGCGCACCAACACGCCGTTGGGTCGCGCCACGTGAAGCAGCAGGTCCCAGTCGAGCTCGCGGAGCCCGTCTCGCGCGGCATCGGCCTCCCACAAGAGGCGCAACAGCCAGTGCGCGTGCTGCATGCTGGTATTCACGATTGGAGGTGAATGTGCAAAAGGCGTACGGTCCGGCTCCAGCCACAACATCTTGTCCGGCAGCGTGTTACGGTGCATGATCCAGCGGCGCTCTGGCGTCGTGTGGCAGGCCTGCCACAGCTTCGGAGCGAACTACCTGCGTCTCATCGGTGCCACCGAGCTGGTCAGGATGAAGACGTCGAACGTGGGTCCGGTCCTGGAGGGCAGCGCGGGTGCGGCGCCGCGCCCGACCGGCCGCGGCAACTCCACTCCTTCCATCGGGACCTCGATCGTCCCACCAGCGTACGCTCCGCTCAGGACCGGTGGACCGAACAGGTCCTGTACGTTGCGGAGCTCGAAACGAGCGCCGACGCGCAGCGCGCTCGAGACATCCACCGACACGCTCGGCCGGTGTCCCCAGTTGTAGACGACGATCGTCGCGCGGCCCGGCTCGTATTTGTTCGGTCTCACGAACACGCGAGGCGTCGTCGGCGGCGCAGCGGACGCGGTGCCGGTGCGGCCCAATCCCGTGGCCGCCTCCCAGCTCGCCAGGTCGTACGCGCTGCCCTGATAGTGCCACGCGCGGGCCGCGGGATCGCGTCCGTAGGTGTTGTGACGCCACGTATGTGCGGCGAGCGGGCCGCGAGCGGTGAGATCGACCATGTCCGCCGAGCCGACGAACTCGTTGTCCACGACGTCGGCTTTGACCCATCCGGCCATCAGCAGCGTGACGGCGCCCCCGACCACGTAGTTGCCGCGCACCAGGATGTCGCGATTGTCGCCCCGCGGCATGCCCAGGCGCAGGTTGCGGCCCGTGGTGCCCGGGAAATACAGCAGATTGCTGTCGGCGCTCATGTGCTCGGTGAGGACGTCGCCGCCGATCAGCAGGTTGGCGTTCTGCGGCCCGTCGCGCGAGATCGCCCCGGTGTTGAAGGACGTATTGCCGCGCACGTGGACGTTGCTGAGAAACGGGTGCCGGCTGCCGGCGTACACGTGGATCCCGTAGGCGAGGTTGTCGAACACGACGTTGTCGACGATCCACTTCTCGCCGCCCTCACTCGCGGCGTAGATGCCGTGGTCGAAGTTCTCGTGAGTACCGTTATTGTAGAAGATGCTGCCGTACAGCTCCGACGTCCCTTCGTTCTCCCAGAAGCTGATCCCCTGCTTGCCCGCGTCGTGCACCACGAGGTTGATGAACCTGCAGTTGGGTCCGTAGGTATCGAGCGCGTCGTTGGCGTCGCCCGCGGGATTCGATTGGGTGATCTCGAACCCCCAGTAGATCGCGTAGGCGCCGTGCACGTGGAGATTGCCGTCGATCGTCGCCCGCTCCCCGGGGTACTGCCGTACGACGATCGGGGCCGCGCTCGTGCCGGTGAGAGTGCCGTCGAAGTTCCCGGTGTAAGTCCCGCCCCGGAGCCAGATCGTGTCACCCGGCTGCACCCTGCCGCGTCCACCGCTCAGCGCGGTCGCCAGATCCCAAGGACGATCGCGGGTGCCGTCGCCGCGCGGCGTGCCCGCTGGGGCGGGGGCGGCGAAGAAGGGAGCAGCGAGCGGCCGCGCGGCCGGCCCGAGGCATAAGAGCATCGCCACCACGACCGCGCGCACGGCCGGGCGGGCGCGCACCACCCGATCAATGGAACTCAAAGGCCCCGATGTCGTACGCCGAGCCTTGTGGGCGGCTGACCCCCAGAAAGTCATTGGTCACGTACGAGAGTGTCACGCCGCCGTCGATCGCGGGGCTGCCGGCCAGCAATTGCAGGTTGAACGCCGGGGCGTTCACGAGTTTGGGGTCTGTGTTGTCGAGGTTGTGGGACATCGTGACTCCGGCTCCGCTCCCAGTGGTCGCGGTCCCGCCCATGGTGAGATTGTACTGCACCACGACGTTGCTCGTCGTCGCTCCCTCGAACAGGACACCGGCTGTCTGGGGCTGGTAGAACACGTTGTTTACGATCGCCCCGGTGGTGAGCGTGGCGGCCACGATGATCTGTCCGTCCCGGTGGGGGTTCGGGAACGCGAACGTGTTGTTGGCGATGTAGGTTTGCGAGAGAGGACCGGGGAAGCACTGAATCGCCCACCCCCGCGTGATATTATAGAAGACGTTGTTACGGATGACCGCGTTCGTGCCGCTCGACAGGTAGATGCCGTGGTCGTGGTTCTGCCAGTAATCGTTACCCGGGTTACAGCCGTTCTGGCCGAGGCTGTCGCGGCCGATGTCGTGGACGAGATTCTGCTCGACCACCACGTTGTCGTTCACGAAGGTCATGCCGGAGAGCCCGATCCCGCTGGTCTCGCAGTAGCGCCCGATGTCGTGGATGTGATTCCCGACGATCTGGAAATCGCTTGCGCTGGACGACGGGCTGATGCCGTCGTGCCACACGTTGCGGATCTCGAATCCCTCGACCCGCACGAAGCTGGCGCCCAAGTAGACGCCGTTTTCCGCGCCGTTGGGCTGGCTGTGACTCGTTTGTCCGCCGTCGAGGACCGCGCCCCACTGCACGGCGGCTCGGAACACGACGTAGTTGCCGGTTGTGCCACCGCGCTCGATGTCCAGGATGCTGCCGCTGCCGGTGTAGACACCGTTCCGCACCACGACCACGTCCCCCGGGTTCACGAGGTTGGCGGCGTGCTGGATCGTCTTGAACGGATGGGCGCTGTCCCCGGCGGCGGCGTCGTTGCCGGCGGCCCCATCCACGTAGTAGTTGCGGGAGCCCGGTGGGGGTGGTGCCACGGTCTGCCCGCACGCCCCGAGGCCCATGACGACGCCAAGCATGAGGGTGCAGCGGTTCACGAGAGTTCCTCATTGGTGATCGGAGCCGGCGGCGACTCGCGCGTCGTGTGACGGACGTACTGCCGGTACAGCTGCGGGAACGCGCTGCGTGCCAGGCCCTTGAGCTGCCGGACGAGCAAGGCGCGGCGCCAGCCTCGGAACGCCGCCAGCGCGCCGATGCGCGCCGCCGGCGTCCACGCCTTTGGCACGAACCGTCCCAGGATCCAGCAACCGCCGACCCGGAACGGCTCCGTCTGGGGCTCGGAGCTGAACAGGTATGTGAAGCCGGCGGCGGCGGCTGACTCGAACACCGTCGGCGAGCTGTCGCCGCCCGGCACGGACGCGCTCCTGCAGGGCTCGCCGAGCATGTCCGCGAGCTTGTCACGGCTGACGCGCCACTCCTGGTCCATCCGTTCCCGGGACTGCTCGCGGAAGATGTCGGGATGCGTTTCCGAGTGACTGCCGATCACATGTCCACAGCCCCGGAGGTAGCGAATCTGCTGGGGGGCGAGGAAGGCCCGCGAGCCTATGAGTCCGGTGACGATGAAGAAATGGCCCCTCCACCCCCGCGCGGCGAGCGTGTCGCCAATGGCGAGGGCGCTCCGGCCGCCATCGTCGAACGTGAGGACCACGTGGCGGCCCGGCCGTGTGAGATCGAGGTCGGTCACGAGCTCCGGGGCATATGGCCCGGCCGCGATCGCGTCGAGGTCGCGGGCGAACGCAGCGCGGCCGTGCTTGTAGGGCATGGCGCCAGGCCGCTGGAACCCGGCGGTCGACGGGTCGTCCGTCACGTCGTGGTAGCAGAACGCGGCAACGGCCGGACCGGAGGGCTTCACGTCGGCGCTCCGGGTTGGAGGGCCCCGAGGTAATGGGTGCGCAGCAACGGAATCCCGGCGAGGAGGAAGGCGGCAGTCCGGGAGCGGGCCGCGACCCAGCGCGCGACGGGAGGCGCCAGGGTGACACGGCGCAGCTCGATGCGGCAGCTTGGGAACAGCGCGGCGATCTCCCGCCGCGTGATGCCACGCACGTCCAGGTTGCGGGGATTGTCGATGCGGAGGTCGTACCAGAGGATCGCGCCGTTTGGCCTCAACACGCGGAGCATCTCGGTCGCGATGCGACCCTTCACGCCGGCGTCGAGCACTGAGCTGAATAGCGTGGCCTGAAGTACGAGATCGAATGTCCCCGCTTCGAACGGCAGCTCCGTGGCGCTTCCGCACTCGAGCCGGACGCCCGGTGGGCAGAGGTGACGGGCATCGGCCACGCGATTGGGCAGGAGGTCGATCCCCGTGAGGTCCTCGGGACGCGCGCCCCAGCGGATGAATTCACGGAGCCAATCCCCCGTACCACAACCGACATCGAGCACGCGCTTCCCCGCGAGCGGAAGGTAGCCGTGACGGGCGAGAGTGCCTACCACCGCCCGCTCGCGTTCCTGTATGAGGAAGAGGTGGCCGGCGTTCGCCCACGAATATCGTGGATCGTTCTCCCGCCGCTTCGCCCAGGCCTGCTGAAACCGTGCTTCCTCGGCCGCCGTGGTGGCACGGTGCCCGGGGCGCTCGTGGAGGACGGGGTCGGTCGACAAGGGGGTCAACGAGAGAGCGGGGCGGCCGCCATCTGAGCGCCGTGCCGGCGCTTGCCGGCGAGCTGCGCGAGCATCGCGACCAGGGAGCCGAGCCCGTAACTCACGTGCAACACGGGGAAGACGGCGAGCAGCGCGACCCCGCTGGCGAAGCCGTGGCGACGCGCCGCCGTCGCGGCACTGGCGAGCGCCGCTCCCGCGTACAGGCCCGCGATCCCGGCGCACACGGACCGCGCGACCGCTGACCACAGCCCCGCCACGCCGGTCACAGCCAGGCTCACGACGAACAGCGCTGGCACGACCTGGCGCACCGTCATGATCCGTCCGACCTTGCGGGCCGCGAGCGGCTTGAAATAGCCGTACTGATAGAACATGCGGGCCACCTGGCTGAGCGAGCCGCGGGCGTAGTAGTAGGACACCACTTCGGGAATGAGCATGATCCGCCCGCCCTGCTTCAGCAGGCGTGCGTTCAGCTCGTCGTCCTGATTCCGGACCAGCTCCTCGTCGAACACGCCGATGCGGTCGAAGACCGCGCGGCGATAGCACCCGAACGGCACGGTGTCCACCAGGCGTCGCTCGGCGGCACCGATGCGGAAGTAGGAGTTCCCGACCCCGAAAGGATGGGACAGGCCGACGGCCAGGGCCCGCGCCAGCGGCGTCCCGTTCGCCGGGAGCGTCACCAGCACGCCGCCCACGTTGTCCGCCCCTGTCTCCTCGAGGGCCGTGACGAGCTGCGAGATGTACGACGGGGAATAGACCGCGTGCGCCCCCATCGGCATGATCACGTCGCCACGCGCTTCCTTGATGCCCGCGTTCATCGCGCACGGCGTGATCCGCCTGGGGTTGTCCACCAGGCGGATGAAGCTGTGGCGGGCTGCATAGCCGGTGACGATCTCGCGTGTGCCGTCATCGCTCAGGCCGTCGCACACGAGCACCTCGAGGCGGTCCTTGGGATAGTCGCACCCGATGAGCGATTCGAGGCACGGCCCGATGTAGCGCGCCTCGTTGCGGCACGGAATGACCGCGGTGACGAGCGGCCGGTCAGGAGACGGCATGGGGTGCCTCGAGGACGCGCGGCGTCTGTGGCCGCATGACGGATCGGTACACGTCGATGACGCGTTGCGTGAGCACGCGCTCGTCCAGCTCGCGCACGGCGTCGCGGCCCGCGGCTCGGCCTCCTCGGCGCAGCACGCGCTCGAGTGCCGCGGCGATCGTGTCGGGACGCTCATCCGCGCACAGCTCGCAGCCGCGAACGCCGTGCAGCCGCGTCGCGACGTCGCCGACCGGGACCGACACGACCGGCAGATCGCAGGCCAGCGCTTCCTTCACGACGTTGGGGGACCCCTCCTGCATGGATGTGAAGACCAGGGCATCGCACGCGCTCATGTAATACGGAATCTCGCTGTGCGGCGCGCCCCAGGCGACCACCAGCTCGGCGGGCAGGGTGCGGCCGAGCAGATCCAGCGCCTGCCGCGCCAACGCGTAACGCTTGCGCGGCCAGTCGGGGCTGCCGGCGAACAGGACGAGGTGCCGGTCGAGCGGCAGGCCGAGGTGGCGACGGGCGTCGTCGCGGGGGATGGGCCGGAACAGCTCGAAGTCGAGGCCGGATGGGATGACGTGCGCCGGGACCCCCGACGGTAGCTGCGCCTTCATGTGGCCGGACACCACGATCACCGCGTCGGCGTGGCGCGCGACCTCCCGGGACAGGCGTTGTAGCACGCGGCCGACGCGGGTGTAGCGTCCGCCGCTGCCGACCTCGCCCAGCAGATCGGAGCCCCGGAACGTGACGACCAGGGGAAGGCGCTTGGGGTACGCCAGCATGCCGCTGTGCCCGAACTGCGCGTGCACGAGGTCGTAGTAGTTCCGCGCCAGGCGGCGCCGCAACCGCCACCAGGCAGACAGGTAGTTCCACGGGTTGCGCCGACCCCGGAAGTGAAACACGTCCACCAGCACGCCCGCCGCCTGGAGGAACTCGGCCTGGCGCTTGATGAAGTACGTGGTGCGCGGCTGCCCGGGCGTCGGCCAGTCGCTCGTGACCATCAGGACGCGAATCGGCTGGCTCATTGCCGTCCCGCCACGACGGCGCGGTCCGCGGCCGGCAGGGCGCACACCACCCCGCGGAACTTGCCGTGCGCGCCGCGCGCGATCTCGGGGACTTCCTCGAGCACCACGTGCACGTCCCCGACGCGCTCCTGGAGCCGCTGCACGATGAGATGACGCGACGCGTCGCTGAATCCCGCCGCGGGCACGTAGCGCACGCGGATGCGGTCGAGCGCCTCTTGCACGATCTGGCCTTGGCGCACGGGCAGGCCGTACCAGACCGGATTGAACCAGGCCACCCGCCGGCCGTCCCGCGTGAGGAGGAGGTCGTTGGTGCGGCCGTCCACCGCGGCGAGGGCGGGGAGCGTGCGCCCGCAGGCGCACAAGGTACCCGACGGGGCGAGTCGCCCCGCGTCGCCGAGGCGGCAGCGGATGAGCGGAAAGTCGGCGTTCAGGAGCCCCGTGCAGATGAACTCGCCGAACTCACCGGGTGCGGTGACGCGGCCGTCCGCCAGGACCTCGATGAGGCCGACCTCGGGCCACAGATGCAGCGTCCCGCGCTCGCACTCGCTGGCCCATGCGACCGTCTCGCTCATGCCGTACGTCTGGCGCACCGGGCACCCGAATGCCGCGGCGATCGTCTCCCGCTGCCACTCGGGCAACTCTTCCGCGCTCGTGATCGCGACGCGCATCGTCACGTCACCGCGGCCGAGGCGCAGGACTTCCCGCGCCAAGGCGTACAGCGCGGAGGGATAGCCGAGGAGATATACGATCTCATAGCGCCGCAGGGCATCGAGGTAATGGGGGACCAGGTCGGGAGCGAGATGATAGGTGGACATGTAGAGCTGCCGCAGGGCGGCGTTCCACACCCAGAACGGCGGCCGGCGGCTTGCGGTGGGGACCACGAGCTGCCCCCCCAGCATGGCCCAGCGGTCGCGGCGCGACACGCCGTGCCAAGCCCGAGTCCGCGCGACCGCCAGGGCGTGCAGGGAACGCATCGTCTGGTGCGTCCGCCACAGCACCAGCGGCTTGCCCGTGGTGCCGCTCGTGTGCTCGTTGAACATCCAGCGCGGATTCCGGTCATCCGCGATGAAGGCGGCAGGGGTTTCGCGCACCCGCTCGTTGTCGAGGATCGGCCAGTTCTCGAGGACCTCCCAGGACGCGTGATCGCCCTGCCGACGGCGCGCCGACCATTGCGCGCGGTAGTACGGGACGCGCGTGGCCGCCCGGTGCAGCACGTACGCCAGCCGCTCCTGCCGCCAGGTGTCCCACTGCGCCGCAATCCAGTGTTCGCGCTCCTGCGCCTCGGCGATGAGCCGTGGCGTGTCGCGGCCGTACCGGGACCAGCGCAGGTACCACCCGTGCAGCGAAGCCGCGAGCGAGCGGGCGGGCGACGGTAGCCGATGATACAACCGGAGGGAGAGGCCGCTCACAGGGCCCCCATCGCCAGTGCCGCGATGCTCGCCGTCGCTTCCACGGCGTCGCGCCCCACGAGGCCGAGGCTGCAGGCCACCACCATCGCCGGCGCCAGGCACAAGCGGGAGGCGACCCGCCATTCGCCCGCGCCCGCCACGGTGGCCAGCTGCCGCCAGTAGAGGCGATTGCGGATCCAGAGCGAGGGGAAGCGGTATCGGCCCTCGCGGAATGCGACCGATCCCCAGCCGTCGATGGCGAGCACCTGCCGCGCCTCGGGCGGCAGCAGGTGATGCTCGTACAGCGCGCCGTAGATCTGGTCGACATAGCTCAGATAGCAGCACAGCCCGGGAAGCACGCCCATGTGCTGCGCCACGCTCACCACAAAGCCCCAGTCGAGCGGTGGGCCCCGGATGATGCGAATGGTCGCCGCGGCGTCGGCGAGGCGGAAGGACCGCCGGCCCGCTACTCGACTCATGCCTTGGAGGATCAGCTGATCCTCGGGCGCCGGAACAAAGTACTCCTCCTCCGCGAGCATGCGGGACTGTCGGCGCCGGATCAGGTCGGCGGGGTATGCCGTGTGCTCGCCCACGACCCCGAGGCGCCCGTGGTGCACGTCGAGGGCGAGCCCGGGCTCGCGCAGCCAGTAGAGCGCCGTTCCGGCGAGACGGTCGCGCAGGTCGGGCGCGCGCAGAGAGGCAGCCATCCCCTCGAGGATGAACGCGTCGACGCGCCGCGCGCGCGACAGCACCAGGAGATCGAGATCACCTCCGACGTCCGGGAAATGCTGCCACGCCGTGGGAAACAGGAAATGGATGCCGTGCCGCGCACATCGGTCGGCAATGTGGCGCATGACGGAGCGCGCGGCTTCCGCCCGCTCCCGCTGCCGCTCCGCCGCCGCCGCGAAGAACGCCGGCGGCCGGAGCCCCCCGCGCTCGAGCTGCTCGGCCAGGCGGACCAACACGCCGTTCTGCTGGGCGAGCGCGAGCAACAAGGGCCAGTCCACCGTGATGCCGGGGGGCCGGGCGCCGCCCTGGTCCGACAGCAACCGGAGGGCCAGGGTCGCGTGCTGTTGCTCGGCGGTGTCGATCATGCGGAGAGGCGTTGCTCGACCGCCCGCTCGAGCGCGCGGCACGTGGCATCCAGGTCGGCATTGGGCAGGACGACGGCGGACGGGACGAGCGGCGCGATGCGCCGGTAGGCGGCGCTCCGGCGGGCCAGGTAGTCCACGGAATACTCGCCTTTGCGGGCGTAGGACTCCTCGGGGCTGACCTCCAGGAACACCGCGAGGTCCGGGTCGGGCGTCAGGCGCTGGAGCACCCGGACCCAGAACCCGCCACCCTCGTCGGCTACGTCCACGAGCGTGTCATAGAAGTAGCGATCGGTGACGAGCACCCGACGCCGAACTGTGGCCACGTAAAACCGGATCGCGAGAAAGACCGCCAGGTCCACCGGGTAGAGCACGCGGCGCAGGTGCTTGCTCCACACGATCGCATCCCGAATTCGGCCCACCAGTCCACGGAGCCCGGGGGCCCGCGGTCGCCCCGCCCAGCGCGGCCGGGGAGGCTCGCCGTTATGGCGGCCGACGAGGCGCTGCACGCCGTCGCGCGCCGCGCGCAGCAGGGACGCCCCCACGCCGTCGGCCAGGTGCAGCACGGTCACCCCACGGTGCCGCCGCTCGAGCTCGGCCCGGAGCCAGGCGACGAGGGTGGACTTGCCGGCCCCGTCGAGGCCCGAGAACGAAATGACCATGCCGCGGCGATTCATGAGTGGGCCAAGGCGAGGGGGCGCCCGCCAGCAGCGAGTCGCCGCGTGGCGGCGAGATGCTCGGCCAGGCGTACGCCGTTGCGCCACATGTCGAACTTGTCCTCGGCGCGCGCCCGCCCCAGCCGGGCGAACGTCTGCCGGAGGTCCGCATGCTGCAGCAGACGCGCGATCGCGTCCGCGAGCGCCTCGAGGTCGCCGGAGGGCACGAGCAGACCGCAGCGGCCGTCATCCAGCGCCTCCGGGATGCCGGCGATCCGAGACGCGATCACCGGCGTGCCGAGCGCCATGGCTTCGCGCAGCACGTTGGGCAGTCCGTCGCCGATTCGATCCGAGGGATGCACCAGGATGGTCGCCTCGCTCATGACCCGCTGTACCTCCTCGAACTTCAGCCACCCGCGAAAGCGCACGCGCGGGGCAATACCGAGCTCGCCGGCGAGCGCGCGCAAGGCCCCGCCCTCGGGACCGTCCCCGACGATCTCGACCTCCACCTCCAGGCCGCGGTCCTGCAGGAGGCGCGCAGCCCGTAGGAGGAACGCGAATCCCTTGTCCTTCGCGAGCCGCCCGACGGCGACGATGCGCCGCGGCGGCCGGCCCTCCGGCCGGTACGGGAGCCGCGCCAGGTCGAGGCCGTGGTAGCACACATGGACGCGATCGGCGACGCCCGGAGCGGTTCGCGCGTAGTGCTCCGCGAGGTAGCCGCGGTTGAACTCGCAGCAGGTGATGACGCTGTCCGCGTACCGCAGCTTTTCCGCCAGGTACACGGGTCGCAGATACAGGTCGGTGCCGGCGTGCAACCAGATCGAGAAGGGGATCGGCCGGTCGATCAGCCGGTGGAACAGATACGCGCAGGTGGCGGCGTAGTTGCCCCAGTACGCGAGGACGTGATCGTACCCGGTGCCGTTGCGCGCGGCCCAGGCCCACGCTTTCGGCAGGACGTACAGGCTCTTCGCGAGCGGGGCCGCGCCGTACGGCAGCGCCGCTGTCCCCACCGCCGCGGCCGTCTGCATTACCGTGCCGAGCTCGCGCGTCCGCCACGGGCGCGTGCGGGCGAGACTCTGCAGGAGGCCGAGGTGGTGCACGCGGGTCCGCGGCACGACGTCCTCGCCCGAAGCGCCGAGGCTGTAGCGCCAGAGCTTCCGGTCGAGCGGATAGATCGGGAAGATGTCCAGCTCGACACCGGCGGCGGCGAGCGCCTGCATGTCGCGCTCGAAGAACGTCGAGACGCGCGCCGGATACTTGCTGGTGAAGACGGCCAGCCTCATCGAGCTGCGACTCCCGTGCTCACCACGCGAGGTTGTGCTGGCGCAGCCACAGCTCGAGCGACAGCACCATGAAGACGCGCTGGTACAGGCCGGCCCGGCTGACGCTGCCGCCGCGCGGGCCGTGCCGCGCCGCGCGGAACTGACCCAGCCACGCCGCCACCTGAGCGCCGTCGAGCAGCTCGCGCGTCCGCGCCGCCGGGGAGAGCAACAGGTCGTCCAGCGCCACGTGCGCCTGCTCCGGGACCATCACGTCGAGCGGCACGGTAAAGCCGTGCTTGGGATGGGCCACCACCGGGCGGGGGAGCCAACGTGCCGCGAGCTCGCGTAACACGAGCTTGCCCGTGCGGCCGTCGGTCTTGAGCGCGTGCGGCAGCGAGAGGCCCTGGGCCACGAGCTCCTCGTCCAGCATCGGCACACGGATCTCGATGCTCGCCCGCATGCTCATCATGTCGACTTTGCGGAGCATGTCCGACGGCAGACCCACCGCGAAGAGCGTCTCGGTCAGGCGTCGCGACAGCTCCTCCAGGTCGGACACGCCGGGCGGCTGATGGCCGTTGAAGTGGCGGTGCACGGCGAGCAGCCCTTCCCGGGCGGCGGGGAGGACTAGCGCCCGCTTCTGGTCTTCGGACAGATAGTTCGCCAGGCCGGCGAGCAGCACCGCCGAGTCCGCCCGGCCGGCGTGGGCCAAGCGGGCCGCTTTGCTGACCTGACGCCCCCAATCCCGCGTCCACCGTGTAAGCCCGCGCCCAGTGGCCTGCGCCGCCGCTGCGACCCAGCGCGGCAGCCGCATCAGGCGCATCAACCGGTTGGCGCGCCAGAAGCTCGCGTAGCCCCCGAACGCCTCGTCGCCCCCGTCTCCCGACAGCGTGCAGATGATCCCGCGGTCCCGAACGGCGCGGGAGATCCAGTACATCGGGAGGAAGCTCGTGTCCGCGAACGGTTGGTCGAAGTGCCGCAGCAGGTCGAGCATCGCGTCGGCCGTGAGGGCCGTCTCGCTCAGGTCGATCGTGTGGTGGTTGGTCCCGCAGTGCGCAGACACGGTCAACGCCGTCGTGGTCTCGTCGTGAGCGCGGTCGGGAAAGCGCACGTTGAAGGTCGTCGTCGGCTGGCCGGTGGCGCGGCCGTGCGCGGCGACGACCAGCGACGAGTCGATGCCGCCGGACAGGAGCGCGGCGACCGGTACGTCGGCCACCGACTGGGCACCGACCGCGGCGAGGAGCGAGCCGGACGCGGCACTCACGGCGTCGGCGAGCGTGCGCCCCCGGTCGGGGCGCGCCGCGATCTGCTCGTACTCCCGCAGGTGATGCCCCTGACGGCTGATGGTGAGACAGCTCCCCCGCGGCAGGGCCTGAATGTTCGCGAATCCGGTGGCCGGCTCCGGGATGTAGCCGAGACCGAGGAAGTCATAACAGGCCTGGCGGTCGATTTCGGGCCGGAACCCCGGCAGCGCCAGCAGCGCCTTCATCTCACTGGCAAAGGCCCATTCCCCATCCTGGACGGTGAAGAACAGGGGCTTGACCCCGAAGCGGTCGCGGGCGAGGAACAGCCGGCCGCGCCGCCGGTCGTAGATCGCGAAGGCGAAGATGCCCCGCAGCCGCGACACCATGCGCTCGCCCTCGTCCTCATACAGGTGGACGAGCACTTCCGTGTCGGAGGTGCTCCGGAAGCGGTGCCCGCGCGCCTTGAGCTCGGCCGTGAGGGCGCGGTAGTTGTAGATCTCGCCGTTGTAGACGACCAGGACCGCTCCGTCCTCGTTGCTCATCGGCTGCGCGCCGGTGGGCGAGAGGTCGATCAGCGCGAGGCGCCGGTGCACCAGGTCGCAGCGTTCGTCCTCCCAGTGACCCTCGCCGTCCGGCCCGCGGTGCGCCAGCAGCGCCGACGCCGCGGCCGCCCAACCGGGCTCAGGCGCGAGCTGGGCGGGGTGGAACCGGCCGGCTATGCCGCACATAGGACAGTGGGGGATTGCGTCATACGGTCGAGGGCTGCAAGTGCAAGAGACGTACGCACTGCATCATCACTCAAGTCGTTCGACCACAGATCGTTACGGAGGCAGGCCGGGCCCCGGCCGATTCCCTTGTGGCAGTTGCGTTACAAGTTCGCCCCAGCTTGAGGCCGGTCCGCGTGCCAACCATCGGCGGCGGTGGATGCAAGGGTAGAGAGGCGGCGCCGGTTGGGGCGTGGCGCGGGCGGCCCGGCGGCCGCTGGCGCCGGGCGCGCGGGTGGCGCGTACGTCGCGCTGGCGAGCCCGTACGCGAGAATGACCCAGAGCAGCTTGGAGGCAATCCAGTTGCCGCTCATGTTGGCCAGCATGACGCCGGCCAGCAGGGCCAGCGCGAGCACTCCATGAGCCCGACGGCGCGCCTGCCAGGCACCGGCAGCGCACAGGCCGAGGCCCACGAGGAACGGCACGGCACCGAAGGCGCCCGTCGCCGTGAGGACCTCGAGCAGGAGGTTGTGGGCGTCGCGACGGCGATGAATGCGCTCGTCCAAGCGAATGCCGAGCTCGTACTTGTTGTTGACCGGCCCCCACCCGACCAGCGGTCGTTCTGCCGCCATATGCATCAGGGCGGGATAGATGCGCTCCCGCCCGGCGAGCGCCCCACGCGTCAGGGCCTCCGCGAATCGCGCGCGCATGAGGCTGTTGGCGTAGGTCGCGTAGACGAGCACGCCGATGGCCAGCGCGGTCACGGCGGCGTTGCGCACCCGGACCCAGGTCGAGCGGGCCCGCCCGATGGCGAACACCACGAGGCCCAGGCCGAGCGCGACCAGCCCTCCGCGGGAGCCGGTGTCCACGACCGAGGCCCCGAGCAGACCGAACGCGGGCCACACCAACCAGCGGTGGCGCACCCAGGGCCGCTCTAAGCCGTATTGAAGCGCGAGCAGCGCGATGAGGCCGGCCCCGAGGATCATGGCGCTGTTGTTCGCGTTCTGGCCGAGCGCGGTGATGCGTTCACCGCCGCCCCATTCGGTGCGGGCGGTGCGGGCGATCCCCAGGACCGGGAGCATGGCCCGCGCGACACAGGCGAGCGCGAAGACGGTCATTGCCTCTCGCCCGATCTTTTCGTCGCGCATGAGGTTGTACCCGGCCCAAAACGCGATCACACACTGGACGATGAGGAGAAACTGCTTGACGACCTGGTCCCAGTAATCGGACGTGATCAGGTCGGTCGCGATGTGGTCCCGGCCGTTGAGGGCGACCGACAGCCAATACGCGTAGAGGTACGCCACGAAGCAGAGCAGCGCAGCGGGCTTCCGGGCGTAACACGCCCGTGGGTCGAGCAGCGTGGCGAACAGGAACAGCGACGCGGTCAGCGTCGGAATCTCGACCGGGAACGAGCGATCCGGGAACTCGAACGGGATCGAGCACACCAGGAGGTAAAACGCCCAGCGCACGACGGGGTTCAGGCGCGAATCGCCGCTCACCGGATCCTCCGGGCGAGCTCCCGGCCGCGCCGCAGGACGGCGGCGCGGGCGTAGCCGGGGAGGCCGGTGACGAGCGCCAGGCCGAGCACGGCGGGCGCCGTCCCGGCGACCGCGCCAACCCACGTGATCCAGTGCCGGACGAGGATCCGGTCGCCGAAATAGGCGGCGGCGGTGAAGAGCACGGCCATGGTGGCTAGCGGCCGCGCTACGGGGCCGAGCGACGGCCGCGACGCCACACCGAGAAAGCGGTGCACGAGGTGGGGATAGGCGATCGACTGGGTCAGCCGGCCGGCCAGGATCCCGGCGCACAAGCCGAGCACGCCGAAGCGCAGCGTCAGCAGGATTCCCAGGCCGATGGTCAGCACCGCGGCGCCTACGGTCACCAGCACGCGCTGGCGTAGCTGGAGCGCCGAATCGATGATGTACGCGTCGCTGCGGACGAACGCCGTCTGCGCCATGATGAACACGATGAGCAGGTTCACCCACGGCCCGGCGTAGTTCTGAGAGCCGACCCAGAGCCCGAGGAAGGAGCGGTTCCAGAGCAGGATCGAGACGCCGACGGTCGTCGCAAACAGCCAGGTGACCGCGAGCAGCTCGTTCCGCAGGCCGCTGGCCTTCTCGAACTGGCGCAGACCGATGAGGCCGCCGATCCCGGGAATGGCGCCTCCCGCCGCGAAGCCGTGCACGTTGACCGCCATGCGGGCGGCGTAGCCGGTCAGCACGTAGGGGGTGACCGCCGCCGGGGAGAGCACGATGCCGAGGATGATCACGTCGCTGGCGAGCAACAGCTTGGTGACCGCCTCGCCGGCGGAATACCACGCGCTCAGGCCGAGCAGTCCCGTGATCTCGGCGCGCGTGGGGCGGGCGACGCCGAACCAGGGGACGTACTTCCGGACCACCCACCAAAAGCACAGTCCCATGAGCAGGGCGAACGCGACCTGTGCGCCCGCCGCCCCGGCCATGCCGAGCCCGACGTAGATCCCGCCCGCCACGAGCGCCCCGCCCACCACCTCGAGGCCCGCCTGCAGCCCCATGCGCTTGTATCCGAGATTCATCCCGCGCAGCACCGATTCGGGCAGCGAGGCGAGGTTGCCGAAGAGCAGGCTCACCGTGAGGAGCGCGCACGTCAGCCGGACCACAGGAACGAGCGCGGGGGCCACCGCGGTGATCGTGGGGGCGAACCACACGAGGCCGGCGCCGGCCGCGACCACGACGGGAAGAAACAGCAGCCAGACGACGATGGCACCGCCGACGTAGCGCCGCTTGGCGCCGTCGTCGTCGCTCGCTTGCAGGGTGGAGATCACCAGCCGGAGTGCCTGGGTGGGCCGGCCGTCGCCCGCGGTCATATAGCCCACGAGGCGGCCCAGCATCTCCCATACGCCGTACAGCGAACGGCCCAGCCCGCCGACCAGGATGGGCACGACCACCAGTCCCACGGCGATTTTCGCGCCGTAGTCGAGGAGCGACGCGATGACGTTGAGGGAGGCGCGCTGAGTCAGCGTGACGGGACGTGGCGCGTCGGCGACGGGCGTCGCGATCCGCAGCGCGTCAGCCATGGGACCGCTCCGCCAGCAGCGCGAGGACCGCGTCGCCGAGACGAACAGGTGTGGTGCCCGTGGTGGCGAGCGTGAGCGGCGGGGGCCCGCCCGCGCGTGCCAGACCGTCCAGCACACGCTCGAAGCTGACGCGGTAGCGCGCCACCAGGTCGCGGATCTCCGTGTCCGTCATCTGGCGGAACACGTCGGCCGGCTTGTGGCGCCCGCGGATGCGGGAGGTGAGCACGGGCTCGGGGGCGTCGAGCAACACCACGCGATCGAGCAGGGCGGCCCAGACCGCGTATGTGGCCAGCCACCAGGGCTCCGCCCGGCCGTTTTGCAGGCGCGGATGGCCGAACACCCGCAGCCAGCTCAGCGCGAACACGGGTCCTTCATCGAGCACCACGACAGCGGCACGCCCGACCCGGCGGCCGACGAACAGGCGCAACGCGTTGAGGCGCACGATCTGTTTCAGCTCCTCGCGCGGCAGCGCGCGGGTCACGACGCAGAGCCGGAGCAGCAGGGGGAGCGAGCGGACGGCGCTCTCGATCAGCAGCGCCGCGGGCAGGTTCCAGACGCTCGCGCGCACCACGTCGGGCTGCGCGAGCAGGCGCTGCGCCAGGGCACTCTTCCCCACGCCGGCCGGACCCACGAGCTCGACGATCAGCGGGCGCGCCGCGCCGTTTCGCCCCGTCATGATCCCGTTACAGCTCGCGCCACAGGATGGTCTTCAACTCGGCGAGCACGGCGGCCAGCGGCCGGCTGGCATCCACGATGTGCACCCGCCGGCCGCTCCAGTCGGTATCCCACACGAGCTGGCAGCGGGCCCGCACATAGTCGGCGGGCTCGTCGGTCTTGCGCCGCACGGCGGTTTCGGGATCGACGCGCAGCAGGACGAGAACGTCGGGAGCGAGAATGTGCCGGTAGTAGCGCGCCTCGGCCGCTACGAGCCAGCGGCCGAGCCGTGTCCGCGCGAGCGGCGCAAACGCGTCGAGCCGCGGCCCCGACAGGGTCGGATTCTCGGGCACGGGATAACGCTCGCACAGGGCGATCCCGCCCCCCAGCGCAAAGCGCCGCGCCTGCAGGTACAACTCGTACCGGTCGCGGGCGGTGCAAAGGTCCCGCAGGGCGGCGAGGTAGGCCGGCCGGCGCGCGCGATCCTCGTCCGCTTCCACCGCCAGGCCCAGCCGCCGCCCGATCCGGAACACGGCGCCGACGACGAGCGTGAGCAGCAGGCGGGGCGGGCGGCCCAAATGCGCGGTCAGGAGGCCGAACTCGTCCGAGAGCCAGTCAGCGAGCTCGCGCGCGCAGGTGGACTTTCCCGCGCCGTCGCCGCCGAGCAGCGCGATGACCGTCCCGCCGTGCGCGAAATGCTTGCCGCGCTTGCGGATGATTTTGAGCCGGCCGCCCAGGGTGAGAACGCGGTGCATGATGCGACTGAGCGTCAGCGCCAGCGGCGGTCGTCGCGCGTGCGGCAGCAGACGACGGTGCAGCTCACGCCGCACCAGCAGCCGGTGCCAACGGGAGCACGTCGGACGCAACGACGCGAGACAGTCGTCGATGAACTGCGCATCGAGGGTCGGGAGGTACGCCGCCAGAATGTCCGCAAGCGCGGCTCGGTTCGCCTTGGCAAGCAAGGCGTCGAGCTCGACTTGGATTCCTTTCAACCAGCGCGGGTGCCGCCGGAGCACCGTGTCGAGGGCGTTGTAGCGTTGCACCATCCGAGCGGCGAACGCGATGAGCTCGAATTCGGGTGCGGGGACGGGGAAAACCGCCCCAGGCCTGGCCGAGGCCAAGAGGGGCTCTTCGATGGGGAGGCGGTACACGGTGCGCCAAATACCGCCGACCACCAGGCGGTAGTGTGTGTGCACGTGGATCAACCGGCCCGTGACCGGGTCGAGACCGAAGTAGCTCTCGATGCCGGCGATCGCGCTGGCGGGCGGCGGATCCGCGCGGCGGAATCCCAGACCCCACAGCACGGCCGAGAACCGCGGCTCGGCGGAGCGGTGGACCAGGAGGTCGATGTCCCCCTCGCCGCTCATCCAGCGGGTGCGCTTCCAGTTCCCCTTCCATTGGAGGTAGGCGACGCGCTCGTGCTTCAGCGCTTCGCCCAACCGCTCCACCAGCGAGCGGTCGGGGGCGAGCGAACTGGTCTGCTCGGGGGGCCGGGTGAGGGCTGCCACTCGCGGAGCGGCGCTCACGAGTGCAGCCGGGTCACTGGGCGGAGTATGCACATCTCTCCATCTTCAGCAGGGGGCGTGCGCGGCGGGTATCAGCACATATCATTTGGCGACAGCAACTTATACAACAGCCCTTGGGCGTGCGAAAACACGATGTAACAAGTGTGCTACATCCTTGGGTAGACCGCGCTACGCCGCGCCGCCGGGCGTGGCGCTCAATGACAGGTGCCGCTTCCCGAATCCCCGACTCCCGCGCCGCCCGCTCGAATGAACTGCCAGGAGTACGAGCCGTCGCTCAGGGTGAGCTTCAGCACCCCGTACGCGCCGCTCATCTGCACCTCGCTGTTCGGGATGATGAGCGTGTTGGCCTGGTCCAGGCCCTCGCCGCCCGTGCCGGCGATGATCTGGCGGATCCCGTTCACCGGGTCCGCCACGCCCGCCGGCGTCTGAGGCGCGAACCGTTCGTAGTCGCGCATGTGGGCGTTGACGATCAGCTCGGCGCCGGCGGCGTAAAGGTCGTCCCAGAACGGCTTCACCGAGTTCGTCGGTGAGAACGAGGCCGACGTGGTCGAGTAGAAGCGCGGGTGATGGAACGTCGCGAGCACGCACCGTTTCGTGGTGGCCGCGAGGTCGGCCTTGAGCCAAACCTCCTGGGCCGATCCCACTGCGGTGGGCACGAAGCTCGGATTGCTGTTCAGCACCACGATGTGCCACGCGCCGAGGTCGACGCTGTAGTAGCCCTTGGTCGGATCGCCGGCCGTGGGGCCGAAGTAGTTGAAGTACGAGACGGCCGTGGCGCTCGAATCGTATTCGTGATTGCCGACCACCGGATACGTACGGGCCTTGTGGCGGCCCCAGGTCGGGTCGTAACAGTTCTGGAAGTTGGCGGCCGTGCCGTTCGGATAGGCGTTGTCGCCCAGGGCGAAGACGGTGCCTTGCGTGGTGTCGAGCATCGCCGCCGTGGCCTCGTCGTTGGTGCGGTCGCACCGCGCGATGTTGCCGGCCAGGAGCAGCGTGGCGCTCGCGGGCGGCTGGCTCACGGTCACGACCGTCTGCCCCGAACCCGCTGCGCCGTCTTTGTCCGTCACCGTCACGGTCGCGGTGTTGGTGCCCGCCGCGGCGTAGGTGTGGGACGCGCTGATGCTGGCTGCCTGACTGGACACACTGCCGGCCGTGGCCGCCGATCCGTCGCCCCAATTTATCGTGTAGGCCCACGGCGCGTCGTTCGCGCCGGGGTCGCTGAACGTAGCGCTGAGCGTAACCGGGCTGCCGGCGTTGGCGCCGAGGCTCGCCGGGACGCTCACTGCGGGCGCCACGTTGGCGATGGTCGCGGTGGCGGTCGCCGGCGCGCTCGCCGCGCCCTTCGCGTCGGTGACGGTGAGGGTCACGCTGTAGGCGCCGTTGCCGGCGTAGGCATGGCTCGGGCTCGCGCCGGTGCCGGTAGTGCCGTCGCCGAACCCCCACGCGTAGGTCAGCGCATCGCCGTCCGGATCGGATGAGCCGCTGCCGCTGAACGCGACGGCCGTGCCCTCCGTGCCGGCGTATGGTCCCCCCGCGACCGCCGTGGGCGGATGGTTCACCGCCGCGACCGCCACCGGTGTCTTGGCCGATCCGGCGCCGCCGTCCTTGTCGGTCACGGTCACGCGCACGGTGTCGGTGCCGCCCGCGGCGTAGGTGTGGCTCGCGGTGATCGCGGCCGACTGGCTACTCGTACTGCCGCTGGTCTGCGGTGATCCATCGCCCCAATCGATCGCGTACGCCCAAGGCGCGTCGTTCACCCCCGCGTCGCCGAAGCTGGCGCTCAACGCGTAGGCGCTGCCGGCGGTCGCGGCTTGATTGGCCGGCAGCGTGACGGACGGGACCGCGTTCGCGATTGTGGCCGTGGTCGTGACGGGCGTGCTCGCCGCCCCGGATGCGTCGGTGACCGTGAGCGTCACGGTGTAGCTGCCGTTGTCCGCGTAGGTGTGACTCGGCGTGACGCTCGTGCCGGTCGTGCCGTCGCCGAAGCTCCACGCATAGGTCAGCGCATCGCCGTCCGGATCCGACGAGCCGCCGCCGTTGAACGCCACCGCCGCGCCCTCGGAGCCCGAGTAGGGGCCGCCTGGGACCGCCGTCGGCGGATGATTCGCCGGGGGCGTGCCGGCGTTGTGGCACGCCGTGGTGCCGGAATCAGTGGCCGTCTGCCCCGCCACCGGGACGAACTGCCAGCTGTACGCGGTGGACGAAAGCGTGAGCTTGAGGACGCCGAACACGCCGCTGATCCGCACCTGGCTGTTCGGCCAGATGACCGTATTGGGGGAGTCGAACCCGCCGCCGCCCGTGCCCACGATGACCTCGCGGATGCCATTGGCAAGATCGAGGTTCCCGGACGGGTCGGTCTGGGCGAAGCGCTCGTAATCGTGCATGTGGCCGTTCACGATGACGTCCGCGTGGGCCGCGTACAGGTCGTTCCAGAACGGCAGTGTCGCGGTCCCGGCGGAAAGGGGACTCGTGGTGGACGAGTAGAAGCGCGGGTGGTGCCACACCGCGAGGATGCACTTGCCGCTGGCGCCGGCGAGGTCCGACTTGAGCCACAGCTCCTGGGCGGAGCCGGCGGCCGTCGGAACGAAGCTGTAGTTGCTGTTCAGCACCACGACGTGCCAGGAGCCCATGTCGAAGCTGTAGTAGCCTGTGCCCCGGGGCCCGGCGGCGGAGCCGAAGTAGTCCCAGGTGGCGTTGGCATTGCCCAGCCCGTAGTCATGATTGCCGATGGTGGCATAGGTGCGATACAGCTGCCGGCCCCAGGTGGGCGCGTAGCAGTTCGCGTAGTCCGCCGTCGAGCCACTGGGGTACGTGTTGTCCCCGACGGTGATGACGGTCCCGGCCAGGGCGTCGAGCAGGCTCGCCGTCTGAACACGGCCGGAGTTGTTGCAATCGGCGATGTCGCCCGCGAGGAGCGCGACCTGGGTCCCCGGGGCCATCACCCGTATCGCCAGCGAGTCGGAGCCGGTCCGGCCGGCGCTATTGGTCACCGATACCCGCACGCTGTCGAGGCCGAGCGCGGAGTACGCGTGGCTGGCGTTGATCGGTGTCGCTGAGCTCGACGTGCTGCCCGTACTGGAGCTGCCGTCGCCCCACAGGATCTGGTAGCTCCACGGCGCGTCGGTCGCCCCGGTGTCGCTGAACGCGATCGACAGGTTGGCCGCAACGCCCGGATACGTCGAGCGGTCAGGACCGGCATTCACCGCCGGCGTGGGTGGGGGAGGCGGGGGCGGCGGGGGCGGCGGCGGCGGCGGCGCCGAGTTGTGGCACGCAGCCGAGCCCGAGTCCGAGAACTGGGTGCCCGCGATCGGGATGAACTTCCAGGCATAGCTCCCGGGCGAGAGTGTGAATTTCAAGACGCCGTAGACCTGCGCGCGCACCAGGCTGTTGGGCGCGATCGTGTAGAACGACCACGTGCCGAGCCCGCCGGTCCCGACGATGAACTGCCGGATCCCTCCCGCGGTGTCGAGGACGGCCGCGGGCGTCTGCGGAGCAAACCGTTCGTAGTTGCGCGTGTGGGAGTTGAGCACGACGTCGGCGCGCGCGGCGTACAGGTCGTTCCACAGCGGCAGCACCGCCGAGCGGACGGTGGACGTGCCGGAGTAAAACGCCGGCAGATGCCAGTAGGCGAGCGTGCATTGCGAGGTGGTGGCGGCCAGGTCCGCCTTGAGCCACAGCTCCTGCGCCGAACCCGCCGCCATGGAGGTCGCGCTGTTCAACGCGATGACGTGCCAGGCGCCCAGGTCGTAGCTGTAGTAGCCCTTGGTCGGATCGCCCGCGGCCGCGCCGAAGTAGCCGTAGTAGCCCGCCGCGCCGGCGGTGGCGTACTCAGCATCGCCCGGCACGGGGAAGGTGCGCGTCTTGTGCCGGCCCCAGGTGGGATTGTAGCAATTGGCGTACGTGGCGCTGTCCCCCGGCGAACCGACGTTGTCGCCCGTGACGAACACGGTGCCGGGAATCGTGTCGAGCAGTTTGGCGGTGGAGGTGTCGTTGTGGTGCGAGCAGAGGGAGATGTCGCCTGCTCCGACGAAGGTGACGGACCCAGGCGGCGCCACGCTCGCGAGGATTGGCACCTTGAGCTCGGTCGGCGAAGCTGGACCGTGATCCTCGCGACAGGTCGACAGGACCAGGGACGCACCGAGCGCAGAGACAAGAACACGCACCGTCGGGGGCATAAGGCGGGCAGACAGACGACGGGCGCGGTCGGGCATTACCGAAAGGCGCCGCATGTTGCATGCGCGCAACGCTCATAGCTAACCCGTAGTCAACTATTGGGTTCGTTCGCGGTCGCCTGAGCGCGCGTCGTTTCCTGTTGTAACCCTGCTACAGCAACGCCGTGGCAGTGTTACGGCCCGCTTGAAGCCAATTCCCTATTCAGTGGCAGCTGCCGCTCCCCGAATCCGTTCCCGTCTGGCCCGCGACCGGGACGAACTGCCAAGAGTAGGACCCGTCGCCGAGCGTGAGCTTGAGCACCCCGTACACGCCGCTGATCTGCACCTCGCTGTTGGGAATGATCAGGGTGTTGGGCGAGTCGAGCCCACTCCCACCGGTGCCCACGATAATCTCCCGGATGCCGTTCGTGGGATCGGCTGCACCGGTGGGGGTTTGGGGCGCGAACCGCTCGTAGTCCTGCATGTGCGCGTTGATGATCAGCTCGGCGCCGGCGGCATACAGATCGTCCCAGAACGGCTTCACACTCCCGGTCGGGAAGAACTGGCTCGAGGTGGTCGAGTAAAACCGTGGGCTGTGCCACATGGCGAGCACACACTGCTTGGTGTTCGCCGCGAGATCGGACTGGAGCCACGTCTCCTGGGGCGAGCCCACGGCGGTCGAGACGAACGCGTTGTTGCTGTTCAGCACGATGATATGCCACGCACCGAGGTCGTAGCTGTAATAACCCTGGCTGGGATCCCCGCCGAGGACGCCCGAATAGCTGGTGCCCCAATAGCTGACATAGCCGACAGCGGTGGCACTCGAGTCGTACTCGTGGTTGCCGGTCACCGGGTACGTGCGGGCCTTGTGTCGGCCCCAGCTCGGATCGTAGCAATTCTGGTAATTGGCGAGCGTGCCGTTCGGGTAGGCGCCGTCGCCCACTGCGAACACGGTGCCGGGGATGTTATCGAGTAACGCCGCGGTCGCCTCGTCGTTGATCCGGTCGCAGCGCGCGATGTTGCCCGCTCCCACCAGGGTGACGACTTGACTCGTGGCGGTCACCGTGGTGGTTCCGGAGCCGGCGGCCCCGAAGTTGTCCGTCACGGTGACGCTTACGGTATTGACGCCCGCCGCGCTGTAGACGTGCGTGGACGTAATGGAACCCGGGCTGCTCGTGCTACCGCTTGTTGGCGGCGACCCGTCGCCCCAGTCGATTCCGAACGCCCAGGGGCCGTCGTTCGCGCCGTCGGTGAAGGTGGCGTTGAGCGTGACCGGGCTCCCCACACTCACGGTTTGAGGCGGCCCCGCGTTCACTACGGGCGCCGCGTTCGCGATGGTGGCAGTGGTCGTGCCCGGGGTGCTGGATGCACCGCGAGCGTCGGTGACGGTGAGTGTGACGGTATAGGCCCCACCGCCCACGTAGGTGTGGCTGGGCGCGACCCCCGTCCCGGTGGCGCCGTCGCCGAAGGTCCACGCGTAGGCGAGGGCATCTCCGTCGGGATCGGAAGAGCCACTTCCATCGAAGGTGACGGCGACACCTTCGGTGCTGGTGTACGGTCCGCCCGGCGCGGCCGTCGGCGGATGATTCACGCCCGACGGCGCGTCGTGACAGGAGCCGCTCCCCTCGTCCGTGAACGTCTTGCCCGGGATGGGAAGGAACTTCCAGCTATAGCCGCTCGTGTGCAGCGTCAGCTTCAGCACGCCGATGGTGTTGTCGTTCAGCACCTCGGAGTTCGGCACCGGCGGGTGGGCCGAGAACAGACCGCCGCCGCCCGTACCCGCGACGATCTCCCGGATCCCGAAGGCCGTGTCCGCCACGCCGTTCGTCGCCTGCGGGGCGAAGCGCTCGTAGTCGTGGTCGTGCCCGACGATGACCAGCTCCGCCCCGGCGTTGTACAGGTCCTGCCACAGCGGCGCCACCTCGGGGTGAGCCCCCTCGTTGCCGGAGCTGAAGAGCGGGTGGTGCCAGTAGGCGACCGTGCACCGCTTGGTGCTCTTGGCGAGATCGGCCTTGAGCCATACCTCCTGCGGCGAGCCCACGTTCATCGCGATGTTGCTGTTCAGCGCGACGACGTGCCACGTGCCCAGATCGTAGCTGTAGTAGCCCTTGCCCGACTGGCCCGCGGCCGCCCCGAAGTAGTTGAAGTACCCGCTCGCGCCGGACGTGAGATAATCGTGATTGCCGGGCACCGGCTTGGTGCGGGCCTTGAACCGCCCCCACGTCGGGTTATAGCAGTTCTTATAGACCGTGCTCGACCCGTCCGGGTAGGCGTTGTCTCCGTCCGCGAACACGGTACCGGGGATCGTATCCATCAGGTTCGCCGTGAGCGAATCCTGGTTCCTCGTGCAGTCGGCGATATCTCCGGCGCCCACTAAGACAGGCGGTGCAACCACGGTGACGGCTACCGTGTCCATCCCGGAGATACCGCCGCTGTTCGTCACTGTCACGGGCACGCGGAAGGACGCCACGTTCGAATAGACGTGGGTGGCGGCGATCGGCGTGGTCTCACTCGCCGTGCTGCCCGTGCTCGACGTGCCGTCGCCCCAGTTGACCGTGTATCCCCAGGGGCCATCGCCGGGATCGGGATCGCTGAAGCTGGCGGAAAGCGTGACCGTGTCGCCCGGATTCGTCGTGATGTTGGGGCCGGCATTCACCGTCGGCCGTGCGCCGTGACACGCGGTCGTCCCGCTGTCGGTGAACGTCTTTCCCGCGACCGGCACGAACTGCCAGCTGTAGCTCCCGTCGCCGAGCGTGAGGTTCAAGACCCCGAAGGTGCCGCTGTTCCGGACCTGGCTGTTCGGCCGCACGGTGCCGAACGACGTGACGAGCGCCCCGCCGGTTCCGGCCACGAACTCACGGATGCCGCCCGCCGGATCGGCCACACCGGCCGGCGTCTGCGGCGCGAACCGCTCGTAAAAGCCGTAGTGCGCGTTCACCACCACGTCCACACCGGCGGCGTACAGCGCGTCCCACAGCGGGCGGATGTTGGCGTTGGGGTTGTCCTTGGAGTCGAACAGTGGGTGATGCCAATAGGCCAGGGTGCAGTGCGCCGGATGGGCGGCGAGATCGGCGCGGAGCCACTGGACCTGGGGCGACGTGGCGGTGGTCGGGACCAGGGACGGGCTGCCGCTGTTCAGCACCACGACGTGCCAGGCACCGGCGTCGTAGCTGTAGTAGCCCTGCTTGGGGTCGCCGGCGGCGGCGCCGAAATAGCCGAAATAGCCGCTCGCGTTGGCGGTCTTGTAGTCCAAGTCACCGGGCGCCGGCTGCGTGCGTGCCCTGTGTCGCCCCCAGGTCAGGCCGTAGCAGGTGGCGTACTGAGTGGGCGTGCCGTTGTCGTAGGCGTTATCTCCGGCGGCGAAGACGGTGCCGGGGATAGCGTCGAGGAGATTCGCGGTCGCGGCGGCGCCGACCTGCCCGCACTTGGCGATGTTCCCCGCGCCAACCAACGTGACGGGGCCGGTGCCCGCAGCGAGGTCGGCGGCCGGCGGGCCTGATACGGCCGTCGGGACCCGAAAACTCTGGTCGTCCCGGCAGGTCGTCATAACGATTAGCACGGCGAAAGACAGGAGACCGACGAGGAGGCGGTTCATGCGACAGGGGCACGGCACGAGCTATGCCTGGAACGCGGACCGTAACTGACGTCGACGAGAAAG